>Ga0114973_10000697_pt1 | contig 25340 bp, 31 predicted proteins | sample M_140807_MF_Meta_FD_87025 | JGI IMG/M metagenome (GOLD analysis project Ga0114973, IMG submission 87025) | Freshwater microbial communities from Lake Montjoie, Canada to study carbon cycling - M_140807_MF_MetaG | ecosystem: Environmental > Aquatic > Freshwater > Lake | place: Lake Montjoie...
AACAGGAGCAGGGACAACAGGTGGGACAGTTGGTGGATCTCCAAACAGTTCGTCAGGCGAAAACCCCGGCGGTTCAAAAAGTGACACCGCTAGCAGCATTGGGGGTGGGGAGGCTACGCCAATGCAAGCCGCGCTTAACGATCTTGCTGCAAAAATGGCAGCAGGACAACAGCCAGCTGATATTCTTGGGGGGCTAAACCTTGGACCAAATATTTCAGTTCCTTCTATGGCCCAAACAACAAATGACAAAAATACCGGGACTGTAAACACCGGCGTTGACCGCTCCCAGTTAGCTTTTGGAACGCCGTCAATCAACCTTGGCCTAAGTGGCGGAATATCTGCCGACATTGCAACCGCCCTTGGTGGAAACAGGGCAACTGAAACGCCAAACGCAGCAAGCACAGCAAACCTAACAGATTCTCAACTTACTGCCGCAATTATGGCTGACGAAGCTGCAAAAACAGGAACAACTGTTTCTCCATCAGCAACCAGTGTTTTAGCGGGTCTTTCTAATAACACAGCAACACAGCCAACAACCGGCGTATTGTCTTCTTTACCCGGAGGAGGCGGCACTGTTAGTACCGGCGGCGGCGGAACTGCCGTAACTGGCGGTGGTGGGACCGGCGGAACAGGCGGTGGAGGAACTGGCGGAACCGGACTTGGAACCACAGGAACAATGTCAATTAGTAACGTCCCTACAATGACCAATCTTTATTCTGACTCAGGGGGCGGGTCTGATAACAGTGGAACAGATTCTGGCGGACTGGGAACAACAACTGCTGTGACTCCAACAACCACAACAACGCTTACACCAAGCCAATTAATAGCAGCCCTATATGGGCGACAATTCCTTGGTTTGCCTGATAACTATGAAAATTACGGATCGCGTGGGGAACACAAATTTTACACAAACTATCAAAAAGTAGCAAAAGGTGGTTTAATTGGCCCCCTTTCAAATGTACGGAAAATGTAAATGTCAACTCAAGTTAAAATCGAAAACGACGAAGATAAAGACGGCAAGGTCTTTGATATGGATGTCGAAGAAGATGAAATGGAGGAGACAGAGGACGGTGGCGTAATCATTACGCTTGGGTCTAACGAACAGGAAGTGCCAGAATTCTTTAGCAACCTTGCGGAATTTATCCAAGACCGCGTGATGAGTGATCTTGCCATTGATCTCATTGATGACGTTGATCGGGATAAAGAAGCCCGCAAACTGCGTGACAAACAGTACGAAGAAGGCATCAAACGCACAGGTCTTGGCGATGATGCCCCCGGTGGCGCACAATTTCAAGGCGCAAGCCGTGTTGTGCATCCAATCCTGACAGAAGTATCAATCGACTTTGCGGCTCGTGCAATTAAAGAACTGTTTCCGCGCACCGGCCCTGATTCCGGCCCTGTTCGTGATCAGATTATAGGTGAACCAACACAAGAAAAATCTGACAAAGCTAAGCGCAAGAGTCGGTATTTAAACTGGCAGCTTACCGAGCAGATGCCAGAATTTCGGTCTGAGCTTGAGCAGCTGCTCACTCAGGTTCCGTTGGGTGGCGCACAATACCTTAAACTGACATGGGATCGACGGTTAAATCGGCCAAAGCCAACATTCATCCCTATTGATGATATGTATCTTCCATACGCAGCTACATCGTTTTACACATCAGAACGCAAAACCTACCGTCAGACCATCACTCAGCTTGAGTATGACCGGCGCGTCCTCAGTGGGTATTATCGGGACATTGAACTGGCATCAGCATCCGCGCCAGAGCAAACCAAGGCAGAACAGGCAAACGACAAGATCGAAGGGCGTGAACAGTCTGACGATTACGATGAAGATGGTCTGCGCCTAATCTACGAAATTTACGTTGAGTGCGAAATTGAAGAAGATGATGAGACAAAGGGTGAAATTGCCCCGTATGTCATCAGCGTTGATGCCTCAACCAAAAACATTCTTGCCATCTACCGCAACTGGGACATCGATGATAAACGCCGGATTGCGCTTGATTGGATCATTGAATTCCCGTTTGTTCCGTGGCGCGGCGCCTACCCAATAGGCATTGTCCACATGATTGGTGGCCTGTCTGCCGCAATCACGGGTTCGCTTCGTGCATTGTTGGACAGTGCGCACATTCAGAACTCAGCCACAGGGTTGAAGCTGAAGGGAGGATCAAAGGGCGGTCAGTCCTTGAACATCCAGCCAACGCAAATCCTTGAAGTTGAAGGCACACCCAATAACGACGACATTCGCAAAACCTTTATGCCATTGCCGTTCGTCGGCCCGTCACAAACATTGATGACTCTTATGGGGTTCTTGGTTGATGCGGCCAAAGGTGTTGTGCGCACCACGTTTGAGGACATATCAGACAATCCAGACCGTTTGCCTGTTGGAACAACGCTTGCGCTGATTGAGCAGGGCATGGTGGTGTTCAATGCTATTCATGCCCGTCTGCATGATGCAATGGGCCGCACATTGAAGGTGCTTCACCGCCTCAACAAGACATACCTTGATGAAGCAGAAATCTACACCGAGTTTGGCGAGCTGCTGGTTAAAAGGTCTGATTTTGAAGGGCCGATGGATGTTATCCCTGTATCGGACCCCAACATCTTTTCCGAAATGCAGCGGTTTGCCCAGCTTCAGATTATTGAGCAACGCTCTGCTGCAATGCCGCAGCTGTATGATGCTCGCCGCGTTGAGGAGCTGATCCTTGAGCGGACCAAAATACCAAACGCAAAGAACCTGTTGATCCCGCGTCCTGAACCAATGCGGTTAAACGCCATCAATGAAAACGTGGCATCTTGCATGGGCCGCTCATTGATTGCGTTTCCAGATCAAGACCACATGGCGCACTTGAAGGTGCATCTTGATTTCCTAATGAACCCAGCCTTGGGCGGAAACCCTGTTATCGCACCAATCCTGATCCCGATTATACTCACCCACGTTAAAGACCATATTGCGCTGTGGTATGTAAATGACGCTGTTCGCCTTGTATCTGAAGCCGCCGGTGTAGATATTTCTGAACTTATGGACAAAGACCCAGAGGTTGATCAGGAATTTGACCGCTTGTTGGCAGCTGCAAGCGAACAGATTGGCCAGAACGCGCAACAAATGCTTGGTCAAATTCCAGAGATCTTGCAGCAGGCCATTCAGTATATGCAGTCTTTGAGTCCGCCCCCAACCGATCCTGCACAGGTTGCAATGGCGGCAACAAAGGTTCAAGCTGACGACGTTGAACGCAAGAAGATGGCTGATCAGGCAAAATCGGCTATTGAACAACAGAAGATTGATTCTATGGTTCAGGCAAAAATGGCTGAGATCCAAGCTAGAGAACGCATCAACCAAGAAGATAACGCAACCGCCATGCTTATTGCTGCTTCTGAAATACGCGCTGGCGGTAAGTCCAACCTATCAACAGGAACCGGCATTGGCCGCGATTAAGGAGACTACGATGAAAGGTGCAATTTCCCAGCACAAACGCATGGCGATGGGCCAACCTATTCCGCAGCATAAGGGTGCAGCTGCCCCTATGAAAAAGGGTGGCATGTTTGAAGGCTCCGCTAAAGACATGGCACAAGACAAGAAGCTGGCCAAAAAGCATGGCATGTCGATGAAGGACTATGAAAAATCCAGCGTTGACGCCAAGCACGACCGGCAGAAGTCGATGAAGGGTTTGAAACGTGGCGGTAAATGCTGACGTTTACCTGATTGAGAGGGCGATCATTGCGCTTAAAAGGCAGCTTAACGAGCTTGCCCATAGCGCACTTGAAAGCCCTGCTCACCGAGACGCCTATGAGTATGGGCGTATGGTTGGCAATTATGCTGGCCTTAAACAAGCCGTTTTGGTAATAGAGGCGGCGCTTAGTAAAGAAAACGAGGATGACGATCATGGTTACGAACGCCGTGGTGAAACTCGAATCATCAGATCTTGATGATGCGTTTCCGAATGTAAACTTTGGCATTAAGCCGACTGGATCGAGAACCTTGGTGCAAATTCGACGCCCCAAGGAAAAGACTAAAGGTGGGATACTCTACTCGGAATACACAAAGGAAGCCGAGCAGGACAATACTCAGGTTGCAAAAGTCATTAGCGTGGGACCGTTGGCTTTCCGCAACCGCAACACAATGGAACTCTGGCCGGAAGGCGCGTGGTACAAAGAGGGTGACTTTGTGTTTGTTTCCAAGTATGGTGGAGCAAGATGGCGCCGTGACATCCCCGGCGCACGAGGAGAAAAGGTTGAATTCGTGATCTTCAACGACCTTGATATTGTTGGCACAGTTGATGGCGACCCTGCCGCCGTCCAAGAATATCTGTGAGGTCATCATGAACACGAAACCCAAAGAACTCCTTGAAGATGACGATGACATCGAAGTTGTTGAAATTGACAGTCAAGATGATGACAGGGACGATGATGAACGCCTTGAGGCAGATCATCGAGAGTCTGTTGAAGACGGCGAAGATGGAAACGAAGAAAACCTTCGTCAGCTCCGTCGCAAACGCCAGAAGCAGCGTCAAAAAGACAACATGCGTAAAACCCGTGAAGAAAACACGGGCCTCTTGCGTGAGCTTGCGGAAGCGAAAGAGCGGCTTGCCGCACTTGAAAGCCGCAACGTCCAGACGGACGCTCAAACAGCCGAACAACAGTACAATTATGCGTTGGCGCAAGTCAGCCGTGCTGAGTCGGATCTCAAGGAAGCATTTGAAACCGGTGATGGCGAAAAGGCGATTCGCGCTCAACGTCTCCGGGAAACAGCGATTAAGCAAGCGAATGATGCTGAAGACATCAAACGCCAGCTAACCAATTCTACTGTTAACAAAGGTCCAACTCTTGATCGAAAGACAGAGAACCTTGCCCAGCAGTGGATGTCCGAAAACTCATGGTTCAGCCCTAACGGGACGGACGAGGATTCGGTTGTTGCCCGTGCCATTGATGAGGCATGGGCTGTAGAGGCGCGGCAGCAAGGTATTACCCCTGCCAGCGAGGACTATTGGGACGAACTTGATGCGCGTGTGAAGCGGCGGCTAGGTAATGCTGCTGCTGACCGGCAGCGCAAAAGAGGCGCTCCTCCTCCCAGCGGTCGTGGAGAAGTTACAACATCAACGACCAAAGAGAGGGTGTTCTTGAGTCCAGAAAGGATCAAGGCATTGAAAGACGCTAACGCATGGGATGATCCCGATATGCGTAAGCGTTACATTCGCCGCTTCCAAGAATGGGACAAGCAGAACGCATCCCGCTAAACGCTTCAAAAGGAGACTACCATGTCGCAAGACAGAACACATAAAGATAAAGATGCCGGACGTTCCTCACGGGAATTTTCAGATCGACCAGCAACCGAAAACCGCGCAATTTCGGATGAGGCTCGGCTGGATATGTTTCGTCAGTCTTTGTTTCAGTCCGCACTGCCAGACTTGCCGGAAATCCCCGGTTATCACCTTTGTTGGTTGACAACAACAAACCCACGCGACTCTATCCATTCACGTCGCTCCCTTGGTTATGAACCTGTGATGCCAGAGGAAGTCCCCGGCTGGGAATATGCTTCCGTAAAAACTGGTGAGTACTCAGGTCTTATCGGGGTGAATGAAATGTTGGCTTTTAAACTTCCTATGCGTCTCTATGAGATTTATATGAAAGAAGCCCACGAAGAGCGGCCTCGTCAAGAAGAGGCGAAACTTGCTGACACCGCTGATTTTATCAGAGCAACGGCAAAGCAAATGGGTTCTGATGTCTACGAAGGGGATGGTTTGTCTAGCTTGCGATCACCCATGAACCGCTAAACGAGGAATGAAAGATGACTTCATCTTCAAATCCATTCGGTCTGCGGGCGATTTACAACCCTAGTGGTGTTGTTCGCCCGTATAACGGAGCAATCACTTCTGGCTATGCCAGTGACATCTTCCAGAATATGCCAGTCCGTTATGGTCTGTCGGGGGACTCCGGTTCCGTCGAAGGCTATATCGTACCAGCAGCAGCTGGCGAACGCGTAATCGGCACTTTTATGGGTGTTGAATTCGTGGACGCCACCGGTCGCCAGCGCGTCAGTAACTACTGGCCTGCCAGCACCACCGGCACAAACATCATTGCCTACTTCAGCACAGACCCAACTATTGTGTATGAAATTCAGGCTAATGCTACTTTGGCCATTGCAACGATTGGTCAGCAGTATGACATTTCCGGCGTAACGGGTAATACCACCACCGGTTTCTCAACTGCATCTCTCAATGTTGCTTCCGCCGCCAGCAATGCGCAACTCCGCGTTATTGGTATTTCAAACTATGTCAATAACGCTTGGGGCGATACTTACCCGATTGTTCAGGTCCAGATCTCTGAACATCAAAATATCGCCGACAAAGCGTCTTACTAAGGAGGGCTTGAATTATGGCACTTCCAATGCGCAGTACTGACTTCCGGTCAGTAGTCGAGCCTATCCTGAACGAAACCTTTGACGGCATTTACAATGTCCGTGCAGACGAGTGGAAACAGGTTTTCCGTGAACAGCGTGGTATTCCTCGCAACTATCACGAAGAACCCGTCCTGTTCGGCTTTGGTGCAGCTCCTGAATTGCCTGATGGCACGGCAGTAACCTACCAAAGCGGCGGCGTTCTCTTCCTTGCCCGTTACGTCTATCGCGTATACGGCTTGGCCTTCGCGCTGACCAAAGTCTTGGTTGAAGATGGTGATCATATCTCCATCGGTCGTACCTACGCCGAGCATCTTGCTCGTTCGTTGATCGAAACCAAGGAAACCTTGGGCGCTAACATTCTGAACTTCTCGTTCACCAACGGCTACAACGGCGGTGACGGTGTTTCGCTTGTTAACACAGCTCACCCAATTGCTAACGGTTTGACCTTCTCAAACCAGCTTACAACCTCCGCTGCCCTGTCTCAGACTTCTTTGGAGCAGATTCTTGTACAGATCCGTCAGGCCGTAGACAACAACGGCAAGAAGATCCGTCTTGAACCAAAGAAACTGGTTGTTGCACCCTCAAACTTCTTCCAAGCGGAAGTATTGTTGAAGTCTGCACTTCGCGCAGGCACTAACAACAACGACATAAACCCACTGGTAACGACAAATATATTGTCGGGCGGTCAGGCTAACTTGTCACGTTTGACCTCCAATACTGCTTGGTGGATTCAGACTGACGCTCCAGAAGGTCTGAAACTGCTTATGCGTCGCCCTCTGGAAAAGAGCATGGAAGGCGATTTCGAAACCGACTCCATGCGCTACAAGGCAACAGAGCGTTATGTGTTCGGCTGGACCGATCCACGCGGTGTCTACGGCACTGCGGGCGTATAAAAAAGCTGGCAGGGGGGTGGATATTTCCGCCCCCTTGCTGCATAATACAACATCTGAAACGGTCAAACTTTTCAAGGAGCAGACCAATGGGACAACAGGTTGATGATCTATGGATGGGCGCGGCTACCGGCCCACAGACAAGCGGCTGGGCATCCAGCGGAAACCCCGGCGTAATTGGTCAGGGTGTTGGCCCACTGGGTCGTACTTACGTTTTTGACATTGTGCCTGCCGCACTGTCGGCCACCGCAGTTTGCGCTGCACAGGCCGTAGCTGCTGCTGGCAATGCGACAATCAATGGGGCTTCTGCCACAAGTGGCGTAGCAACCTTTGATGTGGCGCGTAACGTGTCCATCGTTTCGTCCAGCGCAAGCGATACCACTCAGACTGTCACCGTGACCGGCACTGACTATTATGGCCGGACTCAAACTGCTCTTTTGACAATTAATGGTACGACAACTGTCAACGGCACAAAAACTTTCAAAACAATCACTCAGGTGGCTGTATCTGCCTTGTTTGTTGGCAACTTGTCGGTTGGTAGTGGCGATACATTTGGCTTGCCATACCGTGTGACCGATGCTGGCTATCTGTTGCGCACCGGTTGGAACAACACTGTTGCTGACAACGCTGGCACGTTTACTGCTGCTGACACTGCCACTGCAACAAATGCAACCGGTGATGTTCGCGGCACATTCCTGCCAGCATCGACCGCTGCAAACGGTTCTCGCCGTCTTGTAATTGCCATTGGCCTTACAGCTATTCAGGCTGGCCCAACGGCAACTCAGACTGGCGCAATCGGCGTCACTCCCGCCTAAAACTAAGGGGGGAGCAATCCCCCCACTTTTTTCATAGGAGGGTAGTATGGCCGATGCAGTAACAACACAGACGCTTCTTGATGGAGATCGTCTCGTCATTCAAAAGTTTACCAACATCTCTGATGGAACGGGTGAAACCGCTGTCAACAAGGTGATTGTTGCCAACCTTGCCGCTAACCAGTTTGGCTTGGCTTGCACAGGAGTGAAGATCAACCGTATCTGGGCAAACACTCATGGCATGGAAGTGCGTATCCTTTGGGATGCAACTACAGATGTTTTTTGCTGGATGATCCCGCAGGACAATATGTACGACATGGAGTTTAGCTCTTTTGGCGGCATGACTAATAACGCTGGCGCTGGTAAAACTGGCAATATAGCGTTTAGTACGTCAGATGCCTCTTCCGGTGATATGTACACCATCATCCTTGAGTGCATTAAAACCTACGGATAATCAACATGGCAAAGACCCCTGCATGGCAACGCAAAGAAGGCAAAAACCCTTCCGGCGGGTTAAATGCTAAGGGTCGAGCCTCTGCTAAGGCCCAAGGCATGAACCTGAAAGCCCCAAGCAAAGACTCGGACAATCCGCGCCATAAGTCTTTCTGCGCCAGAATGTCTGGCATGAAGAAAAAACTGACATCATCAAAGACTGCAAACGACCCGAACAGTCGGATCAACAAGTCTTTGAAAGCATGGGGTTGTTGATATGGAAAAGAAGTTTTGGGAAACCAAAAACCCGAAGAAGAAAAGTAAGCCGCTGACTACTTCTCAAAAAGCCTCGGCAAAAGCGTCTGCAAAGAAAGCCGGTCGCCCATACCCCAACCTCGTTGACAACGCAGCTGCCGCTAGGAGAGCAAAATGAAGGGCTTCAAGACAAAACAGCAAATGATGGAAGGCCACTATTGCTGGGGTGGCAAGGCTATGAAGAAGGCCAAGGGTGGCCAAGCGCGTAAATCCGAGAATAAATCCGAGAATCCTATGCGTTCCGAAAGCACAGAGGCAGCTAGGGCAACAAATGACTTTATGGACGCTGGTCGTGATTACTATGAAGCAGACAGAAATTATTCATCTGCTCAAGGGGAAGGAGCAAAAAGAATTACTGGCGCAAATGCAAGATATGCAAAAACCCGCATGGATGATGCGCTAGATCGGGCTGGCACTATTGGGACGCGAACAGCACACCCATACGCCGGTGTGTCAAAAACATTTGGCGATAAAGATTTGGCTGATTTCCGCGAAGATTATGATTCCTCCCTTGGGAAAAAACGGGGCGGCAAAGTCATGAAGAAGGCTGAAGGCGGTTCTATCCGCGCTCAGTTCAATAATGCCTTTGGCGAAGCCCGTAAGCGTGGCGATAAGACATTTGAGTTCCGTGGCAAAATGTATGGAACAGAATTGGCCAAACCAGCTCCAAAAGTTGCGGTTGGCCCACATGGCCCCGGTGATGAGAGCTTTACCCCTGATAAAGTTGGTTCTCGCATGAAGAATGTTGCGGAAGAAAACGATTATCGGTCGGGATCGACAAGCCAGCCTGATTTTGTGCGCAAGCAATATAGTATGCCCGGCGTCCGAATGGGCAAAGCTGGGGAGCCAGCGATTGTTATTGGAAGCGGCGAAAATGAATCGCCAAAGCCAGTGAAAAGCAACTACAATTATGGCGTGTCTCGGACAAAGGATGAGCAGGATCTTGCTGACATTGTTCAGAAGAAGCGCGGTGGCAGTATTGTAAAACCTAAGCTAGCGTCCGACAAGAAGAAATACAGCGACCGTGATATGCAGGGCATCATCTCCCAAGCAAAGCAGTTGGCCCCAAAGATCATCCAAGCCAATCAGGCTCGCAATGCACAGGCTCAGGCCGCAGCAGGCGCACAACAGCCCCCAATGGGCGGCGCGATGCCAGCTCGCCCAATGATGCCTGCCCGTCCTCCTATGGGTGCAATGCCAGCCATGAAAAAAGGTGGCAAACTTAAACTTCGCCGCAAAGGATAATCGTTATGGCCCCTCGCTATGGTGACTTTACGTTTGATTCGTCCTCTGGTTTTACCGGATCGGTAAAGCGCAAAGCATTTAAGTGCGGTGGTTATGCTGAAGGTGGTATGCGGTCCGAACGGACACAGGTTGCTAAGGCATCCCGTGAAGTTCAAGATAATGCTATGGCTCCAGCAAAGCAGCTCAACAAATCGTTGAAGAACCTTTACAACACCCGCAAACAGACTGGCTATGAAACTGACGAAATGCCTACTTATGCTGGCGGCGGTCTGCACAAAATGCGGAGCGACAAAGGCGTAACTGGTGAAGTCCCCGGCGTTAAGATGGGCCGTTCTGGTTCAAAGATGCCCGGTATGTTGCCTCCAATGAACGCTGGACCTAAGTTGAATAAACCAGTAGATGCCACGACAAGCTCTCCTTTGTCTCGCATTGCAATGAAACGCGGTGGGAAGGCTAAGAAATAATGGCTACGTCCGGAACAGTTTCAGCAACGGTATTCAATACCAATAGCGTCTTGGATCAGGCTTTCCGCCGGTGCAAAGTGCCACCTGAAACTGTAACCTCTGAAATGCAGGATACGGCCCTGCAAAGCCTATATTTGATGATCTCGGCGCTTTGCAATCGGGGATTGCAGCTGTGGACCATTGAAAAAATCATCATGCCTCTGTATCTGGCAAACGGCTATGTAGAAATGCCATATGGCACTGTAGACCTTTTGAATACAAATTATCGCACCATTCAGCGTTTTAGCGCGGTTGCATCATCATCGTCTGGCACTGCTACCTTTGCTGACGACAACGATCTTGAGACATCATGCACCCAGACTGCGCCAAATGGCAGTATCACGCTTGGCCTTGGGACGGCTCAGATTGTCACGACCATTGGCATTAACATGAAAACGGCAGGGACTTATGACCTTGTTGTTGAATGGTCTGATGACATGGTGACATGGACAAGCGCCTTAGCACCCGGAGCTACAGTTTATACAGCTGGATCATGGAACTGGTATGACCTAAACCCAAGCCTGTCTTATGTGTATTGGCGTTTGAAGGAAATTGGCGGCGCAACTCTTGATGTCGCTGAATTTGTGGTGGCCGGTAATCCAACCGAAATACCAATGGCTCGGTTGAACCAAGATGACTACACCAATCTTCCAAACAAAACATTTCAGGGGCGTCCGCTTCAGTTTTGGCTTGATCGTCAGTTAGCCTACCCTGTTGCTCGGATGTGGCCTGTTCCTAATGAGGCAGCTCAGTTTGCCCAAATGGTAACATGGCGGCAACGTCACATCATGGATGTTGGCACATTGCAGCAGACCATTGAGCTTCCCCAGCGTTGGGTTGATGCAATCACATGGCAGCTTGCTCACCGGTTGTGCTTTGAGATACAGCAAGTTGACATTAGTCTCTCGGATAAGCTGGCTCCCATTGCTGAACAGACGTTGCAAATGGCTATGATGGAAGAAAGAGACGATTCTCCGTTTATGGTTGCTCCCAACATCTCGCCGTATACGAGGTAATAATGGCAATTTTCCTCGACACACGCGGCAGAGGCACACTTGGAATTGGGATCTGCGACCGTTGCCGCCGCAAGATGTCCATCGAGGAATTGTATTCTGACCCCAATTCTCCGGGCCTTCGTGTGTGTTTGATGGACCGCGATGAATTTGACCCGTATCGCCTGCCAGCTCGTCAGCCAGATGTTATTGTATTGCAGACGTATAGGCCGGATGTTAATATCGCAACGGATCCAGCTGGTATTGTCTCCGAGAATGATGACCAGTTTATCATCAACGAAGATCAGAACGAGTATTTTGTCCCATGACCGTTCCATCAAATCTCGTTCCTACCGCAATATCTCAGCTTCCTCTGGTCAATACACCAACGGTATCTGATAGCATCATGGTGGTGCAGAGCGGCGCAACATATCGGGCTACCATTGGCTCTGTGTTTAGCGCCGTTGCCGTTCCATCAACACGCATTATTGCGTCTGGAACTGGCCTTGGTGGCGGCGGTGATCTGACTGCGGATCGCACTCTTTACCTTTCGAACACCGGTGTTGCATCCGGAACTTACGGAACATCAACAACCGTTCCAATCCTGACCGTCAATCTTCAAGGGCAAATTACCAGCGCAACAACTACAAGTTTCAGCGTTGATTTTGCCAATGTGACCAGCAAACCTACTACTTTAGCAGGATACGGGATCACTGACGCACAGCCCCTCAATGTCAATCTTACGGCGTTGGCTGGCGTTGGAGCTGCTGGTATCCTCATCAAGACAGGAAGCGGCACTGCAACATCCCGCTCAATCTCAGCTGGGACAGGCATCACCGTTGCTGATGGCGATGGCGTAGCTGGCAATCCAACTGTTACGCTATCAAATACGGCGGTTACGACAGGGATTTACGGGAACGCAACATCTGCCCCCGTTATTACCGTCAACCAGCAAGGGCAGATTACTTCGGCTGGAAACATCGTCATAACTCCTGCTTGGTCAAGCGTCACAAGCACACCAACCACTTTGGCTGGGTATGGCATTACAGATGCTGTCCCTGACACAAGAACGGTCACTGGCACGAAGTCAGTTTCAGGCGGTGGCGCACTCAACACCAACATTACGCTTGAGCTTACAAATGACCTTTTGACCCCCGGCGGAAGCAAATACTACGGCACTGATGGGGTTGGTACTCGCGGTTGGTATACACTATCCGGTGGTGGATCTGTGTCATCTGTTGGCCTGACAATGCCAGCTGACTTTGTAGTCACCGGAAGCCCGATCACGACAATCGGCACTTTTGGCATCACATACAACACGCAAGGGCAACGTAAGGCTTTTATTGGTCCTATAACCGGGGCAGATGCAGCTCCAACATTTAGGCTTCTCCTTGCCAGCGACTTGCCAAGCACATCTGTTACGGCTTCATCGTATGGGTCCGCAACGGCATCGCCCACATTTACCGTCGATGCTCAAGGCCGATTGACTGCTGCGGCAAACGTCACAATCACCCCAGCGTTTTCCTCAATCACCAGCACACCAACCACACTGGCTGGATATGGCATTACAAATGGTGTTGTTAACACAACCACAATTACGGCAGGCACTGGCCTGTCTGGCGGCGGTGATCTCAGCACCAACCGCACAATCAGCCTTGCAAACACTGCGGTAAGCGCAGGAACTTTTGGTTCATCCACCGCTGTTGCCACATTTACTGTGGACGCTCAGGGTCGGCTTACAGCAGCATCAAACACGACAATCAATGCTGTCACCCTTACGACAGGCACAATCAGCACAGCCCCTTCAAACGCTACCGACATTGTAAACAAATCTTATGTTGATGGGATTGCTCAGGGGCTTAATTTCCATGCTGCGTGTAACTACGCAACCACAGCCGCGCTGCCAACCTATGTTTACAACAATGGGGCAAGCGGTGTAGGCGCGACAATTACAGCGTCGGCCAACGGCGTACTGATCATTGATGGCTACACGTTCACAGCGACTGACGTTGCAAACGCCGTTAGAATTCTCGTAAAGAACGAAACTTCAGGAAACGCTCCTTACAATGGCGTGTATGTTCTGACGGCTCAAGGAAGCGCTGGAACTCCTTTTGCAATGATCCGCGCCACTGATTACGATACGTCAGGCTCAGGAACAAACGAAATTGATGCGGGCGACTTTTTCCTAGTGCTGGCCGGAACTGTCAATGCAAACACATCGTGGGTGCAGCAAACCCTGCTTCCGATTGTTGTCGGTACAACCGCCTTGGTGTTTACGCAATTTGGCGCCCCTGTCTTGTATACGGCAGGAACGGGACTAACTCTTTCCGGCAATCAATTCAGCATTACAAACACAGCTGTCACAGCCAACTCATATGGGTCCGCATCCTCTGTTGCGACATTTACAGTTAACGCACAGGGCCAGCTTACTTCGGCTAGCACCACAGCGATTGCCATTACCAACTTGCAAGTGTCCGGCCTTGGCACGATGTCCACGCAGGCGGCAAGCAATGTTGCCATTACCGGCGGAACCATCAATGGAACAACCGTTGGGCTAACAACCGCTGCGGCTGGCACATTCACGACTCTTGGCGCAACCACATCAAACCTTGGAACGGTTTCCACCGGAACTTGGAACGGGACAGCGATTGCGGCCATATACGGCGGCACTGGGCAGACTGTCTATGCCGTTGGTGATCTGCTTTACGCATCAACCACAACAGCTCTGTCAAAGCTCGCGGCTGGAACGTCTGGGCTTCCGGTTGTGTCAAACGGCGCATCTACGGCTCCATCCTATCAGCAGATCAATCTGACCTCGGCTGTAACTGGCGCATTGCCGGTGTTGAATGGGGGAACTGGCGCAACGACAATCGCGGGGGCGCAAACCAATCTTCAGGTTGATCCTGCTGGAACCGCCGTTGCTATGGCAATCGCGTTAGGATAATATAGGCATAAGGAGCCTTAGAAATGGCAAATACGTTTACCTCTTACGTTGCAAAAGATGTCGGAACCTCGGCATCAACGCTTGTGACTGTTGCGGCCAGCACTCAGACCACGCTCATTGGCTTGACTGTGGCAAACACAACTGCGTCACCAATCACATGCGATGTTTACTTCACCCGGTCTGCGGTGAATTATTACATTGTAAAGGGTGCGATTGTGGCAAATGGCCGCACATTCGTTGCTGTTGGTGGAGATCAGAAAACGGTCTTGATCACGGGTGATGCGCTAAGGGTTGTTACATCCGCCGCAACTTCTGCCGATGTCATCGCTTCAGTGTTGAACATCACATAACTGGGAGATACCGATGTCAAGCTCTGGCTATCTCACTACGATACCTTCTCCGGATATGCCAACTGGCGGTGGTGGGGAACAGGTGTTTTATGAAAATTCAACGACTGTAACGGCGAATTACACAATCACCACTGGTCAAAACGCAATGAGCGCTGGTCCAATTACGGTGAATAGTGGTGCAACGGTGACTATTCCGTCCGGTTCGACATGGAGCATTGTCTGATGCCTATCAAACTCAACGGGTCCACTTCAGGGTTCACTCAGGTCAACGCAGCAGCAGTGGCGGCGAACAACACGTTGGTGCTTCCAACAACTGGCACAACCTTGCTGTCTGACTCCTACACAGGTAACGTCACCGTTACGGGCAATCTTACCGTTACTGGTGATCTGATCCCATCCTCCTCGTTCCTCCGCAACAGGCTCATCAACGGTAATATGTATGTTGCCCAGCGCGGCACATCGGCAACCGTCACAGCGGGGACAACTGTTCCAACAGCGTCAACTGGCTATCCATGTGTTGACCGCTGGTTTGTATATTCCACTGGCGCAAACGTAACTGCAGCCCAAGTGGCAGGTGCAACCAACAATAAGAATCTGTTGCAAGTCACTGGCGCGGCATCTGTTACTGCTGTTGGCATTGGTCAGCGCATTGAACAGTTGAACTCGTATGACCTTGCGGGGCAGACATGCACTTTGTCTGTAAATATAGCCAACAGTTTGCTTACCACTGTAACGTGGACGGCTTCATACGCTACCACTGCTGATACATTTGGAACTATTGGAACGCCAACCAAGACCCAGATTGCAACTGGCACGTTCACGGTCACTTCAACCCTGACGCAATATACAGCAAACATTTCTGTTCCGGCCGCCGCTACGACAGGCATTGAAATTCTGTTTACGGTTGGCGCACAGACGTCTGGAACTTGGCAAATTGGCAATGCACAGCTTGAAGTTGGTTCCAACGCCACGCCATTTGAACGGCGTCAGTATGGGCAGGAGTTGATGCTGTGCCAACGGTATTATCAATTATTTGCTGGAACAGTTAATAGTTTTGGCGTTCAAGGGTATCAAGCTGCAGCAAACAATGTATCTTGTTCCTATAGTTGGCCTGTCACTATGAGAGCAGCTCCAACTGTTACACTTCCAACAATGAATAACACAAATACAATTGGGGCGGTCGCCAACTCCCCAAATCAAAATGGAATGTTAGTTGCGGCTACTGCAACAGCTAGTGGGTCTGTAAGTTCTCTTAATAATGTCGGAACCGGATCAGCAAGCGCGGAGCTATAATCATGTACACAAATGCACAATATATTGCTTTCAATGGTGTAAATTCAACAATCCGCGTTGACATCAACGGCGTAACCAGCTTTGTCCCTATTGACCCAGCCAATACCGACTACACCGCCATCATGGCACTTGTTGCTGCTGGTGAATTTACAATCGCACCCGCTGAGGGAGAATAACAATGGCAGTTACAATTAATGGAACGACAGGTGTAGCGGTTCCCCTTGGCTCGGCTTCTGCCCCTGCCGAAACTAACACCACCAGCGCAACCACGGGCATCTACTACCCAACCAGCACAACCCTTGGTCTGTCCACCAATGGCACAAATGCGGTGACTATTGACGCATCGCAGAATGTGGGGATTGGTGTTACCCCATCCGCAGCTTCATCTACAATAAAACTAATTCAAGTTGGCGGGACTCCTATTATAGGAAGTGCCGCAGACGGTGTTAATTTTGTATCAAACGCAACTTACAATTCTGCTTGGAAATATGTTTCGACAGGCAATGCTACGCTATACAACATGTCTAATGGCCTGCACGTTTGGTATACCAACGTTTCAGGTTCAGCAGGGGCTACATTCACCCCAACAGAGGCGGCGCGCATTCAACCTACTGGCAATCTTGCGGTAAATACAACAGGTGATCTTGGCGTGGTCAGTGTTGCCACTAAAGTAGGTTACTACGGCATAACGATACGTGACGCTGTTAGTAACACAGCAATGTTGCTTTTTCAGAACAGTGCGGGAACAACTGCTGGTAACATTGTACTTTCTGGGCTTACAACCATTTACGGAACATCATCGGACTATCGCCTAAAAGAGAACGTACAGCCCATGACAACTGGGTTGGCAACGGTCAGCGCGTTGAAGCCTGTGACATACGACTGGAAATTTGACGGCTCTCAGGGCGAGGGTTTTATTGCCCATGAACTTGCTGAAATTGTTCCTTATGCCGTTGCAGGGGAAAAAGATTCCGTCAACGAAGATGGCTCCATCAAACCACAGAGCGTAGACTACGGTAAAATTGTCCCTCATCTCGTTGCCGCCATTAAAGAACTATCCGCAGAAGTTGAAGCCCTTAAAGCCAAGGTCGGAGCATAACCATGAGCGGCACAATCCAAGCATCGGTCGTTAAAGACTCCGCATCTGCGACCAACAACCTGACGCTGGACACTGGTGGCAATGCCACGGTAGGCAATACCCTTGTCATGGCATCCTCGTTCCTCCGCAACCGCATCATCAATGGAAACATGGCAATTGATCAGCGCAATGCTGGGGCGCAAATTACAGCGGCTAACTTGACTAGCGGCACATACATGGTTGACCGTTGGATATATTACTCCTCGCAAGCTGCAAAATTTACAGCACAACAAAACGCTGGGTCTGTAACAACAGCAGTAGGCTTTCCAAATTATCTTGGCATGACGGTGGCTTCGGCTGTTACTGTTGGGGCAACTGATTTTTTTAATATTGGCCAATTAATTGAAGGGTTTAATTTTGCAGATTTGGCATGGGGAACGGCAAACGCCAAAACCGTAACCCTTTCATTCGTCGTTTACAGCTCCTTAACAGGCACATTTGGCGGCGCACTTCGTAACAGCGCAGCAACTCGTTCATATCCGTTTACATATTCAATACCAACAGCAAATACTTGGACCACAATATCCGTCACCATTGCTGGAGACACAAGCGGAACTTGGATTGGGGCTACCAACGGTGTTGGTCTCCAAGTAATATTTGGTCTTGGCGTAGGTACTACTTACAGCACAACGGCAGGAGCTTGGGCGGCGGGCAATTATTTGACAGCTACGGGCGCAGTCTCCGTAGTCGGCACTGCAAGCGCAACATTCTACATCACAGGCGTACAGCTTGAAGTTGGTTCTGTCGCCACGCCATTTGAACGGCGTCAGTATGGGCAGGAGTTGTTGCTGTGCCAGCGGTATTATCAAACAATGGTTGCTCGTGTCTATGGATATTCGGTCGGAGGCGGCTCGCTTTATTGGCCTTTGACTTGGCTCATTATGCGGACAACTCCCACAGCGACAATCATCACGGCTGGGCTATTTAGCAATACGACAGGAATTACGATCCAGCCGCTTAGTCCAATGGCAGGTAGTATGGATCCAAATATCACCGGTGCTGGTTATGGAGGTTCATCAACTACATTTAGTCTTTCCGCGGAGCTTTAATCATGTATACAAACGCAAAATATTACAAAGATGTTATCGGCAAAGAATCCTGTATTATCGTTGAGATTAGCGGTTTGACCAGCTTTGTACCGCTTGACCCAGCCAATACCGACTACGCCAACATCATGGCACTTGTAGCCGCTGGTGAACTTACAATCGCACCCGCTGAGGATCAACCATGATAAATCTTTCCCTGACCGTTGAACAAGTGAACTTGATCCTCGCCGCATTGGGCCAACGGCCTTATGTGGATGTGGCTGACCTGATCCACCGCATTAAGATTGATGCCGAAGCCCAATTGGCCCCAAAGCCTTTAGAGCCTGATGAGGACTAACATGGATACGCAGGTCATATTCAACATCGCCGTCTCATGTGCTGGCGGTTTGGCTTTGTGGGTGTTGAATGAAATGACACGCAAGATCCAGCGGCTTGAGGACAGAATTGAAGAGGCGCATCGCACGTTTGTCGCAAAAGATGATTACCGTACAGACATCAAGGAGCTAAAAGAGATCCTGAGCAAGATTTTTGACAAACTGGACAACAAGGCCGACAAGTAATGGACCCGTTGACAATCCTTGCTGTTGCACAGACTGCATATAGCGGATTGAAAGTCGGCATCGCTGCTGGAAAAGAAATTCAGCATATGGCGAAGGATTTGTCCGATCTGTGGGGCAGTCTGGCAAAGCTCACGCAGATAGCAGCAGAGCCACCCAAGAAGACATTCTTCAACACCAAAGGTGCAGAGCAGATTGCCATCGAACGGTATACTGCCAAAGCTGAAGCTCTCGATCTAACGCTTAAAGCCAGAAACCTGTTTGTCGGTACATACGGACTGGCTGCATGGGATCAGGTCCAGCGCGAGGTGATCAACATCCGCAAGGAGATTGAACGCCAGAGATGGGAAGATGAGAAAGCTAGGGCCGCTAAACTGGAAGAAATCAAGGAAGCGACCGTAGTCACTCTTATCGTTATGTTTGGTTTAAGTGTGATCCTTTGCATAGGAATTATACTTTTAGGGGTTAAAGGGCAATGAACGAATCAGAGGCCGCTCAAGTTAAAATGCAGGAAGTGCTTGCGGCATCAGCCAGCAAGGGCGCACTGATTGAAAAAATTGTGTTTGCGGGTATTCCAATCTTGTTTTCGTGCGTGGTTTATTTAATGACCGCCCTTAGCACCGCCAATAATGAAATCATTCAGTTGAAATCCAGAGTTGCCATTGTGGTAAACAGCGAAAACAAAGCTATTCCCCCACAAGGAACAACCATCGACATGGCTCAGATTAGGGAGCAGTTGAACGACAAGATTGATAAGGTCGAGAGAGATGCAGCTTTAGCCCGTGCGGCTATGACGCTAGACCGCGAGAAGTCGATGGCTGCTATTGACCGGCAACGTCTTGAAATGAACGCGGATGCCTCAATAGCTCGTGCAGCAATTCGAGCTGACGCTGCCGCTGCCCGCGCAGAACTGGACAAACGAATTGCACTCATTGAAGCGAGGATAAAGTGAATGGACCTTTCAAAGATCGGTGGCCTTTTGGGTCAAGTAGCACCAACCGTGGCGACGGCACTTGGTGGGCCATTGGCGGGCCTCGCAGTGAAAACGCTCTCAGAGGCTTTGTTAGGGCATCCGGATGCAAACGAATCCGATGTGTCAGCCGCGCTAATGAGCGCAACGCCAGAGCAGTTGCAGAAGCTCAAAGAAACAGACGCCACTTTCAAGTTAAAAATGAAGGAACTGGACATTGATCTTGAAAAGATTTCAGCAGGCGACCGAGACAGTGCGCGAAACATGCAAATCCGCACTAACGACTGGATCCCACGCGCTATGGCTATTATGGTCACGTTTGGGTTCTTTGGTATCTTGGCTTGGCTCTTGGTTAGAGGCGTCCCTCCTAGCGGTTCTGAAACTCTTATTTACATGTTGGGCGCACTTGGTACAGCGTGGACGGGAATTGTTCAATTTTACTTTGGATCGTCTGCTGGCAGCAAAGCTAAGACTGACGCAATGGTTAACGGGGAAAAGAAATGAATGGTTTTAAGGGTTCCGCTGCGAAGATGCAGCCAGATGACGTTGTGGCCACGGCGCATGAACTGGACATTGAGCCAGCTGCTCTTCGCGCTGTTATGTCGGTTGAAGCTGCTGGGTCTGGCTTTGATGCTGCTGGCCGGCCAAAGGCTTTGTTTGAGCGGCATCACTTCTACAAGTGGCTAAAAGCCCAACCAGAGAAGCTGGAAATGGCTGTTGATGCTGGTCTGGCTTACCCAAAATGGGGTGAGAAGCCGTATCCCAAGGGGTCTGAGGCTGTTTATGGCGAAATCCAAGCCGCCTATGAGATTGATGCTGAAGCTGCATTGCTCTCGACTTCATGGGGTCTTGGTCAGATCATGGGTAGCAACTGGAAAGCCACTGGAGCCGATTCCGTAGTCGTGATGGTTCGTGAAGCTATGGAAAGCGAAGGCAACCAGTTGAGGCACATGGCCAACTTCATTAAGTCTGCCGGCCTCATTGATGAGATCCAGAACAAAGACTGGGCCGGATTTGCTAAAAAATACAACGGACCCGCTTACGCTCAGAACCAATATGATGTAAAGTTAGCATCAGCGTATGAAAGGTTCTCAGCATGACTTCTCAAACAGGGATGACGTTCACAGAGCTGCAATCCGATGTTCGGAACTATCTTGAACGCGGATACTCTGCTGCCGTCGATCCCATTGTGTTTGAGCAGATCCCCCGGCTGATTACTCTTGCTGAACGGCGCATATCCCGTGACCTTAAAGTCCAAGGCTTTTTGGTCGCGGTGACATTTACCATGCAGACTGGCCTTGCTGTATATCCAAAGCCTGATCGGTGGCGCGATACCGTTTCCATCAACGTAGGAACTGGGACAGGCAACAACACCAGACAGCCTGTTTTTACACGCAGCTATGAGTACATCCGCAATTATTGGCCAAACGAGCTTGAGACGGCAACACCAAAGTTTTACGCTGACTACAACTACACAAATTGGTTGTTTGGCCCTACGCCAGATGAGGATTACCCCGTTGAGGCTATGTATTATGAATTGCCAGCACTTCTCAGCGATACCACTCAAACAAACTGGCTTACGGAATATGCTCCACAGTTAATCCTATACGGGGCATTGTTAGAAGCTACACCGTTCTTGAAGAATGACGAGCGTATTGGGGTTTGGCAAAAATTCTATGATGACGCAAAGGCATCCTTGAATAACGAGGATTTGAAGAAGATCGTTGACCGGGCCACAGTCCGGACGGAGGCATAATATGACCGTTTATAATAATGTTTTTGGCGGGGCTACGATTTACCCAAGCAATGTATCGTATTATGCGCTAACGCTTGATACCGTAGATGTTGTCCTGTCTTGGCCCCTTGAGACGGTTAGCGACTCAGACATTGCCGCAAGTATTATTGATGTAGACACGGTGGCAGCGAGCTTGAAGGTGTTTATGCCTTCAGCCGCCCTTGCATCTACCGGACAGACGACGCTGTTTAATAACGTCGGATCTTATTCGTTTACCGTTGTTGATGCTGGTGGAAACACGCTTTGCGCTCCTGCGTCTGGTGAGCTGTGGCAAGTCTATGTGACGGATAACACCACTGCAAACGGTGGGTGGCAAGTTTTGCAGTATGGGGTTGGCGTCTCGGCGGCAAACGCGGCTTCTCTTGCTGGATATGGCATTAGGGCCATAGCGACCACACTCAATCAGTCTATGCCCGTATCCTCGTTCAATACGAGCTACACCACCTCTGCGGCTGATCGAGCGGCTGTGCTGTTGTGGACTGGCGGCGCAGGGACATTGACACTTCCAACTCCGGGTTCTGTTGGAAATGATTGGTTCTTGAACGTCAGAAACCAAGGGACGGGTGTTCTGACGCTCGACCCAACTGGGGCAAACTTGATTGACGGGGTTGCGACCAAGGAAGTTGCCCCGACAGAATCTTGTATCGTCATTTGCGACGGAACGGCGTATTACACCATTGGTTTTGGCCAAAACGTCAATTTTGCCTTTGACTATACGTCGATTGCGCTTCCGGTATCAGGCACTTATACGCTCTCAACGGCTGAACAAAATAGAATTTCTTACAAATTTACGGGGGCGTTGACAGGCAACATAGTCATTGTTGTCCCGCCAACAATCCAACAATACTGGGTTGACAACTCGACATCTGGTGCGTTCTCATTAACCGTCAAAACCGCATCTGGAAGCGGATTTGCCGTCCCCCAGCTGGCTCGTGCAATCCTTTATTGTGACGGAACGGATGTTGTCAACGCAGCAACGGCTGGCATTACAACACCAATCTCAATTGCCAACGGCGGGACCGGCGCAACAACAGCAAGTGGCGCAAGAATTAATCTTGGCGGCGGGTCGGCTGGTATTTCAGTGTTTCAGGCAACGACAGCTGCTTCAGGACGCGCTGCGCTTGGGGCGACCACGGTAGGAAATGCAATATTTACAAGCCCTGCTTCAATTTCAGCAATCGGCACTTTGGTTCCCGGTTCAGGCTATGTTGATGCTAACTATGTTAACGTCCCATTGGCAGCTGGTTCAGGCGCTGGCGCACAAGCGTCAATCACTGTAAGTGGATTTGCTGTAACTGCTATCACCATCACCAACGTCGGATACGGGTATGAGGTTGGTGATGTTCTCACGGCTCTGAACACATACCTTGGAGGGACTGGATCCGGCTTTTCAATCACGGTTTCAAACATAACGGCTTTAGCAGCTCGTACTACTTTAGACGTATACTCAACAACTCAAAGTGACCAGAACGCAATAGCATTTGCAATAGGGTTGGGATAATGGCTCCTCGTCCGGTAAAGATCGCATCCATTGCAGGCATTAAACGTGATGGCACTCAGTTTGAGGGTGATTATTACGTTGATGGGCAGTGGTGTCGGTTTCAGCGCAAATTGCCAAGAAAGATGGGCGGGTTTCGCCAGCTGAGCAACAACATAAGCGGACTTGCTCGTGGCGTTTTTACCCAGACTGACAACAATAACGTCTTCATGCACATTGGAAGTGCAAATCTCCTTGAGCGCCTTACCGTGTCTGTTCCATCTGGCATTGCCTCTGCCGTTACAGATCGCACACCGGCTGGGTTTGCAACATCTGATTTTAACCTGTGGCAGATGGACGCAATTTACGATTCAGTCACGACAAACTCTGCGCTTATTGCCCATGCGGCTTTAAACCTTAACGACATTTCAAGCTCCCTGACGGCCCCAATTTACGCTGGGCCTATGACTGGGACAGCAGCTCTTGTGGCTCTTGGCGGAACATCTCCGTCTGTATCCGGTGGGATTGTTGCATTGCACCCGTACCTTGTTGCCTACGGGTCTGACGGTTATGTTGCTTGGTCTTCCCCAAGTGACATTACAGACTGGTCAACTGCTAGTGGCGGTGGTGAAGCCTTCGTTACGGCGCAAAAGATTGTTTTTGGGGCATCAGCTCGTGGCGGTGCAACCAATTCACCTTCTGCAATCCTTTGGAGCTTAGACAGCGTTTTGCGCATGTCTTATACAGGTGTTGTCAATGTGGTGTTTTCGTTTGATACGATTTCAGACGAAAGTTCAATTTTGTCTTCGCAATGCGTCATTGAGTATGACGGCATCTACTATTGGGCCGGGGTTGACCGGTTCTTAATGTATAACGGCGTCGTTCGAGAAATCCCCAATGATTTGAACCTGAATTGGTTCTTTGACAATCTTAACTTCGAGCAGCGGCAAAAAGTGTTTGCAATGAAGATCCCTCGCTGGGGTGAAATTTGGTGGTGCTTTCCATACGGTGATGCTACGGAATGTACACACGCTGTAATCTTCAACGTCCGTGAGCAGACTTGGTATGACACAATTCTGCCAAACGTAGGCAGGAGCAGCGGCCAATATCCTCGTGTATACCAGTATCCTTTGATGACTGGGGTCACAACCATTAATTCAATTTTGGGCTACGGGTCTCTTGTTGGTGGGTCTCTTTATACAAACGGGACGTATTACGGCGTTCCCCTCATTAACACGACATCAATTTCAGGATCTGGCGCAACGGCCAACATTACGGTTGCCGGAAACACGGTTACAACTGTAGTGATTGTGCAGGGAGGATCTGGCTATACTATCGGTGATGTTTTAGAGGTTAGCCCGTCAGAGCTTGGCGGTGGCGGGAGTGGGTTTAGTATTACAGTAACCTCATTGTCTGGCTACTCTCTTTGGCGACATGAAGATGGTTATGATGAGGTTGCTGGGCAAGTGATAAATCCTGTAACTTCATATTTTGAAACAAGCGACATTTCATTGCCTGCCGCCGCTGAGGGCCAGAACAAAAGTTTACGCATCACAATGATTGAGCCTGACTTCGTTCAGAAGGGCGAAATGACAGTGCAAGTGACGGGTCGAGCAAACGCTCGGTCCCCAACTGCTGCTGGGCTAAACATGGCATATCCATTCCAAGCCAACCAGCCAGACCAGCAAGTTGTGTTTCTAAAGGATCTTCGCCGTGAAATGCGGTTTAAGTTTCAAAGCAACACTGTCGGCGGTGATTACCAGATGGGCCAGTGCATTGCTCACATCGAGCCTGCGGATGGGACGGTGCTTGGATGATTGGCATTGACCCTCGGTATATGGGCGTTATTGAGTGGACGGACAGGATGCTTCCTGAGCTGATCAAAAATGGCGGCGATGTTGGCCGTCTTGACGATCCTGAACAGTGGCGGGAATGGGCAAGATCGGTTATATTAATCAACAATGAGTGGCAGGGCGAAACGCCAAATCCATATCAGTTTGATGACTGGCAGGATTGGGCGCAGCGATTCCTACAAGTGACGTATTAAGGAGGCTCCTATGGTTGCCGCAACTCTGACGCCGGTTCGGATTGATCTTTCTCCAGATCCGTCTCATCGCTCCTATGCCAAGGGTGGTCTGCATAGGGAGGCGGAGCATGTGCGCAAAGCAGGGCGAGAGGGTGATAGCG
>Ga0114973_10000698_pt1 | contig 25311 bp, 22 predicted proteins | sample M_140807_MF_Meta_FD_87025 | JGI IMG/M metagenome (GOLD analysis project Ga0114973, IMG submission 87025) | Freshwater microbial communities from Lake Montjoie, Canada to study carbon cycling - M_140807_MF_MetaG | ecosystem: Environmental > Aquatic > Freshwater > Lake | place: Lake Montjoie...
CATGCCATGGGCAAAAGAGATTTAGAGGTCATAGTTGAAAGTCATAGAAGAGCAAGGCTATCTCATAGCAGCCTGGAACTCGCCCACGGTTGATTACTTCAACTGCGCGAAGTCACTGGCACAGACACTCAAACACTGGCATCCTGATGCCAGTGTGTGCTTGGTCACGGACGAGGATGTCACGGATCCGGTGTTTGATCATGTGCGTGTGATCACACGCACTAATCTTCACAATGCTTATGCAGATGATTGGCAAGTGTTTTACCAGACTCCGTTTCGTGAAACCATCAAACTGGAAGCTGACATGTGGATCACCAGCTCAATTGATCACTGGTGGAACCTGTTTCGCAAGCGTGATCTAGTGATCAGCACCGGTTGCAGAACATGGCAAGGCCAGGCCGGCACAGCAAGAAATTATCGTCAAGTGTTTGATCACAACAACTTGCCCGATGTGTATAACGCTATTACATACTGGAGATTGAGCCCAACTGCAAAAGAGTTCTTTGGTCTGGTACGCAACATATTCGAGCATTGGGCAGAGTACCGCAAACTACTGAAGTTTCCAGAAGACATACCATCAACTGATCTTGTGTATGCTGTGGCAGCACACATAATAGGACCCGAATCAGTGACATTACCATTTGCCACATATCCTAAAATAGTTCATATGAAACGGCACCATGCTGGCACCCAGACTGAAGACTGGACCAAAGAGCTGATCTGGGAATGGGATCAAGGAAATCTGCGTGTTCAGACCCTGGCACAATCAGGAGCATTTCACTATCATGTCAAACCACCCCTTAACTGAACAAGAGTTTTGGGCTGCATTAACAGCCATGCCCGAACCCGAGCCTATTTTCTTTAGATTGTACTATGACGATCAAGGGCATATATTATTCTACAGCATGGAAGATCTTCCAGGTATATACATTAACATTGATGCCGAGACTTTCGCGATGAAACACACTAATATGAGAGTGAGAGATGGAAAGTTGATTGAGATAGCACGGACCACCAGTGCAAAACTCATTCCCGGAGACACAGGCACACCCTGTGATCCCAATGATGTGAGCATAGTAGTGTCAGAGCAACAACCGAATACCAAATGGAGCAAAAGAACATATGAGTCAAATTAAAAATGAAGTGTGGACGGATATCGCAGACTTAGATTGTATCTATCTCACCTACGACGAACCGCAACGTGAAGAGTTCTGGGTGAAGATAAAAAACATGATCCCGTGGGCCAAACGTGTGGATGGCATCAAGGGCAGTGATGCAGCACACAAAGCCGCTGCTGCGGCTAGTGACACCGAACGATTTATTCTTGTTGATGGCGACAACTTGCCATCCGCAGATTTCTTCAACAAAACGCTACAATTCCCCACAGCTGAATACGAACAAGCAGTATTCCGTTGGCGCGCTCGCAACCATGTGAATGGACTCATGTACGGCAACGGAGGCATCAGTAGTTGGACACGCACGTTTGTGAATGCCATGCGTACTCATGAAGCCACCGACGGCCGTACAGAAACACAGGTGGAGTTCTGCTTTGATCCGCTGTACTGGGCCATGCACGATTGCTACAGCACCACATATCCCGCGCAGTCGCCATTCCATGCATGGCGTGCAGGGTTCCGCGAAGGTGTCAAGATGTGCCTAAACAGAGGAGCCAGGCCCACCGTGGAAGAATTCAAAAATCAAGTGTTGAGGAATCTTGATCACTTGACCATATGGCACAATATCGGCTCAGACGTAGAAAATGGTGAGTGGTGTATAGCCGGTGCAAGACAAGGCACGTATATGACCATGCTGACCAACTGGGATCATAAGTTGGTCCAGGATTTTGCTGCATTAGAGGCGCTGTGGGATACTGTGAAAGATTCAAACCCTCGCATACTCGGCAATCAACTGGGCCCAGAACTGGGCACACAATTGGATCTTCCAATGGCTATATTGGAAGCAGAACAATCAGCGTTCTTTAAATATCACTATCGCTCAGACTGGCGCAATCGTGGTGTTATGACACGCGAGATTGATGTAATTAGACAACATGAAGGATGGTAATATGAAAAAATTAATCGCAACACTTTTGGCCACACTGGCATTGCATTCTCAAGCAGAAGTAATCACAATCAAGTCTCCGTATGGCGCACAGCATGCAGGGCATGCAGCATTGTATAAAATTATGGAAAAAGCCAATACTGCGCAAACTCAGTATGACTTTATACTAGAATTAAAACCTGGCGCTAACGGAGTGTTAGCAATAAAAGACATGGATCGTGCGCCAGCAACATCGCTAGGATTAATTCATGCTGGCTATGTACAGAATACCATGGACAATTTACTAAACGAAACAGACTATGTTCCGGTTATGGCTCTCGGAGACGCCTGTTGGTTTGTGGCAAGCAACCAGGGCAATGAACAACAGGGACTAAAAAGTCTAATTGGTAACCGCTTAGATCTCGTCATGGCTGGCGTTGGCATTGGCACAGCAGCACATTTGACTTCTATAGAGATTGCTGAAAAAATAAATCACCCCATTATGTTTGTTAGTTTTAAATCAGGTGCAGAAGCAAATATTGTATTGGCTGGGGAAAACGGAGTGCATATTAGCATGATGTCAAGCAATGAATTTACAAATTTAAAAACACGAAATCCTCGCTTGCAAAGATTAGCAGTGCATTGTGAACGCAGACTTCCGGACGCCCCCGGAGTTGCTACCACAAAACAACAAGGCATCACAGCACCTTATGTCTTTAACACAATTGTAGCCAATATAAACATGCCTGCAGCCAAACTGCAAGAAATCAAAGTCATATTAAACAATGCTGTGGTTGCAGTTGGTCAAGATCAAATACTCACCATGAGCGACTTTAATCCGCCTAACTTTAGAAATCAAAGTGTTGATGACTATCACAAAGAAAAAGTGCGTGTTATGAAAGCAGCATTAATCAAACACCGTGCGGCAATTGAGGCTGCAAAATGAAACGAGTGGTACTGGCTGTTTCAGATCCTTGGAATTATTTCAATCAATTCCCTGAGTACAGCCTGGCCATTGTCAATCCAGACGGCAATGTTAACCGCAAACAATATCTATTAGATAATTTGGACTGGAGTTTGTTGGTCACCCCGGATGGCATACAACATCGCGAAGGCGGTGATTACGGTGATGAGAAAATGGTAATGTACACTTCGGGTACAACTGGAGATTCAAAGTTTTTTAGTTATTCCACTACTCAGGTACAGCACGTTGTTGATAACATAATTGCCAGCTACAAATTAACAGCCAATGATCGATTTTTGAGCGTTATGCCACTATGGCATGGTCACGGGCATATTTTAAATTATGTTGTTACAACAGCTGGCATGCAGGTACATCATGTCCGGCCTTCAGACTTGAAAAAACAAATAGAGTTCAGTCCAACTTGGGTGTCTGCAATTCCTGACATACTAAGAGTAATGTCACGTACTCAAAAATTTCCCGACTTGCGTTTTGCTAGGTCAGCCAGTGTTGCATTGCCCAACCAAGCGTTTGATGAATTAAAAAGATCTTTTAACTCCCCGATCATTGAATCGTTTGGCATGTCTGAATCCTGTAGTCATTGCTTTACTAATCCTTTGTATGGTGAACAACGTATAGGAACCATTGGCCTGCCCGACGGGATTGATGCAGACATACGCAACGGCAGCCTATGGCTGCGCGGCCCACAATGTCACACAGCAGATTGGTTTGACACTGAAGATTTGGCCGAGCAAGATTCTGCAGGATATTACAAAATACTAGGGCGTAAGTCAGATCGACTGACCTTGCACGGGATCAAACTAGATCCATTAAGTATAGAAAACCAACTGTACAATCGTATACCACAACTGGATGAAGTTGTGGTATTTGGTGAAAACAGAATGATGTGCGTGTATACCGGAGATGTTTTGCCCAGTCAAGTGCGGCAAGTATTGACTGATATTTCCACATACTGTAACCCAAAGTTCCTTGCACAAGTTGATGCTATTCCCAGGAACAATGCAGGCAAGGTATCGCGAACATCTTTAAAAGAATTATACCAATGAAAATCCTTATAGTCGGAACTTGTGCAAGTCGTGGGCCTGGAAGTTGGCCGTATTTCCTTGAGACTACTCTAGGTTGTGAAGTAGTTAATCTAAGCATGAGTGGAGTGAATGGAGGTTACGCACACGAAACAGTTATAAACGAAATAGCATTACGTAGAGACTGGTATGATCTAGTGCTAGTCGTGTGGGGCGAAAGTCACCATACAGCAATCAAAGTCGACGACATTGATTACTTTAAAGGCTCTATTAATACTAGCAAATATCAAAGCGAGCAAAACGACTGGCCTGAAAAAATTGTAGAACCGTTCAATGATCAAAGCCTTGTTCCTCAAAATTGGGTTCTAGGAATAGGAGCACGCCGTGGCATGCGTGATAAGACTGAGGAGTTGTTTGGGCCTTACCATAGGTTTGTAAAATACCCTCAGCTGCTAGAAAGTGATCTAATTAGAATGATTAGCACCCAAGAAGTATTGAAAGCAAACAACATGCCTTACTTGTTTTTGTTTGGTAGCAAGTTAAAACAAGTAAAACGCTTTGAACATCTGTATGCTATGATAAACTGGGAAAACTTCTATACAGAAGATAATCTAGCAGACATAGCTATCAGGCACCCAGAGTGGCAAACAACCGAAAATAAATATCCCACTGAACCTGGTCAACAATACTATGCCGAAATACTAGCAAAGTATATTAAAGATCGGCAACTAGGTTTTTAATAATCTGTCTGCAAGGCAATATTGAATCGATATGGTCCACACTATGGCCAACATATATGTGTCCCACTTTTGAATTCTTCTTCCAAATACCTCGAACTAAACCGGCTGTGCCATTAGCGTCGTCACGACCTTGATATGGTTCAAACTGTAACATGTTTTGTTTGCGTTCTTTGCCGTTGGGGTACACATGCCGCACTTGTTTTAAATCATCTTTTCTTGCTGCAATAACTGCTAGTTTAGTTTCGTGCTTGATTGTGCTTTCTTCGCTGAGTGCTAGTACTGTACCGACCCCAACCATTTCTGCACCTAGATCCAAATACTCTCGTACTTGTGCCGCGGTACCAATACCACCGTACGGGATTAACATAGCCCCAGGCGTAAGTTCTTTTTGCTTTAGAAATAAATCATGTACTGGTTCAAACCCGCCAAAGCCGGCTGCTTCTAACCCTTTGATACAAAAACCGTCTAGGTAGTGTTGATTCATGGTTTCCTGATCAACTGGTTCATATATTCGTCTAAAGATCTTGGTGCCCATATCGTGTAATGGCTTTAGCAATTCTGCTACTGCACGATCCATATCAATGAATGTGCTATTGTCTACGCCGGGTGCATTTGTTTGCCCATAGATAATTTCAATTGTAGGCACATCATGCGACTTTACAATATTGTAACACACAGATAATTCTGGCAATTCATCTAATTCAAAACTTAGATGAATACAATTGTTGCCTGTTTCTGCAACAAACTGATCTAAGTCTGCTTGCATAGCAGAGAAGTGACGATTGTATGTCCATGAACACAAACTAGGATAACCACCTGCACGATGTACTGCCAATGCTAACGGCAACGTAGAACCTTTGTTCATGCATGCCTCCAGGATAGGATATTGTGATTTAAAGACCTGTTGTGTCATTTCTTGAACACTTTCATATTGGGCAAGTACGGATAGTCTTGAGATACCCATTGTCTTGGAATAGTAGCAATAGCTTGTGGCAATCGTTCTAACCCAAGAATTGCAGTTTCAATAGGCATATAATAATGATAGCCTAGGGTATCAATGTCTTGATCTCCCCAGGGAGAATTACCATACCTGCCATCAAAACTTAGTTTTTTAAGTGCCACGTATTCGTCATGATCATTGGTTAATATAGCACCACCTCGTACAAGGCTTAGATGTTTTTGGAACTGAAAGCTAAGGCACATCAAGGTACCATCGATGTATCCATCTCTCTTCCAATATACAGCAGCATCGATAATATTTGTTCCACCGATGTAGTAGTAGTCTTGCCAGGATTGATCACTCCAGGACCAGCGCAAACCAAGTTTTTCAAATGTCATCGGAATGCCAACATAGGTCTGCGTAGGACAGCTTACATCGTTGGATTTCTGACGCCGTAAACTCAGTTCAACCGCATGAGTACAACTATCAGTTGACACAGCGTAAGAACTGCCGTAAAATTGTGCGATGCGATCTTCAAACTCAGAGATTATTTCAAACATGCATCTATTTATTGTTAAATATTACCTGCCATGATAAAACTACACACTACAGAGGGAAGCATCATAAACCGTGACCAGGTGATCATAAACATAATACAAGAGTTGCAGAACAACCCAGCGTTCGTACAAATTCATTTGAATAATGAAGGACCTTGCTGCAAAAGCAATGGCATATATGATTTGCTTGATAACATATGTAAGACGTTTGGTTACCCAAAACAACAGATAGAAATACACACAGCTAATTTGATTGAGCATCATCAAGAATATGTCATAATAAGACGGCATCAAAATTACGAACTAAAAAATGCCCAGAAAAAATATATAACCGGTGTAGATAGTATTAAAAAATTTGATCAAGATTTTCGACATTTTGGACATTTCATCGGACACAGCAACAAAGAAAGATTGCATTTATCAAGTTACTTGAGGGCCAACCAATGCTCACGCACACTACAATCATATCATTGTGATGTTTCAAATTCATACCATCGACCATTTATTGGAATCGAAGATATGATGTGTGACATATCTATATCAAAAGAACATCTAGCATGGGCGTTTAATCTAATAAATCACGGGCCACTAAAATTAGATCCAATCAATGTTGATTACATTGGCCCTGATCTAACATATAATATCACAGATTACTATCCGGGATTTTTCTTGGAGTTAGTCAGCTTGACTTTTACCAATGGTAATACTTTTTATATAGATGAAAAAATATGGAGGCCAATGTTGATGCGCACACCTTTTATGGTTCAGGGCCCGGCGAACCTAATTCTGAATCTAAGACGATTGGGGTTTCGCACTTTTAATAAATGGTGGGACGAAGGTTATAGTGAAGATCCCAATGACTGCCAGGTGCCGGCCATGATTGAAAATATCGAACGATTATCAAAATTAAATCTGTCAGAGTTGGAGTCTATGTATAACAATATGACCTCGACGCTGGATCATAATTTGCACAGATTATTAGAATTAAAAGAAAGTGATTTTGATGAAATATTTAACAAAGTTACTTGAAATAAAAAATGTCAAATGAAAAAAACGAGATTAATAAAGATTTAAAATCTTTGTTTCTTAGCAATGCAGAGCAAATGAAAGCTGATCTGGGCCCAGCGTTATGTTTGGCTAAATGGAAACAGGTCAGCCTGCATCTTACCACTGGATTAAATAACTCATGCTATCATCCGCCCTTGCATCAGATAGATCCTGATGCGATAAAGACCAATCCTGCTGCTTTGCATAACACCCGGCATAAAAAAGCACAGCGTAAGATAATGCTACAGCAAGAACGTCCAAGTGAATGCAGTTACTGTTGGAATATGGAAGATCTCGGCAAGCTGAGTGATCGGCATTATAGATCAGGTGAGCCCTGGGCAGCGATAGATTTTGAAAAGATAAAAAACTCAACTGGAGATGAAGAAGATGTCATACCGTCATATGTGGAAGTCAATTTCAACAATGCCTGCAACCTTAAATGCAGCTATTGCAGCCCGCAGTTCAGCTCTAGCTGGCAACAAGAAGTTGAACGGCATGGGGCATTTCCTACTTTGGTTCCTCATAATCATCCTGAGCATTTTAGCGGCAGCCGCAGGCCTATCCCTGCCCGTGATCACAACCCTTATGTAGAAGCATTCTGGGCTTGGTGGCCTTCATTGTATCCAGAACTCCGGCACTTTCGTATGACCGGTGGCGAGCCCTTGATGGATCGGAACACCTATCGAGTGTTTGATTATGTATTAGCTCATCCCAAGAACGATCTGCATTTGGCAGTGACATCAAACTTTAGTGTAGAACCCGAGTTGTCCGACAAATACTTTGACTATGTTCAACGTCTGTGCAGTACCAACATTGAACACTTCATGCAGTATGTGAGTCTTGACTCGGGCACAGGGCCGCAAGCAGAATACATCCGTCATGGATTAGACTTTGAACGTTTAACACACAATGTGGAAACATATCTTCGAGACATTCCGTATCGCAATAGCCTTACGTTTATTGTGACCATGAACAATCTCAGCGTAACCGGTTTCCTGCCACTGATGCAATGGATCTTGGATCTGCGTAAGAGACATAGCCGAACATATCAACGTGTGTGGTTTGATACACCTGTGTTAAGACAGCCCGCCTGGCAAAGCCTTCAGACCTTGCCCGAAAGCTATGCTGCCAAACTAGAACAAGCACGAGACTTCATGTTAGAGAATCTAGAAACTGCGGCAGATCCATTCCATGGGTTCAAGGACTACGAAGTGCAAAGACTAGAGCGTGATATTGCCTGGATGCGATCGGCATCAGATACAAGTAGTACCCAACACCTTGCAGACTTTTATAGATTTTTCACAGAGCATGATCTCCGCAGAGGCACCAACTTTGAGAAAACATTTCCTGAGATGATCTCTTGGTGGAAACAATGTAGCCTGCATGCTAGGTAATCACCGGATCATCGTGGATGAATGGGCCGAGGTCTGGGACCTGCTCAAACCCTATGCTGACAGCAGCTTCTGGCGCTGGAGTGATCTCACACTTGACCCCGATGCTGTGTATATTGTTGGGCGGGTGGTGCTCAAAGAGAACTGGCAATCTATAACTAATTGGGCACAGCAACATCCAGGGAAAATAGTGTTCTCAAATCCTGCGGAAGGATCTCAGACCATACTGCTGCAACTCAAACGATTGATGATCTCCGAGCAAATCAAATCAGGTGAGATCTTGTTACTGACATCCGGTGATCTAGAACCCGGCTGGGACTACTGCAAGACTGATTGTTATTTTTCCAACATTGTTGAATATCTTGAGAATATCGGCGCACATGAATCGTGGCCGCAAGTGTATCACAAAACAAACAAGCCCCACGACTTCTTGTTCCTGAATGGGCGCTTACGTCCGCATCGCAAGTATCTAATAGATCGATTGAGAGAACAACATCTATTAGATCGAGCATTATGGACCAATCTCGGAGATCAAGTCGAGATGTCATGGACCAGTGCGTTGAAAACTGAATCAACTGAGCCCATTAGATTGTTGCCTAAACATTATGAAATACCACGTGCCTTGCCCAACATGGATTTGTTGCCCGCAGGATTTGTCAAACATCATTTGTTTGCAAACACCTGGGGAGATGCCATAGTCAATCCTGCAGCTTATATAGATACATCTTTTTCACTAGTGACAGAAACCATATTTGACTATCCGCACACCTTCCGCACAGAGAAGATCTGGAAACCCATGATCATGTGCCATCCATTTGTAGTAGCTGCCAATCGCGGCTATTACCGAGATCTTCACAATGCAGGGTTTGAAACATTTGGCCAGCTGATCGACGAGTCGTTTGATCAGATTGATGATCCTACCGATCGTGCCGATAGAGTGGTCGCAGTTGTGAAAGATATATGTTATAATAGTGCTGAGGCTTTCTTAGAAGCTGCTAGAAGTGTATGTAAATACAACTACCAGCAACTTCGTGATCACAACAAACGTGAGCGATCCCTGCTACCCCAACATTTAGCAAAACATATTGATGAACGATCTCGAATTTAAGCACCAGGTGCTGGACACCAAGAGTGCAAGTTTTTGTGCAGCAAAATGGTACAACGCTACCATTTGGTTAGGGAGTGGCATGACTACCAGTTGCCATCACCCGCCGGCCCATTTAGTCGACAAAGATAAAGTCAGTATTAACCCTAGGCTGCTGCACAATACTGATCAGAAGAAAGAGGATCGTCGCAAGATGCTTGCTGGCGAACGACCCGCCGGTTGCGAATATTGCTGGAAGATTGAAGACATGGGCAGTGATGCTGTCAGTGACAGAGTATACAAGAGTAAGATTTACCCTATAGAGGCATTAGATGAAGCATTTGAAACTCCGGCAACTACTGACGTTAGCCTACGAACCCTTGAAATTGCATTTGACCGCACTTGTCAATTTGCTTGTAGTTATTGCAACCCTGCTTTTAGTAGCACTTGGGTCAACGATATACGAAAGAATGGACCTTATAACGGACTTGTTAGTGATGGCCGGAACCATTTTACTCACACTCACGATACTAGCCAACTTTATAAATTCGGTGAAACTAATCCGTACGTGGAGGCATTCTTCCGATGGTGGGAATCGGACCTGCACCGAACCCTCCAGGAACTAAGGATCACCGGCGGCGAACCGTTAATGTCAGGCGAAACATGGAAACTGATTGACTGGTTCAAACACAATCCGGGTCGCAGCCAAACACGTTTGGCCATCAATTCAAATCTAGGAACTGCGGTTGATATAGATCGATTGCTTGATAGCATTGCAGGATTAGAGATTGATCTTTACACATCTAACGAAAGTATGGGCTTGCAAGCAGAATATATCAGAGATGGTCTAGTTTGGGATGACTGGGCCAACAATGTAGAACGCTTGTTAGATTCAGGCAAGTTCCGTACAGTACATGTTATGAACACCATCAATGCATTGTGTTTGTATTCGCTGGATCAGTTCTTGGAATGCATAATGAACTGGAAAATAGAATACGGCCGCGATGCTGTAAGTTTTACCTTGAACATCTTGCGATTCCCCAGCTTCCAATCACCTTTGGTATTGCCCGACGAACTACGCACAATATTTCGAAAACGACTAGAAGTCTGGCTGGACGCTTGGTGGGATAGTGAATTCTTGCATGAGCATGAAGTCAATCATGTTCAACGCCTGATTGATTATCTTGACATTGTGAAGACTCCACACTCAGAAGCATTTGACCGGCCTAAGTTGTTAAACGACTTCAAGCAGTTCTACACACAATATGATCAGCGTCGAGGCAAATGCTTTAGTCTGGCATTTCCTGCGCTAACCCCCTGGTATGACACATTATGACACTAGAAGAAAAAATAACACAACTAAAATCTCAATACGATGTCGTAGCAGTGATTGATCTTGATCCATGGCATGATCAGTTAGAACATGATAAAAAATCTTGGATGAGGCAAATCCTTAGTCTTGTACATCGAGATTCCTATCTACATAATCAACGTATATTATTTAAAACTGTACGCGGCGATGTATATTCCGATGAAAAAAGTCCAATGGGACATTTGATTACACAACTACAACGTAGGCTAAATGAAATTGATATATCCAATTTTTTTGTTATTTTGCTGACCAATGACACCACGATGCGTGATGCATATCATGCTCATTATCAAGATTTATCGCAAGATCCCGTTCCTTTTACAGTTGAAGTTTATGCAGATGAGATAACAGAACGTCGTTGTCAAGACAAGATGTCTAAAAAAACAACAGCAGGCAGGTATCATTATACAAATTTAGATCCGATAAAGATTGATATTGAAGATCTTACTGAGCAGGAAAGATTTTTACTTACAGAAAGTTCTACATTTTGCATGTACCCTTGGATACATTTTCATGCTTATCCTACCGGAGCAGCATACCCGTGCTGTATGGCAGACATGGAATTTCCTGTCGGTGACATGAGAAAAAATACCATAAAAGAAATATGGAATCAAGCACCTATGAAAGAGATACGGAGGCAGATGCTAACCGAAAAATCTGTATCGGCTTGTAACAGATGTTACGAACAAGAATCTATAGGGGTTGTTAGTGGAAGAATGAGTGCCAACAAACATCACGGTCATCTGATCAATCGTGTTCACGAAACTAAGGAAGATGGAACATTAGATAGATTTGAGTTGACATATTGGGACATAAGATTCTCAAATCTCTGTAATCTCAGTTGCCGTAGCTGCGGGCATATCTTCTCAAGCTCATGGTATCAGGATCAAGCCAAACTAGCAGGCCCTGAATGGAAAAAAACACACAAGGTACTAAACTATGCTGGTAGATTTGAAACCGATGCGTGGGACCAACTGGTAGAACATATTGAGCATGTAGAGCAAATCTATTTTGCAGGAGGCGAACCCTTGCTGATGGAGGAGCATTATAAAATTCTTGACGAGTTAGTTCAAAGAAAAAAGTTTAATGTAAGATTGATCTATAATACCAATTTTACACATACCAATCTTAAAGATAAGAGTGTGTTTGAATATTGGAAATTATTTGATTCTGTTAGTGTGGGTGCCAGTCTTGACGGCTCGGGAAAATATGGAGAATATATTCGTAAAGGCACTGAGTGGGGACGAGTAGAACAAAATAGAATTGACATGTTAAAGATCTGCCCAGATGTAGATTTTTACATCAGCCCTACTCTGAGTATAATGAATGCGTGGCACCTGCCAGATTTTCATCGAGACTGGGTTGAACGTGGATTCATAAAACCTCAAGATCTCAATGTAAATATACTTCAAGATCCACCGCATTATCGAATTGATATTGCACCGATGAAATACAAACAAAGACTACGAATAAAATATCAAGAACATTTAGAATGGCTGCGGCATAAAGATCCGTTGGAACGAGCTAACGGAGGGATCAAATCAGCTATCAATTTTATGATGGCCACAGATAACACACATCTCATTGACACTTTTTGGCGCAAGACTCATGAACTAGATATCATGCGGTCAGAAAATGTCATGGATATAATACCCGAACTTGTGGCATTAAAATGAAAATACCACACGATAAATTTTGTGTATTGCCCTGGATCAGTGTAGAAGCCAGTCCAATTGGAACCGTACGCCCGTGCTGTTTAGCCGACGACGAAATATTAGACAATGCCGGAAATAAATTTGAACTGGGTCACGCTAATTTTGATGATATACAAAATAGCGACCATATGCGTCGGCTTCGTGAAGGATTCTTAGCAGGCGAAAAACCGCAAACATGTCGTAAATGCTGGAATGAAGAACGGTCGGGAAGAACAAGCAAACGTATGCATACACTGGATCGGTTAAAGCATGTGCTTGATGACGAGCAATGGGATGCAGATGCTAAACCATTGATGTTTCTAGATCTCAAATTAGGTAACATCTGCAATCTTAAATGCAGGATATGTGGATCGTGGTCCAGTTCTCAATTTGCCAGTGAAGAGATATCTTTTTTGCCTCGAGAAGAACAAAAAACCAGCCATGCTTATCAAATGTTACGAGCCGGCGCCTGGCCTAAAGAAAACGATCATTTTTGGCAGCAGATCGATTCGGTATTAACAGATATACGATATATCGAATTCACCGGCGGAGAACCATTCATGATAGATCAACACTTTGATATGTTGCAAGGCATAGTGGATCGTGGCATCGCCGGACAAGTCGAGATACACTACAATACTAACGGAACACATTATCCAGAACGTGCGGAAAATATCTGGAAGCATTTTAAAACGGTAGAAGTAGCATTTAGTATAGACGATGTGGGCGCTAGATTTGATTACCAACGTACCAACGCAGACTGGGCGGTGGTCTTAGACAACATCACAAGTTTTCAATATCTGCAAACTCAGCTATCCAACTTGCAATTACAATGCTGCACCACAGTGAATGTGTTCAATGTGCGATATCTTAACGAAGTGGCCCATTGGATTGCATTGCAAAAATTTGACTTTGTTTATTGGAACATGATGCATGACGCCTGGTATTTTAGCATTGCCACCTTGCCCGACAGTGCAAAAAAACAAATCATCGCGCACTTGGAATCAGCAGACGTCCCGGCACAGTACCAAGATGAATTTGTACGCATAGCAGATTTCATGCGCAATGGTGCATCAACGGATGGATTTATGACTCGGATGAAGATTGCCGACTTGGACCGCAAACGCAATCAAAATCTTAGAACAGTGTCTCCGGAATTTGCACAGATAATAGGATACACAGGTCCATGAACATTGTATTGATGTTTGTAGCCGATCAGATTCCTTGGCACACTCGATATATGTTGCAAGGGTATCCATTTGAGATTTTTAATCCTGACTCATTGTACTCGGACTCAACTGTATTTTTATATGACATGTACGGTCCATATCAGGAATATATCAAACAACATCTTGATCAAGGACACCGAGTCATATACGATTCTAAGAATGAGCATTATGTAAATCCCAGCAAGCGATGGGTGTTGGACGAATTTATAGCACACCCGGGCCAAGGAATGTTCTTGATATCTGGGCACGAACCTCAATCAATCCCTGGAGTAGTAATAGCAGCCACACCGTATTGGTATTGGATAATCGATCAGATACATTTTGTCGAATTTAAGTATGATCAATATCGTTGGAACCCCACATATGAATTTGATTTTTTCATGCAACTGAGCCTGTCTAGGTCTGATAGAGATGTGCTGCACGAAATGTTAAGGCCCATACTGCATCGTGGATTGTATAGTTACCGTAGTCAAGGGATATTTCTACCCAATGACGCCGACCCTGCGGCTGTGCCAAATTGGCAACGATACACTAACTTTGATTGGATCAATCAGTGCAATCTCACACTGGTCGTAGAAAGCAATCTCGACGACGATCTCATCACAGGATTCAGTATAACAAAGAATGATCAATGGTTCCTATGTGAAAAGACCTACAAGCCTATCGCATACGGACATCCATTTTTACAAGCAGGCACATGCGGTAATCTAGACTATGTACGGCAGATGGGGTTTGAGACTTTCTCTGAATTATGGGACGAAAGCTACAGTGATTTGCCAATTTACACTGATCGGATACAGGCCATAATAAGCATCATCCAATCATTCAATCCTGCTGCATTGTTGAAATCAACTGTGCAAGAAAAATTACGGCACAACCGAGAGAGATTTTTTGATACTAATCTAACTGCGAAATTCCTTACAGAAACTATCACCCAACCTATACTTGAGTTTGCCAATGACTAAACCAGCTACCATGTGTCTCGCTCCTTGGGTGCATACATATCTTTCACCGCAGACTGAAAGGCGTATGTGCTGCGCGTCAAGGGAACCAGCACAGAACTTTCAACAATACATAGATACTAAATCGGGAACAGGAACATATATCCCCGTCACGCTAGGCCAGCATTGGAACAGTGAGCACATGAGATCAGTGCGGCGCCGCATGATGGCCGGCGAAACATTGCCCGAATGTGAAGTTTGCAATGATCGGCTGCTGAATACCGATGTATATCGCACATACTTTGACCAGCTGTTCGAACATAAATACTTCGCAATCTTAGAACAGACTGATGCAGATGGTCGTACCACGATGCAACCAGTGAGTTGGGATTATAGATTCAGCAACCTGTGCAATTTTAAATGCAGGACATGTGGAGACATGTTAAGCAGCAGTTGGGAATCAGAGCAAAAGACCCATGACATGGTCAATTGGTCCAATCCTAAAAACAACTGGATGCGACCTGAAGTAAGACAACAGATCAGCGAATTCCAGGATACCGAGATTGAACGTGAGTTTAGCGATGCTGTTGAGCAGCATAGAGTAGAAGAAGTATATTGGGTGGGTGGTGAGCCGTTGATGTATGAACAGCATTGGCGCTACATGCAACGCATAATAGAACTAGGGGATGGACCGAGAGTATATGCTAGATATAACACAAATTTATCCAGGGTGGAGTATCGTGGTATCAATCTCTATCGTGACATTCTTCCTGGGTTGCGCGATTGGCAGATATGTGCAAGTCTCGACGGCTCGGGCGCAATTGGAGAATACATTAGAACAGGCCTTGACTATGATCGATGGCTTGATAACTTCGGTCAGGCAGTGGCGATCCGACGTCACCCTCGTCAAGTCAGAATTGACTTTACGCTCACTCTGCCCGGAATGTTCGAAGTTAGCTCAATTACAGAACTCGCTAGACAATTTGACGTAGATGTTTTAGCTAAAGTTATCTTCTCATTCTCTCCGGATATCATCATGAGCCCACTGGCATTGCCTAGGTATTTGCTTGAACCTTGGTTAGATGAATTGATAGCAGAAACATCAGGTGCCATGCAGTCAGTGTTGATCCAGTTGAAAAATCGCCCCACATTCGAAGAACAATGGCCTGATACTTATCGGCAAAGTCTTGCTCAAGGTCGCGATCGTGTGTTACAATTAGAACAGATACGAACACATCCAGTGACCATGACCGATATCTTATCAGCAAGACCGACAGTATTAGAATGGTGGATGAACATTGATTGAAATAGATTTACGCGATAACAGTGGTCATGTACTCACTGTATATATTAATATAGAAGACAATGGTCTTTCACGTAAATGGCTGGCCGCACTTGATCACCTGGTGCAAAACAACTATCATCTAGAAAAAAACTATTGCTGGTTAGGATGGGCCAATAGCGAGCGGTCAATTGAATATATTTGCGAACAGATTAACCATAGCATCGCAGTTATAAATTCAGCCAAGTTAGGATACACGATCACGGATTCATTTACTCCGAACAATACTGTATCTAGTGACTGGCTTATAGCCGGGCCAGACACAGAATCCACTGGGTGGGACGGAGTCAATCGAGATCATATGAATCGATTGCACAGGTATTTTGAAGATCTTCAGGGCACCTCGGGTGCAATGAGCCCTTATTATACTGCTGCGGATGACGTAACAAGATGGCATATACGACAGTTGAATTTGTTATGCCATGAGCATGAAAGTCTGGTTTTAAGCATTCGTAGATTGATCGAATCACCCGAATGGCGTAGACCATCACAATTGATGTGTTGGTTGCAAGCACCAAGATTTACACTGGACGCCGAAGATTACGAATTGTTTGGTATAAACACGATTAATCGAAGCCTGGGTGGAGTATATGTAGGTGTAAATAAAGCAGTAGGCAAACATCATTGGGAAGTGTTTAATGACGAAGGGCGTGACAGTCGTGTGGGCGAGCTGACCACTAGTGCATTACGCTCACAGACCGAAGCAGCCGGCGACTTTGACATTGAATGGGCAAGAGACCCTGGATCGTATGATTGGCAGATCCGGTCGCTTGCTGAGTTTAGAATATGGCTAATAGAGAACGGATTTGATCCTGAAGATAAATCACTCACAATTGGCCATCCAAAAGTGGCTCAGGTAGATTTAATTCGCAGTTTCGGTACCACTGATTATGATGAAATATGGCGACAACTAGAAACTCATCTAGACGTATATAAAATACGTACCGGCCGTGCTCAAGCTACATATGAGTACCGGTGGAGCGACGAGGATTACAAATTGCAACAAATAAGGAGTATGCGATGAACTGGATTAAAAACTTATGGAATAGGATCATGTTAGAGATTCGATATCGTAAAAAATTGCGCGAATTGCGAAAACGAGATCCGTTTATCTATAAATGAACTATGTGGGTATATCAGCTGGATTCCATGACGCTGCGGTCAGCGTCATAGATCAACGCGGCGATATACTGTTTGCTGGGCATAGCGAACGCTACAGTAAGCAAAAGCACGATCAGAATCTCTGCGCAGATTTGATGATAGATGCATTGTCTCACGTAAAATTTCCTGAGATTGAATACCACTACTATGAACGACCGTGGCTCAAGGCCATGCGCCAATTCTACAGCGGAGAAGGATTTCGTTGGCCCACATGGAATCGATTGCTTGGCCCTACATATGACTTCTTGGGCAAACCTACCATACATACCCATGGTCATCACTTGTGCCATGCAGCAGCAGGATTCCAGACCAGCTCTTTTGAAGAAGCCACAGTGATCATAATCGATGCTATTGGTGAATTTGATACTGTGAGTATATGGGACGCTCATTATGACCACAACGGTCGAGCACAATACAAAAAACTTTGGAGCCAACAATATCCACATTCAATAGGATTGCTGTATTCGGCTATGACTGCCAGGGTAGGACTCAAGCCCTTGGATGAAGAGTACATACTCATGGGTATGGCAGCATATGGTGAGCCCAAATATCTAAGAGAGATGCAACAGGCACTGTTGAATCCTCATGAGAAATTAAAATTTGCACAGAATCTACATGTGGGCGTGGGGGATGATTTCTTGCCGCATGCTGATCCTATGGACATCGCCTGTAGTGTTCAACTCATGGCCGAGCAGCTGATACGCAATGTGATGGGTCGTGCCAGAGGTGAAGGCCGCAGTAGGAATCTAGTGTATGGTGGTGGTGTGGCCCTGAATTGTGTGGCCAATAGAATGTTGGGGGATTATTATGAACGCATATGGATTATGCCTAATCCCGGAGATGCCGGCAATAGCCTCGGGGCTGCATGCCTGGGATACGGAAGGAAAGTGGCCTGGAATAATAGTTTTCTAGGGCACAACATTCCTGGCGATTACCCTGTTAATACTGTTCTGGATCATCTCCTTACTGATAAGATTGTGGGCGTAGCCAGTGGTCGGGCAGAATTTGGGCCACGAGCACTAGGCAATCGCAGTTTGTTAGCAGATCCAAGAGGATACTCAATCAAGAACCGAGTGAATGAAATCAAGCGACGACAAAAGTTTCGTCCATTCGCACCTGTAATACTAGAAGAATACGTCAATGACTATTTTGAAATGCCGTATGGTTTTAAGAATAGTCGTTACATGCAGACCGTGGCGACTTGCCAGAAACCAGACTCATTCCCGGCCATAGTACATGTGGATGGCACCAGCAGAGTACAGACAGTTCCGAAAGATGGCTCAGGTATCCGTGAGCTATTAGAGAAGTGGTATTTCATGACCAACTGCCCTATGTTGCTCAATACCAGTTTGAACATACGCGGCGAACCCATGGTCAATGATCGTGCCGATGCCGATAGATTTGAACGCTTATACAGTATTAAGGTCTGTAGTTAGAGATAAGTCTCTAGCCCACCACGACGGCGTATATCTTGGGTGCAACAACTAATACCGCCATCCCAAAAATAACTGTGTCTCAATTCACTGATGATAGGTTCTATCTTATGTTTGCGGCAGTAGTCAAACACTTCCTTGTTATAAGCACTGAATATCACGTGATTTTCATCCAGCACAAGACAATTCACATCGAACACAGTCTCGGCGACAAATCCGGTCCATTTGGTTAGATAGGTATTTACAAATTCAGTGAATTCAGGAGTTGGCGTTTGCCCTTGCACATACCATGCTCCGGGTGATTGCTCGTATTTGAATTTACCCACTTCCATAGCGGCCCAGATTGAACTATCCCAAATCTTACAAACATCCCATCCAGGAAAATCCGCAGCTAAGTTTAAATTTACATCATGCTTGCTGCTTAATAACACTCCTGGCTTAAGAATAGCAAACACAGCATCACCATGCCCATCTGTTATGGCTTCGTGTATGCGGTATTCAAGACCCAACACATTATCTACGATCCAGCGAGATTGCTCGGGCCGTAAAAAATCACTGTTGTCAAAAAACACATCTCTACCCACACGTACGATGCATGATGCAGATGCTTGATTAAGTATGCAATCTGGATCCCAGTTTTTACCATGTGGATTGACTACGCTCCCGGGTTGTGCAGACTCATACTCACTGCATAAAGTATCTAATTCTTGCATTGGTAATACACGAAGTAACTTGTCGCCCAATGTTATCTGCCAATCTCTTGGGGTGAGCGGAGGTAATGGAGCACCCCCGCCCGTGATCTGTTGTCGTATGAAATTGTTTTTATTTGGTAGATCCGGTCTGCGCACTCGAGCACCAAATTGTTCAATGGTCTTTTTCAAAGCCGATAGATCTTCCTCAGTCTCTACTAATATCTGTTGCAGTTGATTACGCACCTGGGCGTTTTCAATAAAATCGAAATAGTCCGGTGTATATGCTCGGCCCACGATCACTTCTTCAAGTGGTTGCCAGCTGGTGTAGGAATTAATAATGTTCATAAAGTTTGGTTAATAAAGTATTTAATCTCTCGGTTTTTTTGCTCAAAAATAATCGTTGGTTGTGTTCAATGTCACTGCGGCATTGCTCAAACATCTCCGGGAGTTGTTTCTGAGCAGACTTAATTGCGTTGGCCAATCTAATCCAACGCTGTGTGTGATTGGGTTCTAGATCATAACTGTTGTCTAATACCGAATCAAATACTCGATAACCTAAGTCACGTAACAGTTTTAAACTACCAGCAGGTCCAGCTATAAAAAACATCTGCCCATGCTTGATAGGTTTGAATGTTTTTTCTGTCAAGAATGCACCGCCACTTTGGTCTGCATCAAAGTGTGTCTCCATTACAATATTACAATAACTATCAGTATGATATTTTGATTCTATAACGCCGTGATTATTGCGCTCATTGTTGGTCAGAGTATCACTGGTATAAGGTGCTGCCGCAAGGAACTTATTAATCATCACTCGCAATCCCCCAATGCTATCAACTTCTATAGGGCATTCAGAATCAACAAACTCTCCGGTTTCGCAATAACTCCATAATGAATTATCTAAAATGCCCATAGTATGTAGATGTGACATTGTGGCGGCACGCCAAGATTTGTGTAACCGATTCAATACAGTAAAATCATGTGGCTTTTTTTCGCCACAGATATTCAATGCTGGTATATTTGAATTACGTTGATAATACCACAATTCAAAATCAGTGAAACAAACAAACCCAGGAAACGCGGCTGCTGCGGTATTAGCACTGACAAAACGATAACAGTTAGTTGGCATCAGATGATCTTCGGCTAACTGATCTAATCTCTGTTTGATGCGGGCAGGGTTGTCACCTTCATGATAATAGAACAGAATCTGTAGTTGATCTTGACGAAGTTTTTTTCGAACCCCGGGCAGCATCAAGGAAAAATAGTCAATGGAGAAATCAAAGAATCCCAATCCAATTGGATAGTAAGTGTTAGCAGGAAGAGTGTCATTGATGTAGTAGATGTTTATCTTAACGCCGTGATGATCGCAATACTCTTGGATGCGTAAAGGTATAGTATAAGGATAGTGGGATCCAAATTCTCTCCATTCAAGAGTGTATGGCCGTGCTTGCCATACCGCTAATGCAGGATAGATTTTACCGTTAATCGTGTGGTCCGCAAGTAAGTTCAATTCCATTTAGCATCTCCTGAAGTTCTGCCCATAACACAGATTCAAACCCACCGTTATAGAAATGATTCCAATTGTGCTCTATCACATCGTGTGCAGATTCGAATATCTTTTGCTTTTGATCAATTGTCTGATCATCTAGCTCTTTAAGAAGTTTGGCTATTTTTTCTATACGAATATCGTCGTCGGCATTATCATAACTTTCGTCCCAGATGTCTCCGAATGTACGGAATCCATAACTACGCAGGTACTCTAAGCTGCCTCGGGTTCCTACTATAACAAACGGCATGCCTAACGCTATGGGTTTAAAGGTCTTTTCAGTAAGATGCCATCTGCGACCAGTAGCAACGGTTTCTGACACTAGATACAATAGGCTTTCTGCTGATTCATCAAACAAGCTCAACCAGCAAGAATGCATAGGGTGGCCAGTTTCATTGGCAAAATTAATTGGTAAAGATTGTGCAGAAAACACATCCTCGATATCCGGATATCGAGATTTCAATGGTGCTACCGCATCTAAGATACTGATATTTTCTACCGGGCACACAGCAGGACATGAAATGTTATTGTCAATCATGCCATATTTGAAGATGTAATACAGCATTTCTAATCTATGACGTCGTTCTCCTGCTATGATTCGATTAGGAGCGATGAAAGTTTTGGTAATCTCACGTGATTGAAATGGGCGGATTAGAAATGTTTTATCATACCCACGATACCAATCTAGTGCTGCCCACCCATGAAAGAAGTAGTAATGATAATCCAGACCAAATCTATTACATATAGCATCAACATTTTCACTGTTCTTTTCACTGGTGCAGATACCAGACCTCCAGCGATATGGCATCTCCCATATACAGGAGTTTGGTCGCTCCCATATATTACAATAATTATCAATACTATGATAATAATCAATATTATTATCTTCTACCCATTGAAATGTAGGCAGGTGTTGAGCCAAATGTATTGGCTCTTGATCAAAAAAGAATATATAATTGTATTCTTGTATATCATCTCTGCCATAATTAATCACGCTATCCGGGTCACTGCGACCAAATGGGTCACACACAAACAGCCGAGTGCCAGGTCGATTTTCACGGATCCAGGGCCAGAAGGTGTTATGATAAATTTCATCGATTCTAATCATGTTTGATGTATTCTATTTCGACCTAAAACCAAATCGGTTTGCACACGAATGCGAGGCCCGTGACCTTGAACATGCACAGCAGCTATGCCGTACTAGATACTTTTGGTGGATCTCATACTTAGCCGACTACAGCGACTTTGATTTTGATTATGAACCACCGCCTTGGCAAAGTGAATACACACATGTATGGCCTAACCAGCATCATGAATACTCGGGCACGTATCTTGTGCCTGCAGCCGGTGAAATAAAATATCATTTCCATAGCCGGATCGTGCCAAACAAAAGCCGGCCAACATCGTTCCATAGTCTGACTGATGCAGAATTTGATTTCACTTGGGCACCACACCCACATGATCCACCTTACATCTATGTGTTTGGCAACCAATGGTATCCAGCCAACATCATGCCCACCGTAGAATACTATGTGCCAGGTGCCACTGAACGCAAGTACATGGATCTGCCTCGAGCTCGATTGCCGGCCCAGCAGACTGATCACTGGCATACCCTGGCCAAGTGCGATTGGGATTATAGCTGGGTGCCCGATCCGGGTGACCCGCCATTGATTTATGTGTTTGGCAATCAATGGTGGCCCGCAGAGAAGATGCCCACTGTGGAATATCATGTGCCAGGTGCTACTGAACGCAAATATATGTCCTGGCCCAGAGCTCAACTGCTGCCCGATCAATCACGCTGGACCGTGCCGTCTAATATCGAGGACGTGGATTTCAGTTGGGTACCTGATCCTGGCGAACCTGCTTACATCTATCAGTTTGCCACACAGCATCAAAAGACCGGCGGCCCTGTTTATACCATTCCCGGTGCTACCGAAGTCAAGTATCTAGCTGAACTTAAAATACGTACAGTGGGCAATGCCACAGCCATCTATGAGATCGATCACTTGGACGGCGGCGCAGGAAACATACCCAATGTCACACGCCGCATAAGATACTTTGACAACTACAGAGACACCCTGATACGCTTGGCTAAAAGCATAGGCACAGAACATGAATATGTATGGGTATGCTCCAGTATCTGTGATTACACCCTCTTTGACTTCTCCTGGCATCCCGAGCAATGGCAAAGCATCATGTTGCATGTGTTTGCCAGCGACGAGCAAAAGTTTGGCGATACATTCTTCATGCATGTGCCTACCTTTGCTGAATATGCAGAACGCAAGGCTTTGCTGGAATGGTATGATCTAAACTTTGTTCGAACTCCGGTACCTCGCCGGCCCATGCCCATAGTGCAACACGATCAAGACAGCCATGTGGATGTGGTGCGAACCAGTGACTTTGCCGGCCCACTAGCAATATTCACTCGATCAACTTACATGAGCACAAACTTGGTCACTGTGCCATTGTGGAGAGAGCAGACCAAGACCATAGTTCCGTTGAACCCGGGTGCCAGCAGTGTGATTGTTCCTAAAACAGCCATACCCTACATCAAGACACAACTATACGATTATCCCTATGTGGATAAGACACACCACATGCTGACGGATCAGCTGTTGGATATTGTGTTCATACAGAATGGTGAGCCCAACGCTGCACAGAATTTCAAAAGATTGAATCTGCATGCAGGTGCAAAAGGAAATCGGTTAGTAGCAGTCAATAACATCAATGGCCGTGCAGCAGCATATCACGCAGCAGCCGAGGCCAGTACCACGCCATGGTTTTTTGCTGTGTTCGCCAAGTTAGAAGTGGATGTTGATTTTGATTGGTCCTGGCAACCTGACCGTATGCAACAGGCCAAACACTATATCTTTCATGCTGGTAATCCTGTAAATGGATTAGTGTACGGCCACCAGGCCATGATTGCGTACAATAAAAAGCTGGCATTAGAGAACACAGGTGTTGGTTTGGATTTTACACTAGATCAAGCACACGAAGTTGTGCCTATTCTCAGTGGCACAGCCATGTATGCTGAAACACCTTGGATGGCCTGGCGCACCGCGTTCCGAGAAGCACTTAAACTACGTGCAAGTTTGCCCGACGTGGAAAATGAATATAGACTAAAGGTCTGGTTAAAGGAAGACTCCGGCACCATTGCCAATGGACATTGGAGCTCTAAAGGCGCAGCCGATGCTGTGGAGTTTTACGATGAAGTCAAAGGAAATCCCACTGAACTCCGCAAGAGCTACGAGTGGGAGTGGTTGGCTAGTTATGCGTTCTTCAAACGCAATCTCTCAACGAATCAATGATGTATTCTACTTCTAAGTCAGTGAGTTCGGGATACATAGGCAATGACAAGCAACGGCGTGCTAGACTACTTGCTGGACTCAGTATGCCGGGTCCTTGGAGATGTTGATAAGCAGGTAGTTCGTGCAAGGGATCACGATAGTGTATTTTTGTTTCAATACCTCGATCGGCCAGTTTCTGCTGTAATGCATCGCGGTCATCAACATCAATCACAAACTTGTGGAAACTGTGTTTGTCAAAGTTAGTATAGTCAATCAAGCATCGCACTCGTGCGTCATCTTCGAGTCGACGCAACCAGTATGAGGCTATGGTTTTTCTACGCAGTTGCCATGAATCGATATAGCGGGTCTTGACCATCATCTGGGCACAATCAATCTCACTCATGCGGCTATTACTACCCGCTGTGGCATGCTTAGAGGCTTTGCCATTATTTGTCCAATCTTTGGCGTAGTCGACCAAGCCGATGTCGTCGGTGACTATGGCCCCACCATTGCCGTAGTTGGGTAGATTCTTTGTGGGATCAAAACTGATAGCAGTGGCAATCCCGCGCCGACGGCAGTTGTCCGCGAGCCAGTGTTGGGCACCATCTTCGATTACCAACCTATGATCCATATTACAACTTGTTGCTGCACCATACAATCCTACCCAGCATACAGCCTCATACTTGAATGGATCAGTGACCGTTCTGGCATCTAATATACCGTGATAATCAGTATCTCCAATCTCCACACGCCATCCTGCTGTGATGAACGCATTGGCGGTAGCAGGGTAAGTCATGGCAGGAACTAATACACA
>Ga0114973_10000705_pt1 | contig 25206 bp, 21 predicted proteins | sample M_140807_MF_Meta_FD_87025 | JGI IMG/M metagenome (GOLD analysis project Ga0114973, IMG submission 87025) | Freshwater microbial communities from Lake Montjoie, Canada to study carbon cycling - M_140807_MF_MetaG | ecosystem: Environmental > Aquatic > Freshwater > Lake | place: Lake Montjoie...
TATGCGAAATATAATCGGATTTAGCAGTGGGTTTTATCCGAATGTGGCAGCAAACTCGAACGCGAATATCGTAAATCCTAAGACATCTTATGGTGCACTATCGAATTTGTCGCATACGATATACCCATCTTATTCAATTACTTATTACAAACCCAGCAATAATAGATTTGCTGTTCAGGGGGGCGTTTCGAGTAGCGATATGACTCAGCGGGTCAAATATGAGACGATTTCTAGGAATGGTTTGGCATTTTCGAATGCGCTTGGAGTGCAAGTCGGAAACGCAATGTCTTATGGAGTCAGCGACCAGGTTTATACACAGAAGGATAAATTGGGTTACCCTGTTACTAAAACGCCGGTTATTGATAAGTATACGGGGGCATTGAAGAAGGTGGCGAATGGGAGACTGACTGGACACTGTAGGGCAGCGCCAAATGGATAGCAAATAATTTATTCGACTTACGAGATTCCCTCCGCTGCGCTAAAGAAATATCTCCAGCGAATCCTTGAACGCCTACCATTCTCCGGCGCTCTTCGCACATTAAATCTTAGACCCTATTGAAGGAGGGTTTCGAAGGGAACCTTGGTTCCCTTGCCCTTGTTCAAATAGATTCGCCGTAACAAAATTGTTATAAGCAATCGAATGCTCAACACACCAATTCATACATTTGGTAATATTCTGCTTCACCAACTGGTCCAATTTGTCCTGTTTCGGTTGCTTGTCGATAAGCGATATGGTATAATGTATATTTTCAATTTGCTGTTGCCCGAAAATCGCGTTCACGTCTTCAATGTGTTTAGTAAAATGTCGGGGAATATCGCAATCTAAAATTTGCCATATATAGGATTCGCAAATTTCCGCCGAATTCGGTTCTTTTGCAAAAATGTCGATTTTAGGACCAACGCGATATCGAAAAGAATCCGAGGAAATCCAACTTTTGTATATATTATCGTTAGATGCTCCTATGTCGAATGAAAACCGGAAATTATCGAATCCAGGTGTACCGTTCTGATGTTTTATTTTGGAAAACGACTCCAATATAAACGGATACACTTCCGAAAACGCGATTCCTCTAAATTTGCGACAAACCACGTATTTTTCCGAGTTTCCGATGCGACTGGTTTTCAGTTTGCATACATTGACCTCTTCATACATCCCAGACAAAAAATACAAAATGTGAACCGTATGCTCGTAAAAAATGTCGAAAATCTTCAGCACAAAATTGCCGCCTGGTTTCTGCAAACAAATTGCATAACAAACCTGCCCCCATAGCAAATTAGTTATGCTGATTTCCTGCCGGTTAAAATCCTTCGAAAAATCGAACCCCCCATCGGCGGTCACTAAGTCCATTGACCCGCCATACCGTTTCACACAGTGCTCGAAATTCTCAATATTCAGTAAATTCCCCGTATTATCTTTGCCGTATTCCAAGATGACATTCGGATGTTGCGACAAAAAATGCCCGGTTTTATGCCATGCAGGAACATTGTCGTCGTTTTCGTCGATTATAATAGTCATTCCGTAATATTCATCTTCTGGATTCGCGCGTTTATTGCAAATCGCTTCAATAAACCCGCCTGGTCCCTCCGCCAAATGGAAAGTCCGCATAGGTTTTTCTAAAAAAGTCGAGTTGTTGGCATGAGGTTGTTGGACAATTCCTATGCTCATTCTTCGCTCCGGAATTGGATGATTCTCCAGAGAAACTGACGAAGGAAGTTTCACCGGAGAATGGTCGAGTTTGAAAACGGAAATCATTTCCAACATCTTGAAATACGAGCGTGAAATAGGTTTGTATTTGGAAATCGACTTTTTCTTCTGCGGTACAATAGAATGTATATATTCGTAGGGATTCGTGTATTTCTTGTAAACGTCCCAATCTTTCTCTCTGTGGTAGATTTTGTTCTTTATATCGTTCATGTAATTGCATAAACTTTGCGATATAAAGACCAGGGGGCAAGTTTGTTGGGAGTTTATATTTATATGTCGGAATACATTTGGTGGCGATTGTGGTAATGTAAAGTATATCATTTTTGAAAGCGCTTTCGACTAATATATGTCGTGAAAAATGTTTATGTAATTTATTTTGCTGATTATTGTTGTAGGTATTATTGTCGCTTCGGTCGCAAATATGAAATTCGCTTTGGTCGCTTCGCTTATAAAAACTCCAAATCCCTAAGTTTCCAATATTCACTCGCACCATTATTGAGAGGTCGCCGAATAATGAACGGGAGTTTTTTCTCCTCAAATTCCTTAAGAGCAATCAAGTATCCGTCAATAACAGATGTGTCTACATTAACGAACGGTTTTGCGCCATCGTTTATCTGTTTTGCGCGCTCGCCCAGAATTCTTGTCTTCTCGTACTTACTAATAAATGGTAGTGTTCGATGTAGTGGGTCGATAATAACCCCGCGCTCGTCGCGAACAACTGTACATAGCGCTTCTACCTCGTCGTAATTATGAATAATCAATTCGGGGTGATGGTTCGCGATGGTCTGCTCTCTAACGGAAGCATCGAGTTTCTGCAAATATTGCTCGCCATCATCTTCGTCTAAATCCGATTCGTACTCTTCGTCGCCGGATTCGAACCCGAATTGGAATTCATCTGTGTCGGTTTGTTTTTTGTTATTATCGGCAAATAGTATATTTTCGTCTATTTCTTCGGTATCGTCGATATCTGAATCATCTTTGCTGTCTGCCACAGAATTTTCGGCGTCGGACGCAGCAGAACCGGCATCCGAATCCGATTTGTCATCGTCCTCGTCGTCGGATAAGACAGCGGTCTTTGTTTTTCCAATTACGGGTTTACCCTTTCTAACTTTAGGAACGGGTTCAGAATCGGATTCGGATTCGGAAGCAGAATATTCGTTTTCAATGTCGGACATGGTTTAAATCGAGTTAATTATACAATATCAAATTATTGTTTCTAAATCGATTAGACACAATAAAAATAGTTGGTTCAATTTTTTGCGCAGCACTGCCTTTTCATTTTGCGCGAAATGTTTTTAGACGTTCCTTTCGACCAACACCAATGACCTTTTTTTGGGTTTATGCAACAGGTTTCTTTCTTACCTTTTACTAAGCGGCACGTTTTGCGAAGAACGCCGGACACGAAGTGGGACAATTCCTGAGCGAAGAATGAGCGTCGGAATTTGATGATTCTCCGAGAAACTGACGGAGGCAGTTTTGACGGAGAATGGTAGGCGTTCGAGGATTCGCTGGAGAGATTTATAGGATTTACGGACTTCGAAGAAGGTAGTAAATCCGAAATTTTCAGGAGCATCGAATGAAAATCTTTAGCGCAGCGGAGGGAATCTCGTAAGTCGAATGGAGTGTTTACGGGGTGGCATTATATAACGTACCGAGTTATTTCCGGTCGTCCGTTTTCCAAATCGAATCGCAAGTTACACACAGATACAAATATTTCATATTCTCGTCGTCGTATCGCATATAAATCACTTCGGGTTTTTCCACCTGGTCAACGTTTGTAGTGCACGCTGTATTTGGACACCGCATATTATAAATGCGGGGTAAAGTCGGGTCTAATTTCGTGTACCTATTGATAATATGATTAAATCGCTGCTCGCCTTTTTTCAATTGCGTGTTTAAAACCACTACACCCTCCTCTCCGATTTCAGCATCTTCGTACTGACAATTGCGGCAATAATACACTAATTTATCCGTTTCCGTTGAATGTAAACTCGTATATAGTTTGTTATTACAGTTAACACAGAATCTCATTTTTGCGGTGGAGTTGATTAATAATATATCAGTTATACTTTATATTTCTATCTGTTTAATTCGTTTATTTCAATCAATTTTTTGGTCATATTTTTGTGAGATTTTTCTAATATTTTTGAAAGAATATATGTGGCGATATGCTTTTAGCAAAACCAGTTAAATATACCACTCATTATTATACAACCAAGGGTTGAATACTCAATAATGTCCGTAACAAATTTTCAATATATTGACCGGTATAAAACGAAAGATACGAAAACTGCCACCAATTATAGAATTCCCGACCCCAGTTTGAAAATATATGGCGGTACGTTCTGTGTTCCTGAATTGGATTATGCCGGATTTTTGAATCGATATTGCCGCGAAGTATTGGAGCAAGGAAACACCGAGTATTTGACTGAAACCCAACTAAAGACTGGCGGGGGACCTATCCTGGTCGATTTCGATTTCCGATTCCCATTTGAAACGACCGACCGTCAATATACGAAAGACCACCTCTATGCATTGATAGAATCATATATCGAAGAGTTATCGCAAATATTCGATTTCGACGAGTCCTCGATATACAAAATCTATGTCCTCGAGAAAACCGCTGTCAATCGCGTGGCGGAGAAAAACATAACCAAAGACGGAATCCACATCATCGTCGGCATTTCTGCTGACCGAGAGATGCAACGAGTTTTGCGCGCGAAAATGGTAAAGAAACTACCCGGAGTTTTGCCCGATTTCCCAATCACAAATGACTGGGAGAGTGTGCTCGATAAGGGAATTAGCGAAGGCGGTACCTCGTGGCAATTATATGGTTCGACTAAACCCGGATGCGAACCCTATCAGTTGACCCACATTTTCACAGTCGGATACGACCCGGCAGATGGGCAACCAAGTTACGATGTGAGAAGCACAAAAGACAAAGACTGGTCGCCTAAATGGTCCGCCCTGGTCCACGAACTTTCTGCCAGGTGTCGCACACATCCGGTGTTTTCTTATCGCCGCGAATATTTGCAGGACTCGCAGAAAATTGAACCGGCAAAAAGATTCACAGCAAAACCGACATCAAACGAAAAACGTATTCATCCAATGACTGGAATTACCATGGAACCGCACAAATTTACAGATGCGGTTATTCGTATCAAAAACAAAGCGGACTTTGACAAATTATTCGAAGAATTTCTAGACTATTTAATCGAGCATAATTATTTGCCGCTCTATGAAGTGGCGCTATTGACGGATGCTCTTCCGAAATCCAGGTACGATGAGTATGAACCGTGGATTCGCGTCGGCATGGCACTCAAGCATATGTCGACCGACCTGTTCATTGTATGGATAGCATTTAGTGCTAAATCGTCCGCCTTCCGTTACGATGATATCGAAGGGTTTAAAGAAAAATGGGAATCTTTCGAGTGGCGCGAAAGTGGAGTGAGTGAGAAATCGATTGCCTATTGGTGCAAATCGGATTCGCCTAAAAAGTACCGCGAAGTGAAGATGCGATGTGCGGAGGTCGTCTTGGACCGCGTACTGGGTGGATACGAGGATATCAATATTGATACGAAGGTTATTGACCGCAAAGGAACTACCGATGTCGATTTAGCGATGGTTCTCTATTCCATGTTCGGCGATGAATATGTTTGCGTAGATATCAAGGGCAACAAATGGTACCAATTCGTCGAACCGCGATGGGTTCAAATCGATGCCGGTGTAGGGTTGAGAAACGAAATCACTGTCAAATTGCGCGCGCTTTATACCAAGAAAATGATGGAGTATAGTGCTCTGGCGGAAACGGTTGGCGACGACGAAGACCCCCGCAAAATCAAGAAACTGCAAAAATTCGTCGAGAAGTTGGCGAAAGTATGTGAGCGTCTCGGGTCTACAAGCGATATCAACAATATCATGACGGAGGCGAGACATAAATTCCACGACGCGGAGTTTGAGAAACGGTTGGACGAAAATGTGTATTTGATTTGCTTCAAGAACGGCGTCGTCGATTTCCGCGCGAAGAATAGCGAGGATTTGTTCCGCCGCGGTGCGCCCGACGATTATCTGACTAAATGTACCAATATCAATTATGCGACGATTGACCCCAATGTCCATCAACCGATAGTCGACGAAATCCAGGATTTCATGCGGAAATTATTCCCCGACCCCAACGGCGAACTCTACGAGTATATGTGGAATCATCTTGCCGCCACCATGACGGGATTGATTGCCGAGTTACAGACATTCAATATTTATATCGGCGGCGGTCAAAACGGTAAGTCGGTTCTCATTAAGTTGATGGATCTGGTTTTAGGCGAATATAAAGGAACCGTCCCGGTAAATATGTTGACCGACCGCCGTGGGAAAGTCGGGAGTGCCACGCCCGAAATCATGGAACTCAAAGGCGCGCGCATGGCAGTGGCGCAAGAACCACAGAAGGGCGAGCGACTAAATGAAGGTGTCATCAAGGAGTTCTCGAGTGGCGAGGATGAACTACAGGGTCGTGCCCTTTATTCCGGGAAAATGGTCAGATTCTTGCCGCAATTCAACATGGTTATCTGCACAAATTATTTGCCGGAAATCGAGGGAAATGACCACGGTATTTGGCGGCGTGTTCGCGTCGTCAATTTCAAAGCGAGATTCACCGACAATCCAGTAGAAGGCGACTCCGACGCACCCTATCAATTCTTGATTGACCGCGGCATATCAAAACGCATGGAATTCTGGAAGGAAGTCTTTGCCGCAATGCTGGTTGAGCGTGCCTTTATAAACAAAGGACGTGTTCCTGATTGTGCCGAGGTGATTTCTGCCAGGGATGCCTACCGCCAGAGTCAAGATTGCATTGCAGAATTCATTGCTGAGCGTGTGGTTTTGGATGTTTCTGGGTCGATTTCCAAGACGGAATTAAATGCGGAGTTCAAGGCATGGTATGAGAACTCATATGGTCGCCGCGGAGGACCCAATGCCAAGGAGGTACATGCGGAACTCGACAAGAAATACAAGAGCGCTAAGAAAGGTAAGGTTTGGACTGGCATTCGCTTGTCTTATGAATCGGATATGCGTACTGAGGTGGACGATGATGATGTGATGGATGCCGGACAAGTATAATCAGCAAATATAGTAATTTTGCGAAGAACGCCGGACACGAAGTGGTAGGCGTTCGAGGATTCGCTGGAGAGATTTCTTTAGCGCAGCGGAGGGAATCTCGTAAGTCGAATATTGTATTGTTTTCTATCCAAAAACAAAACAATATTTTTTATCCAGTTAAAACGCCGGAATCTTTTTTGGATACTCCAGGGTCGGCATAAAAATCGGTAAAAAGTAGCATTTGGTCAAATTGGTAAACGTATGTTTTGCCGTAAACAAGTGACAATCCATAAGTGATGCAAAAATAAATAGTGCGCTCTACGTAATAAATCAAATAGGGATACCAAAATAAAATGGTTATCCATATCGTATCCGCGATTTCATCTCGATTCACACCTTGTATATATTGGACCAAAAGCAGCACATGAATTAACGTGAAAAAAATGATATATAAAAAAAGCATTAACTGATTTACGTATTTAACGGAATTGTACATATCCATTTGGTAATTCGACTTTTCTGTATACATCTGCTGTTTTTCTTTGATTACGGGTATTTCGTTTTGAATAGTCGACGTTTGATATTCTATTGCAGTTTGGTCCATTTATTATATATTGCGCGGTGTTTTTTAGAAGTTAGAAAATGATAATGCCGACACACCGTGAATGGGTTTCGCATTCGCGTTCGGTTCGCGCTTAAATGTACCATTCACGACAGTATATGCAGTTTCGAGTTGTTCATAATCTAATCGGGTTATAAACCCACTTCGTGTATTACCTGCAATTGCATTACCGTTACCAAGAACACATCTATTTAAGTCAGTATCGAATATCATGGTACTTGGACAACAATCCGCACCTACACATACCGCATTTAAATTACCTTTTTTTTCGAAAATCTGCCCTTTCGCTTTTAATGCGGATATATCTACACCCGATTCGTCATATCCGGGTACATCCAATTCGTCATAATTTAACAGACTTCTTGTATATAATTCGGAAAACGCGCTAAATAAATAAACCACTACCAAAAAAATCAACACTATGGCAACTATGTCTACCGCCACTTGCGGTATCACGGGAAATTGCATTTGTAGTGCCATAACCGCTAAATATATCAAAACCGCCATCACCAAAACGACCAAAATCTCCACATACTTCGCATATCGTTTTCTATAACTGTCATTCAATTCCGCCAAACGTCCTTGAGAGTTCAATATAGTTGAAGCGTTATTCTGCTTTTCTTGCAAACGCCTCAACTCATCATTATAAAAATCAGTTGCAGTATAAGACATTTGAACAATTATATATTATACATTTACGTTTTATAGGATTTATTATTTTCATTGGATAAATATTATGATGAAGATGGAGAGGCAGCATTTGAACCCGACGCCATTATAATTCCAATTACAATCAAAGAAACACCTGCTACTGCTCCAAGTGCAAAATTCGTTGTTTGTTGTGCTAATATTTCTTTTGCGTCTTCGTTTCGGGTTTCAGTAAGAGATGGCATATATCCATATCCAAACGGGTTCGATACACTTGTGTCTAATTTTCCATCTGGGTTGTTTATTGCTTTCCAATTTTTTTGCAAATTCATGTCTTTGATATCCGAGGTTGACATGGCAAGATTAGATGGTGCGTCATTATTAAAATTTAAATTTTCCACAAACCCTTCTAACGGCGCACCTATCAAACGAGTTGAGGCAGTTAAATCATAATATGTTGTCATTGTATTATTCTAAACATATAATAATTTTATATTTTTGTAAAAGCATAATAGAGAAGAGTCGTTCCTAGTGCTGCCCAAATAACACTGGTAACCATGGTTGTTTGATAGTTTGAGTCAAATCCCGCGGTCGTGGATGTTTGTGGTTCATATATACTTTGCAAATCTGTATCCAATTTATGCCGGGCAGTTGTCAGTTTGTAACTATCATAACACGCAAGGTCTGCGTCTTTGCAGTTTAAACTTAGGTTGGTTTTTAATATTTTGGTTTCGTGGTCAAAACACCGACCGTTTATTTTGTTATAACTGGCATCGTATGCAGCAAAATTCGATTCGTTGATTGTTGTGCATTTGTTAGACATTGTGCTTGATTATAAATTATCGTCAGATTCATTTCTATGTTTTATTCGCAATCGCCGTCGCTGGACTCATCGCTAATCTGCTCGTCCATGAACTCGCTTCTCCCATGGTTTTTAGTGCACCGGCGGGCGACGGAATGGCAGATTGGTTTACGTAAATATAATAACAAATCAGCACTAAACCAGCAAAAATATTTATAGTGAACAATAATTCGCGATTGTATAACATTTTTGCGTCGTTGTATTGCATTGCTGCTGCGCCTAAATTGTCGGTTGAAACCTGTAAACTACTGACCGCACACTTATTCGCATCACACAACGCATGGTTATACGAATTTGTGTCGCATACTTCGCCGTCGCCACTTTTCATATAAAACCAATCGTTTGCAATAAATTGCAATGGTTTGCTACCGTCGTTTAATGGTGGGTCTAATTTGGAAGACATTGATACACAATAAAAATATTATATATTGTGTATCGGTTTTGCTAAGACCAACTTGTTGGTCGACAAAAGACCAACTTGTTGGTCTTGCTGGTCTTGCTGGTGTTTATACACAAACCCGGTAAAACATAGACGTACCTGCTGTCGGTGTCGGGCGAGTAATTTTGCAGATTTGTCCGGGTCTCAAACAAAGCGCTAAAGATACTGGGTCAAACCTCCCTATCTCGGGAAACTGTTTCCGCGTGGTCATATTGTATTTGCGCATGACTTCCGTCACTTCTTCGTCTGTCGCCACTTCCGATTTTGGTACTTTCTCGTGCTCCAAAATATTGAATTGGAGTCGAGCGATATTGTGGCAAACAACGAAATATCCGTCGTGGTCATGCAGATATTTGAATTTGTCGTGCATCGAATCATTCGGTTCGCCGTCGATGATAATTATCAGCGTGTCGCTTTTTCCTAAAGTCGCGGAATTGATAAATAAATCCTCGATGATTTGTTCGAGGGATTTCGAATTCAGCATCTTAGTCGGCGCTTTATTGCCGCATAAATATTTTACGTATACCTTTTCTCCTGTTGGTTTGCGGAGTTCCATGTCGAGTTGCATTGTTTTGAGTCGCTCGTCGATTTCATTTACATTAAATCCGGCATATTGGTCGATGTTATATCCTAGGGTTTCAAGGATTTGCAAGAGGTTTGAACGGGAATTATAGAAAGTCTGTACGCGGTTATTGGATGCCATTTTATTGAAATATACAATTGTAAATATACTATAAAATTATGTTTATGTCGTTTCGTAAACATAATGGATTCCGCCATCAATTTTTTGCCAATGCCGATTAGCGGCGAGTTCTTCGGGAACCGCGACGACGAACGCGGCGCTTTTTCTGTGATTTCTTTGATTTTCTGCGCTTTCCCCTTGCTTCTTGGCGAATAGATGTGTATATGATTCTGCATTAGGGTTATTATTCATTTCTGCTAATATTCCGTTAAGTTTAACTATATCATTAGTAGGGTCTGTGTCTAAAAGACTGTTATCGTAATTTAATAATTCTAATCTTTTAATTGTGGCGCTAATTTCATTTTTCATATCCTGAATAGTTTTTGGAGGTGAATACACACTTTTATCCATTTTACACCTTTTCTCATTTAAAACGCCCATTTTTTCGTTTTTTCGTTTTTTCGTTTTTTCGTTTTTTCGTTTTTTCGTTTTTTCGTTTTTTCGTTTTTTCGTTTTTTCCGCCCCTACTAATTTCCCACCATGGTTTATCACAATCAAGCGATATTTTAAAATTACTACATTGATAACGAGTTTTTATAATTTGTTCAAATTCCGATTGATCACTTCCTACATAAAATTGTAATTTATATGGAACGCAACTTGTTGTTTCAATTGCAACATAATAATTTGTTTCTTCAATAATTACTGTTAAATATGCTAATGCGTGGTAAGATGCACCTATAGTAACACCAATAGGACCATACACCAAGACGATTTGTTTTCTTACGTTATCATTTTTGGTAACCCAATCTGTAATTATTATTTTACCAAGTGTTAGTCCACTTATCTTTAAATATTCACTTAAATTGTTACATATAAATTCAGAGTTATCTCCGCAAACATTACTATACGATAATGATCTTTTTGCATAATGTGGATAAATACTATCAAATATATTATTTAGAATAGTATCTAAACCTGTATTATACTCTTCAATATATGTTATTATATATTTACTTTCATTAATTTTATAATTTAATAAAGTGTCTCCGATTGTTATGCTCATTATATATATATATATATATATATATAATGGGCGTTTTAAATGAGAAAAGGTGTAAATGCAATAATATAAATAATCCGCAGAATTTTATTAATCACGTCAGACTATAGGATTTAATCGGACCAAAATACTCGACCCTCTCATATACCCGTAATTTAACGCCGAAAATCAATACGATTGTGGAAACGTTCCATTTTGTCTATATATCCTGCGATTAGCGTATAGGCATCACAATGGCGCTTCACCTCTAAGAGATGTCGGAAATAATACCCCAGACCCCTGTGCGACAAGTGTCGGTTCCGACCAGAAATATTTTAACCCCGTATTAGGTTGAATTATATAAAACCACCAATCGATTGGATGTGTTATTTGCTCTTGACTTTTAAATATATCGTAAAGTCGTTTTCCGACACCTTTGTTTAATACATACATGCAGCAACCTCTCGACTGGTCTGTTTGTTTTACCAATTTGCCAGGTTCGACAAAGCAATGTAAATCGCAACACTCGCCGCTAAATAATACATCCCATTTCTCGGTTTCTAATTGAGATAAACACGCATCTAATTTTTCTTTGAAATTCGGACAAAGAATCGCATCGTCTTCGAAAACCACCACGAGTTCATTTTCGATATCTTTTTTGAAAACTTCGACATGCTTTAAAACCAGCGAGACTTCGGAAATCGTTATTTGCTTAAACTTTTTCAATTCGTCGCCTGTCAAAACGTCTCGGTCTTTCGTTTCAATAAATTTGTATTCTTCAACTCCAGCATTCATTAACTGGTGTATAATGTGTCGCTTTCTGTCCACCAATGGAGTGTAATGTGTAACAAAATATTTCATTATATAATCACTTTTGCAATTCTTTCGGTAATTTTGTACGATAATGCGTCTTTCGAGTAATTCGCATCCCAATGCTCGGTTTGACTAAACACCGGTCGATTGACAAACTCTAAATATTTGGCGTCGTCTTTGTCAAGTTCAACTATTTTTGCAACGAGTCCAGCATATGATTCGTCAGTCTCGTCTTCTAGAAATAACATCGAATCTGGATTGAATACTTGTTTTATGTTATGAGATGACCAATAAATAGGAATCACGTTTGCTAAATAAGCATTGACAATTTTTTCAGTTGAATATGTACCAAATTTGGAATTTTCAAAGCAAATGATGAATTTGTATGTTGATATGAAATTGGAAAATTCGGGAGACCAGTAGTCATATTTTAATACATTACCCTCCATATTATTTGCAAATTTTCCATATGAATCTACCTTTTTATATTGATTGAGCATATCAAACATACGGTTTCGAGTGTAGCACCCTCCATTGCTCACAATAAAGCAGCAAAATTTGTTTGGAACGACCGTTCTTAGTGGACGCTCTAACAACCGTCCCAATAAATTATTGCCGTGTATGTAATAGACAAACAGAGGAAGGTCGACGATTTGATTGCTATCTTTCTCGGAGAATAGCGTTAAATCGTAATCAGAAAACGGATTATTTCGCGGTTCGCCGGAGTATTGGATTGTATATAACCATTTTTTTGCATTTGTTAAAGACTGGTTGAATACTGATTCAAATAGTACGTTTGATTGTGTTATATCGGAGGTGAGTTGGAAATCGCGAAGTGGGGTGTTTTTAAATAGTGATTCGAAAAACCCGATGTGATTTGCGTCGGTTTTTTCGGAAAATCCTCCCCAAAACCCGTTTACGTATATTCGATACATTTGTTATTACACATTTGCACATTTAAAACGCCCATTATAGACGCTAAAAATAAACAAACGGTAATTGCGGAGTTCACATGATTTTATTAATAACTAAACTTCCAAAATCGGACATTCCCTGCAAAAGTGTTTTCTCGTTTTTCGGGGCGACTTCTTTTTTCATCGGTGACATCGTATAATCACCACCCCCACCTTTCATACTCGGAATAACTAAATTCTCAAACCCCGAGTTTTGACCTCCTCCTCCTCCACCACCACCAGTCACTGTTACTCCGGGTTTGTCGTCTTCCGTACCTTTCGAGAAATCATTACCACCAACCATCTTTATATTAATTTGTGGTGTTGTATTTTGCATTGGTTGCATTTGTTGTTGCGAGAATAATTGCTGTTGTTGTTGCTCGATATATCTTCGCGCCCCTGCTCGCTGCTCTTCCCACTGCATAAATGCGTCGGGTTTTGCCAATTCGTCTGCTTTTGCAATCTGTACAAAATTCGATTTGTCACCGCCGACCATTGACCCAGGGTCCGATGTAATGGTAAGAAGGGTTCCACCTTTCTTCGCCACATTCCAGACTTGATTAGGCTGTAATCCTAAATCGGGTGACCGCAAAAAATATACTTGTTCACCTAATTCGAAGTCGTTTACCGAATACCCGCCTTTCAATTCGAAGTCGTTTACCGAATACCCGCCTTTCAATTCGAAGTCGTTTACCGAATACCCGCCTTTCAACTGCGACTCGTTTTCTAATGGCGTGATAGGAGAACTTGGGGTGAAGTTTCCAGGAATATATGCGGGTGACATCGAAGATGAGTTGTCCCCTGGAATATATGCGGGTGATGATGTCGATGAGATTTCATTTGGTACATAAGCAGGCGACACCTCGTCGTAATCCGGATATTGAGGAGATTTATTAGACGCTTGTTGTTTTTTGTTATACATATCCTCTCTACGTCTCTCCATCGATTCCCGTTTATCTCTATCCATTTTATCTAATTCCGCCGAAGTAAACTCGCGCGGAGTGGATACCGGTTTCTCGCCGGTCCGTACCGCTTTTTCCATTTCTTTAACCAGTTTCTCCGGTGTCATTTCCGGGTCGAGTGTCAGGCGATTCATATTGTCCGAGAACGCCATCGAATCAATTTGCTGCAAATTATCCTCTGTTATAATCCGCAATTGAATATTGATTGCTGCCAGTTCTTGTATCAACAGTTTGAGAGAATAAGGAACCGAGACGACGCTAAATCGTCTGCCGTATTTCGTCATCGTATCGAGCGCATATCCTTTGCCAGTCTCGCTCTTGAAAAACTTGAGAGGACCATCCGCCATTGGACTCATGAACAGGTCGCGAGCACGGTTATAAACCGCCAAACACCCAGTGACATTGCAAACTACTATCTGATACTCGTCGCCGCGCTCCATCATACTTTCCCGCAAAAATTCGCTGATTCCATGTCCTACGACAGCGTCGCGCTCCATCTCGCCGATTCTCAACCCGCCGTCATTCGCGCGCCCAGAAACCGGTTGTTTTGTCAGTGCCGTTCTCGGTCCTAATGCGCGATAATTGACCTTATCCTTCACCATGTGTTTCAGACGCATGTAGTAATTCGGTCCGATGAAAATCTCCGTCTCGATTTGTTCGCCGGTCATGCCATTATAGAGAATATCATATCCACTGCTATGGAACCCGACCTCCGGTAACAGACGCCCGTAGGTCGCTGCCTTCGACCCTTCATTATTAAACGCGGTACAATCGCTAAACCCGCCATACATCGTACACATCTTGCCGATTAAACACTCGACTAAATGTCCGATGGTTTGACGCGTGGGTAGCGCGTGAGGATTGATTATCAAGTCCGGTTTCAGTCCGTCTTTCGTAAAAGGCATGTCTTTTTCGGGGATAACCAGTCCGACGACGCCTTTCTGTCCAGCACGCGATGCCATCTTATCGCCGATATTAGGGATACGGACTTCGCGGATTCTCACTTTTGCTATCCTCTCGCCTTCTTCGCCCTCCGTAATAAACGCCTTATCGACGACGCCGAGTTGTCCCTTCTTCGTCGTCTTCGACCCGTCGACGCGAGTATCCGGTTTTGTAGCACTATTCGACGTGTATCCAATAATAATGGTCTTGTCGTCGACCTGCGTGTTTTCTCGAATAAGTCCATTGCGGTCTAATTTGCTGTAATCGTGCCCGGGTTTCAACCCGACCACATTTGGTTCCGCCTCTATATTGGTAAAACGCTTGTCTAGTATGAGTCCGCCAGTAGTTCCGCTCTGCTCTTTCGTCCTCTCTTCATGCTCCGAATAAACAGTGTAATAAGTAGTGTTGAAGAGTCCGCGTTTTATCGCCCCCTCATTCACCAGAATCGCATCCTCCACATTGTAACCAGTATAGCACATAATTGCCACAATCACATTCTCGCCGCAAGGATGCTCCTCTCTATCAATATGCTGGAGAAGACGCGTCTTCAAAAGAGGAGTCTGACCGTAATTAAGTACTATTGCGGTCTTGTCCATTCGCACGTGGAAATTCGAATGGTAAACGGAGCATGCCTGCCGCCCTTGACTGCACGAAAACGACGTACGCACCGCGGGATTCGTCTCTGCAAAAATAGACTGATTACACATGATTCCAAACAGAAACGAATGGTGGATTTCCATATGCGTATATCTCGAGTGTTTATCTGCGTTATTCTCCCAGTCTTTCCAATTTTGTGCTATTAGCGAATGCTCCGTCTCATTTGGGTCGATGTATTCAACCACCGATTTATCCGTCAAAAACCTCTCGAACTTAAACGGATTCTTCTCCTCTCCAACTCCAGGATAAAGTTCGCCTAAATTACGGATTGCCACATCTGTGATTTTGTAACTACTATCCGCCTTCTTGTCGTTGAATCCCGACACCATTTCCTCCCAAGAATACTCGCCCGATTTCAGTTTTCCAGCAGTTTTCTTGGACAGCAAAAATGCCCATTTCTCGCTAATGGCGTCTTTGTAAAACACGGGGCGCGTAAATCGCCCGGCATCCGTGTAAACCTCCACCGCATTATTGCGAATATTGAATGCAATACTAGTATGGAGAGGAATCAGACCATTGCGCCGATAGAGTCGCATCTTGTCGACGCATTCGAACGGCATCTCAACCACTCCTGCCCAGTGTCCATTCACAAATACTTTCGTCATTGTCGAGAGGACGATAGGCACGAAATCGGTGACGGGATGCAAATCGACATTCTCATGCATCCACGCAATAATCGCCTCTCGAGAATAACCGCGAGTCATATACGCAGTAATAGCAAATGTTTTATGGAGACCAATATTCGCACCATCCGGCGTATCAATGAAGTCGAAATACCCCCAATGCGAATTGTGCAGAATACGCGGTCCAACCACTTTCGAACTCGATTCGAGCGGCAAATTGATTTTGCGGAGATGACACAGGGCAGAATTAAACGAGAGGCGGTTCAAATCCTGCACTATTCCTACCCTCCGAGTATGCGCCTGTGCACCCCAACCACCTTTGAATGCCTTTTTAATTCCCTGGTCGACTATCCTCTCACTAAATATCTCGCGATAATTAGCGAATACGAGTGAAGGGAGGTCGTGTTCATAGGTCGAATTGTTGAAATAGATTCGGCGGTCGAATTCCTGGAATATATGTTTTTGCTGCATCACATAGTACTCCATGAATAGGTCGTTGAATAGGACACCGAAAGGTTCGAGACGCTTATATTTGAGATTGTCGCGGTCGGTCGGTGCCTCTAACCCTACCGATGTACAGAGGAGTTTAAACACCATATATCCCAAATAATACGCCTTCTCCAGATAATTTGTCTCTCCCACATGCGGCAAAAAATAATCAGATAGAATCTCGAGTGCGTACTTCTCATTGTGGAATTTCGTCAACTCGCCGATGAATTTGAGTGCGGTATGCTGTTGCATTACCGGTCCAGCATCGTGGACAGATGGTTCGAATAAATCCAGCATAAAATCGTATTTGTCGAGGTCTAGGACACACATGGAAATGATGTCTTTATCCGAGAGGACGCCGAGTGCACGGAATAGGATGAAGAGAGGAATCGGGGCGCGGACGTTGGGAATCGATACCGCGATTTGACGGTTTGTGAATTTTTTGCTGGGTGCCATCAGTTTCACCGACATCGTGCGTTTCGGTTTTGCCACGTTTTCGCTGACCGACCGCATTTCAGCGGAAAAGAGGTAATCGTCGACGGTTTCCTCCTCTTCCCCCGCCGCGGTTTTAGCAAGACGCCCTTTTCGAATATACAGCATATTATCGCCGAATTTCTCTTGTACGGAGATGGTCTTTTCCTTGCCATTGATGATGAAATACCCGCCGGGGTCATTCCGACATTCGCCGAAAGAATGGCGAACCTCTCGCGACATTCCCGAGAGGACACAGAAATCGGAATTCACCATGATGGGAATTTTGCCTAAATAGATTTTCTTTAGCAAAACATGGCGACGCTGGACTAAAGGCGCATTAGGAACAGTGGTTCCAGTAACCGACTTTGCCTGTGCCTCTTTCGTCGCTGCTGCCATTGCAGTTGTGAGTTTGACCTGCTTCCTCTCTGCATCCGCCTTTTTCTCCCGGCGTTTCTTTGGGTCTTTAGGTACCTCTCCTTCTAATGCGGGTTCTTTCGGTTTTCTCGCACCGCCATCTTGAGAGGACGAGGATTCGCGTTCAAGTTCCTGCAAAATATGGTCACCGCCGTCCAACTTGTAATTCCGCTGTGTCTCGTCTGCCTCTTGCTGAAAAGCAGCAGAATAATCGATTTCGGATTCGTCTAAGGCACCTCCGCCCATAATGCCGCCTAATTTAGCGACTTCTTCTTCGTCGAGGAATTCGGGACCGACCATATACGGCGCCTCCCCCGGCGCCAATATGTCTATAAATTCGACCTCCACATCCACATGTAGTGTCATTCCATAAGTCATATTGCGGAGACGTGCCTCATTTGGATACATATAATGAGCGCCGCGCTCAGTATCGTGTATCATCGGTTTGCCGAAATAAATACGGCGACCTGTTCTCCCGCCGATATAGAGGTTGCATTTGTGCTTGAAATCGCCTATCCTCTCGTCAAATGCGGAAGTGATTTTAATCGGATTCTGGTTTTTAAATATTTCGAAAATATCTTTATGGAAAAAATCGTTGTAGGATTCGAGATGATGCGCCACTAAATAATTGGGGGTTTCCTCGAAATATTTGTTTATGATGCGCCATAGTGTTTCGCTTTCCATATTGACTGAAAAATATATACTATCGTTGCATATATTTATGTGTGTTTAGACCACAAGACGATAAAATATTTTGCAATTATATATTCGATATAAATGAGTACAATCCCCATCGTTCTTCAACCCACCGCCGACAAAAAGTCTGCCCCATCAACTGCGTCAAATAACCTCTCGGGTGTCGTTGACAATTTAGTAGGACCCATCAGTGAAAAATACTGTTATTATTTCTATATTCTGTCTATTTTAGCAATCGTATTCTTTGCTATTATTTTCATCGGCATCATCTGGACTGGCGTTACCAAGAAATTAGGATTCGGGTTCTTCTTTTTGGCGCTACTTTACAGTATGCAATTTTTGTTAGTTTACCTGCAGAATCGTCTTCTTTACAATATGTGCATTCATAGTATTTAAGGGGGGGTCATTCTCCTGCGACCATTCTTCAGTACTGAATTAAAAAAATCTATAATAATATATAATGCAAGCAACCCCAACCCCAGGTGAATTAAAAAACCAGTTCAATGACTATATTTCTGAAAAGTCTAAGTCTAACATTTTAAGCGAATTATCAGAAGGTGAATTCCGGTTGGCAACATATAATATACATTACTTCACCAATAGTGATGAATCGGCAAGTACTTACAACGGAATCCTAGAAGACATCGGCAAAATCAATGCCAGTGTTATCGGTATTGAAGAATATATATTAGGTAATGAAGTCAAAATAAACGATACCGTGTCCGTTGATACTATGCATTTTTATAGGGATATTATCCAAAAAAATTATAAAAAAAGTATAACGTGTAATAGTGTGCCTTCGTGGTTTAAATCGATTTATGGAAACATCGCGTTGGTTCATAACAGAATATGTGATGATACAAAATGTTTAAAGTTGAAAGAAACTATACATACATTTGACAAATCCACTCACACTGCAATAGTTAGCGGTTCTCACTCAGGAACTGCCGAAACCCGATGTTTTATATATATATCAATTGAGTATAACAATTTTAATATTCATATTTACGTCACTCATTTAGATGTGGCGTCCGAGGATTTACGAGCAGAGCAAATTGAATATATATTCAAAGATAGCGCAAAGTTTAATAACAGTAATGACGTTGTATTTGTTATGGGTGATTTTAACACATTTTATCCAGAAGATTTAGACAACTTTGAGAAAAGACGTGCTATACCAGACGGCAATCTACTGAAAAATTGGAAAAACATTGGGTTTTTACGGGAAAATGGCAAGGTTGCCGAAAAAATAAAAGAATACAATTTTTTTGATTGTCATGCGAATAATGCAGAAATAATGACAACGTGGAATACTACGCGGGTAGATTTTATACTTTGCAATAAGGAAATCGTTAGTGGATTTAGAGCAGAATATTTTTATACATTGAATTCGGACCACATACCAGTGGTTCTAACTCTGGAATCGAAATTGACGTTTAGCGATACCTGGAAATCTGCCAAAAAACATGCTAAAAAAGGCGGAAAATATAAACGAAATGGGGATAAAACGAAATCAAAGGGAAAACATCGACAAAATAGAGGTAAATCAAAAAGACGTCGTTCCAAGCGAATAGTTTAGTAAATTCCGGAGCGAAGAATAAGCACTAGGAATTGGATTATTCTCTGGAGAAACTGACTTAGGAAGTTTCGCAGGAGAATATATTATTTACTACCTATGACCCCTTGTCGCCCCCTTATACGTCGATCTTGTATTCGTCCGCTCGATATTTATCCCCTAACAACTCCAATAACACATCCGCCACGGCAATAACAATGCCTATAAATAGAAAAAATACCAATAAATATGCTACAAATGTAGATGCAAACATGTTCGAGACAAATGGTATTTATTATTAAACATACGAGGTCAAATATTTATATAGCAAATCATATACATTATTTTGCAGTGATACCTGTCCATACACCTACGGTGGTTAGCGAGTCGTATTTTTTAGAAGACCAGTGAAAGGTTCGCGACATATATGCCTTCAATTCCGAGTCGGTTGGACCCGCGCTACGAGGACCAACCGCAGTCTCGAACCAATTGCGAAACATACTCTCGATTTGTCCTACACTGACCTTACCACCTTCGCACGGAACGAGACAGTCGGCAATAAATCGGTCGAAAGTCTCCTCGTTCTGTTGATAGCGAATATCCGTGTATTCGACAATAGGGTCATTCCGAGATTGACGGCGGGTTTTGTCCGTCTTCTCCACTAATTCGAGCATGCGATTGTCGAGGAGGTCGAGGCAATCGAACGCCTCGTCGAGTTGAGAGGTCATCGCCAATACATTTGATGTGCTCGCCTCAAATTGTTGTTGCTGAGTCATGGTCGCGTCCATCTGTTGCTCAATGAGTCTGCGGTTGTTCGCCATGTCTTCCTTTAGCAGGTCGACGGATTTTTTTATACTGTTGAATCTGCTGCAAACCTCGTTGAATTGATGCGCATTGTTGAACCAGACAGTGAGTTTGACGAGAACAACAACCGATATGATTGTGGTGGCATAATGGAACGCGGATTGTAATGTTAAGAGGATAGTCATTTTATTGGGTATTGGGTATTAAGTATTAAGTATTGGGTATTAAGTATTAAGTATTAAGTATTGGGTTATAAAGCAAATAATATTGGCGGGGAGTTTAAAGATTTAGTTTGGCGAATAGTTTGTGGGTTTGATTATATTGCTGTTTCTAATGGAATAAAAAATCTTTCAATTTTTTGAACTCATCGTGTAAGGTATGCGAAATTGAAAGATTTTTCTTGATTGACGGCGTAGGCAAACCAAAACCAACTTGTGACTATTTAGCGATATCGATTTATAAACTCCTCCTTCTACTGAGTTAGATTGTATTCTGGAACATCCGAAATTTACCAGAAATGGAACCCACCGGCGTCGCGTTCACGCGTTATTTATACGAATACCATCAAGTCAAATATAGTTTGCTGTTTGCTCTTTTAGCGAAAAGTCGAGAGGAAGCACTGTTCTGGGTATACGAACTCTATCATTCTGGATTTAGGGAACCCGTCTGGTACTGGGTGCGTGATATATACGTGGATTATTACGAGGAAACACATCCTAGTTTCAAAGCAAAAATAGATAATTGGTTTCTGGAATGGCAGGAATCAGAGGATGCGAAGAACGCCGGACACGAAGTGGTAGGCGTTCGAGGATTCGCTGGAGAGATTTCTTTAGCGCAGCGGAGGGAATCTCGTAAGTCGAATGCTTGTTTGATTGGAACCGTCGTCGGAACTTTAGCAATAATGAATACTGTGAAGAACGCCGGACACGAAGTGGTAGGCGTTCAAGGATTCGCTGGAGAGATTTCAGAAGCGCAGCGGAGGGAATCTCGTAAGTCGAATCGAGAGGTAAATAGAAACAAACAGATTATCATTCTGTACAAGGAAGACCGGCACCAGACACTGGATGTTGGTAAATCGCGGCATTATTTGAAACAGGTAAGTCAATATCCTATCCGCCAAGAGGCGAAAGATTTAGTGAAAGATGTTTTGGGAGTTTCTTTGGGAGAAGTACGAGAGGCATATTTAGGAATGAATTGGTTGTATTATTGTGCAGAGACGCCGATTTGGGAATCTCGGATTCTGGAAGGCGGAGGCGTCGTAGATTATTTAGGAAAACGTGTTGCGTTTGGAAATGATGATTTGCTGGAGGCGTTTTACGAGAGGTGGGGATTTGAACCGGATGAACAATGTGCGGAGATGCATCGGTGGCACGGGGTTGACTATTAAAATATATGAGTATTTTGTATAATTTTTGATATGACCACATCTTGCACACAATCTATTACATTAGAAGAACTTCAAGACCCTGACGGTTATTTTCAAAAAATATATTTCCGATTCTGAATGATGACCAAAAAAATATATTTTTAACGTTTAATTCTGAAAACATAGATGTAACCCACGATGGAACAGGTAATATTACCTTTTTAGATAAAAATAAAACCCTTGTATTTTCCTTAAAAGTAGAACAAATTACAAATCTTGAAAAATGTAATGTTCGTGCTACTAGTTTTATTAATAGTTTATTTGCTAGTTGTCCAAATAAGACTGATAAACTAAATCTTACATGCGGAATTAAAAATACAAAATTTCCATATGCTCTAGGCGGCAAAAAACGCCGCACCCGAAAAACAAAAAAATCGCAAAAGAAAGGACGCAAGACACGCACCAAGTCTCACGCCAAAAAATAAACCCAATAAATTATTTCGTCCATCCGAACCAAATAATTTCTCTAAATTTTCAACCAATAAACCGCCAAAGTAACCAAATAAAATAGTGCACCACCCCACAATGTATCCATGACCGCAACCCCTAATTCCCAGTCCTTTATCACCGCAAAACTCGTAGTCTCGTATACCGCGTATGTCCCTAAACCTAATAGGGCAGCATCGGTAGCAGGTCTATCCTCTCGAATAATAAAATAATAAAGGAGTCCGGTCAATGCCAAATAACAAACAACCGCGGATTCCAGTCGCAAAGTAATAGACGACCCTTGTATCCTCTGAATCATTTTGCTAAACATTCCGTAAATCGACCGCAAATATATTCCATCAAACACTAACAGTGCCACCAATATTACCAACAGTTTTTTCCACATTATTATACATTTTGTCTACATAATGCACGAGAGGATAAACAGCAACAACGTACACCACCACACCGACCAACAGACACCCGAATAATTTAGACACTACATAAAAAGCAGAATACCCGGGTTCGACCTGCGTATCCAACCTGGAAAGTCGCATGATTGGTTTCAGAAAATACGAGAGGATGACCAGAATAATATGCTCATTACCCCAGTTTGTCGAATTCTCCGTAACGGGAAACAACTGATAACAGAGCGGCGTCGGGTAGACGTATTTGTTGGTCGTCTCCGACACAAACGTGAAAAAGATATCCCAGTCGAGTATCCTCTCGCGATTCGCCAGAGTATTCCGAATACATTGTTCGCTGTAAATCGCACAATGCATTCCCGCGGTAATTCCAGTATACGTTGCCTGGTCGCGTGGAATCAACAAAAACGGCAAGCATCCCAGCAAAAATACATAATCCTCTGTTTTCCGGGATTCCAAAACAGCGTGAATATTTTGCTGTATTTCGGGGTTCTTTATATCGGTCTCGTTAAATATGAAGTCGTCCTCTAGAATAAGGATACTGCGGTAACGGTTTGCGGCAGCGTGCTCGAATGTCCAGAGGTAGGTATGCGTTAAATCGTCGACGGTGGTTTTTACTTGAGGACCTTTATCTACCCGGCGGAATCCCTCGTTATATACAATGTGGATTGTGTTGGTGGGGTGGAAGTTGGCAAGTTGGTCGAATATGCGGGATTCGCGCCCGTTGTCCTTTAGATGAATGATGTAGGTGGCGTCGACGTGGGAATCGAAAGCGCCGTCGCCGTATTCGAGGGTTTTTATGGTGTATGGGGATTTGGGCGGGTCCATTATTTTTGCAATATATAAATTGGTGGTTTTGTGGTTATGGGCATTTTAACGCTTGTGAATATTATTTTTATGTTATAGGATTTACGGACTTCACATGCGAAGGCATGTAAATCTGAAATTTTCAGGAGATGCTCCAAAGTCGCATCTCCTGAAAATAATTCATACATGCAAAGTTTATATTTGCTTTATTTTTCAGATGATACAATGTTTATATTGTGTAAAATGAAAGCGGAAAAAAAAAACAATAATATTATAGTATGTTTTCAGTTTTAGCACATTATAAATTTGAATCACAAAACGGAAATATTCATTATAATAGTGCAACTTCGCAATATGATTGGTATTTAACTAATACTGGAACTAACAAAATAATACGAACAAGCAACAATTCTTTATCTGGTTATGCATTATTACAACAGGGTAATACACTTAAAAATTCTGGAATTTACGCTTTTCCATTTTCTAGTATTAATTTTTCAATATCATTTTGGTTTTATGGCATTTCAGTATCTACTTACTCATTATTATATTCCGTTATGAATGACGGTCCCGCATATACTCCAAATGAAATATTTTCGGTTTCTGCTGGTCCCAATCAGTCCCTTTGTTTTTACTTTGTAAAAAAAAACGTTTATAATAAAATGTTTTCCACAAATAGCATTTATAATATCGATGCTTGGAATAATATTATTATTTGTATTAAAATAGATTCAACAAAAACTTACATAACCGGATATTTAAATGGAACGATTTTAAATGCTTCTAACGACGCAAATACCGCAACTGGAGTTAATACAAATTTTAATATTACGGGAGGCACTGGAACTTTTATTGACAGTTCATTTTGTATACCAAAAACATTAAACTTTCAACTATTTTCGTCGTCAAACAAATACTTCTGGTTTGGGGGGGTTAATACACCATTAAATACCCTTGGTGTTCCCACATATACATCTTCATCTTTTGGTTATGGACCAGTTGTAAACTATGTTTCACCAATAGATGAAATAATAATAACAGACTATATTATTTCACCAAATTCAGCATTAAATATATACAATTTTAATTATGGTACAAATTATGATAATATTAAAAGTTACGTTGGCACAACCCCTACAATCACTTCAATTACACGCGGACTTAATAAACTTACCGTTGATTTTTCGCAAAATATACTAGGAACATCACCAACTTCATATTATTATTCCTATTCAAATACTGGATTGCCTAGATATTCTGTATCTTTGCCGCGATTCGACATATCAAATATCACCACCACTAAAACAATCTATGTGATAGCGTCAAATCCAGCAGATGATAATTTGATTTCAGTGAGTGCCACCGAAACCCCGTATTATAGTAGCTCGGCACCGTCCAATTTATCATTAGTTCGCGTTTATGGTTCGCAGACATCGCTTTTATTGTCTTTCACGGAATCGTCGGGAGGAGACCCGCCGATTAGTGGATACAAGTATTCATATAATGGCGGGGCATACATAGATGCGGTCGTAAGTCCAATCACCATATCCGGATTATCGCCGGCGACTCTTTACACCGTGACAATTAAGGCAGTTTCGGGAACCATTTGGGAATCCGGAACCGCGAGTGCCTCCGAAACCACATACAAA
>Ga0114973_10000707_pt1 | contig 25199 bp, 23 predicted proteins | sample M_140807_MF_Meta_FD_87025 | JGI IMG/M metagenome (GOLD analysis project Ga0114973, IMG submission 87025) | Freshwater microbial communities from Lake Montjoie, Canada to study carbon cycling - M_140807_MF_MetaG | ecosystem: Environmental > Aquatic > Freshwater > Lake | place: Lake Montjoie...
AGATGAGCCAACAGATGCTCGACTGGTGGGCCGCGCACCCCGAGAAACGGGAGGAGATGAGCCAGAGGATGCTCGACTGGTGGGCCGCGCACCCCGAGAAACGGGAGGAGATGAGCCAGAGGATGCTCGACTGGTGGGCCGCGCACCCCGAGAAACGGGAGCAGATGAGCCAGAGGATGCTCGCGCTCGAAGCTGCATGCGCCCCAGGCTCCTGCAGTTATCTGCATGCAAACCCCGAGTGGCACGCCCGATTTCGCGAGGCCTCTTCTAAACGGTGGGTCGATGACTTCGATTATCGCGTCAAGATGCAGGATCTGCTGAGACGAGAAAGGCCAAAGATGAAAGCGATCATGTCGTTGAAGTGGCAGGACGACGCCTTCAGGTCTATGATGCTCTCCACGCACCACCGCAACTTGGAAGCTAGACGGGAGAAGGACCTCCGCAATACGTCGGCTCTGGTCTTCCGTTTCGAACGCGGAGAGATGACGGGCCCGGAAAAGCAAGAGGTGTTGCGCCTCCGGGAGAATCGCGAGAAAGGGCGTCGATCAAGGAATACTCAACAGTCGTGCCCCACGCACGCCGCTTCGGACGCCTTGGCGGCCATGATTGACTCCTACTATGACGCCCATCCGGAGGAAAAAGTCTCGGACGCACGACTGGTGGCGGAGTCCCCCGAGACAACGGAAGCTCGAAGAGGTTTGGCAGACAAGGAAAAACTTCGGAGAGAACAGATGCGTGAGCATCCGAGGGCTGTGAATGAAACGAGGAGCTCAGGCGCGAGGAAAGGATGGGCTGCAACGGCACCGGAGCAGAAGCTCGCGCGCACTTCGCATGGACTGGGAGCTGTGAGCCGGATGCACTTGGACGCGGATAAGGCCTGTGAAGGGAAGATGCCCAGCGACCTGTCTCCTGCTGAACGCTTGGAATTCGTTTCGCAATACAATGCAAGGTTGCTGGCTCGCAAGAAGCGATCGACCGAAATCTGCACTACACCTCATACCGACGCTCTTGCGGAAGCAATACTTTCTTGGTGGGCAGAGAGCCCATTGCGGAAAAAGGATGATCAGATGGCCAAGCGTCGAGAAGGTCCCATTGAAGAGGCAAAGTCCCAGTTGGATAGTTTCCATCGGGGAGACTTGGCGGCGGGAGAGCGCTGGAAAATAAAAATCAGAGGGGACGGTCGCCTTTACCAGCGCAAGAAGACTGGGGGGACCTCCCAAGATCCCAAGGAAGTGGCCGAAATATATGAGCTCGTGCTAGCATTCTATGCTCGAAATCCTGGCGCGGAACAGGGAGACCGCTCAGAATTCGAACGCTCCAAAAAGCGCATCTTAGAAGAAAAATCTACGGGCCGGCCTTCCAGTTCTTCGATCGCGTCTCCTTGAGAGTATGAAGCTAGACGCAGATCTCTCTACAGAGAGCGTCACGTAAAAGGCGGTCCATGCAACCAGAACACCATCGAGCGGCGGACTCCGCGCGTGACGGGCGTCACGCGATGAGATAGGAAGGATGGAAAGATGATGAGGGTGCCCTTCTTTTTGGATGCCTTATACGTGGATCTATGGATTCTGATTTCCAGCTCGCCTCCCTCGTAGTCTGCCTCCTCGCTGAGTTGCAAGGAGACGCTGAGCTTCCGCGTCGGAGCGCCAAGGCCCACATCCATGTGCCAGTCGTAATGGCTCTCCTGCGCGCTGTCATACTCAGTGTATTGGCCGTCTTCCTTGAAGCACGAGAGCGCGAAATTCCACATTATCTTGTTGGCGTCCATGACGAGTTTAGTTACGCGCTCGTAGAGGAAGGCGGATTCGCTGATCATCGGAATCCACTTCACTCGGCTGGTGCGGTACCCGAGCTCGACTTGGGAGCCGACCGTTCCCTGCACAAAAGGGAACTTATCGGAGAGCTGGTCGAGGCGACAGATTTCTTCGTCGCTTACCGCCCCCGTATAATAGAAAAAGTTGGTGATATCGAGGGAGGATGAGTCCAGAAGGAGCGGGCGCTCGAGTCGGACCGGGCTGAATGCAGGTACCTCTTCAGTGACGGGTTGCTGCTCAGGCACCTCGTCAGACATCGTATCCCGTTTGGAGGACCTGCATAGAGGCGTTTGTTTCTCTTCAAACGCGCGCCCTGCGATCATGGATGAAAAGAGCGTACTTGGGCGTCGTTTTTGTCTGGCAATAGGAGCATCTGCATGGATTGAGTTCTCGCGAAATCACGGATTCTTGAGGTCGGAGCGACATTCAGCGAGCGGGGGCACCATGCAGCCACCTTTGAGGGGCAGGCATCCTTGAGGCACCACCGACGACGATTGTTGGAACTCCTGAGAGAAGGCAGAAAGCGGTCGGTTGACGCCCGTCTTCTGCGCAAACTCCATGAGGCTGTAATTTGCCGGGGCTCTGTTTCCGCTCTCCCACAGAAAGCCCTGATCCGCAATGTTGTTCGCCACCGGTCCCAGCGGGAACGCGCCCCAGGTGTATCTTCCCGAAGGTATCCACGGGTCCATTTGAAAGAGGAGCAGCAAAAAAAACTCACCTATGAAGTCTCCTCCTCATCGACCTCTTCCAGCACCTCGTCCTCTTCCTCCTCGATGATGGGTTGGCGCATCTCTCTGCCCGGCTGGGATCCTGTGGTGGAGATGATGAGGCGCGTCGGGGCGCCGACGAAGGACGGAAGGCCCGCGGCGAAGGCCGCGTTCATGTCGGCGGACTCGCGCTGTCTCCCCATTCCGAAGATGTTTGCGACGCTGGAGATCATTGCTTGAATCTGGTCTTCGGTGTGCGCCGCTTCGGCGGCCACGTCTTCCAAGCCTTCCTCTTCTTCCAGGAAGGAGGGAGGTGGCACATCGTCTGCTTCCGCCGCCGAGGCATCGCAGGCTTGAGGCTTCCTCCTCTCCAGAGCCCTCACCGAGGCGGCTAACATGGCCACATGTCGGCGAGTCGTGGCGTCGTTTTCCTCCAAGGCCTCGATCTTGGGCTGGGCGGTGTCCTCCCAGTCCTCCAAAGTGACGTAGGTTTCCGAGACTTCTTGTAACGCCTTTATTTCTTTGGAAAGTTTGGCTTGTCTGTAGAGGACGTAGGCAAGCGCAGCCACGATGCCGATGACGATGACCAGCTGGAGGATCATGTTTGCTTCATGAGGCGTCGACGGCCGAGAGTGCGGGAACGCGCTCGCTCGTTCCCGAGCGGTTTGAAAAAAACGCCCTGCAATTCAAAACGATGGAGACGACCTGCTACGGCTACTTGGGAGGAGGCACCGTGGACCAGGTCAAAAAAGGCTTTGCGGAGGGAGACGCGTTGCTGAAGTTCACGGCGAAGTGGTGCGGGCCATGCCAGGCCATTCACCCTCGTTTCGTGGAACTGGCCCAGCAGAGCACGGTGCCGTGCTATCACGTGGACATCGAGGAGGACGAGCATGAACTCGCGCGTAACTTTTCGATCGCGAAGCTCCCGACTTTTCTTCGACTGAAGGATGGGAAGGAGGTCTCCAGAGTGGAAGGTGCCAACCTCGACAAAGTGGCGGACCTCTTGGGTCCCGGAGAGGTTTTGACTCGGTCATAATAAAATGCGCAACAACATCAATCCGAAAGCCTGGGGTCCGGAAGGCTGGTCTTTCCTCAAGAATTGCGCGCGAGCTTCTGACGAGGAGTCGTTCGAACACTATGAGGCGCTCTTCTCTCTGCTCCCGCACGTCTTGCCGTGCGAGAAGTGTCGATTTCACGCCGGCGAATACATCTCCGCAAATCCGCCTGGCAAGACCACGAATCTCGTGCGCTGGTTGGAAGACTTCGAAGGGGCCGTGAGACTCCGAAAGATGCAGGAAGAACCGCCTTCGAAAAAAAAGGAGAGTCCTGCCGCGCTGGCATACCTGGGATTCGGTTTCCTCCTCGTCGTATTGGCTTTTTGTTGTCTCTCTGCTCTGCTTTGCGTCTCTCGCAAAGTCCTCCGCCGTGGTTGACATACAGGCTTATCGAAAGCCCGGGGATGAACGGTAGGAAGGAGTCTTTGCAGGTTTTGACGGAACCGGGGTGGGCGCTGAAGTCGGAGCCTCTTTTGAAGGAGCGACTCGGGGAACTGCATCTTGGCTGGACAGCGCGGATGCAGCGGGATAAGGGAGGACGTCTACGTAGGAGCACATCTTGCTCCATCGGTCCCAGACGTAGGGGACGTTGAGAATGGGGTAGATTTCTTTGAAGCGCTCGTCCGCCCGGGCTTCTTTGCACGTCATGCAACTTTTTCCTTTGCCCTGGGACGGTTTGGAGGCGTCCCAGGGCATCTCCTTCATGCGATTGGAGGAGTCAAGACCTATTTTCGTAGATGCTCCCGGATTCTCAGCAATGACAAAGACGTAGGAAAGGTCTTGGGGAGATGGCGAGGAGCACCAGGGGGCGCCGCCCTCTCGCTGGCAACAAGAGAGAGTCTCGCTGAGCACTCCTGTGATGGGGGGTGGAGGGATCTTCCCGGCAGAATAGGAATAGGAGCTTCCAAACCATTGCTCGAGCATGCCGCGGACGGTCTCAAGACTTACGCCGTCTGCAAAGGCGACCCAAGAAGGCGGAGGGTCGTCGTCTGTAGCCTCGCAGTAGACAGGACCTGGATTGGTACCCACGACAGGCGGTTGCGCAAATCTGGATCCCGTGCAGGTGGTGAGCCCAAGCATCGTTTTGGGTCCAGATACGAGAATGCCTTCGCAGCCGCCGGCGCTGGTGCTGCTCCCCGAGATGGACACGTTGGTCACCACGTCGATGTGCACGGCTGCGTAATTTCCCATGGCGAGTCTGCTGGCCGTGCTGCTCTTTACGCTGCTCGAGTTGGACCAGTAGTCTCCGCCGAGGATGCAGTTGCCCAAGAGGACGGAGTTGCCGCTCTGCGTCCAGACGAAGCCTCCGAACGCTTCAGAGAACACGCCGTGCATGCTGTAACATATGTTTTGGGATATTACGCGTGCCGTGTAGATGCCTTGAAGGTCCGCTTGGGCGGTGCTGGCGGCGGCTTCGGAATATAGCCCGCCGGCATTGTTGGCCATGAATGAACCGCTCACGGTTCCGTTGTAAGGGATAAACTGACGAGTGGGGTCGAAATTTTGCCTGAATAAGTCGCTGGCCCAGGGCGCAGTGTCCCTGGACGATTCGATGTAAAACTGGCCCATGTTGTATGCCGTGTTCTCGGCCAGGTATGGGCTCGATTGCAAAGTTCCTTGATGAGCCCCCCCCGACCTCTGCAAGGATTTGATGTTGCCGATGGCTTCAGGGCCACCCTCGAAGAGCGTGAAGTGTCGGCTCATGTCCGGCGGATGCCAGAGCTCCTGGAAGACCTGAGTGTTATTCGTCGTGTTGTAAGATGTCAAGCTGTTCCCAATCATTCCGGGCAAGCCGAGGTCTTGGTCCCCGACGCAGTGTGTAGCTGGAGCAGCTTTTGATCTGGGGTTCAACGCGATGGCCCAGATACCGACGCCGTAGGTGGGATTGCAGCAGAGAACGTTTCGGAAGACGTAGTTGAAGGTGTTCGTCATCCAGATGCTCGCGCTGGAAAATCCATCGGGCCCGAAGTTTCCGACGACGCCTCCAGGATTTTGGTCGAGCTTGTTCCGGTTCGCGATTTGCGTCAGCCCCGTTTGAATGTTGAGGATCATGAGGTTGTGCTCCACGTTATTGTGGTGCTCGGTGCCATCCTCCGTGAAGACGCCGTTGCCCATGCAGATGCAAAAGACGTTGTTGGAGATGTCTGCAAAGTTGGTGCCATGAAGCACGCACCATCTGGAGAACGATCTCCAGTTGACGCTGTTGGCGACCCGCAGCCTCCTGGACGCGCCTTCCGCGGCGAAGCTGCCAAACTGAGGGCCCCATCCGGCACAGTGGAAATGAATGCTGTACTGTCCCAGAGATCCGGTGTTTGCTGGGATGCCCATTCGATACAATTCCACGCCATCCAGTACTGCGCCGCAGCCGTACTGAAATTTCAAGGTCCCCCCCAAGATGTAGACGAGCCCTTCCTTGCCAGGATCTCCCAGGAGAGAGCTCCCCTTGGCTTGGGGTCCCTTGTCTCCGCAGGACGCTTGCGGTACCCCGTCCGACCCGTGCAGGAATGGTCCTATTGCCATTTTTGGAGATTTTTCGGTGGCGAAGTAGAGGGCGTCGGAGTTGACCGTCTGCTTGGCAAAGAAGTCGCACGTGACCGAGCCACCTTGCCCCTTCCAATCGGAGGGCCGTGGAAAGGGCATCTCCTCCGTCGAGCTCAGCGTGGCAAGGCTCTTAGGCATCCGAGCGGGACGATTCATTCTCCCCATGGGCATGAGGTGCATCAGGGGATCCACTCCCTCTCCCTCTGACGACGACAGCATGGGGGTCGCATGAGAAATGGCCGCCTGGAAGATCGCAGGTGCTTGCTGGATGTTTGCCGGGTCTCGGCCGCAGATTCGAATGTTGCGGGTGAGCAGACCAACGTGAACGGGGGCATTTACCGCCACTTTGCTCTTTTTGTCCGACGCGTCGAAGGTGGCAATCCCAGTTCTACTGTGATCATAGATGAGCTTCGTCACGGTAATTTGTGAGCTAGTGACTGCCCGTATAGTTTTGACCTCGACGCCGAAGCTAGACTGTGTCGGCACAGGCTCTGCTTCACCTTCCACTGCAAAATTGATGACGGGTTCGGAACACGACGGGGCGTGGTCTCCGGGGCTGCCATACTTGCAGTCCGCATAGTTCATAAACGATCCGTTGGCTTGCCATGCTTCCGAGTGGCAAGTAATGACCACTTGCGCTCCGACGGGCCACGCAGACACGTCGTCTTCTGTCTTGATTATGGTTTCGTCTTTCATCAGCGTCGCTACGCATGTCGTCCAGCATATCGGGTACTCGGCGCGCGCTCCTCCCTGAGCGTTGTCAAGAGGAATCTTTCCGCTCTGCGCCAGAGATTCGCTGCTCTGCACGAGACCATTCCCGGCGGACCAGAGCTTGAAAGGCGCGCTCGGAGCCAGGCTCCCGGCCAAATGAAGCTGGCCGTTGAAAAGACACCCAACGGATTTTGGGCCCACGACATTAGTGACGCACCCGCCCAGCATCGCCAGAGAGTAGTCGGACTCGCATTGTACGTGCACGGGCTCCGCGCCGGGGCTGAGGGTCACCCCCGGCGTGTGTACCTTGTAGGAATACTGAGAACACGGCAGCCCGGCGTGGGCAAACCCTTGAGGGCTGTCCACGAACTGCAGCGTCAAGTTCCTGTCTCCCGGAAGGCGGGCGTCGTTCTTGCCATCTTCCGAAGCGAAGCCGCACTGAATCAGTCCACCCGACTCGCAAAGAGCAAACTGCACGGAGACGGTCATAGAAGGCCGTGGGCAGAAGAGCACCGTCCCGCCACGTCGCACGACCAACCCTTCCATGACGCAGTCTCCAGTCAGGACGACCACCGCGGGAGCCTCCACCAAAAGACACCGTGTCGGATCCTTCACAGAGCACACGCTGGCGCCCGCAGCCACTTTTGAAGCCACAATTTCGTCCCATGACCGTCCTTGAGACTCCGGGGCGCGGATGAAATATCGAGAATCCCGAATGCTGCCGTCCATCGAGCTCCACCTGGCCTCCGTCGATTTCTGCCCTGGCCCCGGACCTACCAGGAGATCGCCGTTGTTGTCAACTCCGTGAATGCCATCGATGCTCGCCGCAGCATAAAATTTCCAAGGGTCCTCCCAAGTCGCGCCAGCTGGGAGCGGTCCGGGAGGAGGGAGCGGCGTCGGAATGAAGGGAGGAGGAGGCGGCGCAGACCCTCCTCCTGCGCCTCCGCCGCCGCTACCCCACCGCAAGTAGGCCAGGAAGATGAGGCCTGCGAGAAGGGCGACGAGCCCCAACACCAGCGCAATTTTGGAAGTCATGATGAAATGAGTCTGAGTGCTTCTTTACCTTCGAAGGCAAATGCGAGTCGGCCGTGCCGGCGCAGCGTCAGGAACGTCTCTTCGGAAGAGGCACCGAGCTCGTCGCTATCTTTTCGGAGGGAGGCGGCTGGCTCGGCGCGATGGGCGGTCCTTGAACTTTTAGCATAAATGTGCATAACATATGTGCGCACTGTTTTAAACAGCGACCATGGAAGTCATCGTAAACTTCATGGAGGCCGATCCAAGCTTTGCCGGCGTCGGAGCATATTACAGCAACGTTCCAATGAAAGTCTTCATGGGCAACGAGCCATCGCTCCCGGTGGCCGTCGCGGCCGAGGCTCTGGACTTACTGCAGCTCGGTCGTGCGAGCAAGCAGCAGAAGATGGACATGGTGCACCACGCCCAGCCGGACGCGTGTACCACGACCTGTCTGGCCGATGCGCAGACGGCATGCCAGTCGATGCGGACCAATGGTTCAGGGGGGGCTGCTGACATGTTGTCTGCCCAGTGCATGATGGAAGGAAAGAAAATCTGCCACGCCCTGTGCACCAGTGTGGGGGGCGGGCCCGCCCCTCACGGAAAGGGAGAGGCGAAGGGCAGCGGCAAGGGTGGCAAGTGAAGCCCTTCAGAACTTCATGCCCTGCTGCAGAGATTGTTCTTGCGTGATGTTGTAGATGTAGTCGGCGATGTTTTTTTTGAGAGCTTCCACATCCTGAAGAATTTCGCTGGCTGCCATGGGTTTCTGCTGCCTAGCTTTTTTGACGAGAGCGAGCAGGTGATTTGTGGCCGTCCTCTTTGCCTTGAGGGCCTCGGCCACGAGGCTCGGCCTGCTCTCGCCCGTGCGACAGCTGAAGTAGATGCGTGCCAGATCGTCGAAGGCGTGCAGCATGGAGACGCACAGTTTGCTGTCCAGGGGCTTGAAGACAGCCACGGGCTCCTGCAGATTGGCCACGAGAGCTCCGTCCATGTGCAAATGCTTGTAGCGGGAAAAATCCGTCTCCTCTTCTGATTCCGCCGCTTCTGCGGGAGCCCTGTTGTACGCGAAGGCGGCCGCCACAGAGGCGCCGACAGCGCCCCCTATAAAAAAACCCTTGACCACGGCGCCTTGCATGTTTGTTTAGGATTCGTCCTTTTTGTCGAGCAAGCAGAACGCGAGCGACTTGGGCTCATAAATAGAGGAGGATCTCCCGGACGCACCCCTTCGCAGTTCATGGCTCTACGGGATCGCTCTCGCTCTCCCAGGTCGGAGACCTCCGATCCGCCGCTCATCCTCTTTGGAGAGCGCCCCGGTGCTTCGCTGACCATGGAGGACCTCAAGCTTCTGCACCAGTTCGATCCCACGCGGGTTCTCCGCCGCCTCGTCGCCTCCAAAGGGATCGAGATCCCAAATGGCACGCTCTGCGACTGGCGCTTGTCCGACGCGGAGGTGCGTGACGACGCTCGTTTTCTATGGGAGCACAAGGCTCGCTACGAAGACTCTCTGAGTTCCGTGAACGCCACGCCGAGGGACTCTCGTTGCGTCTTCGTGGAATCGACGCACGCCTACTACGTGGACGGCAAGAAGGTTCCTTGGAGCGGCACCACATTCTCTCACTACTGCGAGAAGCACTTCGACGCCGACCTCGTCCTCTCGCGGACCAAGCCCGGCTGGGCGAGGAAGAAGGGACACGTGAGGGACGATGGTTCGGAGATGGATTTTGAGGAGATAAAGTCTGTCTGGGAAAGGAACGGTTGCAGCCAGTCCAGACGAGGCACGTTGCTTCACTGGCAGATCGAGTGCCACCTGAACGGCTACACCATAGGCGAGCCTCACAGCCCCGAGTTCCTCATGATGCTGCAGTTCGAGCGTTTTTTCATGGACGCGCTTGGGCTCACTCCGTGGCGCGTCGAGATGAACCTTTTCCACTGCGGGCTGCGTCTGGCCGGGCAGGCAGATCTCATCTGCGAGGACCACGGGGGAAACTTGGTGATCCTAGACTGGAAGCGTTCTCGTGAGATCAAGGAGGATGGCTTCAACGGAGAGATGCAGAGGCCTCCCCTGAGTCATCTCCCCAACACTAACCGCCACTGCTACAACCTCCAGTTGAACACCTACCGTCACATCCTGGAGACCGAGTACGGTTTCGTCGTTTCCGGGATGTACCTCGTGGTCCTCCACCCAAACCAGGTGCCGGCCGTGCCGCACGTTTACAAAGTGCCCGTGCTGATCGACGAAATAGCCGCGTTGGTGCGGCAGGTCGTCCTCGACAAGGGGGTGTCCGCCGAGAATTTTCCGGGGCCCGACAGCCCGTTCGACCTGGCCGGAACGAGTTTTGCGGAGGTGCGTTAAAACAGCGCCGGAGATGATGTAGCTGGAAGAAAAGCCAATGGCAGTGAGCACAGTCTCCAATTCCACCACTGGATCAGTCGCGATGGCCGTCGACGCAGCGAGCCCGACTCTCATTCCTTCCAAGGCCATGGATGCGCCCGAGACCAAAACGCGCGCGCCCAAGAAGGCCAAGAAAGACCCGGCGGCTCCTGCCGCAGACGCGCCTCCATCCGACGGCGCCCCGAAGGGCAAGAAGAGGGCCTCGAGCAAAGGCCCCGACGATCACTCCTGCGCTAACCCTGCGGCGGACGAAGTCATGGACGGCGAGAAGGCCGTGGGGGAGACTGCCGGATCCCTGGTCGTCGCAAAAGCGGTGCGGACTCTCCTGAAGAACCACACGACGCCGATTCATTTGGGAAGCGACGCGCTTCCCGCGTTGAACGCAAAGGTCACCGAGTTGATCTATGAAGCCATTGGCAGGTCCCTCGCCAACGGCAGGAAGACTTTGAAGAACTCGGACTTCTGAGAGACGCGGGAGGGGGGCAACGACGCCTCCGGCCGAACAGACCCTGGTGAAGTTCCGTCAAAAAAATGACCCTTCCATGCTGGGCCTGGCACCCGGATCTTTTGAGAATTTTGTCAGTCTCTGGGCGTCCCGCGATGCAGGCCAGGACAGCCTGTAGCCCCGTGCGGCTCGCGTCCATGGACTCTATCTCCTCTTATAAACATGTGCTGGGGCCCGAAGGTATCCTTTGCCAGCTGGATAGCCGGCATCATCGTCTGCGTCGTGGCCTGCAACCTGACACCCAAGCGACCCTTGCAACTGATATGCGCGGTTTGGGTCTTCGTGCTTTTCATGCAATTGGCGGAAGGGTGCATCTGGCTCGACCAAACGTGCGGATGGGTCAACGAGGCTGCGTCTAGATGGGCGCTGGTCTTCAACCTCATGCAGCCAGTGGCGCTTTACATGATTTATGTCACTTTCGACTCGGAGTTGAGTCGTGCCAGACGGGTGGCTGCTTCTGCGGTTGTCTTTTCGTATTTGGGGTATATGCTGCCAAAATTGTACGAAGCGCTCCCCGGAGAGCCTTGGTGCACAGTGCCCTCCTCGCAGTGCGCGCACCTGGATTTGTCGTATTGGAATCATTTATCCGGAACCGTATTCTGCGTCTGTCTTTTTGTCCTCAGCATGATTCTGATCCGACCTCTGGGGTTCGCAGCCGTGGTGGCGCTGACGGCCGCTCTTGCTCTCGCATTGTCGCGCTATTTCTGCGGCGCGGCGAGCATGTGGTGCTGGATGGTGGTGCCCGCCCCGCTGCTTTTCGCATTCGCGCTGTCGGCGTGGGATCCGCAAGAGCTCCCGCGGAGAACAAAAAATGACGAGCCCTGACTTTCGGATAAAAAAAAGGGTGGTCGACAGTAAATGCAATCGGGAACGAGCGCCTTTGCCAAAGATCGGTCGAAACTGACGACGGCCCCTCGGCACGGAGAATGGCCGGCGTGGCCGTGGCCGCTGTGGGTCTCCGAGTCACCGGCCTTTTTGTATTTCGACGGGACCGCCTATCCCAGTTCCATGGATCGCTGCATGGAAGCTCAGCTCCCCGTTTGCATGGACAAGACCGCATCGGCGTTCTCCCATTGCACGAATGTCGTTTTTGAGCGCTGCAAGAACGAAAGCCTGCAAGTCGATTCAGCGTACGTGCCATATCCGGGAGGGTGAGCCATGGCGGACTCGGTGGACGTGCAGATCGTGGACGTGGAGGCCGTCCAGGTCAAGGCGAACACCGGCGGCGGGCCGGAATGGATAGCTTCTTTCCGTCAAAACGCGTTGAGCCTCGACGTCGAAAACAATTTCGAGACTCTCCCGATTCGCAAGCCGGACGCCGAGGCGGCGTTCCTCGTGCGGATTTGGTGCAGAAGCGCCCAAGGAGAGAGTCTGTGCATCGCGGTGTGCGACGCCACTCGGAACGTGTACCGAAGGCTGCGAGCGCCAGGCCCGCCTCCTTCGAAAATCATCGGAGCCCTCAAGGAGGTCATGTACACGCATACGCGCGGGAGTGCCAAGTGCGAGGTCGTGCACAAAAGCACGACGGCGGGATGGCACTGCGATCCGCAGGACTGCTGCAAAGCCTGGAAGATGCCCTGGCTGAAGGTGAGTGCAGCCAGCGCGTGGCACATCGACCGAGTCATGTCGAAGGGCAGAGACTGGCTCGACGAAACGGCACAGCTCCTCGGCAAGAAGAGCGTTCACCTGTTTGACGTGCACACGGCGCATCGAATGCTGGACGTGAGGACGGAAGTGTTGGAGGCGATCGGAGTGAAGGCCGGGGGGTGGCTCCGGCTGCCAGGGCGCCTTGTCAGCACATTTCAGCGAGGCATCGGAGGGCTCTCTTGCGGAGCGGTGCTCCAGGCGAGGACGTGCGACCTGAAGGGCACGGCGCTGGAAGCGGTCTCCATGGCGCCTCTTCGCGTCCTGTCCTTCGACATCGAATGCGTGAGCCACGAGGACGCCTTCCCCATCGCTACGGTGAAGGAAGATGCCGTGATCTGCATCGGCATGTACTGCAAAGTGCTCGGAGCCCCCTCCAGCACGGCGGAATGCACCGTGCTTTGCCTGCAAGATGTCGACAGGACATGCTTCGACGAAGACGCCGAAGCCTCTTCCACCGTCGTGAAGACCTTCCGGACCGAGGCGGAACTTCTGATTGAGTTTTGCCGAACGTTGCGTGGCATGGACGCGGACGTCGTCGCGGGCTACAACACCTGCCTCTTCGACTGGCGCTACATTCATGACAGGGTGCAGCTCGTGGTGCCCTCCCACGAGAGAGCCAGGACCCAGGCGTATTCTCGGCACGCGGGACTCTTCACACCCCCAACCGATCAAGACCTCGCGAGCAGCGCCATGGGCGACAACCCCCTCTGTTACCCGAAGACGCCCGGCCGCGTCAACTTCGACCTCTGGCTCTACCTGAAGCGCGAGAACATCAGCGGCCTCGAGAACCTGAAGTTGAACACGGTCAGCAAACACTTCTTGAACGACGAGAAGCACGACCTGGAGGCAAAGGCCATGTTCAAGGCTTATCGGGAGGGCCCGGAGGGGCGAGGCAAAGTGGCGGCCTACTGTCGTCAAGACTGCAAGCTGGTCCTGGACCTCATGGAGAAGGTGGAAGCCCTTCCCAGCGTCTGGGAGATGGCCAAAATCACTTGCACGGCCCCGGAAGACATCCTCTTCCGAGGTCAGCAGCTCAAGGTGTACACGCAGCTGGTCATGATGGCGAACGAATGCGGCTATCTCGTGGAAGATCGCAGGGACGACGTCGACGCGGAACACGACGACGAGGGCTACCAGGGAGCCACGGTGGTGGAACCCCTGCCGGGCTATTATCTCGATCCCATCTTTTGCCTGGACTTCGCCTCCCTGTACCCTTCGCTCATGCGGACGAAGAACCTCAGCCCCGACTGCCTGGTCCGCACGGATGCGTCGACGGAAGCTAAGTCGACGCCGGCCAACGAGATCGTTGTTCGAGAGGGGGTCGTGCACCGTTTCGTCAAGGGTTCCGTTCACGAAGGCCTCCTCCCTCGGATCCTGGAGCAGCTCCTCAGCGAGAGGAAGCGGGTCAAGAAGCTCATGGACGCCGAGAAGGATCCCAGGGTACGCGCCCTGCTCAACAGCAAGCAGCTGGCGCTCAAGATCTCGGCCAATAGCGTCTATGGGGCCTGCGGCGCCACGAAGGGTCGGCTCAGCTGCAAGGAGTGCGCGGAGGCCACTACGGCGGCCGGCCGAGATGCCATCGACTTTACGTGCAAGTTCGTCACGCAAAAGCCCGGGTTCCAGATAGTCTACGGCGACACGGACAGCGCCTTCATGCGCATCCCCGAGGAGCGGCGAGGGGACAGCGTCCAACAGCTCTTCGAGATGGGAGAAGAGCTGGCGGCGGAGGTCACGGGCGCCATCGCGGACCTCATGCCGGGGGAGAAAAACTACATCAAGTTGGAGTTCGAGAAGATCTTGCACCCGCTGATCCTCTACAAGAAGAAGCGCTATGCTGGCCTCTGCGTAGAAGACCCGCACAAGCCTCCCAAAGTCATGGCCAAGGGGCTGGAGCTGGTGCGCAAGGATGCCTGCCAGCTCGTCAAGGCGGCGCAGCGGAGCGTGATTGACCTGCTCCTCAAGGAGAAGGACGTCGAGCAGGCCAAGGTCGTCATGCTGGAGGCCCTCCAAGGGATCCTGGAAATTCCGCGAGGCGGACCCTTCGCGTGCATCAAGCAGAGCAAGTCCCTGCGCTCCACGTACAAGGACGAGACGAGCCAGGTCCACTGCGTCGTGCGCGATCTCATGAAGCAGAGAGAAGTGGGGTCGGAGCCGCGCGTCGGCGACAGGGTGGAGTTCGTGGTGATCGCGTCGCGATCGACGCGAGTGGTGGACAAGGCCGAAGACGTGGCTCACGCGGAAAGGGAGGGCTTGCCTCCGGACTGGTTGCACTACTTGGAGGCCGTGGAGCGGCCCCTCATGAGCATCATGGAGGTACCGCTGGCCACCGTTGCCCCCGAGTCTCTCGTCGAGGTCCGGCGTCGATGCGAGCAGCTGAAGGCGCAGGCGAGGAGCAAGCTCTCCGAGCACTGCATGGCCAGGCACGGGACCTCTTGGTCCCCGGGACACGTCTGCAAAGACGGGTCGGTGCAGAGGCCTCTCCGGGAGATGCTGCCGCAGTCCCAAGGGACGCGCGTCGCGTCAGACTTTTTCGACGTGCGACTCGCGAAGAAGCCACGCAAGGACGAGGAGACGAAGCGACTGCTCGCTCAGCAGAAGCCTCTCTCTACCTTCTTTCAACCCAAAGCCGCCGCCTTCAAATCTCAGTGAAGTTGGGATCGACGGGTTCCTCTGCGGGGAAAAAGCCTTCTTCTTCGTCGCTCACCTCCTCTTCTTGGGAGAGTTGTCGCGCCCTCTCGGCATTCTTTTCAGCCACGGCTCTCTGGGCCGCCAGCAGAGCGGCCCTTTTCTTGCCCGGCGAGGGCTGCGGCTGCTGAACCTGTGCCTGCTGAGCAGCTCTTCCTTTGGCCGACAGCGGCCGCTGGGTGGCTCTTCTTTGCGGCTGCATCGGAGCCTCGGGAACGAAGACTTCTTCGGGAGGGACCACGAAGGTGACCTTTCGAGGCGGGGTCGGGCGTGCGGCTTGCTGTCTCCACGATGACGTCGCCCTAGGGGGAATCGGCATCTGCACGGACTCTTCTTCGTCGGACTCGGCCGCTTGAGCGGCGCGCCTGCGCCGAGCCAGGAAGGGTTCTACGAGACGGCGTCTCACGAACCAGCCGGCGGCGGCGAGCAGCAGGACGCCTACAACGATCGCGATGGCCTTCAAGGTACCTCCTCCCTTGTTGGTCGCGACTTCCCCTGGCTCGGAGGGGGCTTGCAATTCTGGCGGCCCATGCGGCCCTGCCACAAACGCTGGAGGAATAAGCGCCGTTGGGATCGCGCCCGGCGGCCTCGGAGGAGCCCATTGGGGCGGCATTGCCTGAGCGGGGATGAGCGGCGGAGGTCCCATGAGCGGTTCGGAAAAAGTCACTTGTCTTGGCCTCAGCTCGGAAACCACGGGCGTCATGTCAGCGCGTGCTCCGGCCGCATCGCAAAAGTCCAAGGCCATGCGAAAACGCTCCGACAGAGAAACCGAAGCTGGGTCCATTTTTCTCCTGCAGGAAGCTCTCTCTTACCGTTTATGAACGACCCTCGCCTCCGTCCGAGCTCGAAGACTTACGTCTCCCGACATGAACCCCATGGCATGGCTCGGCGGCACCGAGAGTTGCTCTCTCTCGCGACCCCCGGTTCTCTCGGAAGAGCTGGAGGCAAGGGGCGCAGAGGTTCACGTCGCCGCGCCGTATTGCGATGACGGTCCTGCCCGCGTCGACGTTTGGAGGCTACCGAAGGGAATTCTGTCGCGGTCGCTGGTCGTGAGAAAGCTGGCGGCCTGGGATCCAGAGAAGCGGCTTTTCGTCATCCGTCCCACGTGCCAGGAAACTCGGAGGAGCGTCGCCATCGCGATGGACTGGCCTCGTTGTCCGGCCGACTTCTTGCCCTGGGCGACGGCATGCGATTTCCTCATGGTCTCCCCGGACCTCCACGAGCTAGCCTTTGCCGTTTCCTGCGCCATGCACTCCTGGCTCGCGAGCGCCGAAGTCGCGCTCTCGAACTGCTCCTCCCTGGAGGCCTTGGCTCATTCCAGGAGGATACAGAGCTACGGAGCGCTGGCAAAGCTGGCTCCGATCGTCGGGGCGGGGCAGGACGAAGAGATGTACCCCTACGGCAGGTCTCCCTCGAGGAGGACGGAAGAGGCGAGCGCCCTCAGCCTGGCGTCTGGCGGATCGTCTCAGTTCCTGGAGAGCATCCGACGCAATGACATGGCGGACGCGGGGCTCCCGGTGGTCGATGCTCTTCATGCCTTGGCTCTAGTCTGCGTCCCGTATGCGGCCATGGGGGGCGTGACGGAGGAGTACTGCGCCTTCCGAGGACACCCATCTCCGCTGTGCGGGGCCGTGGAGTCTGTCGCTCAGACGCTCTTGGGGCTAACGAACACAGCCAGGGGGAGCCTGCATCTCCTGGGAAACGTTCGAGACCTCTGCGCGGCGTTTGGCTCCGTGGCCGCGCGACACTACGTGCATCGCTGCTTCTGCTGTCTCTACTTGGCGGAAACCTTCGAAGAAGTGGATCTCTGCGCCGTGCCTCTGGAGACCGCGTACGACTTGCAGGGCTTCTACCGAGAGGGAGTGCTCAATCTTTCCTGCTTCGTCCCTGCCAGGGACAGGCTGAGCTTCCTGCTGCCGGGTCTGCTCGGGGCGCGGGAGACGGCTCACTTGTTCCCTTCTGCGGGAGCAATCTTCGAAAGAGCCTCCTTGGATGTTCCCTGGTTGCGGGCGGCCATGACCGGGCCGTACCAACTGCATCTCACGGGGAGTTTTCTGTGTTGGTGCAGAACGGGGGAAGAGCCGGCGGTGAATCTGCCCCCCGGAGACGTCGATCTTTTCTGCGAACGCATAGACGACCTCGGAGGCGCGGGGGCCTGGGTGTCGGAGTGCATGTTGGCATCTGCAAGACATCTCTGGAGCGACGCCGTCGTCGTGGTGTCCAAGCCCAACGCCTATCGGCTGGTACTCAAGGTCCAGCTCCCTTCGGAGGCCCAACGCCTCGACGGCGTTCCAGCCTACGCCCTCAACTGCGACGTGTACGTGAACAACACGAAGAACGTGAGCCAGTATCACTTGCCTCAGGTGAGGGGCAGCCTCAGCATGGAGAGCGGCCGGCCTCGGCTCTTCCTGACCGCCTCCGCGGCGATTGCTTGGATCACCATGCTCAACATCGACTACAACGCCTTCCGAGGGGCCAAGACTCCGTTCGAGATCATCGCGCGGCGCTGGCTCTGGGGCTTCAACCTCTGCGTCTCCGATGAAGAGTCGCGTCTCATGAGCCGCTACCTTCTCTCAGCGCACCCTCACGAGTACATAGCAAAGGACGACATGCGGAGGCCGCGCAGGCTCGTCGCGCACGTAGGATGCGTCTTGATGCGCGCGTCTCCCGGAGACGTTCTCCGCTGAAGGCTTCTAGGATCTAGGCAGGAAGCTCGCCGGTGCGGCAAAAATGACCGGCGTCGGGGGGCTGCTCAGCTGCGGGAGAGGAGCTTGGGGAGGCAAGCTCTGAATCATGAAAGGCATGGGGGCTTGAGGAAACGGCGGGGCCGTTTTCGGCCGAAGGAAGTTGAAAAGAAATAGGACGAAGGCGGTCGACAACGCCACGGCCAGCAAAAATGTCCAGAAGTTGAGGCCCACGCTCTCCGTGCGAGGCGGGCGTTGCCCTGTCTCCGAGCTGAGTTTTTCCAAAGCTGTCACGACCCGTTCCTCCAGGCTCATGAGGCGCTGCTCCAATACGGCCAAGCTCTTGAAAAATATATCAGGGAGGGCCGGAGGGGGCGGCCGCGCTTCCGGAGGCCGCTCTCGTGGGACCTGCTGCGTCTGAACAGCGACCGGTCCTGCCTGCTGCGGCTGCATCCTGGGGGTGCCATTGGGCACGCTCGCTTGTTCCGAAGCCATCGTTCCGTAGAGCTCTTTGTCGTTGAGAAAAGAATACATAGCGCCGAGCTCGCTTTATCTTCTACAGAGCTTCCTTTCTCATCGGCTCGTCGGTTCTGCTCCCGGACCGTTCGGCGCGTCCTCTCAAAAAGACGGCTCGCGCCACTCATGACGAAGGGGCGTTCGGGCGGATCTTCCCTTCCTTCTCTGAGGACTTACTTGCATCCCCGTGAGGGATGCTCGGAAGCCGTCTTTTCCGAGGAGGGCGCGTGTCGAGAAGACACGCCAGCCGCCCGCTCTGTGGCACGCTTCGCAGCTTCCTTCGGCCTCGACACCCGGCTGGGCATCTGCTGTTTTGGACTCTGCCTTACAACTTCGAGCGTGACTCTGGATCTTGAGAAACTTCGTTTGGCTGTGAGCGCATGCTCCCCCGAGAAGTTAGCAAGACTCAACCAAGACTGCAAGCGGCTGCTCCATGAGCGCTGCCTCGGATCCCAGCAGCAGCTGGTCCTGACGCGCGTCGACCTGCACAACGTTCGAACCTGCGCAGAACAGCACTACTCGGCCGGTGCCATCAAGTCGGAGGGGCTCGAAGGGCTCGGCCCGCCCTTCGAGGCCACGAAAAAAGTCAAGGACATCTTCATGAGCTTAAAAATTCAGAGACAACGGGTGGCGGAAGAGGCGCCCTCTGACAGCGGAGGCGCGAGGACCGTCTGGGCCTCGACCTTGTTGAGGGATCAGCGCGAGGCCGCTCACGACGTGCCGCTGGTGCTGACCTGTCTGGTCGGCATTGACGTAGAACGTCCTCTGCCGTGCCACGTGCAGCTTGGCCTGCGCCCCACGTCACAGCGCCTCCGCTCCCGAGAGGAGTACGCAGAAGACTGCGCGCAGGTCGGGACGGCTGTGGAGGAAATTGAGTTTTTGCTGGGACACGCGTCCGTTCCACGTCCTCCTCCCTTGTTCCTCGCACCCTCCTCGCAGATCGACGACGGAGTCGGCTCAGCCTTGCCCCGCTGAAAAAGAGATATGTCGCTGGACGGAAGTTTGCACGTGAGGCAGCAGAGCACCTTGAGAACGATTTCCTCCGAGACTCTTCCAGGGGCCAAGTTGGGAGTTGCACCCGTTCGATCCATGGCCGACTATCACGAGGTTGCCCTGAGCCCAGCGGTCTTCGCACAGCTCCTGAGCTTAGAAGACTTGTCCTCGTGGGGAAAGCATGTCGAGCAGCTCTCGCAAACGAATGCGCTGAAGGCCTCCGCCGTCCACTCGCGTTCTGGCGACGTCGTGGATCCCCAGAGGCGCCTGAGCTTCGGGCGTTCCGGGAGGAGCGAAGGCGTCTTCGACTTCATCGATGCGTCCGTTTTGAAGGAGATCTCGGAAAGAGTGGGGGGTGGTGCCACGTGGGCGGTCTACAGGGGTCATTACGATCTCGTCTACTATGCGCCGGGCGGCTTCTTTGCCAAGCACGTCGATCACGTCAATGCCTATGGTCCCGGCATCTGCTGTTGGCACACGCTGGTGTGCCTCGACGCGGAGGGATGCGAGGGGGGGCAGACGTTGGTGCATTCCAGTGTGGCGCATGCTTCCTCGGTGACCACGACGCCCGGCATGTGTCTTCTCATTCGAAACGGCATCCCTCACGAAGGCTGCAAAGTCGAAAGAGGCCGCAAGGTCTTGCTGAAGTTCGAAGTCTTTCAGTTTGCCCCGAAAAAACGGAGGGAGGAGGCCTCTGTGGTTCAGGAGGAGATGATCTCATGTCTCTGCGCGGACGGCGTCTTCCATATGGAACGTCGCCTCCTCCTTCGTCAGCCTTTCTTCGAGCGCCTCATGGCCTTCGAAGGAATCCGTGAAGACATGAAGCTCGGAGGGCTGTCGACCTCTGAGTGCAAGGCTCTGAGGCTCTTCCTCTTGGGAGACGATGCAATCTGCCAAGACTCGCAAGACCTCGTGAATGCGCACGAGGTCCTGCGGTACATCTCCGCGCCAGAGGCGGCTCTCACCATCTCCGAGTTCGCTTGTCTCTGCGCTCGAGACGTTATCGTGACCGGCGATCGGTGCACGGCTCGGCGGCTGGCTGCCCTGGCTGGGGACGAATACATTTTCCTCGGGGTGGTGCAGAGCTGGTCGGTCAACGTGCGCGACGTCTGGGACCTCTGTCTGGACCTCTGCCGGACCGAGACGTTCACCTCCAACCTCTGCGTCGTCTCTTCCGGCAAGGTCGTGTTGTCGACGTCCCCGGGTCCACGGTGGAACAAGGACGACGACAGCGGGTTCATCGCACTCCCGGACCTCAACACAGGCGTTCGGCTCTTCGAACCCGATAAAAACGCGGACGTGCGAGGAGACACCTTTGAAACTATGGATGCGCTGCTCAAGCGTCAAGTCTGCCTCTCTTCGGTGGATCATTGGAACATCGCCCAAACGGAGGAGCCCGTGGAGGCGGGCGCGATCTGGCCCGCGCGGCCCCCGGTCGCTCTGAACCTCTCCGACGGAGCCAAGCTGGCGCGGCTCCTCGTGCGCCGTACGGAGCGGAAGGATTTCAAGAAAGTTTTAGAAGCCTGCGCGGGAATGGCGCGCTTTCGTCACGAGGTCGTGGAAGACGCGTGCAACGACGGCGAGTCCTTTTTCACGACGACGCTGTACGAGAGTCGAGTCTACGAGTTCGAGTGGGTGCTGTGCAGGAAGAAATTTCTTGATGATCCCCTCAGGCCTGTTTCGGCGCAGAGCGACGCATGAGCCGATCGTCGGAACAATCCGTGTACATGCCCGAGGAATATGCCAACTTGTGCAGCCAGTGCTCGTCGATGGAGTCGCTGACGAGCGCCAGAGCCGTCTGCATAGCTCGTGGCTGCCCAGACGAGAAGAGTCGGACGGATGAGAGGTCTTTCGTTCCCAGCACGCTCTGGAGCACGCAACGCGCGCTGCGAATTGCGTCGACATCGAGGCACATGGTGGCCTTGCTGCCCATCTGGCTCCTGCCGTGTGCTCTGAGGAAGTTAGCGCACGACAAGCAGTGCCGTACAAAAAAGATTTTTTTTGTTTCACCGCCCTTTGTCCAGGTCGTTTCCAGCACCGCTCCGTTGGCCACGCCTTTCCCATGCTTGATCATTTTCCAAAACCAGTCTCCTTTGCAGGCGGTCAGCAATGGGACGATCAGGTACTTGTGCGTGACGACGATGCTGGCCTCGGGCAGCTGGTGCCAATGGGACTCCACGAAGAGTTGCGGGTTGGAGCGGTCGAAGTCTGCGATGCCGTACTCCTTTGGGGAAGAGGAAGAAAGCCCGATAGTGATCCCTTCAAGGTGCATAATCTTTATCCATTTCAAGACGCGTTCCATCTCCCGCATGCGATTCTCCGTGGCTGCCTTCCAGCCAGCTTTTGTTTCTTGCGGTGTCCTCTTGCTGAAGAGTGCCGTGGCATCGAGCGGAATCTCTGACAGGTATGGCGCCACCGTGAGCGTTGTTGGAATTTCGGATACGTGCAGCGGCTTGCATGTGGCTTCCAAGTTTTTCGCGGCGATGAGGTCGCATGATACGATGCGAGCTCGGTCATGTTGAGGCATTCTGCGAAAGTTTATTTAATATTAGATGCACATTATTTTATCAAGGTATATGGGGGGGGGTGGACATTCCAGATAATGAACGTATAACACGCATTCAAATGCACCATTAAATGCCTATTTCCATTTTCATCTCTTTTCTTATACCAAACCAAGGATGCCGTTTAATTTTATGAACATTTTGGCGTGTTTGGCCGAAGTCTGGGAAATTGTTCGAGTTTTTTTGAAGATTGAGATAATATTGATATGAACCCAGGCGTTTCTCTGCCGGTCTTCTATATTTAAAAGACTGGCGGCCGGAGAGTGAGTCATGCGATCAGTTGAAGATCTACGCTCAAGCAACAAAATAGGTAAATATAAAAATGACACCCGCCGATCCTGTCAGCGTTTGCTGGGACATTCAGCCAAATGATTTTAAGATAACGTTAGCAAAAACGAACGCAATCAATCTACAGGCAAGTATACTAAATTTAATTGCGAAATACCCATTTGCGGAAGAGAGAAGCATACACACTGCAAGTGATAATGCATACATTCAATTTTTCAAGAAAGATAAGGAACCCTTAACGCCAATTTATAAGATGAGGATCGCGAGAAAAGAAACCGAAGAAGGACCTGTTTTGACGCTTTATGTGCATGCACAGCATGGGAATCTCAGACCCGCTCGTGAGAATGTAGACGCTTCCTCAAATCCACTGGCACTGTTTCAACAGCACGCGGGCTCAAGAAGTACTAACAAAAACAAACAGAATGCCACCGAAAAATCAACCTTTCGTGGTAAAAATGAGTACGACGATTTTATTAACGCTAGCAAGTCTTCACGATACGATTCCAATAAAAACAAACATATTTTCTCAGAGAATCTTACGCAATACAAACTTCAAGCATCAAAAGGTACAACCGATGTTTGGGACAAGGGAATCTTTTTGTCGGTTTTGTCGGAAGCTTCTAAAGGAGAGTGTCCATCTACATCATACAATCGTAGTCAACTCCGCACATATAAATTCTGGGAGGAACTAACACCTCATCGTGTTTTTTTTGATGTAAACGCCCAGCTAGCTCCGCCGGACCTTCCCAGTCTCCTACCGAATTTGACAGAAAATATACTTTTACAGTTCGTCGTGGGCGAACACAAGCAGAGCCAAGACTTACCAAGCCCAAGCACAAGCAAGCCCCGGCAGAAGCCACGGGGCTCCGCAGACAAAAACGCAAAGCCCACAACCCCCGCACCCACACCCCCCGCAGTCCCCGCAGCCCCCGCGCCCACATCCCCCGCAGCCCCCGCAGGGGCCGCGGCATCCAATACCCCCAAACCATCCTCGCCCCCAAACCAAGGCAAGAATGTAGATGGTGCAGCTCTAGCTCTCATGATCCCATTGCGATCCGCATTCAAAAGTTTTGTTCCTCCTGACCAATCAAGCCCTTTGGGAGATTTGCTTGGAAACGATGATGGGAAAAATGCAATTTTTCCTACTTTCGAACAGAGAGAATCATATACAATAGAGTGCAAAGATAATGAAACTTGGGAAAACATCAAAACCTACTTGAAACAAGCCGAACAAACCCCTGAAAAAATCACAGAACTTTATTCAATTTTTAATGGCAAAGAATGGTTCGAGCTGAGTCCCAGTGCCGCAAATCTGAAAAACATCCTGGATGCTTGCATAAGCCTTTGGAAATTTCGTTCTTTGAATCCCGCCGTCGACTTTGAGTTCAATTTCTTCTAATAGGTCAAGGCCAACATGAACCGCAAGAAGCAACGGGGAGAAATCCTCCGTACCAACCTCCTCTTCCGAGCCGAACATGCGGTTGCAAAAATGGCCGCGACAAAGCTGCTCATCAGATGCGTGACCATCTGGCGCGAGCCGACCTGGAGGGCGAGGAAACTCATCCAGAAGGGCCTGAATGTGATGTCCTTTCGGACTGCGGTCGCTCATGCGAGGAGGCGCCTTTTGTCTCTGGTGTATGGCGCCTGGGCAGATGTCCCCTGCATGGAAGCGGCCGCTCTGAAGCACTCGCTGGACGCTTTGCGAGCTTCCATGCAGCCTCCACATACGTCGTCCATGCCCACGGATGTCTGCGTGGCCAAGACGAATCCTGCCAGCCTCACGGCGCCGCCCGGACTCTCGCTTTGGCAATAAAAGTCGGCAGAAGGAGGTGGGATGCATTTGGCGAATGAATCGCGCTCGTTGCAGTTGCATCACGTGGCTCTTCCGAAAACAACCACCGTCCATGCGTCTCTTTCAGACCTTTTCTGGATCGAGTCAGCTCCCCGTCAGCATGCTACGCACCACTCGCTTCGACTTCGGAGAAGAAGGAGGATCGGAAGGATGGATGCTGCTTCCGCTGCTGCACGGCCCGACAGGTTGCCTGGAGCTCCCGCCTGCGAAGGCAAGAGTGGAGTGTTTCATGAAGTCTCCTCAGGATGCCATGCACGTTGCCTTCGGAGGATGCATCACGCCGGAAGGGACTGCGTGGCTCAACGCATCTGAATGCGAGGGTGCCATCGTCGCCCATTCCTGGAACGTTTCCCCAGAACACTGTTTCTGCACTGATTTTCATAGAGTCGTGGAGACGGCTGGAGGAGACCTGGACTTCTCCTTCGGGTCGGGCAAGAAACTCAGACTGCACCTCGTGCTCTCGGCAAAACCGCCCACGTGGCCCGACGAATTCGTTACGGGAATATCGCAGTCGCCCGATGTTCGAAGCGCGCGACTGGAAGATGCGCTTTTCGAACGTTTCGGCACGCGGACTGAATCCTGGATACGAGACGCCATCGTTGCGTATCACCAGTTCATGGACCTTCAGGCTGCCGCTCTGAAGGATGGCGTTCCCGGATATTCCCCGTCGCCCCAGATCGACGCGGTGTGGCACGTGCACCTCAGCCTCCTGGACCAGTACGCGGAGGACTGCACAGATCGCTACGGCATCGTGATTCCTCATCGAGTCGTTGCGAGTCTCTCCCAGAGTCGCGCGGCCTATGATCGTGCCTTCGAGGCCGTCTTCAAAACGCGTGGTACCGTATCGACGGAGTTCTGGCCTTTGCCGGAAGCAAAACGCCTTCGCACGGAGATAAGCGTCAAAACAGAGTATTCGTGCGAAGAGGACGACGCCAGCGATGGCGTCTTCTGCGGATAAAATGGCGAGTCTCGTAGTTTTTAAAAGCGCATTTTGATATCTTGAAGCATCGTGGTGTGCGTGACAACGAAAACGAGTGTTCCAAGAGAGAGTTTCAGTCTGCAGTGACCGTCTCTGCCCGTCTTCGAGTCTGCCCGTCTTCGAGTCTGCCCGTCTTCGAGTCTGCCCGTCTTCGAGTCTGAAGGAGGGGGGGGGGGGGGGGGGGGGGCGGGGGGCCCCCCCACCCCCGAACACAACTTTTTCTCTTTTTTCCACCCCTCCTACCGAGGAGCGCAC
>Ga0114973_10000710_pt1 | contig 25111 bp, 17 predicted proteins | sample M_140807_MF_Meta_FD_87025 | JGI IMG/M metagenome (GOLD analysis project Ga0114973, IMG submission 87025) | Freshwater microbial communities from Lake Montjoie, Canada to study carbon cycling - M_140807_MF_MetaG | ecosystem: Environmental > Aquatic > Freshwater > Lake | place: Lake Montjoie...
CGTCGAGCCAACGGACGGCGCGGCGAAGCCTGGTGAGCTCTTCGCCGGCGACGGCCGGGCCGTGAACTCGGGGCCGTACACGGGCCTCGCCACCAGCGACTTCCTTGAGCGGGTCGGCGGCGACCTCAAGGCGGCCGGCCTTGGCCGGCCGGCGGTCAACTACAAGCTCCGCGACTGGCTCTTCAGTCGACAGCGGTTCTGGGGCGAGCCGTTCCCGATCCTGCACGAACTCGATGCCCAGGGAAACCCGACCGGCGCGATCAGGGCCGTCGATGCGACGGAACTCCCGGTGAATCTCCCCCATCTCACCGACTTCAAGCCCGGCGACACGCCCGATCCGCCGCTCTCGAGGTCCCCCGCCGACTGGCTCTTCGTCGAGCGGGACGGCAAGCGATACAAGCGGGAGACGAACACGATGCCGCAGTGGGCCGGCTCGTGCTGGTACTACCTGCGGTTCCTCGACCCACACAACACCTCGCGGTTCATCGATCCCGAAGTCGAAAAGTCCTGGATGCCTGTCGACCTCTACATCGGCGGCGCCGAGCACGCGGTACTCCACCTCCTCTACTCGCGGTTCTGGCACAAGGTGCTCTACGACCGCGGCCACGTCTCGCATCCCGAGCCGTTCGGCAAACTCGTGAACCAAGGCATGATCCTCGGCGAGATGGAGTTCACGGGCTACCGCAGCACCAAGGGAGGCTGGGTGTCGGCCGAGAAGCGAACCGCCGAGGATGTCTCGGCGAAGGTGCCAGCCGATCAGGTCGAGAAGCAGGGCGAGCACTTCGTGCTCCGCGACGCGCCGAAGATCCGCGTCGAGAGCCGGGCCTACAAGATGTCGAAGAGCCGAGGCAACGTGGTCAACCCCGACCAGGTGGTCCGCGACTTCGGCGCCGACTCGCTCCGGCTCTACGAGATGTTCATGGGCCCGCTGGAGGCCACGAAGCCCTGGAGCACGGCCGGCGTGAGCGGCGTCCGTGGCTTTCTCGACCGCTGCTGGCGGCTCGTGGTTGATGAGCGGGCCGACGAGATCGCATTGACGCCTCAGGTCTGCGACGATCCGCCGACCGACGAGCAGCTGCGCGAGATCCACCGCACGATCGACAAGGTGACTCGCGACATTCAGGCGCTGTCGTTCAACACCGCGATCGCGAAGATGATGGAGTTCGTCAACTTCTGCACGCCGCTGGAGCGGCGACCGCGGGCGATCCTCGAACCCTTCGTGACGATCCTTGCCCCCTTCGCCCCGCACCTCGCCGAGGAACTGTGGGAACTGCTCGGCAAGCCGGCGCCAGTCTCACTCGCAACCTGGCCAGTGGTCGAGGAGCGGTGGCTGAAGGACGACACGGTTGAGATCCCGGTGCAGATCCAGGGCAAGCTCCGGGGCCGCGTAGTGGTGGCGGCCGACGCCGACGCCGAGGCGATGAAGGCGGCGGCCATCGCCGACCCGAAGATCGCGGAGCAGCTCGCCGGCAAGGAGATCATGAAGGTCGTCGCCGTCCCCGGCCGACTCGTCAACTTCGTGGTCAAGGGCTGACCGCGCTTGTCGCAGCCCCAGGCCTCGGGGCTGCCAATGCCCCATCGCCGGACGTTCACGTCGGGCATCCTGCCCGACGCTCTCTGCATGTCCGCTGCGCTTCGCCATCCTGGCTGCGCTTGCTCCCATAGCCCGGCTCACGGGGCACTGGCAGCCCCGAGGCCAACTGCCAGGGAGGCGGCGGGATCGGGGCGAGGATGGCGAGCGTCGGCTATCCTGCCGTTGGCGAGCCACCTCGTCCCGTCCCGCCGCCGGCTTTCGCTTGGTGGCGGCGCACCGCCGGAAGTCGCGGGCGGAATCGTCTTTCTGTGGCATGGCAGGTTCCCGTAGCATGGTGACGCCCGGAAGGCGGCGGGCGTCCTGAGGAGCGATCCATGTCGGTGAAGCGAGTTCTGGCCCTGGTTCTCGGCGGCGGTCGCGGCACGCGGCTCTATCCGCTCACCCGCGATCGCTCCAAACCTGCGGTGCCACTGGCCGGCAAGTACCGGATCATCGACGTGCCGCTCTCGAACTGCATCAACAGTGGCGTGCAGCGGATCTACGTGCTCACCCAGTTCAACTCGGTGAGCCTCCACCGCCACATCCGCCGCACCTACACGTTCGACCCGTTCAGCGGCGGGTTTGTCGAGATTCTTGCGGCCCAGCAGACGCTCGACAACTCCGGCTGGTACCAGGGCACGGCCGACGCGGTGCGGCAGAACATCCGCTACCTGCAGCAGCCCGACATCAAGCACGTTCTGATCCTCTCGGGCGACCAACTCTACCGGATGAACTACGCCGACATGCTCGCCACGCACATGGCCCACAAAGCTGATGTGACGATCGCCGGCATCCCGGTGAAGGATGATGCCGCCTCAGCCCTGGGCGTCATGCGGCTCGACGGCGAGGGCCGCGTGGAGGGCTTCCTCGAGAAGCCGCAGACGCCGGCGGAACTCGAGATGGTGCGGACCGATCCGGCCTGGATCGAGGCGCAGGGCATCGCCGCCCACGGCCGCTCACTGATGGCGAGCATGGGCATCTATCTCTTCAACCGCGACTGCCTGCTCGACCTGCTTACGAAGACCGACTACCAGGACTTCGGCAAGGAGGTTTTTCCGGCGGCGATCCGTGCCAAGCACGTGCAACTCCACCCCTTCGACGGCTACTGGGAGGACATCGGGACGATACGCTCCTACTTTCAGTGCAATCGCGAACTCGCCAGCGCGACGCCGCCGTTCGACCTCGTCAACGCCGAGGCGCCGATCTACTCCCGCGGCCGGTTCCTGCCGCCGTCGCGGCTCGGCGGGGCGAGCATCCGCAACAGCCTGGTGTCAGACGGCTGCGTGATCGAATCGGGAGCGGTGATCGAGAACAGCGTGATCGGGTTGCGATGCCGCATCGGCCGCAACGTCGTGATCCGCGACTCCGTGATCCTCGGCAACGACTACTACGAGAGCGAGCACGGCCTTGCCGATGATGTGGCCCGCGGCCTGCCGCCGCTCGGAATCGGGGACGACAGCATCGTCGCCGGGGCGATCATCGACAAGAACGTCCGCATCGGCCGCCGCGTGCGGATCGTCAACGAGCACGGCTGGGTCGACACGGCCGACGACGACCGGTTCACAGTCCGTGACGGGGTCGCCGTGGTGCCGAAGGATGCCGTGATCCCTGATGGCTGGGTGCCGGAGCCAGCCTTCGTGCACCCGGCCTGACGTCAGGGGGCCTGCCGCGGCCGCCAGCCCGGTGTCTCAACGAACGGCGGCATCTCGACGACGACCGGCGGCGCGGGAGACGCGACTGGCTTGGGCGCCGCCGATTCGGTCCCCGGGCGTTCACCCACCGTGGAGTCCCCGCTTGCAGGCGACTCCCCGTCAGACTCACCGATCACCGGGATCACGTGATCAGACTCGGCCGCCGATGGCTCCGTGGCGGCTGGCTCGACCGCAGCGGTCACCAGCACGCTCGTCGGCTCGATCTGGTCCCCAGCGCCGTCGCTGGCGGCCGACTCGACGGCAGGGTCGGCGAGCGTCGGAACCGCCTGCCGTCCCCCCTTGCCAGTCCGCTGGGCGACACGTTGAGGACCATCGCGTCCCTCCACTCCGCTCGCCTTCACGATCGGCGGCCACGGCACGGGGGCGGCACCGACCGGAAGAATGCCGTTGCTCCGCGCCCGAAAGTCATTCTGCGGCGCTGAGCCGTTGGGCACTGGTCCCGAGTAGTCGTACGGGTCGGGGCACATCGTGCAGCCCGCCAGCAGCGCCGCGACCGCCATGATGGCAAGCCGGCCAGACGCGAACGGCACGGTTCGAATAAGACGATCCATCGAACCCCGAAATCTCCCCGCGATTCGGGCCGGCCGGGTTGCCCCGGCGCGACCCGCCCGCAGTCAGCGGCTGTTCCCCTCCCCCACGACCCATACCAGTGATCGGATCGCCACGACCCGAATCTTCAGCAAATCCGGGTCCACCGGGGCGGTACAGCGGTCAGAGGTCGACGCCCATGTCGGCCATCATGACCTTCATGTCGTCCCACACATCTCGTTTGGCTGCTGGGTTTCGCAGCAGGTACGAGGGGTGGTAGGTACAGATCACCTTGGCGGTGCCGTACGTGAACCACCGCTTGCGGAGGCGACCGATCGGCTCGGTCGTCTGGAGGAGGGCGTGGGCGGCGGTCGTGCCGAGGCAGCAGATGTACTCCGGCGAAATCACCGCAAACTGCCGCTCAAAGTAGCCACGGCAGTGGGCCACTTCGTCCGGCTCAGGGGTGCGGTTCCCCGGCGGGCGGCACTTGAGCACATTGAGGATGTACACGTCGTCGCGGCGAAGATGGCAGGCCTCGATGATCTTCGTGAGGAGTTGGCCGGCTCGGCCCACGAACGGCTCTCCCGAGGCGTCCTCGTCGGCCCCGGGCGCCTCGCCGAAGAAGCAGATGCGGGCGTCGGGCCGACCGACGCCGAAGACCGTGTTCGTTCGCGCCTCGGCCAGCTCGGCACATCGCGTGCAGCCAGCCACCTGCTCGGCCAGGAGCCTCAACGACGTGACGCGGTCATCGGTGGCCGCGGAGGCGACCGCCGCCGGCGAGGACTGCGACGAGCCAATCGCGGGAACCCCGCCCATGGCCGTCGGCTGCCGGCCGCGCTCCAAGGCCTTCGGGATCTGCGTCACCCCCGCGGCCTCGAGGCTCTCCAGTCGCTGCTTCAGCGCCCGGGGGTTCACAGCGCCCTGCGATGCCGCTTCGGACCACGGCCCTTGCCCAAGGTGGTCGCTGCCGGCGGCCGCTTCGGAGCCTCGGCGGCCGGTTCGGCTTCGGCCGCCTGAGCATTTGCAGCGCGTTGAAAGCCGCCGGTGGGCACGTGCTCGATGGGAGCCGGCTTGGGGCGACGATCAAAGGCATCGAATCCCTCGATCTCGTCCCGCTTGAGGAGTCGCTCGATCCGCATCTCGATCCGCGTGAGCTGCGGCCCCTCCTCGGGCGACACAAACGTGAACGCGATTCCTTCGCGACCCATGCGGCCGGTGCGGCCCACGCGATGGACGTAGTCGTCGCAGAACTCTGGAATGTCGTAGTTGACGATGTGCGACACGCTCGACACGTCGATCCCGCGGCCCACCACGTCGGTCGCCACGAGGATCCGCGTGCTTCCGTCGCGGAACTGCCGCATCACCCGGTCGCGGACGCTCTGCGCGAGGTCGCCGTGGATGCACGCCACATCTTCAGCCGATCCGTGATCCCGGCTGCGAGTCCGCCGCCGCGCGAGCTTCTCGTGAATCTTGTCGGTGCCCCGCTTCGTCCGGCAGAAGACGATCACCTGCCGCGGATTCTCCCGCTCCAGCAGCCGCTCGAGCAGTTCGAACTTCCGCGTCGGGTCGACCGTGAAATACCGCTGTTCGATCGTCTCGACCGCCAGTTCGTTGGTCGAGAAGTCCATGATCTCGGGATCGCGCATGTACCGCGCGGCAATCTTCTGCACCGGCGGCGGCACGGTGGCCGAGAGGAGCAGCGTCTGGCGGCTTTCCGGACAGCGGCGAAGGATCTTTTCGATGTCGGGGCGGAATCCGATGTCGAGCATCCGGTCAGCCTCGTCGAGCGTGACCATCTCGAGCGCGGAAAACGAAATCGTGCCCCGGCTCATGTGGTCGAGCACGCGACCCGGCGTGCCCACGACCACCGCTGGATGCTTGGCGAGTTTGTCGATCTGACCCTTGATCGGCTTGCCGCCGTACACGGCGACACAGTGAATCTTCGAGCCGAGGGCGAGTTTTTCGAACTCGTCCTTGACCTGCACGGCGAGTTCCCGCGTGGGCACGAGCACGAGGGCCCGCGGCCCACCGCCGCGGCCGGTCTGCAGCATCCGCTCCAGGATCGGCAGCACGAACGACGCAGTCTTGCCAGTGCCCGTTCGGGCCTGGCCGAGCACGTCAACGCCGGCAAGTGCCCGTGGGATCAGCCCCGCCTGAACCGGCGTGGGCGTCGTGTAGCCAGCACGATCGACGGCGGCGAGCGTCGCCGCGGAGAGCCCCAGATTCCGAAAACCATCCGCTGCCTGCGGATCAGTCACCCCGCAAACCGTCTCGGCGGGAGCACCCGACTCCGCCGGGTGCCCTGCCCTGTTGTCCGTGAACACTCGTTGCCTCGTTGCTTCCTCGAAACGTCGTCCGCATCGCTCCGCGGGGCGTCCTGATGCCCGCATCGGAAGGCAGACAACAGCCATCGGCTGGTGCCCGCACAGCGGCTGGCGGCGTGTGAGAAAGCCGCCCCTGTCAATGCGTGAACGGTACCACGCCCCGCCCGAACCGGCAAACATGGCGGCAGCGATCGCCCCAAACGGGGCTGTTTTCACCGGTCAAACAGCTTCTTCAGCGCCCAGACCGTCGCCGCGCGGCCGGCACGGGCGATCGAACGCGTCAGCGGGATCCGCTTCGGACAGACCGCCACACAGTTCTGTGCGTTGCCGCACATCTGGATGCCCCCCTGCCGAGTCAGCGATTCCATCCGCTCATCGGCAATCATGCGGCCGGTCGGATGGGCATTGAAAAGCACCGCTTGGCTGATCGCATGGGCCCCGACGAAGCCGGTGTCGAATGCCGACTTCCGCCGCTTCTCGAAATCGGCTTCTGACTCGTCGTCGCGACGCACCGCCTCCACCTTCGTGTACTGCGGGCATGCCTCGAGGCAGCAGCCGCAGCTCATGCACTCAGAAAGCGGATAGGCATCTTCCTGTTCCTCCGGAGAGATCCGCGGGCCAGGGCCGAGATCGTAGGAACCTTCCACGGGCACCCACGCCTTCACCTTTTCAAGACCACGAAACAGCCGCCGTCGATCCACCACGAGGTCGCGGACGACCGGAAACTTCGACATCGGCCGCAGTTCGATCTCGTCGCCGCTCTCGGCTTGCAGCCGATCGACGAGCGCCGAGCAGGCCATCCGCGTGCGGCCGTTGATCAGCATCGTGCAGGAGCCACACACCTCCTCGAGGCAGTTGCAGTCCCAGGCGACGGGAGCCACCTTCCGACCATCCTGCGACCGCGCTTGGGCGGCGATCTTCTGGAGGACGCTGATCACGTTCATGTTCGGCTCGTAGGAAACCTCGAACCGCTCCCAGTAGCTCTCGCCGCCGGCCACGTCCTGCCGCAACACGCGCACCCGTACGACCGAACGAGCTGCGCCGTGCTCATCGCCGCCAGCCCCGTGCACGAGGTCCGCGGCTGAATCAGCTGCCTTGATCATGGGTCTTCTCCCTCGAGTGTCCGCGTGTCATGCCCCGGCGCCGGCCGGCTGGCCCTTCCCAGCGGCCTGACCGGCCGCCTTCGCCGCCCGATCCTTCCAAGCCTCCTCGATCGCGTCGCCCCCGACGAGACCGTAGAGCCGCGGCCGGGGTGGGATCAGCGATGTGTCGATGTCTTGATATGAGATCTCCGGATCGCCATTCGGACCGCAGGTCGCGATCGTTGATTTCAGCCACTTTCGCGTATTGGCCTCGAAGGCGTCGCACCACTGCTCGGCCTCGATCCGCTTGCCCTCGGGATCAGTCGCCGTCAGGCCCGGCATTGAGAAGGCCGGCTTGAAGTGGGCGCCGCGGCACTCGTCGCGAAGCAACGCTCCTTTGAGGATCAGCTTTGCGATCGGGAACATGTCGCCGAGTGCTTTGGTGAACACGACGTTTTGGTTCGTCCAGTTGCCCGTGTCAGACACGGCGCACCGTTTCCACCGCTCGGCCATCCGGCAGACCTCGTCGTAGGCGTGCGTGAGCTGGTCGTTGCGGCGAACCACCGTGGCGACTCGCGTCATCAGATTGCCGAGCTCCTGGTGAAGCGTGTACGGGTTTTCGTCGCCTGCGGTCCGGGCGAGCAACTCGCGATGCCGCTCCTCGTGGCGACGGATCTCCGCGTCGAACAGCCGGGTGTGGTCCCCCGCCGCCTTCGCGGACGCGCCACAGACGTTGACGAGGGTGGGAGCCACAAACAGACCACTGAAGATGCAGGAGAGGAGCGAGTTGGCTCCCAGCCGGTTGGCACCGTGGTACTGGTAGTCGCACTCGCCGATCGCGTAAAGGCCGGGGAGGCTCGTCTGCTGGTTGCGGAGTGAGCCTTCCAAGAGGCCGCCCGAGGCGCTCTTCTGGTAGTCCACCCAGAGCCCGCCCATCGAGTAGTGAACAGCAGGGAAGATCTTCATCGGCGTCACACGCGGATCAACGCCCTGGAACTTCTCATAAATCTCGAGGATGCCGCCGAGCTTGCGGTCGAGCGTCTCCTTCGGGATGTGCGTCAGGTCGAGGTAGACGCAGAGGCGGTCCTTTTCGACGGACAGGCCGTCGGTGGTGCAGATGTCGAAGATCTCACGGGTGGCGATGTCACGCGGCACGAGGTTGCCGTACTTCGGATACCGTTCCTCGAGGAAGTAGGACCGCTCGGCTTCGGGAATGCTCCGCGGATCACGCTGGTCCTGCGGCTTCCGCGGCACCCACACCCGGCCGCCTTCACCGCGAGCGCTCTCGCTCATCAGCCGCAGCTTGTCGGCGCCCGGGATGGCCGTGGGGTGCACCTGGATGAACTCGCCGTTTCCGTAGCACGCGCCCGCCTGATAGGCGCGGCTCACGGCGCTGCCGGTGCAGACCATCGACATCGTCGAGCGTCCGTAGATCAGTCCGTTGCCGCCCGTCGCCAGCACCACCGCGTCGGCCGCGAAGGCCTTGAACTGCATGGTGACGAGGTCCTGGCAGACAGCGCCGCAGCACCGACCGGCATCATCGAGCACGGGCCCCAGGAAGTCCCAGAACTCCCACTTCTTGACCTTCCCCTCCACTTCCCAGCGGCGGACCTGCTCGTCGAGGGCGTAAAGGAGTTGCTGGCCGGTCGTGGCGCCGGCGAAGGCGGTTCGCTTGTAGAGCGTGCCGCCGAATCGCCGTTGATCGCGAAAACCCTCCGACGTGCGGTTGAAAGGCACACCGAGCCGGTCCATCAGATCGATGATCTTCGGGCCCCAGTCCGCCATCTCCTTGACGGGCGGCTGGTGCTGAAGAAAGTCGCCTCCGTAGACGGTGTCGTCGAGGTGCTTCCACTCGCTGTCGCCCTGCTGCCGCGTGAGGGCGTTGACGCTGTTGATGCCCCCCTGGGCGCAGACGCTGTGCGACCGCTTGACCGGCACGAGGCTGACGAGGTCGACGTCGACCCCGAGTTCCGCCAGCCGCATGGTGGCTGCGAGGCCTGCAAGACCGCCGCCGACGACGAGAACCCTCGGTTGAGCCATGGTAGGAAATCCTGCGTGATGGATCAGTGGGTGGATGTGGGAATCGGCGACGGGGCCACGGCGCCACCGGGCACGGAGAGGGCCCGCTTTTGCTTTTCAGTCCAGACCTCGGCTTCCCGAGCCTTCGACACGTCGAGCGACCGGAAACCGCCGAGGGCCCCGAGGCCCGCGGCCGCAAGTCCGAGGCCGACAACGATGCTCACCACATTGGCCCGCCGCATGGCGGCCGGGCTCGTCCAGAGGCCCCAGGTGATGCCGAGCGTCCAGAGGCCATTGGAGAAATGGAACACCGTCGAGAGGATGCCGATGGTGTAGAGAATGGAGGTCAGGGTTGGTTGCAGCGCCGTGGCGGCGGTGCTGGCTGCTTGGTGGGGGTCGAACTTCCCCCCGCCAAACGGCTTCCCCAGCCAGTGCAACTGCATGATATGCCAAACGATGAAGGCAAAGGCGATCATGCCCGTGGCCCGCTGGAGCGTGTACCGGACGTTCCCCACGTAGGCATACGACCCTACATTCGGCAGGCCGTTGGCGATGATCACGAAGCCCACCGCCGCGTGAAACAGCATTGGCAGGAAGATGAAGGCCCACTCGACAGGCACCAGGAGCGGGCCGAGCGAATGGATCATGTCCACCCGCGACTGGAACGTGCGGCCGTCATCCCCGGCGAGGATGGAGGCATTGGTCAAGAGGTGGACGGCCAGAAACGCGCCGACCGGAATGAGGCCCGAGAGCGAAAACAGCCGATAGATGAGGAACTGGTGGCGTTCCAGGAACGACGGGGATGACTCGCTCACAATCGACCTCTGAGAGCGGCACTGCCGCATTAGGGGGGGCGCAGAGCTGGCCGCCGGACGGCGACGGCGCTGACTCGTCGACCCTGGGGAGTATAGGTCGACACCGCCGAGCGACAACGCCACTTCGCGATTTGGCGGCCGGATGGAGCGGTTTTATACTCAGGGCTTGGTGCCCGTCGGCTACGGAGAGTGGCTGGTGACGCAGAGTGACGACGAACCGGCCGATCTGACCGCGATACGCCATCGTGAGCACGAGCTCGTCGAGCACCATCCCGACGGGGTTGCTGTTCTCGATTCCAGCGGCGGCATCACCTGGGCCAATGATCGGCTCCAGAGTTGGTGCGGGCAGGGCGATCTCCGCGGTCAGGATTTTCTCAGTTCGCTGGCTGCCTGGGCGGCCGAGCACCGCCCCACTGAGGTGAGTGACTTCCACGAGGCCCTTCTGGCCGGGCAGTCGCGGTCCGCGATCCTCAAGACCGCAGGCAACCGCTTCTTCGCCGTCCACGCCTCGGCCGCTTTCACTCCGGCCGACATTTCCTCCGGGCCACGCACCGTCGTCACCGTCCGCGATGTCACCCAGACAATCCTTGAGCAGCAGAAGCGGGCGGCGATCCACGCGGCAGGGCAGACGCTTGCCGACCTGTCGCCGGTGGAACTCGCCGACATGACCGTGAGCGAGCGGATTGAGCTGCTCAAGAGCAACATCATCCACTACTCAAAAGACCTGCTGAAGTTCGACGTGCTTGAGATCCGGCTCCTCGACCGGCAGACCGGGCGTCTCGAACCGCTGCTCGCCGAAGGCATGCAGCCCGAGGCCGAAGCGAGGATCCTTCACGCAAAGCCCGAGCACAACGGTGTCACCGGCTACGTGGCCGCCACGGGTCACGCCTACTGGTGCAGCGACACCACCAAGGACCCGCTCTACCTGGAGGGCTGCAAGGGGGCCAAGAGTTCGATCACCGTGCCACTCATGCTCCATGACCAGGTGATTGGCACCTTCAACGTCGAGAGCCCCGAGCCCGGCGGGTTTGACGCGACCGACCTGCAGTTCCTCGAGATCTTTTCCCGCGACGTGGCCGCGGCTCTCAATACGCTCGAACTCCTTGTCGCCGAGAAGGCGACGACGGCGGCAGAGAGCATCGAGGCGATTCACGGAGCCGTCGCCCTGCCGGTGGACGACATCCTCAACGACGCCGTCAGCGTCATGGAAAAGTACATCGGCCACGACGCCGACGTCGTGGAGCGGCTTCAGCGAATCCTGAAGAATGCCCGCGACATCAAACAGGTGATCCAGAAGGTCGGCGAACAGATGGCCCCGAGTTCGGCCCACACGCAGCGGCGGCAGGGCGACCGCCGTCGGGCCCTGGTCGCCAAACGCATTCTCGTCGTCGATTCCGACGAGCAGGTGCGGCAAGCGGCCCACGCCCTGCTCGAACGGTCGGGCTGCACGGTGGAAACGGCCCGGGACGGCGGCGAGGCCGCGTCGATGGTGCGGGCGTGCCGCGGCGAGTGCTATGACGCGATCATCGCCGACATCCGCCTTCCCGACATGAGCGGCCACCAACTCCTCCTGCGACTCCAGGAGATTCTCGACCCGGTGCCGCTGATCCTGATGACCGGTTTTGGCTACGACCCCGGCCACTCGATCGTGAAGGCCCGCCAGGCCGGCATCGATCTGGTTCTCTTCAAGCCCTTCCGGATCGACCAACTTCTCGACACGGTCGAGAAATCGATCGTCCGCCGGCAGGCTGCCCCTGTGGCCGCCGCCGATCCGTCCGGCCAGGCCTGACGATTCAGGGCGGCCCCTCCACCCCCGCAATCGCCCCCTTTACCGGGGTTTTCCAGGGTGGACGTGGCCTTGACCCGCGGTGACGGACCCGGGTACTTCTCCCGCCTCACGGATCGTTTCCCGCACAAGGAATCCGCGCATGTCACGCTGCCCCTCCCTGCGACCCGCGTTCGGCCCAGGCCGACCCGTGCCGGCCTCTCATGGCCGTCTCGTCGCTGCGGCGGCGGTCTTGCTCGCGTGTGGATGGGCCCATGCCGAGGATCTACCGTCCCCTGACGAGGCCAAGCCGCTCGACGAGAAGGCTGCCCGCAGGGTGATCGAGGACGCGATCAGCCAGGCGGCCAATCCAGCCGCCGCGAGCCCGTCCGCGAAGTCCGCCCCAACCAATGCAGCCGCTGCCGACAGCCTCCTGGTAGCCCGCATCTCGGCCGAGGTGGCCGCCAAGCAGCTCGAGGCCAAGCGGCTCTCACAGAAGTCGCCGGCGGATGCCCTCGACCTGCTTGACACGACCGCCAAGGGGCTCGACGACCAGCCGCTTCCGGAGGAAACCAAGACCCAGATCCTCCGGAGGATCGAGCGCACCCGCCGCGACATCGAGGAAGCCACCGGCAAGCGGCGGAACGAACTGGCCATGGAGAAGCAGGCGAGCCAGGTCGAAGCCCAGGTCGACCGCGAGCGGTCGCAGAAGGTGGAGGTCGACCAGCGCATCGCCATGCTCATCGAGGAATACAACACGCTCGTGGACGAGCGGCGGTTCGCCGAAGCAGAAGCGATCGCCAAGAAGGCTGGGCAACTCGCCCCCGATAACGCCGTGGTACGGCAGCTGCTCGCCCAGAGCCGGATGATTCGCCGCCTCGACGCCCAGAAGTCGATCGATGGGGAGCGTCAGGCCGGGTTTCTCGACGTCGCCGAGGATGTGGAGGCGTCGGGCACGCCGTTCGCTGGACCGATCAAGTTTCCGGAAACAAAGGATTGGCAGGACCTGACAAAGTCGCGGTCGCAGCGGCTGGCGGAAGGTCGCTCGCGGGCAACGGCGGCCGAGGTCGCCATCCTCAAGAAGCTCGACACCCAGGTGAAGCCCGGCTACCGCGGCCAGCCGCTGTCCGTCGTGATCGACTCCCTGGCGAAGCAGGCCGACGTGGCGATCCACCTCGACATGGTCGGCCTTGATCAGGAGGCGGTCCGCAGCGACACCCCGGTCACGCTCTCCCTCGACCAGTCGATCTCGCTGAAGAGTGCCCTCAGGCTCCTGCTCGAGCCGCTCCAACTCAGTTACGTCGTCAGGGACGAGGTCCTCAAGGTCACGAGCCCCCGGCTCGTGAAGGGAGACGTCTACGCCGTCACCTATCCCGTGGCCGACCTCGTGCTGCCGATCCCCAACTTCACTTCCGACGGCCTCGGCATCACCGGCGCCCTGCGCGATGGCTACAACCAGGTCGCCATGCGGAACAATCTTGCCGTGCAGGTCGGCCCGGCTCCCGCCGGAATCAATGCCGCTCGGGCAGGCGGCGACGGCACGCTCGATGCCACCTCGCTCGCCCAGTTGCAACTGGGCAGCGGAGGCCCGCCAATGACCGGCTCGACGCCGTCGATTCCATTCGGTCCACCTTCGGCGGGCGGCGGGCAAACGAATTTCGAACCTCTAATGGACCTCATCCGCACCACAATCGCCCCAGACACATGGGATACGATCGGCGGAAGGGGCGCCATGAAACCATTTCAAACAAACCTGAGCCTCGTCGTTAGTCAAACGCAAGAGGTACACGAACAAATCGCCAATCTTCTTGAGCAACTCCGCCGCCTCCAGGACCTCCAGGTCACGATCGAGGTGCGGTTCATCACGCTCGCCGACACGTTCTTCGAGCGGATCGGTGTCGACTTCGACTTCAACATCCAGAGCGGCGTCAACCAACCGCTCAACATGACGGCGATCCCGACGCAGAGCAACGGCTCGGTATCACCGTTCGCACAGGGCATCAACGCCGCGCCCGGTGGCCGTTCGCAGACGATCGGCCTCGACAACGCGGGCAATCCCGGCGTGGCCCTCTACAACTCAGGCGGCGTTGGGAACGCCGGGAACGCCGGGAACGCCGGGAACGCCGGGAACGGTGCAAACGGTGCAAACGGGGTGGGTGGCGTCGGCGGTGTCGGCGGTGTCGGAAACGGCGCAACCACATCCAACGGCCAAAGCTTCTTTTCGATCCCCTTCCGCCAGAACAGCTTTGGCAGCGCCACCGTGCCGAGCCTCCCGGGTCTCCCCGACCCGGCCACGAGTGCCGCGAACTTCGGCTTCGCGATTCTCTCCGACATCGAGGCCTACTTCCTGATCCAGGCCGCTCAGGGCAACACGCGGTCGAACGTGATGCAGGCCCCGAAGGTCACCCTCTTCAATGGCCAGCAGGCCTTCGTGTCGGATACCCGCCAGCGTCCATTCGTGACGGCCGTCATTCCGGTCGTAGGTGACTTCGCGGCCGCTCAGCAGCCAGTGATCACCGTTCTCAACGAGGGCACGGCGGTCAACGTGCAGGCAGTCGTGTCGAACGACCGACGGTTCGTGCGACTCACGCTCGTGCCGTTCTTCTCGCAGATCGGCAAAGTCGAGCAGTTCCAGTTCGAAGGCTCACGGTCCACGAAGTCGAAGACCAGCGACGAGAAGAGCGGCGCCGACGTCAAGGTGCCAGGTGCCGACGGACTCATCGGCGTAACGAACGGAGCTGCCGCGAGTGGCGAACTCGAACTACAGTCCAACGGCACCACGATCCAACTGCCGGAGTTCCTGTTCACCACCGTGACCACGACGGTGAGCGTGCCCGACGGCGGCACCGTGCTGCTCGGCGGCATCAAGCGTCTCCGCGAAGGCCGCAACGAGTTCGGCGTGCCGATTCTCTCGAAGGTTCCCTACATCAACCGCCTCTTCAAGAACGTCGGCCTCGGCCGCACGACAGACAGCCTGATGCTGATGGTCACGCCGCGGATCATCATCCAGGAAGAAGAGGAAGAGAAACTCCTGGGCACGACACGGCCGTGACGAGCGTCGTGCGGTTTGCCATCGTTGCTGGAGCGATCCTCGGCGGCGTGTCGGTGGCCAGCGGGGCGTTCGGCGCCCACGGGCTGAAGGCGGTGCTCGAGGCCTCCGGTCAGGCTGGCAACTGGGAAACGGCGGCGCGATACGGATTGTTTCACGCGTTGGCGCTGGTGGCCGTCGGATTGCTGGCGGCGGTCCGGCCCGATGCCACGGGGCTCGCCACCGCGGCCTGGTGCTTCCTGGCAGGCACGCTGATCTTCAGTGGTTGCCTCGCCGCCCTCGCCCTGACGGGCGTGAAAATCCTCGGTGCGATCGTGCCGATCGGCGGCCTGCTTTTGATTGCCGGCTGGGCCCGGCTTGCGATCGCCGCGGCTCGGCTCGCGGGCTGACGGCCCGGCGACCCTCAGCGGGCGGCTTCGAACTCCTGCTGGGCGTCACGCTGCTCACGCGTGTTTTCGAACTCGGTCGCCTCGCGTTCCAGCCGACCATCAGTCTGCTCGGCGACATTTTCCCGGCTCGACGCCCGCAGTTCGTCGCGGGCGTCCTGCCGCGAGTTGGCGCTCGGTGCAAAAGGATCGTCGGAGGCTGGGGCCGGCTCGGCGGCAGGCTCCGGCATCTCCTCGGCTCGCGGCTTCCAGCCGGGCTGCGGCGAGTCGTTGGCGGCCGGTGCGGGCACGTCCTCAGCGCGGCCTTCGAAGGGATTCGCCTCGTCGACGCGGCGGTCCACGATCGGCCGTCGCGAGCGGAGCACATCGGGTCTGGCCCGCTCGACGTCCAGATAGCGGAGTTGACCGCGGCGCCGGTCCTCCTGGATCTGGGCCACGCGGGCCCGCGTTCGATGACGCTCGAGCTTGAGCCGGTCGCAGCCCTGCACCCGCTCGAGCGACTTCGCAACCGGCCACGCGCCGGTGCCCTCAGCCTCGCGAGACGCGCCGGCGGAGAAGTCGGCTTCAGCTTCGTCGGTGCGACCGAGCTTGAGGGCCGTCAGACCACGGTAGTACCAGGCCCGCGGATCGATCGTGCCCCCCTCGATCGCCTGCGAGAGTTCATCGTAGGCCCGTTGGTAGTCGCCAGCGAAATAGGAGTGGACGCCGCTGCCGTAGGCGGCCGCCAGCGGCAGGCTCTCGATCGTGGCAGCGGCCGAAGCCGTCGCACCGTAGGCGGCCAGACACGCGGCCACGACACCGACCGTTCGCCACCGCCGTCCCATCCACGCTGCCATGATTTCGTTCCTCATGCATTCGGCCCCGGGCCCGCCACGGGGCGGATTCACCATCCCGGTCATCGGCCGATTCTAGCCTCGCGGACGGGCCGCCTCCGGCCGTGCCGGCACAATCGCCACCACCCCACCCCTCAGGACGGCCGCAGGGTTTTCCCGTCCCCGACAAGGCCCCGGGCCGCAGCATGGAGCCGAAATGTGGCTTCGTCGAGGAACGTAGCCGACCGGACGAGTTGCATCATCAGTGGCTGCCCCGGCCAGCCAAACGCCCCCAGCAGCCGATCAAAATCGGCCGGTGGGCAGCTCCCCTTGAGGTCGACCAGCAACACCCGGCCACCGCGCTCATACGCATTGCCGTCCACCTGCCACCACGTCGGTGCCGCTCCGTCGCCGGTGCGGGAGCACGTCCACACGAATGAGCCGTCCGGCTCCGCATAGAGCCGCTCGATGGCAGCGAGCCGCTCAAACGCCGCATCAAACCCGATCGCCATCGGTGACGCGAGCAACTCCTTGTTGGGCACATCGAGCGTGGGCCACGTGCCCCATGCGTCGGCGAGCGGAGGCCCCGCCGTCGCCTCCGCGGGCTGGGATTGGAGTGTGATCTCGAAGGCGTAGAGTGGCGATGTCATGGGTGCAGGCGGTTGACGCGGTGCAACGGCCCCATCATGCCGCATCGACGATCCGGCTGCCATGCTCCGCCAGCGGCTCCTCGGCGCGGATCGCGACCACCGCCGCCCGCTGGTCGTCCGGAAGAATCGACTGCCACCGTGGCCAACCCTCCGCCTCCAGGCAGGCGATCAACTGCGGCACGTGCGGTTCTCCGGCTTCGGGATTGGGGCCCAGGCAGACCACCGACGAGGCCGCCCCGGGACGGCTCAGGTGGCCGAGCACCAGGCCCGGTGAGCCGCGGGGCGGCTGGGGGCGGAGGCGGTCGAGGCCCACGGGAACAGCGATCTCCCCCGCGCAGGCATCCGCAAACCAGCCGGCGATCGCGTCCACGGCGTCGAACTCGACCTCACAGGTGGGCACCGAACGCCTCGCCTCGTGCCACCAGGCATCGACGCACCGCCGCCAGATGTCGGCCACGCCCGCGTCATCGCCACCAGCAGCATGCGCCGCCATCCAGCCTGCCATCACCGCCGGAATACCGAGTGGGCCCACGGCGGCGAGGGTGCGGACGAGCCGCCAGGCCCTCGCGACGACCGGCTTCGCCGACACCGCAAATCTCCCGACAAGGTCCACGGCGACACTCTCGGCGAGCGTCGGCTGGCGGTCCCGGAGCGGCAGTCGACCGCCAGCCGGCCGGCACGCCGGATCAAGATCGTGTCCGTGGCGGACCGTCACCCGTCCGTCATCCCAGCGGCTTCCCACCGTCACTGGCTGCCGATCGTGCCGACGCCCCACGTAGTCATCGACCGCCGCGTCGCGGTCGCCCGCCAGCAGCGTGACGCGAACAGGGATGTTGACCTGCACCCGGCCGGGCCGGCCCCGGGTGGCCGCCGGCACGGGAAGGCCCTGACGGGCCCAGTGAATCACCGGGCCGAGCAGCCGGCGGGCGGATTGGATCGATCGCCTCGCGACGCGGGCCGCCGCCTCTCGAGCCGCCGCGGTGCCGTGCCACGGCTTCAACTCCGACTGCCACTCGCTCGACGACAGCCAGTCGAACGTGTCGCCCGCCAGGACGAGGTCGAGTCGATCGATCGGGCGGTAGGAGCCATCGCCACGAACGCCGGCGCGAAGCACGGCGCGGTGGATGGCGGCCGAAAGCATGCCATGCCATGCGGCGGCCGCGGGCACGAGCGTGCCATCTCCAAGGGCCCAGTTTGATGTGACGACCAGCATCCCCGCCTCCGTAGGCAGTCATCGTCCGGCGCCAGATGGACGATTCACGCCAGACTGCGTGGTCGGAGCAGCCGCGCGAACCCGTCGAACCGCACCACCACCGGGTCAGGGTCGGGGCTCGAGAAAACTCGTCTGGCACGTCCGCTCGACCGTGCCGTCGAGGGCGGCGCTCGAGAGGATCGCCGAGGCTCGTCCTGTGCCGCCCGCAGGCAGCTTGTAGGTGATCTCGAACGACCGCTGACCGCCGGGCGGGATCGGTTGGATCGGGTCGAAGGAGACCCGGGCGTCGTCGATCCGGACGCGGGATGCCGAACGATCCGAGTCGAGACGGGCCTGATCCGGCAGGATCACGATCAGGTCGAGCCGACCGGTCGGCTCGGTGCCGGCATTGGTGACGGTGCAGACGAGCGTCGTCGCATCACCCGGTCGGACCGGGTCGTCGAGATCGGCGAGCGACATCTTCAGGCCGGCCTCGGAGGGCGTGCGGATCCGCGGCCGCGGCACGGTGGAACTGATCAGCGCGCAGGCCTCGTCAGCGATCATCACCGAGCCGCCGAGACCGCCAAGCACGGCCCGGATGCACGACCGCGTCGCTGGAGTGTCGCTGTAGGTGCCGGCCGGAGCCTTCGCACGAAGGTTGATCTGCCGTTTGAGCTGGCCACCCGGCTCGATGGCGGGAAGGTTCCACGACACCTTCGAGGCCACCAGGTTGTAGCCGTCCGAAGCCTCGAGCGGCGTCATGTGGTCATCCCAAGAAAACTCGAGGGACGTGGGCGCGGAGGCTCCCGCGCCCTTGTTCCTTACCGTGGCTACGTACTCCACAACTCCGTCCGACAGCACCTCGGCCGGGCCGGTGAGGTCGAGTTCGAGGGCGGGAACCGCGGGCATCGTGACGCTGGTGGTTGCCGTGGCACGCGGGAGCGGCACGGGAGTGGGCGGGACGGCCGCGGCGGCGGCCAGGGGTGCCGCAACCAGCGGCGCTGCGGCCAGCGGCGCTGCGGCGACGGGCGCAGGGACCGCGACGGGAGCGGGCACTGCGGCTGGCGGTGTCGCATACCGCGGAGCTGTGGCGGCGGCCACAGCAGGCTGCACCTCGACGCAGTGCGTCGCACCGCCGACGAAGACGTGCGCCGGATCGAGGATCTCGACGCGGTGGCACTGGCGACCCGGCTCGTCGAGCAGAAAATCGAGCGTGAGCCGCCGGGCCGTCCCCGGCATCAGGTCGATCGTGCCCTTCTGCTCGATGGGACTCGTCGAGGCCTCGTGGTGAAATCCCTTGTCGAAGTAGTCGATGACGCGGAGACCTTGCAAAGGCTTCCCGGAGCGATTGACGAGTTCGACCTCGAAGCTCGTCCGCTCACCCACCCGGCCCACGAGCGGCCCGGTGATCGAGACCAGCACAGGATCGTCCGCGTGCGCCGCGGCGGGGCACACGAGAACCGCGGCCACTGCCACGAACGAACGAACGCGAAGCAACCACTCCGACATCGACACGTCTCCCGAGAGAAGCACGGATTTCCCGGCCGGGAGAGGGTACCACGCCGCCGCGGCGAGCGCGAACGCCGAAAAAGAGGCGGTTTTTCGTCTCGGCTCGGCTGAAGGCCGCGGAGCACAGATTTCCGAACGGGGCCGTGATGTGCCGCAGGTTGACAACCTACGCTACGGGGCCGTGATGTGCCGCAGGTTGAAAACCTACGCTACGAGGCAGAGATGTGCCGCAGGTTGACAACCTGCGCTACGGAACTGGGATGTGCTGCGGGTTGAAGACCTGCGCTCCGGGGCCGTCAGGCCTCGGAGCGGTGGCGAACGATGTCGCCCTCCACCATGTAGACCACGTCTTCCGCAATGTTCGTGGCCATGTCGGCGATCCGCTCGATGTGCTTGGAGACCGAGTTGATGCGGAGGAGGTTTTCCACGTTTTCGGGCTGGTCCTTGATACCCTGGAGCACCCGCCGCTGAATCCGTTGGCGAGCCTCGTCCACGATGTCATCTTCCTCGCGAACTTGCCGGGCGAGCGTGGGGTCGCGCTTGACCACGGCGTCGAGACACTGGCGAACCATCTCCTGGGCCTGCGTCGCCATGGTGCGGATCTCCGGCGGCAGGTCGTAGGGATCGCCTCCCTCGAGCTGCGTCACCCGCTTGGCGATGTTGCGGGCGAGGTCACCCATCCGCTCGAGGTCGTTGTTGATCTTGAGCGCCGCCACCACGAACCGCAGGTCGGCCGCCACCGGCTGGTAGAGGGCGAGCATCTTGAGGCACTCCTCCTCGACCTCCACTTCCATCGCATCGATTTCGGAGTCGTTGGCGATCACCCGCTGGGCGAGCGACGTGTCGCGGTTGATCAGCGCGGTGATCGACTTGGAGATCGCCTCCTCCACGAGGGTGCCAAGGCGGAGAATCCGCTCCTTGAGGTTTTCAATCTGGCGTTCGATGTGCTTGGTCATGGGTGCGAAATGACGGATCAGCCGAACCGGCCGGTCACGTAGGCCTCTGTCTCGCGGAGGACGGGCTTGGTGAAGATGTCGGTCGTGGCCCCATATTCGATGAGCCGGCCGAGATACATGAAGGCGGTGTAGTCGCTGGAGCGGCTCGCCTGCTGCATGTTGTGGGTGACCATCAGCACCGAGTACTGGCCCCGGAGTTCCTGGATCAGGTCTTCGATCTTGCCCGTGGCGATCGGGTCGAGCGCCGAGCAGGGCTCATCGAGCAGCAGCACTTCCGGTTCCGCAGCGATCGCTCGGGCGATGCAGAGCCGCTGCTGCTGGCCGCCCGACATGCCCAGGGCGCTCTCCTGGAGCCGATCCTTGACCTCGTCCCACAGGGCAGCACCCCGCAGGCTCCGCTCGCAGACTTCGTCGAGCGCAGCCCGGTTCGTCTCGCCGTCGATGCGCAGGGAATAGACGACGTTCTCGTAGATGCTCATCGGGAAGGGATTCGGCTTCTGGAACACCATGCCCATCCGCTTCCGCAGTTCGATCACATCCATCCGAGGGTCGTAGATCGAGTCGCCGTTGATTCGCATGTCGCCGGTGATCCGCACGCTCTGCACGAGGTCGTTGAGCCGGTTCACGCTCCGCAGGAGGGTCGATTTGCCGCAGCCGCTCGGGCCGACCAGGGCCGTCACCTTGTTGAGCGGGACCGGCATCGTGATCCGATGCAGCGCCTGCTTGGTGCCGTACCACAGGTTGAACCGGTCGACCTCCAGCACCGGCGGCTCCGCGAGCACGCTGTCGTGCACTTCCGCCTCGACCTCGCGGCCCGCGGCCACGGCGGCGAGGCGATCCTGGGGCGGCTCGCCGGCCCGCGGCGCACCGGCTTCCCGCGGCGGTTCATCGACGGTGGGCATGGCGGGCTCGGCTCCGGTGATGCCCCGGCGGGGCGGAACGAGGAAATCGTACACCACGGTTCTCAGAACTGCTGCGTGACGAACCGCCGCCGCAGCCGCGACCGCATCCAGATCGCGGCCACATTGAGGAGGGCGATGATGGCCACGAGCAGGAACGTGATCGTGAACACCATCGGCCGGGCCGCCTGGCTGTTGGGGCTCTGAAACCCGACGTCGTAGATCAGGTAGGCGAGATGCATGAACTCCCGCTCGGGATGGATGAATGGAAACGTGCCGTCCACCGGAAGTTCGAGGGCGAGTTTCTTCACGCCCACGAGCATCAGGGGTGCCACCTCGCCGGCCCCGCGGGCCATCGCCAGGATCAGGCCCGTCATGATGCCCGGCAGGGCTCGGGGCAGCACGATCCGGCGGATCGTCTGCCACTTGCCGGCGCCACAGGCGTAGGAACCCTCCCGCATCGAGTTGGGCACCGCGGAGAGCGCCTCCTCGGTGGCCACGATCACCACCGGGAGCGTGAGCAGCGCGAGCGTCAGCGAGGCCCAGAGGAGGCCACCGGTGCCGAATGTCGGCTGGCCATCGGCCACGAGACTCGCCTTGAAGAACAGGTCGTCGATGCCCGCGCCAAGCACGTAGCAGAAGAATCCGAGGCCGAACGCGCCGTAGACGATGCTCGGCACGCCGGCGAGGTTGTTGATCGCCACCCGCACGGCGGTGGTGATCGGCCCACGGCCGGCATACTCGCGGAGGTAGAGCGCGGCGAGCACGCCGAAGGGCGCCACGAACAACGCCATGATCAGCGTCATCGTCACCGTGCCCCAGATGGCGGGAAACACACCGCCAGCGCTGTTGGCCTCGCGCGGGTCGTCGGCCAGAAACTCACCCCAGCGCGAGAAATACAGGCCGAGGCTGTCGCCAGGGGAGAGGCGGTTGGGCTGCCAGGCGCGGACGATGCCATCGAGCGGCACGGCCGCGACGCCTCCCGATGCCGTTTCGAACTCGACGACCCAGCCGGCGTTGGCTCCGCGCAGCCGGGCCGTCTCCTCGTCGAGCGCTCGCTCAAGCCCGGCAATCTCTTCGGCGAGCGACGTCTCGCGAGCTTCCGCGGCAGCGGTCTCCGGGCCCGTCGCACCGTGGTCGATGCCCGCCTGCACGACGGCGAGCCGCGCCGCCCGGAGCCGCCGCTGAAGCTGGCCCCGGTCATGCTTGTCAATTCGCTGGGCGCGGAGGGCACGCGACCGGGCGCTGGGATGCTCCTTTCGGTAGGCGGCCCAGACGGCCTCCGGACCCTCGGCCACGACCTCTTCACCGCGGACCAGCCGCTTCGGCACGCCATGAAGCCTGCCGGCCTCCGCCCGCTCGACCACCGTCGCCCACTCCGGCTCGGCCGTCGCGGTGATCGCGGTGTCGTCGATCCACTCGTAGTGGTTGCCAGTGCCGTCAAAGTCGCCGGTCCGCACGAGTCGCCGCGCGGGGTGGCCAGCCGCCTGCTGCGTGGCGGTCACGGCGGCCTCGCGTTCGGTCACCTCGCCGAGCAGCGTCCGGCCGTCGGCGAGCGACAATCGCTCCATCGGCACGGGCCAAAACGTGGCGAGGCCACGGAGGGCGATGAAGGCGAGCAGCCCGACGATCATGGCGATCGCGATCGCCAGCGACGCGGCGGTGAGCCAGACCCACGGCTCGCCGTGGGCGGTGAGCATGGCATGGCCCGAGCGGATGCGGCGTGCCGGCCGGTCAGAGCTCATACGCCCTCCTCCGGAATCGCTGCCGCACCACCTCGGCCACCGAGTTGACCACGAACGTGATCGCGAAGAGCGTCAGGGCCGCCAGGAAGAGCACGCGGTAGTGGGCCGTGCCGCGGGCCGCTTCAGGGAGTTCCGTGGCGATCGCCGCCGAGAGCGTCTGGAATCCATTGAAGAGGTTCCAGCTCACCAGCGGCGTGTTGCCCGCAGCCATCAGCACAATCATCGTCTCGCCGACCGCGCGGCCAAGGCCGATCATCACGGCTGAGAAGAGCCCGCTCGCCGCAGAGGGCACGATCACGCGGATCGCTGTCTGCCAGGGCGTGGCCCCCGCTCCGAGCGAGGCGCTGCGAAGGTGGTCGGGAACGCTCGACAGTGCGTCGTCGGCGAGCGTGAAGATCAGCGGAATGATGGCGAAGCTCATGCCCACCGCCACCACGAGGGCGTTTCGCTGCACGTAGGTGCCGAAGATGCCCCCCCGGGTGTCGAGCCGGAGCGAGTCGAGGAGCACGGCCACGGCCACCGCCACGGCGAGCGTCGCGGCCACGCCGATCAGAAACGACGCGAGCGCCGCCACCGCCGACTGCCGCTGCGACCAGCCGGCGGTGGCCCGTCGCAACCAGGGGTTCACGACCCGACCCACGAGGGCGAGCGCGGCGATCGCCGCCAGCGGCAGGCTGGCGACCACCCAGCCGCCAAACCCGCTTCCTCCCCGGCCGTCGAGCCAGCCCGCCACGTCTCCGCCGAAGAGCCACCGCTCGACCAAGGGTGCAGCAATCCGCGAGAGCCAGATGCCCGCCGGGAGCGCGCCGCACGCGACCGCCACGAGCCGCCAGCCCGGATGCCGCGTCCGCCAGCCCGAGGGAATCAGTTGCCAGAGGTGGGCGGCCAGCAAGACTGCGGCCGGCATCACAAAGAATCCGGTGATCAACGGCATCAGACCGCGTTCGATCACGGGCGAGAACACAAGCCCCGCCATGAATCCCAGCACCACGCTCGGCAGGCTCGCCATCATCTCGATCGTGGGCTTGATCCGCGACTTCCACCGCGGGTGCATGAACTGGCTGGCGTAGATCGCGGCGAGAATCGCAACGGGCGTGGCGAAGAGCATCGAATAGAGCGTGGCCTTGATCGTGCCGAAGATCAGCGGCACGAGGCCAAACTTCGACTCAAACGCTTCGTGGCCCGTCGTCTCCCAGGCGTGCGACGCGGCGGCATAGTTTTCGTACCACACCGGCGTGAGGAGCGAGGCGGGAGAGACCTCGTGGTAGCCGGGATTGATCGACCAGGCGATGAGGCTGCCTTGGCCCGCGGCAACGAGCCGGTTCTCGCCAGACGCCATGCAGAGGTGATCGGCGACGAGGGTGGGGGCGGCATCGGCGGCGGTCTGCGGGGCGGGCAACGATATCACTGCGCGGCCGGTGGTCGACTGCAGCAGCCGCACGGCACCGGTGGCATCCGACGCGGCAAAAAGGCGTGAGCGGGGAGATGCTGCAATCGCCACCACGGCGGACGACTTCCCGGACGGCGGATCAAACACGCGCGCCTCGGCCATCCTCAGGCCGTCTCCGGCCCCGGATGCCGCGACATCGTCTGCGGCGCCGCGGGTCGAGAACAACACCCGCACGCGCCCCGCCGCATCACCCACCGCGAGTGCGACACCTCCGAAGAGCCGCTCGACGGCGGTGACGCTCGTGCCGGCGGGAGCCACACGAAACCGCTCCATCTCCAGCGGTGCGTCGAGATTCCGGATCAGGTAGCGGCGGGCGGCGCCATCGGCCGCGATCAGGAAGAGCTGGTCACCGAGCGTCGACACGCGAATGAACCTCGTCGCGAAGCCGTCGGTGGGCTCGATCGACGTGCCACGCGGCGTGGTCGTCATCTTTCCGGTCATCATGTTTCGCTTCGAGGTGATCGTCTCGACGCGAACTCGCCCCGCCTCGTCCACGGCGGCCACGAGCGGGCCGCCCGCAAGCTGGACGACGTCGACATCGACCACCGGAGCAGCGAGCGGCTGCGCCGGTGGGTCGCCGAGTTCGGCGACCAGCGAGACCCGCGAGAACCGATCGCCTGGCAGGCGGATGACGACGGCGCTGTC
>Ga0114973_10000712_pt1 | contig 25079 bp, 28 predicted proteins | sample M_140807_MF_Meta_FD_87025 | JGI IMG/M metagenome (GOLD analysis project Ga0114973, IMG submission 87025) | Freshwater microbial communities from Lake Montjoie, Canada to study carbon cycling - M_140807_MF_MetaG | ecosystem: Environmental > Aquatic > Freshwater > Lake | place: Lake Montjoie...
CCAAGCCAGTTGTAGGATAGGAAATCTCACCAAAGCGTGGGGTTGCCAAGCAAGATGACATTGGAATAACTTCCTGTGCATTTCCAATAGGGGCACCGGGTGAGATATTCGCCCCGAATCCATAGGTATGTCCCAGACCTCCCCCGCGTTTACGCGTCATACTTCTTTTCAGCTTTTTTAGAAACTTCTTTGCGCTATTGAAAGCTTTCTTTAGAAATTTCTTGGCCATCTCTATTTGGAGAGCAAGATTTTACGCCTGACCCGTGATTTCATATCCTTGGAATTCCGACCTCCACTCTGCCGTCACCCATACCTCTTTCGAGCCACGAAGAAGCTGACTGAGTTTGAATTGCTGAACAGACGCGCGCCCAAGTGGTGTTCCATCCTCATGAAAGAGGTCATAGACATCTGGCATTTTGTCCACAGGAGTGGCACGAGCGCGACGGCTGACTTGTTGCTGTTGCTGTTGCTGTTGCTGTTGTGGTAAAGGCTGTAACTGTACCCGATCCTGTTTCAAGCCCGCATGGGCCTCTGCCGCCTTCATACCCTTCTCCAAATACCAAATCATCCGCCGCCTGGCAGGCATATCAGGAATAAACTCAACACTCTGTACGCCTGTCCAATCCTTCTTAGCAGCAAATTGGTCCATAGACATTGGCTGTGCTACACTTACATAGATGCCACCAAGTAGGCGCGCATCCGGGACCCAATGATGTTGTACAAACTCCTGTAGTCTCTCACGCCGCTGTGTAAATGTCTTTGAAGCCATGAGTCCTTCCCCGCGCCACATCCAAACATCCTCTAGCCGCAAGGTATGTAGCACATCATCCAGAGTTGCCACGAGGACTGTCCCACCACCCTCTTGGACAGCATTCGAGATACGTAGACGCAGAATACTGGCATCTGGCACCATTGTTCCACCCCTCCTGCGAAATTGATAATAAATAGCTGGAATTCCTGGAAGAAGGACCAGGAATCCAGGCTCCCCTCGCCCTTCGTTCTCAAGGGCAAAGAAGACCCCCTTTTTCAAAGGAGCCGCTGCCCTCTCAGGATCCAGGCGTTGACGTAGTACAGTTTCTTGCGAGCATGATTCCAGTACCTTGCGGGCAAGTTGCTGGAATGACGCTGGTGCGCGCTTACGCCTCACGGCGTGGATTTCACGATGACTGTTGCGAAGACTTCCTTGCGAAAGACCTTGTGCCTCCATGTCTACTATAGTATTGTGCTCAGGGCTTAGGTACTTAGAATGTGGCATACCTATCATCTTTTGTCAGGTCATTGGCAAACACAGACCCCATAAAGGTCCCCCCATTCTGTGCAAAATCAGGAGAAAAGGGTGACTCCGCTGTAGCAACCTTTGTACTTCCAACTCCAGATATGGCCAGCTTATTCATTCCTGAATTATCAACGCCAGGTCCAAAAGACATCTCAGGATGACGCATAGAATCCTTGATAGGGGCCTCCATGTTGTTGTCATCATATGGGTCAGTAGGAGTCACTTCCGGGGATATTGTGGGAGGAGTGTCTGCCATTACATTAGGGGCATTTGGACCTCCAGGAGATACTACCCTCTTTTCCATAGGAGGGTCCATCTTCACAGGAGGGGCAGGGGCAGGAACCATCTCTGGAAGATTCACAGGGGTGGGAACAGGAGGGCCCATAGGAGGTGGCCTATTCACAAAGGTTTCACGTTGTACAACAAACAAATTAGGGAAATATGCTCGTACAAGTAAGTATCCAATGAAAAGAACTGCCGCTAAAGCGAGGGCCAAACCTAATGTACTAAACATCTGGTCCTGGTGAGGAAAAAACAAACGATTTATAAACCCGGTCGGAGATAGAATGTCCCTTGCTACTATCTTTGAATCTCTAAAGACCGCGCTTTCTGTTGCAAAGGATGCCGGCTCCCTTGATGCTGTAAAGTTTATGAAGACTGCGATGGAGATGGTGGTAAAGATTTCCTCCCTGTCTCAGTTCTCCGATTCTGAAAAGGACGCTGTGGTCCAGTATTTTTTGAAGAAGGCCCTCGAGCATGTCGGGGGGCTGGGGCCTGTCGAGCCGCACCTGATTTCTGCTGTGGTGACTGCTTCACAAGCCTTGCGCCCCCTTCTTCCTTCTTCGTTCCTTTCCCTGCTGTACTGTAATTGTACGCAGGCACTTGACCAGGCTGACATTGCCACTGTGAAAGAAGCTGTCGAGAAGTTATCTTCCACCCAGGAATCTGGAACTCCAGTGCTCCAGGTTCGTCAAGTAGAATCTGTGCCTCGTACTCCTCTTCAGAGTATACCCGAAACGGAGCCCACCCCTCTGGCATCTCGATAAGCTCTTCGACAATTCCGGCCTCTTCTGAACGCTTTAGAACCTTCCAACAGCGCCACCTGTTCCATTCCTCACCATATAAAAATCCAACATACTCTCCTGCGTCATAGATACGAATCTTTGACGTAAAAGAGTCACCTTTATCTGGACTCCATCGGCAGGACCACATTGTTATGAAATAGGAAGGAATGTTTAGACCATATAGATGGAGGTAGACGCAGTCGTCTGCTGGTGTGACACAACAGATGAAGATTATAGGCGATATCGTGAACAGGACATTGGTGAACTAGAGACAGAAGACACTAAGCGTATAGGCAAACGGGACGAGCTGCGATTTTGCCTCAGGGGCTTGTACTATAATATGCCTTGGTTACGGAAAATATATCTTGTAACCTGGGGGAAGCAATTTCCAAAGTGGTTGGATGAGGCTGAATCTGCTAAACTGAATCCTCCTATTATAAGAATTGACCAGGCCACACTAAATAACGGGAAACGCATGTATGGGTCTCTATCAGTAGAGGCTTGTATTCATCTTATACCAAATATATCTGAGTACTTCTTTTACGCTAATTCTGATATGTTTGTGATTAAAAAAATGGATAGGAAGGATTGGTTTGATGAAAATGGAGTAGGCAAGCTAAGTATAGGACCAGGAATTCATAAGACCTCACACATTCATAATAGATATAATTTGGGGCACTGGTACAAATATGGAACACTTTTACAAGCAGAGCTTTTTGTGCGGAAGTTTGGAACCCCCAATTTTAAGTTTTTTCAATGGACTCATCATATGACACTTGTTTCAAAACAGGCATGTAAGGATACGATAGCAGCATTTCCAGAGCTGTTTGAAAAAACACGCAATTTAAAGGGGCGAGAGGAAACAGAATATATCGGGCGCCTTTTATTTGAATATGTGGCATTACAGAATGGCTATATGAAGCTAAATCCGAAACCACCCTATAGATGGTATCTAAGCCATAGATCCAATTATAAAATGCATTTGCCGAAAAACGTCAGCCTTCTATGTACAAATCTGAATTCTATTTTACCTACACATAAATATGATGACTATATGGCATTTATGACAAAATTGCTTCCGAAATCCCTGCCATCTGAACAATTTATCAACTACGAAGGTAATAACTATACGCAGAAAGGGGGTAGGAAGACGCGTAAGAGAAGACGATTGTAGCCGTTACTCGTTCCTTGCCGCTTGACGCTACGCTTAGTAAAATTTACGGACTAAAGCCCTTACACCTATAAACATAGAATGCCCAGAATACAAGTACTCTTGCTCACGCAAAAGGCAGAAGTAAAGGAGACGAATTTAAACACGGCCCCAGATGGTACTATTAACTTGGCGATGCTACAAGCTCTTCTTAAGAAGAAGGAGGTGCCTGAGTTAATTGGCTCCTACAAGAACAAGGCACAAGGCCTCTTCTTATTCGGCTACACAACCGGCAAGGCAGGTACAGAGAATAAGCATGAGCTTCCTCCCCCTCATGATTCCATTCTCTGTTTCGGTGATTTGATTCTGCTGGCAAGTAAGGACGCAGAGAGCTGGAAAACCCCTGTCCCATTCAAGATGGATGAATATGAGGCCTTCTACACACGCGCCTTTGGGGGATTTGAAGATCTCGATTCCGAGGAAGAGCTTGAAGAGGCGGAGGTAGAGGATTTGGCTGAGGATATTGATGATGATCTAGAGGACGAGGACGAGGTAGAGGTAGAACCAGAAGCAGAGCCTGAAGCTGAAGAAGTACCAGTAAAAGTCAGCAAAAAGACGCGCAAGGCTGCGCAAACAGTTGCCGTGAGTGCGGCACAAGTCTATTCAACCTATCTTCATGTGCCAGCAAGTGAGGAGCTTGTAGAGGAGGCTGAACTTCGAACTGAACTACCACCTGTTCGTGTTTCAGTTCATAAAACAATTACAAAGCTGTTTGGTGAGTACTTGAACGCAGAAGAGTGCTCGCAATTTGAGCGTTGTATCTATAATGGCGCCCTTCGTACCGCCACACAGCGGCATGTGGGAAAATCCTGGACACATCCGCCCTTTGTTGAGGTCTACACGCAGTACGCCAAGCATCTCGCTTCCAACTTTCACCCAGAGTCCTATGTGGGCAATAATGAGCTGTATGCCCACTACAAGTCAGGCGAGATTACATTTGATGACATTTCAAAGATGGACACCTATCAACTCTTTGAGAAGCGCTGGGTGGACTCCTTTAATCAGCAACAGATTCGTGAGAAACGGCAGCTCGAGGGGAACAAGGCGATGGCGACAGACCGTTTCCTCTGTACAAAGTGTTTCAAGCGGGAGTGTACGTATTATGAAATGCAGACGCGCTCTGCCGATGAGCCTATGACTATCTTCATCACATGTCTCAACTGCGGAAAACACTGGAGGCAATAAATACTTTTGAGAGGCAGAATGGAAAGTACAACGGGAGCTGTACCTATTGAAACGTTTTTCACGAATGTGATTGGAAAGGAGAGTGTGGACCCCTTTCCTATGGTTGACCATGCCTGGGACATTTATTCCGGCAAGGGGATTCGTACTGTTTTTTTCAGTATTGGTAATTCGAAATCGGCGGCAGCTGATTTAGATATTGCCGAGAGTCTTGGATGCCCTATTCACGCAGTTCCTCTGAACCATGGACAAGCGGATGAATGGGCAGAGGTGGCACAGATTCTAAAGGAGCGTGCGCGGACTGGGGGTAGTGTGTTTTCTGAGGGGGCGGAGAAAAAGTGGATTTTGCCAAAGAATATCCGTGTACAGAGCACTCTCCCCTGGTGGTATGATGGGCAGATTGATTTGAGTGCTAACGGAATCAGCGGTAGCGGTATAAGTGCTAACGGAATCAGCGGTATGAGTGCTAACTCAGTAATCAAAACCAGGGAAATCATGGCTACCATGACGGATGTCGCCACATCTTTGAAACTTAAGGGTTCTGCGCGCCTTGACATTCTTAAGATTGATTGCTCTGCCGCACCTGGCCTGGAGAGGCCCCTACTGGCTGCCGTATTAAGTGCAGGCTTTCGCCCTGGAATCATTATTGTAAACTGGTCTGGGAGGCCAGATGTGGAGCTTTCTACAACTCTGGCCGCAGGCCATTTACAAAATTCCGGCTATCGCCTAATGTCCAGAATTGATACTAAGTTTGTTTATTACTTTACTGACCAGGACATGTATCAGATTTGTAGTTGGGAGGACAGTACTTGTACGAATCCCATGTTGAATGCAATTGCCTCCGCATCAAAATCTAATGAACAGTCAAAGCCCTAATGGTTCTGACTTCGCTTCTCGCTGAAAAACGCATTATCTTTTGGAAGATCCGAAAGATAATGGTTGGTCGTAGGGCCTATACTGATTCTGTCTATCAAAAGAAGGTCTCAACTGTAAGGGCTTAGAGAATCATCAAGTCACTCAGGCGCCAGTATTCAAATGTTCCATCGGGCATTGGACGCTTAATAATATAAGGCAGGCGTCTCTGCTCGAGCTCTAGCTTGGCGATATCAAGAGGATTTGTTATATATTCAGGTACAGCTACGAATGGCATGGCACCTTCCGCTAACTGATTTGTGCGCGCACCAAGAATCTTGGTGCGTTCATACACCGTAAGGAAGGGTGGGCTCTTGTGCTCCGGGTCCTTTCCGTTTGGAGGCACCGCCTGAAGAGGAACCTCGGCAACAATCGATTCGGCATAATCAAGAAGAGTTTCAGGGTGAAACTTGTAGAGAATCTCGTAGGGGTCCTCAGATTCCGGGACCTCCTCGCCCTCAATGATATCCTCAAGGGCAGTCTCGGGCTCATCGATAAAGTCATCCGCGTCTATGTCTGCCATTCCTACTATACATTCTGAGGGAAAGTTGTTAAATTTTACTAAGCGTAGCGCCCAGGCTTACAAAAATTGAGGGGGCTTATGGAGCTCGTTCGAAGTATAACACAGAATGTCCACCGCGCCCGTGATTTCAGCTACCGAGGATTTGAAGCAGTACGAGTCCTTTGATGACATGGGTCTTCCCGAGAATCTTATGCGCGGTATCTACGGCCACGGCTTTGAGAAGCCTTCCGCAATTCAGAAGAAGGGGATTGTTCCAATCAAGGATGGTCACGATGTTCTTGCCCAGGCGCAGTCAGGCACGGGCAAGACTGGAACTTTCACTATCGGGGCACTTTCACGAGTGGACCCTTCTTTGAAACGCGTCCAGGTTCTGGTCCTAGTACCAGTCCGTGAGCTCGCACAGCAAATTGAGGGTGTCGCCAAGGCACTGAGTCACCACATGGGAATTAGCGTCTACTCGGCAACGGGTGGCACGCCTGTAAGAGATGATACAAAGGCTATTGACAGGGGCTGCCAGTTCCTTATTGGAACCCCTGGGCGTATTTATGATTTGATGAACCGGAATGTGGTGAGCAGTGAGTTCATCCGTGTTCTCATCTTTGACGAGGCCGACCAAATGTTGGAGGACCGCTTCAAGGAGCAAGTAATGTGTATTCTTCAACGCGGCTTCCCCAAGGAGACCAAGATTGCCCTCTTCTCTGCCACTATGGATTCCGATGTGATTGAGGTGGCCAATCAATTGCTTCGCGACCCTATCAAAATCCTGGTGAATCCCGAGGATGTTCCCCTGGATGGTATCAAGCAGTACTATATTCCTCTTGATTCCGAGGACTGGAAGTACGAGGTCTTGTGTGACTTGTACCAGCAGCTCAATATCAACCAGGCACTCATTTACTGTAATAAGAGGCAGAGGGCCGAGTGGTTAGCTGAGAAAATGACTACTGCCGGCTTCCCCCTCTCCTTCATTCATGGTGAGATGGACGTCGAAGAGCGCAAGCGCCGTATGAAGGATTTCCGAAATGGTACTGTCCGCGTGATGATTAGTACGGACATGTTGGCGCGTGGCATTGATGTCCAGCAGGTGAGCTTGGTTATTAACTACGAGCTTCCTACAGTAAAAGAAAACTACATCCACAGGATTGGTCGCGCTGGCAGGTTTGGTCGTAAGGGTGTTACGATTAATCTGATTTCAAAGGATGAGACGCGCGCCCGTGATGAGATTCAGGACCATTTCAAGATAACAATGTCTGAGATGCCAAGTGATTTGTCTGCCATCAGTCTGTAGGCTCTCTTACATCATGCCGGCATGTAGGACAGTTCACAGACCTCATAAACCAAGTATCAATACATTCGATGTGAAATCTATGATCACACGCTCGAATGCACCTCGCATCGGACCCAGGCTCCATCCGGTCTTGACAAATAGTACAAATCTCTGACTCAGCGTCAATGATTTCTATCTGAGTTCCATTTTCTATTTGTTGTGCGGAAGGACGAACCACGACAGACTCCATCATATTTTGTGCTGGATGTATGGGCATAACAATAGGCATATCGAAAGCACTGGCGTTTAGAAGGGTTGTGAATGCCGCAATCATACGTGCCCTATCATCAGAGTATCCCCCTCCCCCTCCCCCCCCCCCCCCCCCACCCTCCCCCCCAGCGGACCCACCACTAGCCACAGGGGGGGCAGGCTCGGGCTGAGGGTCAGAGTAGGATTCTGTCCTCTGGAGAGGCTCAGCGCGCGTCTGTACACGTGGTGGAGTTTGGAACTGAGAAGTATATGTCCTCCGAGCGGCAGACGCGAGGTCAAAGTTCCTATGGACCTGGTGCTGGATATAGGAAACGAGAGGGGCGGCGCCACCAAACTGCTCGGGTGGTCCGTAAAGAATCTCGGGAAAGTAGTTATGGAAACCATCCAAGAAGCAATCGGAGTAGTGTCTCTCGTAGGGCATTTCGAGCTGCTGGTGTCCGTGAAATTGAAGCCTCCAATTTTTCCGTGAGCGTCTATAAGACCATGGACAAGATACAGCCACGTGTAGACCCTAACAGAGGCTTCGGTGGAATCATCAACATGGGACTCACCTGCTACGGAAATGCCGTGATTCAGAACATGCGCCACCTGTCAAAGCTCATCTGGATTATGGAAGAGGGAAAGTACAATACTCTCTTCAACAAGGCCCCAACCACACGCCGTGAGAAGCTTCAGAATGTCACGGCCGCCTTTGCAGAGATTGTACAGTTTCTCGGGAAATGTAATAAGGGACAGAGTGTGCGCCCAGGAACTTTCTGGAAGCGTCTTCAGCCTGCGGTTCATGATACTCTCTACGAGCAACTCGCCACCAAGATGTGCCACGACAGCCACGAATTCTTCCTCTTCTTGTTTGAGGCCATACATGAGGCAACGAGTCAGGAAGTCGACATGCAAATTCTGCGCCCACCTCCTACGACGGCAGAGGAAGTCCTTGTTCATGGTGCCCTCAAAGCATGGCAGGACACATTTACAAAAGAGTACAGTCCTTTCGTACACATGTTCTATGGGATGTTTCATCAGAAGACGGAGTGTCAGGCCTGTAAGAATGTCTCTCATCGCTGGGAGGCATTCAACGCCCTGAAAGTGCCCGTTCCACAATCGGGAGAATTCAACCTCATGGATGCTCTAAAGGATGATATGGTGCCTGAGGACATTGAAGAATATGTCTGTGAGAAGTGTGGGCCTCCTCGTCGCTCAGCCAAGAAATCAATCAGTATCTGGCGTATGCCCCTGGCACTTGTGGTAACCTTGAAACGCTTCACAAATGACGGGAAGAAGATTAACACGCCCCTGGCACCTCTTCCGCTCATGGATTTCGCGCCCTATTTCTCCCAAGAAAGTCCTGAGCGTCTAGGGGAGACCCGCTATACCCTACGAGGTATGGTGGATCACCACGGACAACCGAGCTTTGGGCATTATACAGCGCAATGCCAGCATTTAGGAAATGATAAATGGTATAATTATGATGATGAAAGCGCACAAGAAATGGCTGGGCCTCGATTTGGTGCCTCGAATTACATGATATTCTTCGAGCGGTATTCCGTAGCTAATGCGGTAGAGGCTTAGAGTACGTCCGCGAATCCTTCAATCCTTCCATCCTTCACAAAGACGCTCTGTACACGTCCCAGGAACCCATTTTTATCCGCAATACGGAAATGGACATGAGGAGCCAACCGACCCTTCATAGGAACAGTATAACTCTGAGGAGGTCCACGGAAACGGAGAATGGCGTGTCCACTGCTGTCCGCAACAACGACACCCGAGTTCTCATATTCCCCATATGCCTCCTCAGGTGTCGGGAAGTCACTGCCCTGATTTGGGTCAGGCTCGGCAGCCCAATACACTACCTTTGTACCGGGGCGAGTACGCACAGTCACCTGGTCATTAGCATTCTGTGGAGTCTTTGCCACCATGGCACCTGCTGGAACTAACGTCTCGCCCAGAAAAGGGAGATAGATATCACGCTGAAAAAGAAGAGGAAGTGCTGCGAGGCCAATAATAATATAGAGCCAACGGGCAAGGCGCAGAGGAAGAACAAGACGCACCAAATTAATGTCGGCGACTCCCACGGCCAGCCAATTCACGCTTCCTAGAAGCACTAGGGCAATCAGAATCATATGAAACCATTTTTGATAATACATATTTGTGAGGTCCATGATTTTCTATCTATACAGCAGAAATGAGTGCCTGTGCTTTGCGTCGTTGGGGTACTGGTACACCCTGTGTGAAAGAGTCAGGGGTCGAAAAGGAAATGTCTTTAAAGCTTGCCGCGATGCGCGCCGAGCGTGAGAAACAAGATGGAATGTGGAATACTAATACAACGACAATAATGACACCTTCCGAATCGGAGAAACATATCCAGCCTTCCACTGAGCAAGATTTATCGAAACGAAGATAAGAACAACTCCAATAACAAGGCCTGTAATTCCATATCTCTTAAAAAATGAAAATCGGATATATATAGTAGCAAATATAATAATCACAGCAGAGGATATAAATTTCCACATATAATAATCGTCGAGATTACTCATTCTACAGGGCGTTTAGATCTTTTAGAGATTGGTTTAGGGATTGGTACCTGGCGTCTAGTGGAATCCAGTGTCCAGGCTACACGGGGGTTGATGGCGAGGAAGTCCGGGACCTTGGGCACCTTTGCCATGGTCTGCCCCCTTACCTCCACCCAGTCCTCAGCGGAACCTTAAATATAACCACCATAACATAAATAAATAAAATAAGAGCTATCCACTGGCATATGAAATAAAAGTCGAACTTAGCCATTCTACAGCACCTTTAGATAAAAATTCTTATATCTTACTAAGATATGTCTCGAAAGAGCGTGTACATGAGCCTAGGACACGGAACTGATATCGTAAAAGGGGAGCCCCTTCCAGTCCCGGAAGGATGCGTGTATGTGACATTCGCTCTCTGTGGGCAAATATCCACGCACTCTCATCGTATCATAAAAGCATTTGAGGACCCTGCTGTGAAAGAATTACTACGAGACCCTGTGAAGCATTTGGCCCGTCTCACCGCACATTTCGGTGACACTCTTCATGTACATTATCCTGGGGCGGAAGACCCTACAAGCCGAACCTACTATGATGCCAAGTTCACACCATTTCTGGCAAATCAAGTAAAAGATAAATGTTTTTGCAAGAAATCCGGCCTTTATAAACTCGGTGACATTGCTACCTTTAAAGTTCCTGCCGCCCTGATATCACATGAAGTACATTCCGATATGCGCAACTATACTGCTACCTTTCCCTGTGATGATATCAAAGAACCAGTCCTGAAATATATTTACAAGGGGAGTCTGAATCCAACACTTGATGATATTCTCAAAGAGCATGATGCCGGTCCACTCACATACAAAAAGATGAAGGCTGTCGCCAAAGAGCGTGCCTATTTACAATCCTGGGCGTTTGAGAAATGGCCAGGCGTACATTATAATTTCGTATGTAGAGGCTCAGCCACCACAGAAGAAAATATTAAGAATTCACCTACACTGAGAAGGCGACGAAGGTCATTGAGTGCCTCTAAGAAGCTTGTTAGCGCCAAGTAAAGGCTCGGCATACATATCCTCCTGTATATAGACTTTCGTGTGCTCCATTTCACCACAGATATCAGGTAGCGTGAAATTCGGAATTTTACTGAATTTATCGAAACAGGATTCTCGAATACGCTCAGGAATCTTTGTGTTTCCCGCAATAGATACAGTATTGATATCTTGGCGCAAGTACTTCAGAAATGTCTTACAGTCTTTTCGTGAAGATGGAGGTATACCAACTTCTTCTTCTATTTTTCTCCGAATACCTCCCCATGCTGCCGCATACTGTGTATGCTCTGCCGCCAATGATGTATAAGCTAGTTTATCTTGAAGAACATTTGTTATACTAACAATAATTGATAATGAGCCGAAAATCCAGGCCAATTGAAACCCGTCAATTATAACACCGCCTATTAAGACATTGGATAGACCGCTTACAGCCGTTAATACATTGGAGGCAATCATTATGGCCCGTGATTTTCTATCGTATTCAGAAAAGGTTTGTGTATGCATCCATTCAAAACATTTCGCTTGGTCTCCCCATTTGGCAAGCATCTCATCAATAGAAAAATCCCATACTAAATCTCCACTGGGAACCTCCTCTTTATCACTCATACCATATTACAATATTTTATACCCTACGTGTACATCCTCCTTGCCGACTCATCCATGACAGGCCCTTTTTTCTTCAAGAACAAGTCCACATGAGTCTTCTTAAGCACGAAAGGAAGATGGAAGTCGGCAATATAGAATGGCAAGTCCTTTGCATTGAAGATACGCAACATGTTAATCTTCTGTGCGATTGCCTCAATACAGCGCTTCAACTCGCGAACACCCTTCTCCTCACTGGCATACTCATTAATGATGTGCTCCACCACATCATGCCCAATCGCCACCTTTTCCTCCAGTGCCACGTCACGCAGGGCCGTAGGAAGCAGGAAGTTCTCAGCGATTGCTAACTTCTCCTTCTTGGAATATCCTTCGAGCTGAATGACCACCATACGGTCCAATAAGACACGGTCAATCTTCGACAAGTCATTCGCCGAGAATGAGAACAGAACCTTACTGAGGTCAAGAGGAATCCCACTCAGATACTTGTCCTCGAACTCACTGTTCTGTACAGAATCCGTCAAGTGTACCAGCAAATTCTGGACCTCCTCGCCCTTTGGAGTGGCACTAATCTTATCCAGCTCATCAAACATCAGTACCATTGACATGGACTTGGCCGCCACGAGGGAATTCACAATCTTACCACAGTGAGACCCCTCATACACGACCTGGTGGCCCGTATAGGTACTCGCGTCAGAATCACCACCCAGCGAAATGAACTGGAATGGCCACGCCAAGGATTTTGCTATGCCATTCTTGATGAGACTTGTCTTTCCAATTCCGGGTGGCCCAGCCAAGAGAACTGAAAGGCCGGACGCGGATGGATTCGTAATCTTACTTGCGATGAATTGGAGAATCTGAATCTTGGCCTCCTCCTGCCCGTAAATGGCCTCACCCAGACAACGCCGTGCCTTCTCCATGAAACCGGCACACGTCTCTGTACCATCCGACAGCTTCACAGGAATGTCCTTATAGACACCAAGAGGGAGCGAAGAGAACTTCTCTAACCAGGCACGCTGCTTGAAGTACTCACCAGACCCAGGGTCCATGCTCTGCAGGGTATTGTAGCGAGCAAGTACCATCGACTGAATCTCAGGGCTGATATTCATTGACAGAATCTTGAACATCATTGACTGAGAATTAGGGTCCGTGGAAGGCTTCCGCTCCAGGGCCTTCAAGATACTGGCCTGGCGCTCGGGCGTCTGCCTCTTAAACTCATCAATCTGGTCATCAATCCCACCCTCCTCCTGCTGCTTTGTAAGAAGCTTCACGAAGTTCTTCACATCTGCTGACTCCTTCTTCATGTTGTGGCGCTTGGGAACCATGCGGTCCTCCTCTCCCTCGCCGCCAAAGCTGATAATGAGCCCTCCATGACGATTGTCATCATACTCCTCGTCATCATCGTACTCCTCATCCTCATCATCCTCATCATCCGCATCTTCATCCTCTTCATCTTCCTCTTCATATTTTGATGCCTTCTTAGGAAGAAATCCCTTGCGCTTCTTGGGCTCCTCATCCTCAGAATCCTTTTTCGCTTTGGGCTTTTTGGCTTTTGCCTTGGCCTTTGACCTAGTACGAGGTGCCTCGCTCTCCGTCTCCTCAGTCTCATACTCTGACTCCGACTCCGTGTATGCGAGAAGTCCGCGAATATTTCCACGGCTGTCGACACTATCGTCATCACTCCCTGCCCCACCTGCCTTACGCTTCGTGGGTCCCTTCTTCTTGTCCGGAACATCCTTCTTCTGGCGAGTGGGCATCCTAGGAGAATCTCTGTTTTTCATTGCGCTGTAAAAAACACGGGATGGTTTCCAGCCCCAATTTTTTATCCACGGCATTAAACGAGATTGTCCTTGATATCCATCAAGATGAACCTTGCCTTGGGAGAAAGGCTAGGGAATTGCTCCTTCTTCTCCAAAAGTGCGTCAATCGAAGTGGCCGACAGTGTTAGCAAGCTGTTGCGTGCCGACACGAAGAAGGGCGACATCTTTTTCTTCAAAACGCGCGACATCCTCAAAAGACAATCGCCGTATTCTTCCACCAGCGTCTTCTTCTCGGGAGCCGCCGCGTATTTCAACATCAGCTCACAGAGTTTCCGAAACGTCTGCTCGAGATTTGACAAGTCAAGAATCTCCAAGGCAGCCAACTCAGCCAAGAATTGACTATAGCCCTGGCGATATCTCTTCTCACGATTCTTCTCCACAAAGGCATTGTACTCGTCACCCCCCTCGGGAACCTCCTCCACCTCATCAAAGATTTCCAAGTAATTCGCCTGTAGCTTCTGCATCTCCTCCAGAATCACCCTGTAGCGCACGGAAATCTCCGCCAATAACTTGGCATACAACGCACAGAAGTTCTCCTCGGACGCCGCCTTCTTGAACACGAGAAGCATGAATTGCCGAACCATCTCTCCTAAATCGGGCTCGCCAGAGCCCAGAATTTGATAGAGAAAGTCACGCACATCATTGTACGTTGCCCCGCTGAACTTATTGAGCTTCGAAAGAATAATATTATTCAGAATCTTGTCGTCAACGTCCCTGCCGGAATTCTTGAACTTGGATTGATAGCGTGTAGGGGCAAAGCCCCCGGGACTACCACTGCCTGGAGAGGGACTGAAGGACTTTGACGAAGGGACCTTGTGTATAGGGGCAATACTTCCAGAGCTGGTACTACGAAAGACTGGCTTCCCAGGACTCGCGGCCCCTCGCCGCCAATCCACATTTCCTGTGCCAGGAAGATCACACAGATCCTTCAGAGCTGCCACTATACCACATGTGGTTGGTGAAGGCCTTCCCACTTGGCCCTGTAAATCAAGCATGGTCCGAATGATTTCAAGATTGGATGCCATTCCTACTGTATATGTACCAGGGAACCTTAGGTATGAGCAATTTTTCCACGCGTAGGAAAGCTTCGAACAAGCTTCTTGGCAGCTTTCAGAATGTCTCAGTTAAAAGATTCTATCGCCGCTGGATACAAGATTGTGGAAGATGCCAATCTACAGGGACTTTCCGAGAAGCTGAGTTGTAAACTTGCTCTCTCGAACAAGGCCCTACAGAAACACATGGCTGCCGCAACAATGACGAAGCCTTCTGCGCTTATTAACCGGCAAAGAATCATTATGGAGCTTCGAACAAAGCCCGTGGGGCCCTGGAATACATATTTCGCACGTATTGCCGAAATAGAACAGGAGGCCACTCCCTTTTTTGAGAAAGGCTCTGTCGAAAAGGATTCCTTGGAAGACGACGCCATTTCACAACTCTCTTTCCAAGATAACATCTTCAAGCCACTCAATCATTTGCCTTTTATGATTCAGGCCCTAGCCATTTTCAAAATCTGGGTGGTCCCAGCTGTAACTTTGATGACCCCTATTATGGCCTGGATTCTCCCCTATATTCTGTTAAAGTTCGTCTATGCCTTCCCAATCAAGCAACAAGAATACGTACAAATGCTACAGAGCATGTGGGTTGGCAATATGGGGCCTGTTGCCACGGGTGAAATGCTCTCTCCGCGCTCCATAGCACAGTTCCTTATTTTCGGATTCACATTTGCCCAGAGCATGATACAACCTATTCAGAATGCCATTCACCTCAATAAGACCGATAGCATTATTCTCGGAATGGGCGCCAAGCTTCTGGAGCTGCGAGACCTCCTACAGAGCGTACGGGAAGATGCCGAGCGCCAAGGCCTGAATATTCATCTGACGAAGGGGCTGGATGAGCTGGAGGGGCTGGACCCTAGGAGAGCCTTTCTCCTGATAAAAGAGCATCCTGAGCGCCTACAAATTGCTCTGAGCGATTTGGCGAATGTGGAGATTCTCTGGAGAATCTCGCAAGCTAACTTCCTGAAGCCAGTTGTCTTTCATCCCACAGCCATGAGCATAACACAGATGGTTGATATTTCCCTTACTGACGGCATCCCTTCCTCTCTAGACTTGGACAAGCACGCAATTATAACAGGACCCAATGGGGGGGGGAAATCATCTTTCTTGCGGGCGGTTCTTCAGTGTGTTGTCATGGGGCATGCATTTGGAATGGCCCCCGCAGAGAATGCCGTGATGCCCCGTTTTCATTGGATTGCTTCAGGCCTACAATTACGAGACACTCCTGGCGTCTATTCCATGTTCGAGACGGAGGTGAAATTTGCCTCTGATTGTATTCGGGCTACAAATAATGGCCCGGGCCTGGTCCTCTTTGATGAACTCTTTCATAGTACAAATCCTCCCGACGCCGCCCGGAGCGCAGAGCTATTTTTGAAACAGCTGTGGGCGTCAGGTACCTATAGTGTTGTGAGTACGCATGTATTTCCTCTTGTGGAGGGAAGGCCCGAAGGGGTCCAGGCAATTTGTTGTAGGGCTTCGGAGGTCAATGGGGAGCTTGTATATTCCTACACAGCGGAGCCCGGTATTTGTAAGGTGAGTAGTGTTCACAAGGTATGGCAAAAGTATGGGTTGGCCTCCCGGAAGCGCGGCACATAATCTTTGGCAAAGTCTCCAGAAGAAGGAGAAACTCAAATGCCAATCGATGCCCTGCTTGTTGGTCTCATCGTGCTTCTGATTTGCGGTGCTGGAATGATGTACTTGTATATGCGCATTACCTTTTATGAGCGCAAGGGTAGTACTATGGAGTCAGTCCTGGTGGATTTGAGAATGGCGATTGATTCCTTGATGCACACGGTTCATAGGGCTCCATCTCCTATTGCCCCTCAGCCCGAGGGCATGGACCAGCCTCATGAGATTCAGCCTCAGGAGGTTTCCGCCTCTGCCCCCGTCCCTTTTGATTCTACGGAGGCAGAGAGCTTGCCCGAGGAGAACTTTTATTCTTCCGTTCTCAACTTGGCACATGAGGAGGCGGGCAAGCCCGAGAGTCAAGTAGAGCCCCTTGATACGATGACCAAGAATGACCTTATTGCCGAGGCAGAGAAGCGTGGGGTCCGTGCCAAGAAGAGCATGAGTCGCAATGAGATTCTGAGCTTGCTGCGTAGTGCTGGTGCCCCTAGTAATAACAGTATGACAGCAGGAGCTGAGAATGCCTCATCCGCAGCAGCTTTGGACGGTGGTGTTGTTGATTTGGGACAGGATAGTTCATCTCTGGACTAATATGACACTACAACAGATATCATGGACGCAAAGCTTTTTCGCCTTCCAACAAATCCCAATTTCTACTCTGGAATTGCCAGTGCCAACCCTTTCGATCTCAAAGAGCAGCAGAAGCGAAGCCAGCTCCCCACTTCCGACTCCCGATTCCCTGGGTGGTCAGCGCCCATGGCGGACGGTCGTCTGGTAACAGACTATGCCACACACTGTACGCAGAACGTACCGACGAATCAACAATACGCAACAAAGGAGTGGCTGACAAAGAATGCCCTGGAGATTATCCGGATTGCTCGCGAACGCACTTCACAACAAACAGGTGCCATCTACGGCATGGACCCCACGGTGGTTCCTCCTCCTGCTATGATTGTGAAGTGTGAGACGAATGATTGTGTACGGAGCTTGACAGAGACACCTGGTGGTATCGGGATGGAAAGGGCGAATGCAGCAGCACCGGACCTATTTGGAACATGGGACAATTCCGACTGGGGGGCTACTGCCCCGCCTCCAAATATAGCGAGGACGACCAATTATGAAGGTGGTAGGAATACGCCAAGGGGCTAAGCGAAGCGACCAAAGCTTGCTTAAACACCCACTACAGAGAATAGTAAATGACAGAATCTATGAAGGTACTGGCATTTGATATTGGTATTCGGAACTTGGCCTGGTGTCTTATGGGCTCTGGTACAAAGCCGGCCATTCTCGGTTGGCAGAACTATGACCTTCTTACAGGGTCCGGGGCGGAAGTTCCAAAGGTGAAGACTACGTGTTGTAAATGTACTGTAGGAGCTGCCTTTACAAATCCCGTGGCTGGCCCCACTTGCCTTCGCCATTGCCCCCCTACGCATCCGCCTTTAAAGGATTTGAGTGGCGTAGTCTATAAACGTATTCCGGATCTGAAGACACTACGGCTACTTGAGCCGACGTTGAAAACTACGAAAGTGAAATTCCTGGAATCGCTGGCCACAAAGCACTCACTTCCTATAGAGAAAGTGAAACTGAAGAAGGCAATTGAGACGGAGCTCACACAGCTCCATGATGCCATTCGCACGTTCGTCATATCGAATGTTGAAATCTTTCGCCAATCCACCCACATTCTATTAGAAAACCAGCCGGTTCTTAAAAATCCGACAATGAAGTCTGTCCAAATCCTTTTATTTGCTACACTGCGAGATGTTCTACAGCCGGCGCCGCCACCTTTGAAGTTAGTACATGCGGGTAAAAAGGTACAAGGTATGGAGACGGGTGATTCCGGCTATAAATCACGGAAAGATGCTTCGGAAGCGAAAGTGGAGCAGCTCTTAACGGCAGGAAAACTTGATGAGGCGGCAAAATGGCTTACACACTTTAAAGGACACGGGAAGAAGTCAGATTTGGCCGATGCCTTTTGTATGTGCTGGGATAAGATTAACACATAGTAGATGAATAGCTTGAGTAGATTATTAGATAGGTTCCGTTTTTCTCCTAGTAGGGGTACGCGAAAGAATACTTATGCTACGAAACTTGTGGGGGACCATGGGAGTGCTCAGAGCAATTCGAACTCTTCGAGGTCTTCGAGGTCTTCAAGATCTAGAAGTTCTAAACGAAGTGAATCTAAACGTAGTGGATCTAAACGAAGTGAATCGAAGCTGAGTGATTCTAACTCAAATAGTACCTATATCAGCAGTGCAGAGCTGCGTAGGGCGACAAAGGTAAAAAAGGGAAAGACGGCAAGGCAGATTCGTAATGAAGATGTAATGAAAGTGAAGTTACCAAAAGGCATGGGGTACCGTGCAGCGATGGACAATAGGGCGTTCAAGTACAGGGTCGAGCAGCTGAAGCATAATGGATTTAAGTTTCATGAGGCAAAGGGGGGATTTGCGGTGTTTACAAGGCCTGTGTCGAAATAAGGCTTTGCCTTATTTGGAACCTACAGGCCTACTGCGTACAAGGCCTATCAAGGCCTAAATATTCCTCCAGAACAACTATAAAGATGTTCAAAATCTACGTAATATTTCATAAGTTTCTGGTACCAGAATGTTATGAAACATTATCAGGCGAAGACATTTCAGAGCATGTACGCTTCATTGAAGTGAATGCCGCAATCCCGAAGGAAATTCCACCTCAGCTAGGGCACCTGACACCCTATATAATTCAAGAGCGTGAGCTCACTTGGTACAATCCCTTTCTACAACACAATCGCTTCTGTGAATCAAGTGCCTTCTTCCATATTTGGAAGAATCCTCATCTGATGGAGAACTATACCGGCTTCATACATTATGACATGCTTCTCAAAAAGGAGGCTATTGAATTCCTGAAGGCTGAAATTTCCGCGGCAACGACCCCTCTCGTTTTCACACAAATGACCCTCGATGCCAGACCTCATCTTACACAGATAATTGGAATACAAGGCTGGGAATTCTTTGTACAGCTTTACAATATTATGTTTCAAACGACACATACTCTTCAAATGATACTTGACAAGGAAATCCCTCTGTATCACTCTTTTGTTCTTCATATAAGCATTTTTGACAGGATGATGTACTTTGCCGAAAAGGCGATTCCCTACATGTTTGAAATGCTACACTTCAATACAAAACACATGCCCTTTATGCTTGAACGCCTTCATGCTGTTTTTCTCGCCTTAGATGCCCTAGAGGGAACCAAATGGATTCCTCTACCCGGCGTTATTCACCAGGATAGATTGAAGGATGACTGGAGGGGTGCGCTATAAGGCCATCTAAAAAGAACGAATCAAATCGAAGAAGATGGACCGCCCTGTTACCGTCCACGAAATGGAATCTATGGCGATTGGCCTTGATGGCCCCGACTTCACGAAGGAGATTGGTATCATTCCCGATAATGATTCACTCGGGTTTGGGATGTTGGCGAATCCTGGTAGGCAGCGAGGCGCCTCAGCCTACGCAGTACCAGAGCCTTCTACATCTTCAGGTCTTGCCGAGGTGGAAATTGGAAGTCTCGATACCCTGGAGCCTATAACATTGAACCTGGGCTCCAGCTCCAGCTCAGCACAACCAGTTGAGATTCAATTTACAAAGGCAGACAATGATATTGGGAGTGGGGGGCTCTTCTCGAACATGCAGACTTCTACGGCCCCTGGTTTCAATCTGGCATCTGCTCCCACTCCCCGCATGGACCCCGAGAAGGAGCGCAAGGAAAAGTCCGAGTTGGTTGCCAAGCTCCAGCGCCTGGAGCAGAAGGGTTTCCCGGTGAGCAAGCGCTTCACGATGGACAATAGCCTCGAGGAGATGAATCAGGAGTTCAATCGCCTAGTGGATGCCCGTAATCTGGAGGCATCTCTTCGGTTCCAGCGCCAGGCACTGATGTCTGTGGTGACGGGTCTTGAGTGGGCAAACAGCCGGTTCGACCCACTTGATATCAAGCTGGATGGATGGTCTGAGGCGGTACATGAGAATGTGGAGGACTTTGATGAAATCTTCGAGGAGCTCTATGACAAGTACAAGGAGCGTGGTAAGATGCCTCCCGAGGCGCGCCTGGTTATGGCATTGGCAGGGTCCGGCTTCATGTGCCATGTGAGCAATACTTTCCTGAAGTCCCGTATGTCCAACGTGAGCGCCGATGATATCTTGCGAAACAACCCTGACCTCGCCAAGCAATTCGCCACGGCAGCAGCAAACCAGGCGGGGCCTGGATTTGGGAACTTTATGAATATGGCCATGAATGGGGCACAGGCTCCTAGTCAAGGCGCTCCTGTCAATATGTTTGGGTCTTCCGCCCAGGCAGCTTCTCAGGCGGCACAAGAGGCACAGGCTCGCGCGAGAGCCGAGGTGAACTTTCAGAAGAATGTGGGTGGTACCCCAGTAGGACAGGCACCTCAGCCTGTTGCCGCCATGGAGCCCAGGCAGACGGCACGTCGCGATATGGGTGGCCCTACTGGCGTGGATGACATTCTCCAGTCATTCGCGGAGGCTCGTCGTAATGAGTCCCTCGATGGCACGGCCTTTCCTGACATTCCCATGAATCCTCAGTCGGCAACTGCAGCGGCCATTGAAATCCAGTCTATGGTCTCTGGAGATGACATTGGAAGTACCACCGAGTCTCGCACGGGTCGTGGGCGTCGTCGCCGCCAGCCTGTAGGAGGCACGGTTAGCTTGTCAATCTAAACTCTTTTAGGGCTTTGAAAAAGCATATGAAGAGTCTAATTAATAACTCCCTGTAGAGTTCTCATATTCTCCTTGTACCATCTTACAAGGGTTTCGTTGAAGGGCTCCTTTTTCTCTGGTTCTTCAGCTGGCTTTGACTTATTTATCTTATCGTGTAGACGTTTGTAGATATCTTGCTCTTCTGCTGTCAAGCCAGTGGTAGCTACAGTAGGGGGTGGTGGAACGGCTTCTCCAAACAGATAGAAATTGCTATGCTCATTCAGCAAATATCCAATTACAACAATGAGTCCAATACTCAGCCAAAGAGCCGTAAAGAGATTTCTCGTTGCCACAAAAATCACTACGAATAACATGGCGCGACGTATCCATGGATTCTGGAAGAATTTATCTTGCTCTGGAGTGAGTCCAGGTGCCAAATGACGACCTCCCAAATTCAGAAGAATCATACTCATGCCAATAAGGTACGTGTTTGTATTAAGACTCATTAGTACGGCATCTATTGGATTTAAGGAGCCAGCGGCAGCAGCCATAGGTGGTGGTGGAAGGCTCATCTCTATCGTGTTATGCCAAGATAATTTCTGCCGGGTCACTACTACAGTTATCGCTTCCACTTTTCCATTGTCACTTCCATATCCATAACGTAGAAGAAGGTTGCGAATGCCATCATTATACCTACAAAGGGGTCCCACATGGCACCAACGATGAGTGCAACAAGGAGTAGAAGACGCCAGGCGGCGATTGGATAAAGTTTGACAAACAAACGAGGATATTCATTCTGAAATATGGCACCTTCTATCACATTCCAAGTGAAAAAGAAGAAAGTTACAAATAATTTCAAGTAGTCTTCCACTGTTTCTGTAAATTTTAGAAGATTCTTCACCTTCATCCTACCGTGTTGTGCTAAATAAAGTACTCCCAGGGGGAGTACTTAATTGCGCCGTACAACACAGAGATGTTGTGCTAAATAAAGTATCCAAGCCTATCTTGAACTAGTATTGGAATTACTGGCATTGGAATTATCCTGAATAGCACGAGTCTGTACACGGTCCTCTTCTACACCTACAGGGTCTTCCTTAAACACCTTTTCTACAAACCACCTTTTGGGCTGTGTCACTAGTTTCACATCAATATCACTGGCTGGTTTGTCTTTGAAGGCTTCACGAAAAGTCCGGGGTGCTACCGCAATACAGAGGACTGTGAATAGTGCCATAAGCAGCGCATAAATCCATGAATATGTTTCAGCAACGGCGATTGTGATAGAAAACAGGACTAGACGACCGAGAAAGCTGTTTGCTCGGAAACTGAATGATTTGGGTATGTGCGCAATGTACGTTATTACCAATGACAGTATGATACCCACATAGATATTGAGTGGTTGGGCGTGCTTCTTGATAATATCAAGGATATGCTCTTTCGCGCCTCCCTTCATTATAGGTGGACCGTTCATTCTTCTCAGTGCTAACATCCTTCGATAAGATTTCTCAGATTGAAAACAGAGTGAGGCTATGGACCTCTGTTCATTAGAAGATGCATTTCCAAATATTGATACCAAGAGTGTTCATAAGAGCTCCGGGTTTCCGTATGTAGGTGGTACAGATTCAAAACCAAGTCGGGAAGAGCGAAGGGCTGCCAGGAGGTTAGCCAAGAAGCTAAAGGGACCAGCGGCAACTTATTCGGACTCTATCACGCCGGACCTACCTCCGACAGATCCTGATAGGCCGGCTATGAAACGAATGGAGGCAGTGGAATCAGTACAGGATGAAAAGGAGGAATTCAAGATACCTGTATTACCAAAGGCCAGTTGTCTCTTTTCAGACACGGGTACTCCTGCCTATTTTGGAAAGAGTGAGGATGATACAGAGGAGGGGTTCTCAAGTTTCAGCGCTGTCCCAGGAGATGACCCGAATTATGTACTACAGCCTGATTTCGTTAAGAGTTTCGATTTGAAGGGGGCAGCAAAGGCGGCAGGACAACTCCCGGAGCTGAATGATTCATGGAAACCTATGACACCAGCAGCGAGCTATACTGCATATCAACAGGGTTCAGGGGAAGAGCCAACATGGTCTATGAATACACCACAAAAGAGGGGTCAAGTGGCACCTAAATCGACTATATATGAGGATATGCCTGCGAGAGTTGATGAGGATAGTACTGACGCAAAGGATGAGAGCAGGGAGGCCTTGCTAGAGCGCGTAAATGAGTTAGTAAAGCGCCTTGAAACACTTGAAAAGAAGAGGTCACAGGATACACAAACTGAGATTCTCATGTTTGTGGGTACTGGATTTTTCATTCTATTGTCGCTCGAGCTACTTACACGTCGTTAAACCTATACTGTTTATAAAAATGGATTGTTAATTCCTTTTTTATATACTAATGCTTGCGCGTACCACCCCTTTGCTTCATACCTACTTTGGCTGTTCCCATAGGCTTCCCCATAGGCTTCCCCATAGGCTTCCCCATAGGCTTCCCCATAGGCTTCCCCATAGGCTTCCCCATAGGCTTCCCCATGCCCATCTTGGGTGTTCCCTTACCCTTGCCCATCTTCTGAAGAGCCGAAACGGCACCCATTGCAGCACGACCCTTCTTTTGTCCCATGGGCATTTGCCTTCCAGGTTTCATGTTTTCAAGTGCTGCCACGGCATTTACTGCTGCATCACCTGCCGTCTTTTGCTGCTGCGCACTAGTAAGAGCTGCCACGACGTAGGGTATCATCTTATTCACATTATCAAGAGCTAACTGTATTCTTTCCTTTTCACTAGGAGTTCTAATTTTGGGTATAGATATTTCATAACTCTTTTGGTCTTCTTGCATGTAATTCAATGTCTTTTCTAATGACGATATGATTTCTTGTATATTTATACCAAGTTGTATGTACCCGTTTGGCCCTTCAGCTATCTCCTTGATTGCCAGGCCTTGGCTCAAAGTCTGTAGGGTTTGCATTGAGAGACTTGGAGGAGGTGGCCTTCCTGCGCGAATTGCCTCAGCCGCCGCCATCGCATCTATTGTGGATGTATCCCAATACCTGAAAAGTTTGGTATTGCCATTGGCAAAGATATTCGCCTCGCAGTATGGTGTACCGGTCCTTGTATCTATGTATCCGCATTTAGCCTGGTTAGGATTTACTTCACCATTGGAATCTTCGATTTCATCCTGTGTGACAAGTTGTACAGCAACAGGAGCTTGACCATTCATAGGTGGTTTAATCCTTCTAAAATCAAATCCAGATGAAGTTGTCATGTAACTAGGTGGAGCTTGCCCGAAGCCTTGGCTTTTGCTTGGAGGGACAATCACGAACCCTTCCGTTTTGGCAGGGGCAATACGTTTAGCAGCTGCCAATACTTCCCTTGGCGTAATAGGTTTTTGAAATGTAATTTCTTGTACATTTCCACCCCTCTGCTTACGAGTATAGAAGCCCCCCTTCTTCTTGCCAGCTGGCTTGACAGGAGGCTTGCCAGGAGCCTTCTTAGTATTCGTCTTGCCAGGCTTAGGAAGAGGAAGAGTAGTAATCGTACATGTATTTCCAGCATATGATCCTGGTTTTCCTTTAGCATCAGGTCCAGCAGTAATCTTCTTTGTAGCAGCATCAACTGCGGTCACAGACATTACTGGTGTTTTCTTACCGCCACTAATACATGTTACGCGTAAGCCTTTAGTGATGGGCTTCTTAGTAGTATCCAGCACGCCTGCGGCAGGGAGAGGGGCCGTAGTAAGCACACATGTGTTACCAAGATATGACCCTGGTTTTCCTTTCGCATCAGGTCCAGCCGTAATCTTCTTTGTCTTAGCATCAACTGCTGTCACAGTCATTACTGGTGTACTCACCGTACTAGTCTTGCACGTTACGCGTGACTTTACAGTAATGGGTTTACCGGCCTTGTCCGTAACGCCGCCTGCTGGTGCCGCGCCAGGCTTAGGGAGAGGGGCAGTAGTAGCCTTACATTGGTTCACCTTTATATCATAAGTCCCCGTGATCTTCTTTTCATTAGGACCAGCAGTAATCTTCTTCTTAGCG
>Ga0114973_10000723_pt1 | contig 24907 bp, 28 predicted proteins | sample M_140807_MF_Meta_FD_87025 | JGI IMG/M metagenome (GOLD analysis project Ga0114973, IMG submission 87025) | Freshwater microbial communities from Lake Montjoie, Canada to study carbon cycling - M_140807_MF_MetaG | ecosystem: Environmental > Aquatic > Freshwater > Lake | place: Lake Montjoie...
CTTATACTGCCGATCAGAGCGACCCGCGCCCAGCATCTGAGCGCGGAGCCGAGGCATTACGTATTTATGTCGAAAGCTTGAAATCCGGGGTCTTCGACGGGACGACGGCCTAGGCGTTACAACTGCGCAACATCCCCCGCGCTGCGAAAATCCATCAGGCCCCAGTGCGCCCTTGCCGCCGCCTCTGCAAATTTTTTGGACGGGTTAACCGCATAGCCTTGATCAGCAAAGTTGAGCGTTGGGCTGTCGCTAATATCGTCGGAGTAGAAGACGATATGTGCTGTCTTGCGGTCAATACTGTGTTGCGCAAGCCAGCCTTCGATGCGGCGCAGTTTTTCACCTGCGTAACAATTATCCCCCAATATTCGGTTTGTGAGCTGGCCGTGGGCTGTCATAATGTGACGCGTTGCAATGACGGCCTGAAAGCCCAGAAGGTCGCCGATTGTTTGGGCGTAAAATTCCGGGGCAGCGGTCGCTAAAACCAAAAAGGCGCCGCGATCGCGATCAACACGCAGTTGTGCTGCAGCGCCCGGCTGCAACCCCCTTGAGGCAACGTTATCTGCAAACTTCCCGACGACTCTGGTTAATGTGTCGGAGCCAATTTTGCGCCCAATAAATAACTGTATGCCAAATTGTTTTAATGGTTTGCGGCCATAAAGCCCAATACGATATCCGATTAATGCCAGTATCCATAATGGCAGCCCAACCAACCGGATTGGTGACGCGTGCTGGGCATAAAATATCAGAAAATGCGTAAATGTCGGTCGACTGGTGATGGTTTTGTCGAGATCATATATTGCAATATTCATATTTGACCGCCAAGCCCCGCCTTAAGGTACCGCCAGACGTGCTGACGTACCCTCCTGATTTTGTCGCGTTTAGGAGAAGCGAGTTGCAAGCGCAATGGACCTGCATTGTTTTGGCTGGGCAACGGCCCGGGCCTGATATTTTAGCCCAACATTTTGGTCTGGATAAAAAGGCGCTCATACCATTGCGCGGGCAGCCCATGATCAGCCGTGTCGTTCGTACGCTACACAAATCGCCGCATATCGCCAAAATCATCATATTATCTCAGGATATAGAGGCGCTACGTCCGACGATTGATGCGGCGGGCGGGGCCATTTTGGTGGAAAGCCAAAGCAGCATTTCGTTAAGCATAAAGACGCAAGTCGAGACTTTGGGCTTTGCCTCGCCGATTTTGGTGACGACGGCGGATCATCCTTTGTTGACTGCGGAGATGCTTGACGAATTTTTAGACAAAGCCGGTGGCGATCTTGCGGTAGCTATGGTCGAACGCAAAACTATGTTGGCCCAGTTTCCCGATGCAAAACGGACATGGCTTCGTTTTTTGGACGGTGCTTGGTCAGGGGCCAATCTTTTTGCCTTAATGAGCCTTAAGTCGGTCCTTGCGCTCGAATTATGGGCGGCTGCTGAGCAGGACCGCAAGAAAGCACGGCGTCTTTTCCTGCACTTTGGTTTGCACCTCGCGTTACGTGCGCTCACCCGCACCATCGGTCTGCGCCAAGCGTTGGAACGCGCGGGTAAACGGATTGGCTTGGAGGCAAAGCTTGTCGCAATGTCCGACCCAGTGGCGGCGATCGATGTCGATAAGCTGAGCGATCATGTGCTTGCGGAAAAAATACTCACCGAACGTGAAGGTCTCAGCGGACATAATCTCGCCGCCTGATCAGCGCCCCATTTTCCGCTGACGGCGGCGCTGCACCGACGAACCGATGCCCATTGCTTCGCGATATTTGGCGACTGTGCGGCGGGCGATGTTAAAACCCTTTGCCATCAGCATTTCGACCAAAGTATCATCGGAGAGAATTTTGTCTCCTTCGGCTTCAATCAGTGACTTGATATGGCTTTTCACTGCCTCTGCCGATGCGCCTTCGCCATCGGCAGATTGAACGCCCGATGAAAAGAAATATTTGAGGTCAAACAGCCCGCGCCCGCAGTGCAGATATTTGTTGCTTGTCACCCGGCTTACTGTGGATTCATGCATCTCAATCGCATCGGCCACTTGGCGCAGTGTTAATGGCCGCAAATGCGCGACGCCGCGCCGGAAGAAACCTTCCTGCTGCTTCACGACTTCAGTAGCAACTTTGACGATAGTGCGCTGCCGTTGATCCATGGCCTTGATGAGCCAGTTGGCGTCGGCCATGCAATCGCTGAGCCAGGCTTTAGTGGCTTTGTCCTGCCCAAGCTCTGCCACATAGCTTTGGTTGATGAGCAAGCGGGGCAAGTTTGCGCTGTTCAGTTCAATCGCCCACCCAGCGCCGCGCTGCGTGACATAAATGTCCGGCGTCACCGCTATGCTGTCCTCGCGTTCAAAGCGGCAGCCAGGTTTCGGATCATAACCACGCAGCTCAATAAGCATATCGCGCAAATCCTCGTCATCGACGCGGCACATGCGTTTCAATTGGTCAAAGGCGCCTTTGGCAACCAGATCCAGATTGTCGATCAACCTTGCCATGCAAGGGTCGTAGCGATCCGCCTCCTTTGCCTGTAGCGCAAGGCACTCGGACAGGTTACGTGCGCCCACGCCCGTCGGATCAAAGCGTTGGAGCGCAGCCAGTGCGTTCTCCATTTCCGCCACGGGCGCACCAAGCCGTTGCGCCATTGCCAACAGATCCTCGCCCAAATAGCCAGTCGGTTCGACCTGCTCGATAATCTGCTGCACAAGGAAAAGCTGCCGCCCGGAAAGACTTGATCCGGCCTGCGTTATCAAATGCGCACGCAGACTGAGGTCGCGTGCGGCAAAGCTGTCGAAATCCTGTCCGTCCCCGCCAAAGCCCCCAGACATTGTGTTACCCAACAGGCCAAGCACTCCGTCAGAACCGCCCACGCTGTCAGAGGGCGTGTCATGGTGGAAGGTTTCGGCGCTGAAATCGACATCAAGCGCCTCGGACGCGTCATGGCGATCATTACCCAGACCGTCGTCGCTTGAACGTTCGGCGGTTTCGGGGCCGCTTAATTCCGGGTGTTCGCCGAGAGGCATTTCAGGCGCGGGGTCGCTGCTGCCGGCCGCAAGTACAGGGTTGCGCTCGACCTCTTCGGCAATGAAAGCTTCAATCTCGAGCGAAGACAAGGCCAGCAGTTTAATTGCCTGCTGCAGCTGCGGCGTCATGACCAGCGACTGGCTTTGGCGAAGGTCGAGGCGCGGAGCTAAGGCCATGACGTTATGGGTGTATCACTGCCCCCAAGTCACATTGCGAAACTCTCGCCCAGATACAGGCGGCGGACATTCGGGTCGGCAACCAATGCCTCTGGCGATCCTGCAAACAGAACCTGGCCGCCGTAAATGATGCAGGCGCGATCAACAATGTCGAGCGTTTCGCGGACATTGTGATCGGTGATGAGAACGCCAATGCCGCGCGTTTTAAGTTCCTTCACCAAATCGCGGATGTCGGAAATGGAAATTGGGTCGATACCGGCAAAAGGCTCGTCCAGCAGCATGATCGACGGGTTTGCAGCCAATGCACGTGCAATCTCGCAGCGTCGCCGTTCACCGCCCGACAAGGCCATGGCAGGCGCACTCCGCAAACGGGTAAGGCCGAATTCGTCAAGCAGCTTTTCCAACCGCTCGCCGCGCGAGTCGGCATCGGGTTCCGACATTTCCAGAACCGCGCTGATATTCTGTTCTACCGTCATCCCGCGGAAAATGGATGTTTCCTGAGGCAAATATCCAAGCCCTAATATGGCACGGCGATACATCGGCAAGTTGGTGATATCGGCGCCATCAAGGGTAATCCGTCCACTGTCCGGTTTTACCAGACCCATGATCGAATAAAAGCATGTGGTTTTGCCTGCGCCATTGGGTCCAAGCAGGCCAACAACCTCACCCTTCGCCACCGACAGCGAAACATCGGTCAAAACCGCACGCTTATCATAGCTTTTGGCAATGGAGACAACGCCAAGGCCCGACTGCAAACCCGGATCGGTGGTCGCATCCGCAGCAGGGAGGGTGGCAGTCATGCTATCCATATTCAATATTCGCCCGCAATCATGCTTTTGGTTTCGGTCCGATAGCTAGTGAATAGCGAAGCAATTTGCAATTGGCATGCTTCATGCTGCGCCGTTTTAGTTACTGCGTAGGCTCAAACTTAATTTTTGCGCTGCGGGACGCTAAAGCTACCCGTGACTCTGCCACCGGAATTTGTGGTGCCAGGTAAGCCGCCGCCGTTTATGGTCGATCGGCCGGAGTTGAGATCAATGACCAGTCGTCCACCGGTGAGACGGTTGCTACCTTGCACGAGGTTCACGTTTCCGATCAGCGTGATCAGGCTCGAGTCGAGGTCATAAATGGCTGAACTGCTCGTGGCGCGAAGATCATCTTTGGTGACCGTGACACCGCCGGTTGCATCGAGGCGGTTCACATCAACGCCGCCATTGCTGGAATAAGCGGCCGTGACGCGGCTTGCTTTCAGCGTAAGCCCAGCTTGAATGGCAGTTACGCCGCCCGATAACACAACGCGGTCCGCGCGGTCCTGCAACTCCATGGATGCGGCGGAAAAATCGACGGGCGCGTTGCTGTTGTGGTTACGGATGCTTTGCGCAGTCGATGCTGAGGACAGCATACTGATACCAGCGATAGCGGCACACAAGCCAACGGAGATAGAACGGGCAGTCATGAGCAACTCACTTAATCGCATTCTGGTCGATACGCAAACGAACTCCGCCATCCAAACGAACAATGCGGGTGTCGAGATCCGCACGCAGATGCCCCGCGTGGAAGGTACCGACCTTTGTGCGTCCGCTCACGGGACCATAGCTTTGCATCGAAAGGTCTTTTAACGACAGCACGACATTGCTTGCGACCATGTCATATCCAGCCGAGTCGACAGCCAATGGACCGTTCACGCGCATGGTTTCTTTATTGAAGTCGTACACACCGCGCTGAGCGATTATCGAGGCTGGGCCATCGCTCAGCGTAATCCTGCCCGACAATGAAGTTAAGTCCAGTAGCGGTTCGGCTGAGGTTTTCTGCACGGCGCTGCCGGCGCGCAATGAAAACGGGCGGCCCTTGCTGTCATCACCGCGATATAATGCCTCGACCACACGCAGCCGTTCGCGGGACAGATCAACTTCATCCTTGTTCAGCACGAAGCTGAGTTCCTGCTTGCCAGTAAAGGGACTGAACGCCAACAATGCGACCAGCAAACCTATGATGCTGGGCAGGACGACACGCAGCGTTCTAATAAGCCGATCTTGTCGCCCGCCGGGCAGCGCCCAGTTTTGCCTTTGCGTGCGTTCGAGATCGGCTTGTGCGGACATTATAGATGCCTAACCAGATTGAACCTTAGCTGTGCCCGAATATGTCGACTTCAGGCCAGCCTGCAAGATCAAGGTCCGCGCGGTGGGGCAGGAAGTCAAAACATGCTTGAGCCAATTTTGTGCGGCCTTCACGTTCAAGGCGAGTGACAAATTCGGCATGCAAGCGGTGCAGATAGCGCACATCGCTTGCGGCATAATCCTTCTGCGCTTCGGAAAGAACTGGGCCACCCCAATCACTCGACTGTTGTTGTTTGGAAATGTCTGTGCCGAGCATTTCCTTCACCAGCTCTTTTAAACCGTGGCGGTCGGTGTATGTGCGTGTCAGGCGCGAGGCGATCTTGGTGCAGAACAAGGGTGTCGCGACGACATTCAAATAATGCGAAATCGCGGCCAGATCGAATCGGGCATAATGAAACAGTTTTACGCGTGCCGGGTCGGCAAGAACGGCGCGTAAATTGGGCGCGCTATAATCACTGTCCCGTCCGAAACGGATAAGGTGCTCATCGCCGCGGCCATCGGAAATCTGCAACAAGCACAGCCTATCGCGCGCGGTAATCAAGCCCATCGTTTCGGTGTCAACGGCGACTGGGCCTTCGGCTAAAATGCCAGCAGGCAAGTCTTCTTCATGCAAATATACGCTCATGCATGTCCCTTGCCCGACAGTGTTGTCTAAGGCAAATGAAAGTGCAGCTTTGGCACAGCGATTTTGCGCCGCAATATTTGCTATCCCGCAACCTTTTAATGCGATATAAGTGGTTCTTGCGGAATCATCGACGATTGCGCTTGTGATGTGCAGTACAGTTGCCCTTGACTGCATAACATAGTGGAACAGGGCGCTGAGAAGGCAAGTAAGAAGTTATGGGTTTTGATCGCAAGCGTGCTGGCAAGGGCCGGGACAAAAGAGACGGTTTCGGTGATGAAAGCTACGACGGCTATCGTGCACCAGCCCCCCATCAAAGTGATTTTGGCGGCGGCCGTTCAGGCGGCGGCGGATATGGCGGCGGTAACAGCGGCGGTGGAGCTGGCGGCGGAAGCGGCTTTGGTGCCCCGCGTCGTGGCCCCGGTGGCCCCCCGATGCCTGCGCAAGTCATCGGTTCCGGCAAGGGGATTGTCAAATTTTTCAATGGCCAAAAAGGTTTTGGCTTCATTCAGGTAGACGGTCGTCCAGACGACGTTTTCGTGCACATCAGTGCTGTTGAGCAGGCCGGTCTGTCTGGGCTTGCAGAAGGCCAGCCGCTTGAATTCCAACTTGTGGAACGTGGCGGCAAGGTGTCGGCTACTGATCTTGTCATCGACGGTGAGCCAATGGCAGTGACCGAACGGGAACCGCGTCCTGACCGTCCAGCCTTTGACCGTGACCGCGCCCCGCGCGGTGATGATCGGGGAGGTTTCCTTGGCGGTGATCGTGATTCGGCACCACGAGGCCCGCAGCGCGAATCGACTGGCGAACGCGCCAATGGAACCGTGAAGTTCTTCAACGACATGAAGGGTTTTGGGTTTGTGCAGCGTGACGATGGCGGCGAAGATGTGTTCGTGCACATCTCTGCGCTTGAGCGTTCGGGCATGGGGCAAGTGACTCAAGGCGACCGTTTGGCCTTTGACATCGAAATCGATCGTCGTGGCAAATATTCAGCAACGAACCTGAGCACGCTTTCCGAATAAGCGCGCGCTAGAATTTCAAAAAGTCGGGTGAAGCAAAGCGCTTCGCCCGCCTTTTTATTTCTGGCCCTTTTTATGCCTCGCCGATCGTCGCGGCCAAGAACCAAGCGCGCTGCTCGGCTTGGTCAGTCCAATCATCCAGCAAGCCATCGGTCGCATTGTCACCAGCTTGGTCAGCAAGGGCCTTTGCGTCCTTCAGCGCCCTTATCAGCATCTCATTATCAGCATGCAATGCTTTCAGCATCTGGGCCGCATCGGTGGTAGTCGAATCATGGTCCTTGATCCGCTGCTTTGTTGCAATAGAACCAATCGAGGTTAGCGTATCCTGACCCAGCTTGCGGACGCGCTCGGCGACAAGGTCAGTGGTGGCAATCAACTCGGTTGCCTGTTCGTCAAACAGTAAGTGATATTCGAGAAAATGGGGGCCAGTTACGTGCCAATGAAAATTCTTCGTCTTCAAATATAGCGCGTAATAATCGGCCAGAAGGCCATTTAATGCGTCGGCTAATGCCTTTTTGCTATTGTCACCAGCCGCCATAAAATCATTCCTTTTGTGTGGGGGGAAGCTCACATATGGGAATGAAATGCCGTTTTTCAAATCGATGGACTTTAAGAAGTAACCTATCAATTTGCCTGCGCCTTAAAAGATATAAACCAATCCGGTGGACAACTGCACTTAGCGCCCCCGGATTTAGCTGGCGATGATCGACCGAATCGAAATATGATATTCATGATCAAATGCCATGGCAACGTGGTGGCGAAGCAGCGTCAATCACGAGCCTGCACTCGGCTCAACGCGATGGATGTTGGAATATTGGCATGGTTTGGCGTGCCATTCCTGCTTATGGGCTTGACTTTCTGCGCGCGAATCCGCATTAGCGCGGAGCTGTGAACCGCGCAAATTTTCACCTGCGCAGTTTTTTTCGGTATTTTTTGAACAAAGGAATGGGCCATGGCGAAGCCAGCCACGATCAAGATCAAGCTGCTCAGCACCGCTGACACGGGCTTCTTTTACGTGACCAAGAAAAATCCGCGCAACATCACCGAAAAGATGACGTTCCGCAAATATGACCCCGTCGTGCGCAAGCATGTCGAGTTCAAGGAAGCCAAAATCAAGTAAGCTAAAAGCTACTTGAAGGTTAATCGATCAGGGCGCTTCGGGCGCCCTTTTTGATTCTTGCTGTGCAGTCCTGGGCGTTGTTAATACCCCCCAATAATCCCCTGCACCGACTCCAAAAACTTCATCATGGACACGGGCTTCGACAAACATCCCTTTGCGCCAGCAGCAACGATTCGATCTTCGTCGCCTTTTCCGGCGTAGGCGGTGACCGCAAGGACCGGAATGGAGGACAATCTAGCGTCGTTTTGCATGGCCTCTATCAAGTCGACGCCACTGACATAGGGCAATTGAATGTCCATAATGACAAGGTCGGGGGCAAATATGTGGGCTTGATCAAGCGCCAACCGTCCATCGCGCAGGCCTTGAACTTCAAACTGATGCGCCTGTAAAAGGTCGGTGAACAACTTGAGGTTGAGTTTATTGTCCTCAACAATCATCACCTTTTTACACATAGCCACATTTTCCCGCTTTGCGTTCGCGAAGTCCATGGCTTAAGCGAAAGCCATGGATGAAACAAACGACAAGTTAGACGCATCGGGTATCGCTTTCCAGGCATTGGTGTGGGCGCTGATGGAAGAATCGCGGGCAGAACGACTGTTGTCGCTCACGGGACTTACGCCGGAGGGTTTGCGCAGTAGCGTGATGGAGCGCAGCACACAGGCTGCGATCCTGTCATTTTTGGAGGCGTATGAGCCTGATCTGATTGCTTGCGCAGCGGTCATCGGCGTTTCGCCGGTTGTATTGGTGCAAGCGCGGCAGGCGCTGGAACCATGAGCGTCACCGGTTCTCGACCACTTCTCATTTCCGATTGCGACGAAGTGCTGCTACACATGATCGTTTCGTTTCGTGACTGGTTGGATGAGGCGCATCACATCCATTTCGACCTTGTCCATGGCGACTGGGGAGAGGCGCTGCGTCATAAGCATGACGGCACCATCGTCGAGCGCGGTCAGGTGTGGGAGTTGCTCAACGGATTTTTTGATACCGAAATGCACCGGCAACAGGCGATTGACGGGGCGGTAGACAGCCTTAACCGGCTGCGTGAGCATGCCGACGTGGTCATCCTTACCAACCTTCTGGATCACCGCGCAGGGCCTCGTACAGAGCAACTGAGGGCCGTTGGCATCGACGCGCCAGTTTATTGCAATCAAGGCGGCAAGGGTGAAGCGCTTGGTCGGATACTCGACGAGTATAAACCAAGCGTTGCCGTGTTCGTTGATGATCTTGGGCATCAGCATGAATCGGTCGGCGAACATTATCCCGACGTGTGGCGTCTGCATTTCGTGGGCGAGCCATTGCTATGGGAACGCGTCAATCCATCGAAGGCTGCGCACGCAAGGCTTAACCGATGGGCGGACGCCGAAGTTTGGATCAGGGATAAGCTGGTTGCGAACATGCCAGCGCCCGCATTGGAAAAGGTAGTATGATGATTGAAGCAAAACTGGCTGAACTAGGCATTACACTGCCGCAACCTGCGGCGCCTGTGGCATCCTATGTGCCTGCAGTGGAAGCAAACGGCATGTTGTTCATTTCTGGCCAATTGCCCTTTGTTGACGGTAAGGTTTTAACCGGCCGCGTTGGTGACACCTGCAATCTTGAAGATGCCAAGGTCGCCGCCAAGGCGTGCGGGATCATGCTGATCGCGCAGATGAAGGCCGCGTTGGGCGGTGACCTTGATCGTGTTGAGCGGATCGTCAAACTGGGCGTTTTTATCGCGTCCGAACCCGACTTCACCGATCAACCCGAAGCTGCAAACGGCGCCTCCGACCTTATGGAGGCAGTGTTCGGCGATGCGGGTAAACATGCACGCGCCGCTGTGTCGGTGCCGGCCTTGCCACGCAACGCTGCGGTTGAAATCGACTGCGTTGTACAGGTGCGCGCCGCTTAATGACAGACGGCGTAACCGCCGAACTTTTAAGCAAGGTCAGTGATATATCCGCTAAACAATGGGATGCACTGAACCCGCAGGGCAATCCGTTTGTCAGCCACGCGTTTTTGTCGGCCCTTGAACAATCGGGGAGTGTTGGTCCAGGAACTGGCTGGTCGCCATCTCCTGTCATTATTCGCGATGCGGAGGGTGTTCCAGCAGCGGCGCTTCCCGCCTATCTTAAAACGCACAGCCAAGGCGAATATGTGTTTGACCATCACTGGGCTGATGCGTTTCATCGGGCCGGCGGGCAATATTATCCCAAGCTACAAATCGCCGCGCCATTTTCGCCCGTGCCGGGGCCACGTCTTCTGTTGCGTGACGAGGCGATGGCGTTGCCCATCTTGCGGGCCGCCGAAGCCGTGGTTGACCAGAACGGCTTATCGTCCGCACATGCCACTTTTGTCGAGCAAGGCGAGCTAGCGCTGTTCCGCGAAGCCGGCTGGTTGACCCGGGTGGGAACGCAATTTCATTGGCAGAACCGCGATTATGCCGACTTCGAAAGTTTCCTTGGTGCGTTATCGTCGCGCAAGCGCAAGGCCATCCGCAAAGAACGCGCCGGTGCACAGGCAGCCGTCCGCATACAACAGATTGCCGGCGCAGATATTACGCCTGAACATTGGGACGCGTTCTGGATCTTTTATCAAGACACCGGCGCGCGTAAATGGGGAGCGCCCTATCTAAAGCGCGCGTTTTTCGACATCATTGGCGACAGCATGCGCGACAGCATTGTCCTGTTCTTGGCCTATGATCAGGACGGCCCGATTGCAGGCGCGCTGAATTTTGTCGGGCCGGATTGCCTTTACGGTCGCTATTGGGGCTGCACCCGCGATGTGCCATTTTTACACTTCGAACTGTGCTATTATCAGGCGATTGATTACGCCATCGCACATGGCCTCAACCGCGTTGAAGCAGGTGCGCAGGGCGAACATAAATTGGCGCGGGGGTACGAGGCTGTGCCTACCTATTCCGCGCACTACATTGCCAACGAAAGCTTTCGGAGTGCTGTCGCCGACTTTCTGGAACGTGAAACGCAAGCGATGGAGCGCGAGATTGAATTTTTGGGCGACATGGCGCCTTTTAAGAAGGGCTGAAGCCTGTCAAACGGCTCTTGCAATCCTCTTTTTAATCGCGCACTTAAATGGCCAGAGAGGAATCATGTATGAGCACACCAAGCCCGCAGGAACTTGACGCATTTGAAAAGCAGTGCGACGCGTGGTTCGCCGAAAACACCGTCCGCGACCCCGGCTTCATGTTGCCGCTGACCTTTATGGAAGTGTCGACGGATCAGCAGTTTGATTTCCTGCGCGACTGGCAGCGCAAGGTATATGAGGCGGGCTATTTCGGTATGTCCTGGCCAACCGAATATGGCGGCTATGGCATGCATCCCGAATATCAGCGTATCGCCACGCGAGTCATGAAAAGCCATGATGCGCCGATCATGCTCAACGCGATTGCGAACGGCTGGACCGGACCATTGCTGCTTGATATCGGCCGTGAGGAAGACAAACGCCGCTTCATCAAGCCAATGCTGTCTGCTGAAGAAATCTGGTGCCAGGGCTTTTCGGAGCCTGAGCATGGCTCGGACCTCGGCAGCGCGCAGACCAAGGCTGTGCGTGATGGCGATGAATATGTCATCAACGGCTCCAAAATCTGGACCTCCTTGGGTGACCGCGCTGATTATATGATCCTGCTTGCACGGACATCAAATGATGGGCCAAGCAAATATGCGGGCCTCAGCTTTTTCCTCGCGCCGATGAAGGTGCCGGGTATCGAAACCCGGCGTTTGAAGAAACTCACGGGTGAATATGGCTTCACCCAATGCTTTTTCACCGACGCGCGTATTCCGGCATCGGGCCTCGTCGGCGAAGAAGGGCAAGGCTGGATGGTCGCAATGAAGACGCTGGAATATGAGCGCGGTGCCAAGGTTAATCCGGTCGGTGGCTATTTCGTCAAGGAAATGGACGTCATGGGTGTGGTCGACATGGCGCGTTCCGCCAAGCGCGGCGGCAAGCCAGTGCTGGATGACCCCGTCATGCGCGATAAATTGGTCGACTATATGATAGAGATTCAGGCGCTGAACCTCAACAACCAGCGCCGCCGCATGGCCCCGCTGACCAGCGACCGTCCAATGGGCCTTGCCCTGATGAACAAGTTAGCGCGGACCGAGCTGGTGCGTGAGCTGACTGAATTCTCTCTGCAGTTCCAAGGCACGCGCGCGGGCTATTATGTTGGCGATGAAAATGCCGTCGATGATGGCTATTGGCACCGGTCGTATCTCAACAGCTTTTCTGCCACCATTGGCGGCGGCACGAGCCAGATCCAGAAGAATATCATTGGTGAGCATGTGCTTGGCCTACCCAAGGGGCGTTAGGTAAGCTTCATGTTTCATTCCCGCGAAAGCGGGGAACGAAGTGACCGCGAGGTCAATCCATGGCCTGACTGCTTCATACGAAGCAACGGTGCGTAGACTTTAAGATTTGACCATGGCTGCCCGCTTCCACGGGTATGGCGATACAAGAGGAATAAAATGTCCGAAGTTCTAACCCAAGCCGAAAACGGCGTCCTGATCATCACCATCAACCGGCCCGAGGCAAAGAATGCGGTCAATCAAGCGGTCGCGCAAGGTATAGCTGCGGCTATGGAGCAACTTGATAGCGATAAAAGTCTAAATGCCGGCATCATCACTGGCGCGGGCGGTACATTCTGCTCAGGCATGGACTTGAAGGCGTTTTTGCGCGGTGAACTGCCAAGTGTTAAGGGCAAGGGCTTCGCGGGATTTATCGAATCTCCGCCCGCCAAACCTTTGATAGGCGCCGTTGAGGGCTATGCGCTCGCGGGGGGCATGGAAATCGCAATTGCCTGCGACCTGTTGGTAGCAAATGACAAGGCGCAGTTCGGTATTCCCGAAGTGAAGCGCAGCCTTGTCGCCGCAGCTGGCGGTTTGCTGACTTTGCCGTCGATCATCGGCAAGCGTATGGCGATGGAGCTTGCGCTAACGGGTGATTTCATCTCGGCACAGCGGGCATATGAGGTGGGTTTTGTAAACCGCGTTACCGAAGGCGCTGCTATTGATGCCGCGCTTGAGCTGGCAGCCAAGGTTGCCGCGAACGGACCGCTGGCATTGATTGCAACTAAGCGCGTGATCAACGAGCGCCCTGATTGGACGTCTGCGGAAATGTGGAAGAAGCAGAGCGAGATATCCGGACCAGTGCTCACATCGAAGGACGCGCGTGAAGGCGCTATGGCCTTTGCAGAAAAACGCAAACCGAACTGGCAGGGCGAATGATCGCCGCACTCAAAATGTTGGAGGAGTAGAATAATGGGTCACCCCGCCGTCCACGCCGCCGCCAATCCGGACAAACCCGCCGTCATCATGGCGGGTTCGGGTGAGATAATCACATATGGTGCGCTTGAGGCGAGGTCGAACCAGTGCGCGCATTTGTTTCGCGCGCTTGGTCTTCAACATGGAGACACGGTGGCATTTTGCCTCGAAAACCGCGCTGAGTTTTTCGATCTGGTTTGGGGCGCGCAACGGGCAGGGCTGGTTTACGTTGCGATCAGTTGCCGGCTGACCGCATCCGAAATTGATTATATTCTCAACGACAGCGGAGCGAAGGCGCTGTTTGCATCGCCCTATTTAGGCGCGACGCTCGGCCAGTTGGAAAGCGCGGTAAAGCCTTACATTTTGGGCGGCGAACATGCGGGTTGGGAAAGCTACGCTGCTGCCGTGGCCGATTTGCCGACATCGCCGATCGCCGATGAGCGTGCTGGCACGGACATGCTTTACAGCTCAGGCACTACGGGCCAGCCAAAGGGCGTGCGCTTCCCGCTGCCTGAGGATCCGGACATTGCCGGTGCCTATGCGTTGTCCGGGCTTGCCATGATGGCGTTTAAATTCTCTGGCGATAGCATCTATTTGTCGCCAGCGCCGCTGTATCACGCCGCGCCCTTGCGGTGGTGCGCGGTGGTGCACAGGCTTGGCGGCACAGTCGTGGTCATGGAGAAGTTTGATCCCCAAGCTGCCTTGGCCGCAATTGAAACGTACAAGATCACTGCTAGCCAATGGGTCCCGACGCATTTTGCGCGGATGCTTAAGCTCCCCGAAGACGTGCGTATGAAATATGACGTGTCGAGCCTGAATACCGCCGTCCATGCGGCCGCGCCATGTCCTGTTCCCATCAAGGACGCGATGATTGCATGGTGGGGCCCCGTGCTGCGCGAATATTATGCGGGTACCGAGGGGCAAGGAATAACCTTCATCTCCAGCGAAGAATGGCTGACGCATAAGGGATCGGTCGGTCGGCCGCTGAACGCGATTATGCACATTTGTAACGAGGACGGGGATAATGTGCCGGTTGGCCAAGAAGGCACCGTATTCTTCGAAAGCGCGGCGTCGTTCAGCTACCATAATGATCCTGAAAAAACCAAAGGCGCCACCAACAAGCATGGCTGGACAACGCTTGGCGACGTTGGTCGCATGGATGAAGAGGGCTATTTGTACCTCACCGACCGCAAAAGCTTCATGATCATTTCAGGCGGGGTGAACGTTTATCCGCAGGAGATTGAAAACCATCTGGTGACACACCCCCGCGTCCGTGACGTTGCCGTTATCGGCGGTCCGCATGACGAAATGGGCGAAGAGGTCATCGCTGTCGTGCAGCCATTGGATATGGTCGACGCTGGCGATGCATTGCGCGACGAACTCACCGCCTTTGCCCGCGAAAAGCTGTCAGGTATTAAAATTCCCCGCCGGATCGATTTTCGCGAAGAGCTTCCACGCCACGATACCGGCAAACTTTACAAACGCCTGCTGCGCGATGAATATTGGTCGAAGCAGGACAAGCCATCAACTTAAGGCTATAACGCCACAGACTCATCAGGAGATAGACAATGACCACGCAGTATAAAAATCTGATCAACGGCGAACTGGTTGATAACGGCCAATGGATTGATGTTGTAAACCCCGCGACGGAGCAGGTTATTGGACAAGTGCCGGATTGCGGTCAGGCAGATTTGGATAAGGCCGTGGCCGCCGCGCGCGCCGCATTCCAGACTTGGAAAAAGACCAGCGTCGAGGAACGTCGCGCATTATTTGCGAAAATGGCGGACGTGATCAAGGCGAACAGCGATGAGCTGATGCGTTTGTTGACCGCAGAACAGGGCAAGCCGCACATGCAGGCGGGCAGCGAAATCGCTGGCTGCGTCGGCATGACACGCGCGTTGCCGATGCTGAACCTTGAAGAGAAGATCACCGAGGATAGCGATAAGCGCCTCAGCCGCACGCGCCGCGTGCCCGTTGGCGTGGTTGGCGGTATTGTGCCATGGAACTTCCCTGTATTGATGGCGATCCAGAAGATCGTCCCTGCCTTATTGTCGGGCTGCACCATGGTGTTGAAGCCATCGCCGTTCACACCGCTGGCAACATTACGCTTGGCCGAGCTGGTTGCTGGCGTATTCCCGCCGGGCGTGCTGAACATCATCACGGGTGGTGACGCGCTTGGACCATTGCTGACCGCGCATCCAGATATCGACAAAATCACCTTCACAGGTTCAACCGCCACCGGCAAACGTGTCATGGAGTCGGCGTCGAAGGATCTGAAACGAATCACACTTGAACTTGGCGGTAATGACGCAGCGATTGTTTTGCCGGATGCCGATGTCGGTAAGGTCGCCGAAAAGCTGTTCTGGGCAAGCTTCTACAATGCAGGCCAAGTCTGCATCGCCGCCAAGCGCATCTACATCCACGAAGATATCTATGACGAATTATCAGGCGCGATTGCGGCTTATGCCAAAGCGGTTAAGGTCGGCGACGGCGCCGAGCAAGGCACAGCAATTGGACCTATCCAGAACAAGCCGCAGTATAAGCGGGTGCTTGAGCTGATTCAGGATGCCAAGGACAAGGGCTATAAGTTCCTCGCCGGCGGCGACCACGACCCGTCGATCCCAGGCTATTTCGTGCCCGTTACCGTGCTCGACAACCCACCAGAAGATGCGCGGATTGTGGCTGAGGAACAGTTTGGCCCAGTCATGCCGTTGATGAAGTTTTCGACAATCAACGAAGTCATTAGCCGCGCGAATGCTTCGGATTACGGTCTTGCAGGGTCGATTTGGACCAGCAACCCCGAGGCTGCGGTTGAAGTCGCCGAGCAGTTGGAAACCGGAACGGTGTGGATCAATGAGTCCATGCATCTTGCCCCCAACGCCCCTTTTGCCGGACATAAGCAGTCAGGCTTTGGTGCCGAATTAGGTGAAGAAGGCTTGCTTGAATTCACCTATCCGCAAGTGATCACAATCGCGCGCGAAGCGGCGTAACGAAAATACCTCCCCATCGATCAAAGATGGGGAGGTTATTCCGGCCTTGACTCTCCCCGTTCAAAGTTTAATCGATTGATTAAATTTTGAACAACAGGAGAGAGATTATGGCAGACGCCTATATTGTGGATGCGGTCCGTACCGCTGGTGGCCGTCGCGGTGGCAAGCTTGCAGGTGTGCATCCGGTTGATTTGGGCGCTGCTGTTTTGGATGCGATTGCGGACCGTAATGATTTTGATCCTGCGGTGATCGAAGACGTCATCATGGGTTGCGTCATGCAAGGTGGGGAACAAGCGGGCGACGTCGGCCGCAACATCGTGCTTGCCTCGCGCCTGCCAAACTCCATCCCATCGGTCAGCATCGACCGTCAGTGCGGCTCTTCCCAGCAATCGATGATGTTCGCAGCACAAGGCGTGATGTCGGGCACGCAGGATATCGTGCTGGCTGCTGGCATTGAAAGCATGACACGCGTGCCGATGGGTTCGACGTCCATGCTGTTCAAAAAAGAAGGCATGGGCACATATAAAAGCCCGCGTTTGGAAGAAGCCTATCCCGGCATCATGTTCAGCCAATTCATGGGTGCAGAAATGCTCGTGAAGAAATATGGCTTTACCCGCGAAGACCTGGACCAGTTCGCGCTTGAATCGCATCAAAAAGCTATCGCCGCGACGCAAAGCGGTGCCTTTGCCAATGAAATCGTGGGTATGGAAGTCGACACCCCAGAGGGCAAGAGCGTCCACAACAGCGACGAAGGTATCCGTTACGACGCGACCTTCGAAAGCCTTTCAGGCGTTAAGCTGCTTCAGGAGGGCGGCTCCATCACTGCTGCCAATGCCAGCCAGATTTGCGATGGTGCGTCGGCGGTTCTGATCGTGTCTGAAAAGGCATTGAAAGAACATGGCCTGACCCCGCGCGCGCGCATCGTGAACTTGACCGTGACGGCTGGTGACCCAGTGATCATGCTGGAGGAACCATTGTTTGCAACCGACCGCGCGTTTCAGCGTTCGGGCATGAAAATTTCGGACATCGACCTTTATGAAGTGAACGAAGCCTTCGCACCCGTGCCTTTGGCTTGGTTGAAGCATATTGGTGGTGATCGGTCGAAGATCAATGTCCATGGCGGTGCGATTGCGTTGGGCCATCCGTTGGGCGCATCGGGTACGAAGCTCATGGCGACGCTGCTGAACGCGCTTGAAGCACGTGGCGACCGTTATGGCCTGCAAACCATGTGCGAAGGCGGCGGTCAGGCGAACGTTACGATTATCGAGCGGGTTTAACGCGCGACCACCCACTAGAGTCACCCTGAAGCCAGAGGCGTGCAGAGCACAACTTGTTTCAGGGTCTTATTTTTACCGTCTAAAGTAAGATGCTGAAACGAGTTCAGCATGACGGTCCAAACGATTAGGAGTGTTTATGAAACTGGATTCAACAGTCGCAGCAGTCGTTACAGGCGGCGCATCTGGCCTTGGCGAAGCAACCGCGCGGGCGCTCGCCGCCAAAGGCGTGAAGGTCGCGATATTCGATCTACAAGCCGACAAGGGTGAAGCACTGGCCGCTGAAATTGGCGGCGTGTTCTGCAACGTCAACGTCACCAGCGATGAAAGCGTCGATGCTGGCTTTGCCAAAGCGCGCGCGGCGCATGGTCAGGAACGGATTTTAGTCAACTGCGCTGGCACGGGCAACGCGGTCAAAACTGCTAGCCGTTCGAAGGAAGACGGTTCGATCAAGCATTTTCCGCTCGATGCGTTTGATCGGATTATCCAGATCAACTTGGTCGGGACATTCCGCTGCATCGCCAAGTCGGCAGCTGGCATGCTTACGCTTGAGCCGATGGAAGATGGCGAGCGTGGCGCGATGGTTAACACGGCGTCGGTTGCGGCCGAAGACGGCCAGATGGGCCAAGCTGCATATTCGGCATCAAAGGGAGGCATTGTGGGCATGACTTTGCCTATCGCCCGCGACCTGATGAGCGAGGGCATTCGCGTCAACACCATTCTGCCCGGTATCTTCAACACGCCATTGATGAATGGTGCACCTCAAGCCGTTAAAGACGGGCTTGCCGCATCAGTGCCATTCCCCAAGCGCCTTGGTCACCCGCATGAATTTGCGCAAGTTGCCATGACGATGATCGAGTGCGGATATTTCAATGGCGAAGACGTGCGCATTGACGGCGCAATCCGGATGGCGCCACGGTAACTGAAAGCGATTATGAGACTTAACCGAAGCCCTAAGTTGCATCCGCTAGACGGCTGCCGCTCAGGGCTTCGCTTTTATTGCGAGGCGCGTTCTTATGACTGAGTTCACCCAAATCCAATATGATGTTGATGACGGCATCGCGACGGTTACGATGCACCGTCCGGAAAAGATGAATACATTCACCAACGTCATGATGCGTGAAATGTGTGCTGCATTTGATTTGGTGGACGCCGACGACGATGTGCGCGCCGTCATCGTAACCGGGTCGGGCGACCGAGCCTTTTGCGCAGGGGCGGACCTTACGCCCGATGCGGGCGGCGATGTATTCGCTAGCAGATCTCAAGTCGGATCACTGTCCGATGAGCGTGTCCGCGATTCGGGTGGGCGGCTGACGTTGCGGATATTCCAGTGCACAAAACCCGTTATCGGGGCAATCAACGGCGCGGCAGTGGGCATTGGCGCAACGATGCAATTGCCGATGGATTTCCGTTTGGCGAGCGACACGGCGCGCTTCGGTTTTGTCTTTGCGCGACGCGGCATTGTGCCTGAGGCGGCTTCGAGCTGGTTCCTGCCGCGCTTGGTCGGCATGCAACAGGCTTTGGAATGGTGTATGACCGGGCGTGTGTTCAATGCTGCCGAGGCCTTAAACGGTGGTCTCGTCCGCTCGGTTCACGCACCGACTGAATTGTTGGCAGCAGCGCGGGCTTTGGCACGCGAGATTGCGGACAACACCGCGCCAGTGTCTATTGCGCTGACCCGCGCAATGCTGTGGCGGTTGTCAGCGGCGGACCACCCCATGGCAGCACACCAAATCGACAGCCGCGCAATCTATCGCCGTTCACGATCTGGCGATGCGAAGGAGGGTATAGCGAGCTTTCTTGAAAAGCGGAGCCCCGTCTACCCCGACAAAGTTTCCACAGATTTACCTGACTTCTTCCCATGGTGGGACGAACCTGTTTATAAGTAACCCTACGTAAAGGGGAGCAGAACACCGATGGCTACAACAGGACCAAAGCTAGCAAGCGTTTCAGCCGACGGTAATAATGCGCGCGATCAATTGATCGAAGCAGCAAGCCAGATCATGCGCGAAGGTGAGACGATTGACCTGTCGCTATCCGAACTGTCGTTGCGCGCCGGCCTGAATAGCGCGCTAGTCAAATATTATTTTGGCAATAAAAACGGCCTCATGCTCGCGTTGCTTGACCGTGACATGGGCAATATCGTGCAGAGCCTTGGCGCGTTGATCGCAAAAGACATTCCGCCCGCCGACAAATTGCGGATCCATATTGGCGCGGTAATCGACACTTATTATGCGTTTCCATATCTCAACCGCCTGTTGATGCGGATGGTCCGCGACAGCGCCCCTGCGGAAGCGGCGCGGATAGCGGATTTGTACTTAAAGCCGATTTCGAAGGCGTATGATACACTCATTACCGAGGGCGTGAAGGCGAGAAAGTTCCGCAAAACCGACCCCCAATTCTTCTACTTCACCGTGACGGGCGCGGCCGACCGCTTTTATTCCTCACGACTGGTGCTGCAGCATTGCTATAATCAGGACGGTTTTGACGATAATATGCGCGATGCCTATCGTGAGCACACCATTGACCTCATCATGCGCGGGTTGTTGGTTTAGGCGGACGGAACCTACCGTTGCGGCCGGATTACCTTCCGATCACATCCCCAACGCCGCCCTAATTTCATCGCCATCGGCATCCAGCATCGGCGGATGCGCATAGTGGGACACAGGCGTTCTGGCATAATGGACGGGATGCTTCATCGATCGATAGGTGCCGATCTCCGGCGATTCCAATTCCTCGAAAAAGCCCACATCGGCCAAATGCGGATCGGTGAGCACATCGGCCATTCGGTTATACTTCATCGCCGGAATGTCATGCTCCGCCAATAGGTCAAGCCATTCGGCGGTTGTCCGCGTCGCGCTGACTTCCTCGATCAAGGCATATAGCTCACCTGTATGCTTGGTGCGTTCCTGATAGGTTGAAAAGCGCGGGTCATCGAAGACATTGGGCCTGCCCCCCAATTCGAAGAACGTTGCCCATTGCCGGTCATTATAGGGAACAATCGCAATAAAGCTGTCCTTGGTAGGATAGGGCCGGCGGCGCGGGTTTACCGACCGCGTATAGCCCATGCGGCCATTACCGGGGACGAAGGTTTCACCCCAAAGATTTTCCACCATGTTGAACCAGGTGAAGCATTCGAACATCGGCACTTGGACAAATTGGCCGCCCTGTCCGCCTGCCCGGCCAAGCAACGCCGCCATGGTTGCATTGGCCGCGAACAGGCCGCTGACCTTGTCGGCGACAAGGCTTGGGGAATAAGTGGGCCGTCCGCCATCGCGCTGCGCGCTTAACGCTGCAAAGCCTGATGCAGCTTGAATAAGGTCGTCATAGGCTTGTCGTTCGCCATAGGCACCGCCTGCACCAAAGCCAGCGCAGTGGACGTAGACGATATTAGGATTGATCGCTTTCACTGCCTCATAACCAAAGCCAAGCCGCTCGACACCCGCCATGCGGACATTGTGGATGAATACATCAGCGTCTTCCAACAACGCTGCGAGCACGGCTTTATCTTCAGGTTTTTTAATGTTCAGGTTGATGGCTTTTTTGTTGCGGTTGAGCGCGGTGAATATCGGCCCGTGCTGCTTGGTCGGCGAATCGCCGCCATGGCGCATCAGGTCGCCCGGCGTATTGCCCTCGCTGTTTTCGATCTTGATGACCTCAGCGCCCAAATCGGCCAATTGCACCGTCGCATAAGGCCCAAGCACAACCGTGGCCATGTCGACGACCTTAATGCCCTTCAACGGCCCGGTTGGTTCTTTGTCCCATGTCAATTTCGGCCATTTCGCCATTTGCGCTCTCCTTATCTCTTGCATCGACTGCTAGCATATTTAAGCGTGCAGTTAAGAGATAATCGGGAGTGAAGAATGGTCAATTTTGATGCGAGCGCGCCAGTGATCATTGGCGTGGGTGAGGCAAGCCGGAAAACCGTCGCGGGCGAATGGCCAGCTCCACGTGAATTGGCCGGAGCTGCGATTAAGGTTGCCCTCGCCGACACCGGGCAGCGTGATGCGGTTGCCGCCGCGATCGACACCGTCACGGCGATCCGCACCTTTGAGGACAGCGGACTGAGCCTTGGCACAGGATCGCCGGATAATGCGCCTGAAGCATTTGGCGCGGCGGGTGGGATCAGCGCAGCGCGGCTAATCTACGCAGATGTCGGGGGACAAAGCCCGCAAGCGATGGTGAACGAACTGGCCGGCGATATCAGGCGGGGGGCTTGCGATATGGCAGTGCTTGTTGCGGCAGAAGCCACAGGAACCGCTAAACGCGCGCGCAAGGCTGGCGTGACCTTAGACTGGAGCCTTGCTTCTGACACATCGTTCGACAACCGGCTGTCCAGCTTCCCGATATTGAGCCGAAGCGAAATCCGCCATGGTATCATTTCGATGCCGCTTGCTTACAGCCTGATTGAAAATGCGCGGCGGATTGGCTTAGGGTTGGATAGCGACGCATATGCGCGGGAGATGGCGGCGTTATGGTCTGCCTTTTCTGCAAAAGCCGAAACGCGGCTCCACGCGCAATTTCCCGGCTTTCGTTCACCTGAAGCCATGCAGAGCGACGACAATGCCAACTATCCGCTGACGGGCATCTACCGCCGCTGGCATGTGGCGCAGGACGCAGTCGATTTGGGCAGTGCAATCATCTTGACGAGCGCAGGCAAGGCGCGCGCATTGGGCGTGCCGCAAGAAAAATGGGTCTGGCTGGCAGGCGCTGCCGAAGCGGCCGAACCGCCCTTGTCCGAACGTGCGGTCATTCACCGTTCCGCCGCGCTTGATTTTGCGATTCCTGCTGCGTTGGATCAAGCGGGGATTGCGGCCACAGACCTTGGCCCAGTCGACATTTATAGCTGCTTTCCCTGCGCCGTATTCGCGGCGGTCGACAGCATGCAAGACGCATCGCGGGCACTTGGCGATTATACGCTGACGGGCGGCCTCACTTTCTTCGGCGGCCCCGGCAATGGCTTTGCTATGTATAACATCGCCGCGATGGTGGATGCCTTGCGGCAGGATGGCTCAAAACCTGCGATGGTCACGGCCAATGGCGGCGTGATGTCCAAACAAGCCGTGGGTATCTACACCGCAACGCAGCCTAATATTCAATATTCAGGCAACGTGGCGAAGGGCTATGTTCCCCCGCCAATCCCGATTGACGATGCGCCGCAAGGCAAGGCCCGTGTACTCAGCTTTGTACGCGCAGCGAGGAAGGACGGTTTTGGTCCGGCGACGGTTCTGCTGGAAACCGAAGGCGGCGCGCGGGCGATGGCGGTGATCGATTGCCCGGTGGATGCCGACCTTGGCAACGCGGTCGTGCACGTCACCCCCGGCGAAAAACGCCATATTGCGACGCTTGTTGGATAATCTAAGGTTCATCATTCGATACTTATGCTATGCAGCCGTTGGAACCGGAGAAAATCGATGCACATTCTCAAATTGGCCCTCTTTACCTTTCCTTTGACACTATTGTCGGCGTGCGGACAAGTGGACAGCACGCCAAAGCCGCTGACCGAAAAACAGACCGCAGTCTTGATGAAAGAACTGAGCGGCAAGGTCGCTGGCACGCCTGTCAATTGCATCAGCGATTTTAACGCCACCAACACCATCCGCGTCAGCGACGATATCCTACTTTACCGTGTTTCAGGCCGCTTGGTGTACCAAAACAAACTGCGGTCCGCCTGCAGCGGATTGGCGCGTGACAATGACATTATCGTGTCCGAACAATTTGGCAGCCAAAAATGCAAAGGCGACATCATCCGTCTGGTGGACCGGACCAGCGGCATGACCGGTGGCGTTTGCAGCCTGGGCGACTTCGTGCCTTATCGTTCGGAAAAGACCGCGGATTAGTCGCGCAAGAATATCGCCTCGATAGGCAAAGCAAACAGATCAGAAATGCGGAACGCGAGTGGCAATGACGGGTCGTATTTGCCCGTTTCAATCGCGTTTACTGACTGGCGCGAAACGCCCAATGCATCGGCCAGATGCTGCTGGCTCCAATCGCATTCGGCGCGCAGGACTTTGAGACGGTTTTTCATGCTTTCCAGCGTGCAAAAGGACCTGCCACTCCAAGCATGGCAAACCAGATTGCACCCATCCATTCCGGACCGCTCGCCACAACATCGTAGACGGCAAGAAATTGCCATACTGTTACGGTTACCAGCGTGAACGCCGTTGCCAGCAGCGTCTGTTTGGCAAATAAAAGCCGTTGATATTCATCATCTATTTCGACCAGCAGCCGAAATATTGCCCAAAATACCCCGATTATTGGAAGTGCGGAGATGAGGGCCAGCCCAATAAGCGTGGCTTGGGAATGTTCAGTGCCACCGCGTGCGAAGGTGAGGCTACTGGTCAGGATCAGCATATAAGATGCCATGAACAGCAGCACCCTGACAGTATATCGCCGCATGTAGGGTGCAAGGTTGTTCCAAGAAGTCAAGTCAAGTTACCTTTTTAATAAGACAAGCTTCCTTTACTATAATTTCTTTTAATGTCAAGTAACCTCTCCATTGTGTTGTTGTCGCCGCCCACAGACTGCCATTTCTGCACACTTGCGACTTCGCCTTTGGACTGGCAAAGGGACGCTTCCTAACGACGTTGAAAGCAAGTAAATCCATGTCCGAGATGATCCGTGTCACCCTTCCCGATGGCTCTGCCCGTGAAGTTGCACGTGGTACCACCCCAGCGGATATTGCCGCCGCGATTGGCCCCGGCCTTGCGAAAGCCGCGATTGCGGCGCGGGTGGATGGCGAATTGCGCGATATCATGCGCCCGATTGAGGCTGATGCGCAACTTGCTTTGGTGACCAACCGTGATGAGGCCGATGCGCTGGAATTGGCGCGCCATGACTTTGCGCATATCCTTGCCGAAGCAGTGCAGGCTCTGTTTCCCGGTACGCAAATCACCTTTGGTCCATCAACCGATGACGGTTTTTATTATGACGTGATGGCGCCCGCCTCGCGCGGTCCATTCACGATGGATGATTTGCCTGCGATTGAAGAGCAAATGCGCGCGATCATCCGCGCCGATAAACCGCTGCGCCGTGAAGTCATGGCGCGTGATACGCTGATCGCGACCTGGCAGAATGCGCGCGAAAGCTTCAAGGCGGAATGGGCGGCTGAATTGCCTGAAGGTCAAGAATTGTCGGTTTATTGGTCCGGCGATGACTGGATGGACATGTGCCGCGGACCGCATCTGGCATCGACGGGAAAGCTTGATCCGGCTGCATTCCAATTGACGCGCGTTGCCGGTGCCTACTGGCGTGGAGATCAGAAGAACCCACAATTGAGTCGCATCTACGGCACTGGCTGGCTGAATAAAAAGCAGCTTGATGCGCATTTGGTGC
>Ga0114973_10000727_pt1 | contig 24828 bp, 21 predicted proteins | sample M_140807_MF_Meta_FD_87025 | JGI IMG/M metagenome (GOLD analysis project Ga0114973, IMG submission 87025) | Freshwater microbial communities from Lake Montjoie, Canada to study carbon cycling - M_140807_MF_MetaG | ecosystem: Environmental > Aquatic > Freshwater > Lake | place: Lake Montjoie...
CCCTGTTCCCGACGCAAACGAACCCAGGCGTCAAAGCTGAGGATCAGGTCTAAGGCGTCGACCAACCAGCGCTCGCGGCGCACATGATCGGGCAGGATTTTTTCGAGCACGCCGCGCTGAGATTGTGCTGAACGAATCGATTGTTCCTGAAGAAAGGCCGATTGATGGCGGTGCAATGAAGATGAGAGAAAGAACGGTGTCAGTTCCTCGAAGATCTGCGCCCGGAGTTCGATGCTTTCCATCAAACGGCTTTCCCACGTGGCCGATTGCAGCCGGGTCTTGAGCAGCGGGATTGAGATTGCATCGAGATCAACACTGATCTCGCGATAGAGCGTCTCCATATCGTCGAAATGACGAAAAACCGTGCGCAGTCCGACCTGGGCCTGCACCGCCACCTGTTCTGCCGTTGGAGACAAGGTGCCGGCGCGGATGAGCGTCTCGAGTGCCGTAACGATCTTTCGTCGCGTTGCCATACTCCGATGCAGGCGACCGTCGATGACCCCATTGGACGCGGAGTCGTCCGACGAGGGTTCGCTGGGTCGGGGGAGGCCTTGCGCTCGTTCCATGGCAATGATTAGGGGAGGCTGCGCCATTGACGATCCCGAGTCGCGACCAAGCGATCGTTTTGATGCAGGTGCCAGGGGACGCAAGCGGTTATGCCCTCAGGCGGTACCGGAATTTCGAGAAGGGTTTGGAGACGCCCTTGCAGATTGGTGTCACCGATTTCCATGAACCAACTCAGTATTCGATTGCGATCGGACGCCGACAGTTCTTGAAAGGCGCCTCGTAGTGTTTGCCAGCACCATACCCGATATGGACTGACCGGGGCGTTGAATGATGCACCTTGGGTGAGCCATGAATGCGTACCCTGTCCCGCAAGCCACTGTGCTTCGTTACTGGCGAGATAGGGAAGATACTCGTCGCAAACCAAGCGAAGCAGTGGACCAAGCCCGCTCGGGAGCCTGGGTTCCTGCGGCGGCGGAGTGATCTGTTGGGCGCCGAGTTTGGCGTCCGGGTGCCACATCCGGGCAACCCAATGCATGACCGCTGGTGCGCGGGCCCGCAGGATTCTGCTGGGCGTCGGATCGCTCGAGAAATGTCTAAAAAAGGGACCGAAAAACCCCAGGTCTGCCTGACTCGGTTGATCACCGAGTAGAAATGGACGATCGGCAAGTGCCGCCTCAAGTGCGTCGAGCGTCGCGTGATAGAGCCCTTCAATGGCGCTTGCGTTTTGCGTGGTGACACCGTCCTGGCGCAGGTAGACCCTTTGTTGTCGTAGCCTGATGAAGATGCGCCGTAGGGCCGTGGGTGCCGGAATGTCGCGAAGCATCCCCCGGGCCAGTCTATCGCTCATCAGCCTGGCATCTTCACGAAAAGCCCAACGATAGTAGAGAGCAGGGCGCCAGAGCCATTCATCGCCAAAATCTTCCAGCAGATCGGCGAGCCAGCACATGGCGGGATCCGTCGGGCGAATCGGATGGTCTGGATATTGTTGGTCTAGCCAGCGCAGGATGTGGGTCGTATCGGTCAGCAGTTGACCGCCGGGCAACTCAAGGTGGGGCATCTGGTTGACGCCCGCGCGTTGCCCCAATGATTTGAATGACCTTGTATCCATTTCAATCAGCTCATAGCGAATGCCCTTGTTGCGCAGATTGGCCTCAAGCTTGCCAGTGAAGTAAGACAAGTCGAGCCCGTGAACCTTTAAAAACTGGGGTGCTTCCTGGCTCGGATTCAGGGGCGGATCAACACGCAAAAGTGGGCCTCAGCAGGGAAGTTAAGGATTGACAGATTTTTTTATATTGACATAGTAAGTGCCATAAATTTTCAACCCTGACTTTGAGCTTGCCACGTGACTGATAACGCGTCTGATGGATCCTCTGAATTGAAGAAGCTGAGTCGTCGTGCCTGGCTGCGCGGCGCTGCGTTAGGCGCCACTGGCATGGCGGCTGTAGGTGTGGGTGCAGAGGCGGTGCGCCGGCAGGTCAAGACCATGGTGACGCCACCAGCGCTCGCCGAGGGTGCGGCGCCGCGGGTGGCCGAGTCATTTCAGGATTCACGACCGGCGGCTGCCCTCAAGGTGAGGGCCCCGTCGGGCGCGCCCAATGTGGTGGTCATCGTCCTCGATGATGTGGGGTTCTCCGACCTTGGTTGTTACGGTAGCGAAATCCGAACGCCAGCGATGGACTCCATTGCGTCGCAGGGACTGCGGTACACCAATTTCAGGACTTGCGCGATGTGTTCGCCCACCCGCGCGGCGTTGCTGACTGGGTTGAATTCACATTCAGCCGGGATGGGCTGGCTGGCCGATCTGGATTTAGGGTATCCCGGATACCGTGGCGACTTGACCCATGAGGCGGCAACGTTGGCCGAGGTGTTGCGCGATTCAGGGTGGTCAACCTGGCTTTGCGGCAAGTGGCACCTGAACAATGCCGATACCACTGGCCCGCAAGGCCCTTACGACAACTGGCCAACCCAGCGCGGATTTGATCGGGCCTACTGGTTCCAGGGGCATTCGACGGATTACTTCAAGCCTTCAGAATTATTTGATGGCGTTGCACCAGTTGAGCCCCCCATTCAGGACGATTATTTTGTCTGTGATGACCTGACCGACCGCGCGATGACGTACATACGGACGCATCAGGCGCTTGCGGCGGACAAGCCATTCTTTCTGAAGCTTGCCTATCCCGGTGCGCATTCACCGCTGCAGGCCCGTGCCCGTGAGCGCGATGCCTACAAGGGCAAGTACGACGAAGGCTGGGACGTTGTCCGCGCACGGCGTCTGGAGCGCCAGCGTGAACTGGGCGTGATGCCAAAGACGACCCAGCTCCCGCCGTTGTCGTTTGGGGCTGAGGCCTGGGATAAGCTCGGTGCGCGGGAGCGCAAGCTCTACGCGCGTTACATGGAGGTCTTCGCCGGGCTGGTGACCAACGTAGATCACAACATCGGTCGTTTGCTGACGACGCTCGACGAATTGGGGATCCGCGAGAACACGGCGATCGTTCTGATTTCCGACAATGGCGGTTCGGCCGAGGGGACATCGACGGGTACCCCCAATGTTTTCGGTCCTGGTTTTGGGCGGCCAGTCCCGCTCGAACTCGCAGAGAAGCTCTATGACCAGATGGGTGGGGATGGCACTTTTCCACATTACCCGATGGGTTGGGCGAACGTCTCGAACACCCCCTTTCGCATGTACAAGCAGCGCACGCATCTGGGTGGGGTGGCAGACCCGTTGATCGTGAGTTGGCCCGCCAAGATCGTGTCACGAGGTGAACTGCGGCACCAGTTTGTGCATGTCGTTGATCTGTATCCAACCCTGCTCGAAATTGCTGGGGCCAAGCGACCGACGCACCATCAGGGTCGGGTGCAGAAGCCGCTTGAAGGGCAGAGCATCCTGCCTACATTTGGGGACCTGAAGGCTCCGACCCGCAAGGAACAGTACTTTGAACTGGCGGGAAACCGAGCGTTCTTTGAAGATCCCTGGCGACTCGTCGCACGTCATGAACGCGGTAAGCCCTTTGAGGAAGATCGTTGGGAACTTTACGATCTGTCCTCAGATCCGAACGAACTCAATGATCTTTCGGAGCAGAAACCGGATGTCGTCAAACGGTTGCGCGAAAAGTTTGACCAGGCTGCCCGAGCTTACGGGGTCTACCCGCTCGATGATCGTAATCTGGTCATCCGGCTGGCGCAGGATCGCCAGCGCAGGCTGCGTAAGCACTGGGAATTTCATCCCCCGGTCGAGCGGATCGCCCGCGATGTCGGACCGATTGTTGGTGGGCTCGATCATCAGATCGAGGTTGAGTTTGAGGCCGCGGCGACGGGTGCCCGCGGTGTCCTGGTGGCACAAGGCTCCAAGCACGCGGGTTATGTGCTTTACGTCGATGCCAGAGGCCATCTCGTTTATGAAACTCAGATGGTGCCCTGGAACGAACGCATGATTTCCAGTGACCCGTTGCCCAAGGGGCCCCTGAAGGTGCGCTATGTTCAGACGATGCGTGCGCGTCCTTTCGAGGGCAGTGGCGCCTTGTTCGTCAATGACCGGCAGGTGGCCGAGCGCAAGTTTGATCGCGTGCTGGTCAATACGTCTTACGACGGCTTCAGCGTTGGTGCCGATCTCGGGAATCAGGTCTCGTTGGATTATCAGGGGCCCAATCCGTTTCAGGGCAAGATCCGCGTCGTACGCATTGACATTAATATCGCTGAAAATACGTCCCTCGAAATGCTGAGGTACTTGCGCGAAATGACGATGTCAGTCTGAAGGCGGCTGTGACTCGAGCGCCGGCTTCTATCGAGACGGACTTGCCGATTCTAAAGGGTGCGGTCGTCGTCCCTGCCGGCCGCTATCGCATTGGATCGGATTCATTTTATCCAGAAGAGCGTTCTGCGCGCTCGATCAATTTACCGTTGTTCTCCATCGATCGAACGCCAGTCACGAACGCTCAATTTGCGGATTTCGTAAAAGCGACCGGCTGGTTGACCGACTGTGAACGGGCCCAGCCCGCGGGTTCTGCCACATTCCGGATGACCGATGGCCCTGTCGATCTGCGCGATCCCACCCAGTGGTGGGCTTTCGTTCGAGGGGCTTCGTGGCGCCACCCGCAGGGGCCCGGGAGTTCACTCAACGGGCTCGAGCTTCATCCAGTCGTTCATGTCAGTTATGACGATGCACTGGCGTTTGCGCAGTGGCGCGGGGGGCGTCTACCCACCGAAGCAGAGTGGGAAGTGGCTGCCCGCGGGGGCTTGGTTGATTGTGATTACGCGTGGGGCAATGAACTTATGCCCGGAGACCGCCTGCTCGCGAATATCTGGGTGGGCAGCTTCCCCTGGTATCACGCAAGGTGTGATGTCCCTGGGCCAATGCCCGTATCGTCTTACCCCCCAAACGGGTACGGGTTGTTTGACATGATCGGTAACGTTTGGGAGTGGACTTCGACTGCTTTTTCCCCCAGGGGACCGATGCCGCTGGAAGCTTTAGGGGAATGTGGATGTGGCGTTTCTGAGCGGGAAAAACAAAGCAGCCAGCAAAATCCTGAGAAGCCCCTGGAGCAGACCCTCAAAGGCGGGTCGTATCTCTGCGCAGCTGAGTATTGCGCCCGATACCGACCGGCGGCGCGGATTGGTTTACCGACGCAGACGAGCACTGCACATATCGGATTTCGATGCGCCTATGATTTTGACTGATCCAGCCCCTGCCGAAGAAACCGGACCACCGTCGGGACGAGCTTCGTCAATTGTCCTTCTTCTCCGCGCTCAATCGATTGCAGAATCAGCTCATGGATCCCTCCCACGATCGCTGTAATGATCGCGCGCTCTGGCGCTGATTGGCCATTGGAACCAGCGGTCACGGTGGCCTCAATGAAATTCACCAACTGTTCATTACTGCGCCTTCGCGCGGCGAGCCCTTCGTCGCCCAATGCAAATACCGCGACGAACAAGGTTTTCAGCAGCGTGGGCTGCATCGAGAGGATGCTCAGATACGCGTTCAAGGCGTCGTTCAGTTGATCCCGCCAATCTTGCGTTGGGTTGATCGACCCCACCAGGACCTTGAAGGCCTGGGCGCTCGCCGCATCAAACAAGGCAATCAGACACGCTTCGCGAGTCCCGAAATGTTCATAGAAAGTGCGTCGCGAGACCCTGGCCAAGGTGACTACATCCGTGACCGTGGTACTTGCAAACCCATTGCTCGCCACTGATTGCGCCATGGCGTCGAGCAGCCTGTGGCGGTGGTCGCGTTCGGTTTCTTGAAGGGATATTGGCTCCATTCCCCAATGGTACTTGACAGTACCGGTCGCCTCCGGGAAACTTCGGCGATTGGTACGCATTCGTACCGCCTGCGTTCGATGTCCTGGAGCTCTACATGACCGATCTCGTTGTCCGCCGTCTTTTGATCGACCTCAAAGAACCCTTCGCTCGGCGCTGGAACGGGGGCGATGCCTTCCGCTCGGCTTGGTTGAATGCGCTCTCGATGAGTTTTCCGGTCGGAGAGCAGATGTTCATCGACTCCCTGCGCGCCGGTCTAAAGGTGTTACCGGAGAGCAAGCGGGCATATTTCGCCAGCGAAATTCAGGGTTTTGTTGGCCAAGAAGCGACGCATCGCCACCTGCACGCGCTCTACAACAAGCAACTTGACGCTCAGGGCTTCGTGAACAGTCATGAAAAGCGCTTGATCAAGCGCTTGGAGAAGCTAGCGTCAATGAAGCTCGATCCTCGACACGCGGTCGCGATCACATCAGCGACCGAGCACTTCACGGCGATCTTCGCGGGATGGATGCTCGAGACGCCGCAAAATCTTGAGGGCGCAGACCCCCGCCTGAAAACACTCTGGCTTTGGCATAGTGCTGAAGAAACGGAGCATCGCTGCATTGCTTTTGATCTCTATCGTGCCCTCGGCGGTAATGAAAAATGGCGCCGGTTCTGGTTCCGATTTGTGACGGTTCAGTTCCTGTTCGAACTCATGCGCCAGACTGTTCGAAATCTCTGGGACGACAAGGCTTTATTCAGTTGGACCACTTGGCGCAGCGCCGCCAGCATGATGTTGGGTAAGCAGGGCTTGGTTCGTTATGGCTTCAAGCACTGGCGTGCTTATTTTTCTGAGGACTTTCATCCATCGCATCAGGATGGAACAGCGTCCGAAGCCTGGCTCCGTGAGAACGAAGACTTGTTTCGGGTCGTCTCGCGTTCGCCGGCCTGATTGATGTCTTGAACCGTTCTGTTCGCGCCTGGAGTCTAATTGCCCTGACGGCCGTGCTGGGCGCGTTGGGCTTGCTAGGTGCCTTAGGACTGGCCGGCTTGGGTGGCGCAGGCGGTGCAGGGGGTGCAGGTCCTGGGCCTCATTGCGATGTGGGACAAGTGGCTTCTGCAACCCCAGAAATGGTGTGGGTCCCCGGTGGTGCTTTCGAAATGGGAGATCCACTCGAACCGGGCGAAGCCCCCAGTCGCGCCGTTGAAGCGGCGGGCTTTTGGATGGACCGCACCGAAGTCACCAATGCCCAGTTCGCTCGATTCGTGCAGGCCACGGGTTACGTGTCCGAGGCCGAGCGCGCTCGACAAGATCAAACTGCCACCCGACCCGGCGTTGTTTCCGTTTTTCGTCAACCGGAGTCGGTCCTGGGGCGGGAAGACACGTCGCAATGGTGGACGATTAGCCGCGAGGCGACCTGGCGGCAGCCTGCAGGCCAAGGGTCTTCGATCGAGGGACGCGAGGCCTATCCGGTCGTCGCCGTCACTTACGCGGATGCGTCGGCGTATGCGCAATGGCTCGGTCGAAGCCTGCCGACTGAAATTCAATGGGAACGTGCCGCGCGAATGGGTGCCACTGCTGGAAATGTGGGGGACAAGGCCGCTGCAAACACCTGGCAGGGCCTTTTCCCGGTGCTTGATGCAGGCATTGACGGACATGCGGGGATTGCGCCGGTGGGGTGCTATGCCCCCAACGAGACGGGGATCCATGACCTGATTGGCAACGTCTGGGAGCTGACTCAGGATGCCTACCGAGGATTCGGTCAGCTCGGGGCAATGATCGCGTCGACAACGACCGCAGGCGCGATCTCACGTTCAAGGGCAGATGAACGGGTGGTCGGTGCCCACGTCATCAAGGGCGGATCCTTTTTGTGTTCCGAGGATTATTGCGCCCGCGCCAGAGCAGGGTCCCGCCAACCGCTCGAAGATGGCATGGCGGCGGTCCATGTCGGATTTAGAACGGTCTCAGTGGCTCCGGGCCCAGGGTCAGAACTCGGGACGAGTAAATCCCGCGTCGCTATTAGTCAATAAGCGGCGGCCCAAGCAAAGTTGCAGCAGCAAAAAGATTTCAACGACGGTAGAACGAATACCGCCATCGCTAATGCCATCGAGACCCAGATGCATCAGTCGCAACGCCAGAAAGAGGCCAATGAGTGCAATGGGTACGTTTAACCATTGTTCTCGGCCAGGACGCAAACCGAGCAGCGTAAATCCGCCCAATGCAATGAAACAGCCGCCCAAATCGGCTCGCAAATTACCCACGCCGGCAATCCCCACAGGGGTCAGCGCAAACTCAACCGCCAGGCGATCGGGGGCAATGGCAAACCCCAAACCGACTGCGATGGCACCGATTCCGAAGAGCGCCAGCGACAGGCGCATCACGTTCAACATGGCGGGATCTCCTTATGGCCGAAGGGCACGAGATAATTTCGATGGCAGGATTTTGACAGTAAAGATGTCAACATTAGCAATCCGACCGTTGCAAATTGCGACCTGGTTCAACGAAATTGATGAATTCTGAAATTTGCTCTGACGTCATCATTATTGGCGGGGGCTCTTGCGGGGCCGTTTTGGCGGCGCGACTCAGCGAGGATCCGGCGCTGCAGGTTTGCTTGCTGGAAGCCGGTGGTGAGGACGCACGCTGGTTCGTCGATGCCCCATTGGCGCTTTCATTGACGGTTCCTTCGCGGCTCTTCAATTGGGCGTTTCAGACCGAATCTCAAGCTGGATTGGCAGGTCGGCGGGGCTATCAACCCCGCGGTAAAGGGCTTGGCGGCAGCAGTTCAATTAATGCTCAGATCTATATTCGCGGCCATCCTTTGGATTATGACCATTGGGCCGAGTTGGGGAACCCGGGTTGGTCCTGGGCGGATGTATTGCCCTATTTTCGTCGCTCCGAGCATAACGAGCGTTTTAGCGATGCGTTCCACGGTCAGGGTGGTCCACTCCATGTGGCGGATATTCGGAGTCCCAACCCATTCTCGCGGCGAATGATCGAAGCCGCTGTGGCCCAAGGCTTGCCCCAGATCGAGGATTTCTCAGGCGCTCAAGACGAAGGGGTGGGCTGGTATCAGGTTACTCAAAAAGGCGGCGAGCGCTGGAATGTCGCGCGGGCTTATCTGGGCCGCCCCGGTGAGGCTGGGAGCGCGCGTAACAGACCCAATTTGCGAGTCATCACAGACGCTCGAGCATTGCAAATCACCTTGGACGGTCATCGCGCGACCGGGGTGGTCTGTCAGATCGGTGGGGTGCCGGTGCGGGTTAAGGCGAACCAACAAGTGATTGTCAGTGCCGGGGCGTTGCAGACGCCGCAACTACTGATGCTCTCAGGCATCGGAGAGGCCGATGTTTTATCCAAATTTGGCATCGCCGCAGTGCATGATTTGCCTGGGGTCGGGCGCAACCTGCAGGACCATATCGACTGCGCGCTGGCCTATCGCCGCCAGGCGTCCGGGCTGATCGGTCTCGGTACGGGACTGGGCGCTGAAGGGTGGCGTGCCTGGCGTGATTATCACGATCAGCGTCGCGGGATGTTCACCTCGAACGTCAACGAGGCGGGGGCTTTCGTGCGGACCCTGCCCGGTTTGCCCGCACCGGATGTGCAGATGGTCTTTGCACATGCCTTATCAGACAATCACGGCCGCACGCCCCGCTGGGGTAGCGGTTTTGCGGGCCACGTCTGCGTACTGCGCCCGCACAGTGTTGGGCGCGTCAGTTTGGCATCGGCTGACCCAATGGCGCCGCCGTTGATCGATCCGGCATTTCTGAGTGATGAGCGCGATATGGACACCTTGCTTCGCGGGGTTAAGTGGATCAAGCGGATTGTTGAATCCCCCATGCTGCACGAGGGCCCACCAGTGCCCCTTTTTGATGAGCCGCTTGAGACCGATGATGACTTGCGTCGATTCATTCGCGGCCATGCAGATACTTTGTATCATCCGGTCGGAACCTGCCGCATGGGGACCGACCCCATGGCAGTGGTGGACGCGCGGCTAAGGGTTCACGGGATCCATGGCTTGCGGATCGTGGATTGTTCGGTGATGCCCACCGTCCCGGGCGGTAACACCAATGCACCTGCGGTCATGATTGCTGAAAGGGCCGTGGAATTCATCCGCGAGGATTTGTGCGCTGCCTAACGCTGAGCTCCCCTATTCACTCCAATGAGACCTTCAATGAATTCGTTAATCCAGCGCAGCGCTCTATTGGTTGGGCTCGCTCTCATGAGCCCCGCCTCGTTTGCCCAAACCACCCAAACAGAACCCATCATCGGGAACTGGAAGACGATCGATGACAAGACCAATCAGCCGAAGTCGATCATCCGGATCGAACTGGTTGATCAAAAACTGCAGGGTACCGTTGTCAAGATTTTCACCGCGCCGGGCGATCGGCCCGACCCGGTCTGTGAGCAGTGCAAAGATCATCGCAAGGACAAGCCGGTGATCGGGATGACGATCATGTCAGGTTTGAAAAAGACCTCGAGCACCCTCTGGGAGGGCGGTGAGATCCTCGATCCAAATAATGGTTCGATCTACAAGGTCAAACTGAACCTCGACGCTGAGGCTAAGGTACTCAGCGTTCGCGGCTATGTCGGTGTACCAATGGTTGGTAGAACCCAGACCTGGATTCGCGACTGATTTAGCGATCGATTTAGCGATTATTTCCCGTTTGAGCACCCCATGACGCTACCCCCAATCGAGGTCTTGCCTCGCGATTTGAGCCCCTACCGCACAGGCAATGTCGGCGTGGATTACGTGCATCGATTCGTGGCCGATCAACCGGGCCCCCATGTGCTAATCAACGCCTTGACCCACGGCAACGAATTTTGCGGCATGGCTGCTGCCTGTGACTTGCTCGATCGGGGCGTACGTCCCCGAATAGGCACGTTGACGGTGAGCTTCGCGAACGTCGCCGCTTACGAGAGCTTCGATCTCGAGAGGCCATTCGAGAGTCGGCAGATCACGCACAACATGAACCGCATCTGGTCAGAACAATGGCTCGATGGTCCTGAGGAAAGTGTCGAGTTGCGGCGCGCGCGCGAGATGCGCGAGATCGTGGCTGCGGCTGATCATATTTTGGATATTCATTCGACGGCGCAGGATGTTGCACCGTTTTGGGTTTATCCAGGGCATCCGCGAAATGCGTCTGTGGCGAGGGCGCTGCCCAAACCGATGATCCACCTCGTCATGCCCAATGGAATGAGTTCGGGGACCCCGCTGATCGAATATGGTCCACATGGCAGAGCGGATGGGCCAGGTGCCGCCGTGGTTCTGGAGTGCGGTCAGCACTTCAGACAAGCGTCGGTTGATCTGGCGATCGCAGTCACGCAGGATTTTCTGGGGCACTTCGGACTGATTGAACTCGAGCAGGAGCCGAATCATTCGACCGGCGCTCGGGGCGCTCGGGGCGGTCAGGGCGAACACCGTGCGTTCGAAATGTTGACCACGCATGTCGTCAAGACCGCAGAGTTTTCGTTTGTTCGTCCGCTCGTCGGATTCGAGGTCTTCGCCAAGGGCGACTTGATTGCGCTTGACGGGCCTGAAGAAATCCGCGCGCCTTGTGACGAATGCACCATTTTTATGCCGACCCGCTTGCCGATTATGGGTCGCGAAGGCGTCTACCTGACCCGCCCCATCACCACTTCATAACCATTTTTGCAGCAAGACCGCGTGCCCGGCGCCAGGGTCGAGTTGGTAGTGCTTAAACCCGAAACGGTCATACGCATTCATCGCGATGGTGTTGCCACTAAGGACCTCAAGGGTGAGCTTGCAACAGCCCCGTTCAATGGCGAGTTGCTGGGCTGCCGCCAGCAGGGCCTGAGCAACGCCCTGACCGCGAACCTCGGGATGCACAACGATGTCGTGCACATTCAAGAGCGGCTGGGCTTTAAACGTGGAATAGCCTTCAAAGCAATTGATCAAGCCGAGGGGTTCGTTGGTGGATTCGTTGGTGGGGACGCTGCTAGGGTGGCTCGGTTCCGCGCCTCGATAGGCCAAAAAGCTCGCTGCATCGGGGCGGCGAGCCAAATCATCGCAGAGCCGTTCGAGCACGCTCGCGGCGAGCGGCTCTGCGCCCCCCATCGGATCGCGGGCATAGAGATCAAGCAGTTGCCGCAGGTGCAATCCATCTTTCGGAGCGCGGTAATCAACGCGGTGGATGTAGAGGTCTAGATTCATCGACTAACCCGCCAGAGCAACCAGCTTGCGATACTGAGATTGAGAAGATTCCATGCGATGCCATTCAAAAATGCAGCATGGTAAGAGCCGGTGACATCAAACACCTTGCCCGACATCCAACCCCCCAATGCCATCCCGACCAGGGTCGCGAAGATCACTGCGCCGACCCTTCGCCCGGCTTCCGCGGGTGGAAAGTACTCACGGATGATGATGGCGTAGGACGGCACGATGCCGCCTTGAAAGAGTCCAAACGTGGCGGAAATCAGAAAGAGCGATTGCATGCTGTCGAAGGGCAAAAACAGCAACAACGACAGTCCTTGCAGAATCGAACCGAGTAGTAGCGTGCGCAGGCCGCCGATCTTGTCGCAAATGAAGCCTGAAATTAATCGGCTAGCGATTCCAAAAGCGAGCATGACGGACAGCATCTGGGCCCCACGCGCCGCACCGTATCCAAGATCGGCGCAGTAAGCCACGATGTGGACCTGGGGCATTGCCATGGCTACACAACATGCGACACCGGCGACGCAAAGAAGCGCCTGGGCGTGCGAGATCTTGAGGCCGAACGGACGTCCGGGGACCAATGATGGCGCCGTTGACTGGACCGGGCCAGCGGGGGAGCCTGCGCTCGCTGGGGGGCGCTTGCTCATGAGGAGGCTGAGTAATGCCATTCCGAGGCCACAGACGAGCCCCAGAGCGATGTAGGTTTGACGCCAGCCCCAGAGTTCGATTCCCTGTTGGGCCAATGGTGGCCAGACGGCTCCCGCGAGATAGTTACCGCTGGCGCAAACTGCGACAGCAATCCCCCGGCGCTTGTTCCACCATAAGGCGGTGTCGGCGAGCAGGGGAGCAAAAGTGGCCGAACTGCCCAGCAGGCCCAGCAAAATGCCGTGGGCCAATGCGAACAGCAGTAAATTGGGGGCAAATGCCGCCGCAATAAACCCTGCAGTCACGCCGGCCGATCCGAGCATCAGCGGGGCCTGTACACCGAAGCGGTCGGCCAGGCGGCCCATTCCGACTCCGCCCAGTCCGAACCCGAGCATCATCAGCGTGTAGGGCAGCGCAGCATCCGCGCGCGAGACGCTGAATTCTTGCTGAACCGCGGGCAACACGACCGACACGACATACATGCTGCTACTTCCAAGAGTTAGCAGGAGTAGGGTGACGATCAGCCGTCGACCCGCATACGGCGAGTCGATCAGGTCATTGGAGGCGGCGATCGTTGGCATCGGCGAACAAGGCCTCGCAACCCGTTCCAGAGAACATCTGATCAACCCGTACGCGGTCCTCAGCGTTTAACGCGTCATAGTCACGGCGTAACCAGAGGAGACACTTTGCCTGATAAGGAAAGGCTTGTTGCACCCAGGGTTTGTCGTCGATTGTGGTTTCTACTTGCGTAGCGCCGGTTTGTAACGCAGCGGCATTGGCAATCAGTAAGGGTGGGTAAACGCGACCGATCTCTTTGAGGATGGCTCGCAGGCTGGGGATCTCACCCTGCGACAGTTCTAAGCTTGAGAACCAGTCGCTCTCGAGCGGTTCGAGGCCACCGTGGTCCTCCATCAGCGTGACCCACGCATAGACCCTGGGCGCCCGCTGGATCGCGATCGTCATGGGCGTGGGATCAAATTGGGTGAGCTGGGTCAACTGGCCATAGACCGCGAAATCACCGGCACCGGGCCGTTTGCCCAATAAGAACGGGTAGTGGCCCAGATGCGTCTCGAACGCGTCGAGAAACCGTTCATAGCTGGATTCGATCACCGACGCAGTGCTCGGGTTGGAACCGACGTAGCGTAACCGGGCGTGTTGACGGCTACTGATCCACCGACCGTACTCGTGCAGACGCGCATCGTCGAGTGGTTCGCTACTCCAGCATGGGAGGATTTTCTCGGCCTTGGCAAAGTCGGTCGGGTGGCTCCAGCGGTAATGGAACATCGCCTTCGTGAGCCACTCGTCGGCATAGTCTTCGATCAGGGCATCCACCAGGGCCAAGGCCGGATCAGCCGGCACCGCATGGCGGCCTTCGAACTCGCGCTCAAATCGGCGCAGGAGCGGGGTGGAATCGGTGACCGCTTCAAGGGACTCGCCGCGTGCTTCGGACGTATCTTGTTTGCGAGGCAGATAAAACGTCGGTAGCAGGGGCACTTTGGGCGCTGGCATGCCAGCCGGTGTGCCAGCCGTTTGCAATAAGCGGTAGGGGATGCGTCGATAGCGAAGCAGCGCGACCATCTTGCGGGTGTAGGGCGACCCTGGGACGCCGCTGAGTACGAGGGTCGACACCATGGTGCGGCCGCTCCCTGTCAGGTGGCCACCGACGGGCGCTCGCCCATTGCCTTTCGCCAGCGCATCAGGTTTGGATGATCGTCACCGGGTTTGATACGAACCACCCGCGCAAAATCCAGCGCAACGACCGCGGTGATATCGGCCAGACTGAACTGTTCGGTTGCGACGAACTCGCGCTCGGCAAGGTGCGCATCCAATTCGACAAAAAACTGTTGGGCACGGGCCAAGCCGCGCTGGGCCAGTTCTGGGATTTGTGCGTAGTTCACCGCGCCGGTCAGGGCACGGTCTTTCATGGCGGGCGCGCTATTGCGCAACGCCTCTGCGATGGCCATGAAGCCTTCCAATTCGATGCGGGCATTCCAACTCGCGACTTCTGCCCGCTCAAGCGCGGTCCGGCCCATCATTGGGGGCTCCGGGTAGGTTGCCTCGAGATAGGCGGCGATCCCGGCGTTATCGGTCAGAATCGCGCCGCTTTCGAGCTGCAGGGCCGGCACGGTACAGCGTGGGTTGATCGCGCGAAAAGCATCTCCGAGTTGCTCTTGCTGGCGCAAGTCGACCTGGACGGCATTGAATGGAACGCCCTTTTCAGCGAGCAAAATCCGCGCGCGCCGTGGGCTGGGGGCCATCTCAAAGTCGTAGAGGGTCAGCATTTCAAATCTCTAAAAAATCTGGAAATTTAGAACCAGTCATGGGGCATGTTGCGGCACACAGACTCACGTTCGCGCACGACCTTCAGCCAGGCATCGACTTTCGGGAGTTCATAAGCGTGGAAGTAGCGCAGGGCAGCCAGTAAGCCCGATGTGAGCGTCGATGAAGCGGGGGTTGCCGCCACCCCGATATCAAGCCAGATCCAGCCCATCACGACATGACCGAAGGCCTGCAGATAAGGCGTTGCGTTGGCCAGCGCTTCTTCAGGAACTTGACTGCTCCAGGCTTCTTCGGTGGCTTGCAGAAGCGCGTCGAGTGCGCTGCTGAGTTGGCTCGCGAAATCGGGTAACTCGTGCGCCCTGGAAATCGTTTGGCGGATCGCGCGCTCGAGCGCTTTGAGGGCCGCACCATCCTGCATCAGGACCTTGCGACCCAGGAGATCAAGCGCCTGAATGCCATGCGTGCCCTCATGGATCATGTTCAGGCGGTTGTCGCGCCAGTACTGCTCGACCGGAAAATCGCGGGTGTAGCCATAACCGCCATGGATCTGGATAGCCAGACTATTGGCTTCGAGGCACCACTCGCTGGGCCAGCTCTTGGCGATGGGGGTGAGGATTTCCAGCAGGAGATTCGCTTCGCGAGCGGCGAGTTCATCGCCGGTGTGCAATTCGTCGACCAGTCGGGCGCAGTAGAGCTCGAGGGCCAATCCCCCTTCGCAATAAGCCTTCTGGGCCAACAGCATGCGCTTGATGTCGGCGTGCTCGATGATGGGTACTTGCGGCTGGTTCGGGTCTTTCCCGCCCGATTGCAGTGGCCGACCCTGAGGGCGCTGACGGGCATAAGCCAGGGACGCCTCGTAGCCTGCCATCCCCAACATTGCGGCGGCCATACCGACCCCAATCCTGGCCTCATTCATCATGTGGAACATGCAGCGTAGCCCTTCGCCCGGCTTGCCAACCAGGTACCCAATCGCCCCAGCTTGTCCACCCGGTTTGAACTTACCCTCACCAAAATTCAGTAGCGTATTGGTCGTGCCCCGCCAGCCGCATTTATGATTCAGTCCAGCCAGTGCGACGTCATTGCGGACTCCAGTCAATTGACCGTCAACCCCCACCAGGTGCTTGGGAACAATAAAGAGAGAGATCCCTTTCACGCCTGGGATCAAACGCCCTTGCGGATCAGGGATTTTTGCGAGCACCAGGTGAATGATGTTTTCACCCAGTTCGTGTTCGCCTGCGGAGATCCACATCTTGTTGCCGCGCAGCCGATACCGGGGGCCGAGCGGGTCGTCGGTGGCGTGATCGCCATCGGGTGTCGCCCGGGTCACGATATCGGACAGGCTCGATCCGGCCTGCGGTTCGGACAGGCACATCGTCCCCGAAAAACGTCCATTGAATTCGTTCAATGCGAAGACACTTTTCTGGACTTCAGTGCCATGTGCCATCAGCAGATTGGCATTACCAACTGTCAACAATCCCCCGCCGATACTGACCGATGCTTTCGAGAAAAATCCGTTTGACGCGAGTTCCAGCACGAACGGCAGTTGCATCCCGCCAAACTCGGCATCCTGGGATGCGCTGAGCAGACCCGAATCAACATAGGCCTGGTTGGCCTCATGGGTTGCCCGCGGGAGGATGACTTTTTCACCATCAAAACGAGGCTCTTCGGTGTCGACCAGTCGATTGAAGGGCGCGAATTTCTCGCGCGCTAAACGCTCACTAAGGTCAAGGACCTGATCGAAGGTCTCGCGGCTATGGTCCGCAAAACGTGGGCGATCGGTCAGGCCCTCGACGTCGAGCCAGTCGTACAACAAATAGTCAAGAATTGGACGCATGACAGACTTTTAGAGGACTTCAAAAATCCCCGCAGCGCCCATGCCGCCACCGATACACATCGTCACGCAGACCTTCTTTGCGCCGCGACGCTTGCCCTCGATCAGCGCGTGACCGGTGAGGCGTTGTCCGGAGACACCGTAGGGGTGGCCCACTGCAATGGCACCGCCATTGACGTTGAGCCGGTCCAATGGAATGCCAAGGGTGTCGGCGCAATAAAGGACCTGTACCGCAAAGGCCTCGTTGAGTTCCCAGAGGTCAATGTCGGCGACGGTAAGACCAAGGCGCTTCAGGACCTTCGGGACTGCAAAGACCGGCCCAATACCCATCTCGTCGGGTTCGCAACCTGCGATCGAAAAGCCCAAAAACCGTCCCAGCGGGTGCAAACCTTTTTGTTGCGCGTAGGTTTCGCTGACCACGACACAGGCGCCGGCGCCGTCGCTGAACTGACTCGCATTGCCCGCTGTGATGACGCCACCGGGCACCGCACTACGGATGCCACGGACAGCGTCCATCGTGGTCCCGGGGCGCAGACCTTCGTCCGCACTGACGGTCACTTCTTTGCTGCGCAGTCCCATGACTTTATCGGCCACGCCCGCGGTGACGGTGATCGGAGCAATCTCGGCATTGAAGAGTCCGGCCTCGTGGGCAGCGCAGGCGCGTTGCTGACTGCCGACTCCGTACTCGTCCATCCGTTCTTTTGGAATGTGATAACGCTTGGCAACGTTTTCTGCCGTCTGCAGCATGTTCCAGTAGATCTCGGGTTTGTGCTCGGCGAGCCAGGCATCCGCGATCATGTGGTGATTGGCCTCCTGCTGAACGCAGGAGATGCTCTCAACACCACCTGCGACATAAACATCACCCTCGCCAGCCACGATCCGCTGCGCGGCCATCGCAATGGTTTGCAGGCCGCTCGAACAAAAGCGGTTGACGGTCACGCCGCCAACGGTGATGGGCAGACCGGCACGCAGGGCGATCTGGCGTGCAATGTTCGAACCGGTCGCGCCCTCAGGGGTTGCGCAGCCGATCAGGACATCTTCAATGGCGCCGGCTTCGATGCCTGCACGTTCGACCGCGGCCTTGACGGCGTGTCCGCCCAGCGTGGCACCGTGGGTCATGTTGAATGCACCGCGCCAGCTCTTGGCCAGGGGGGTACGGGCAGTAGAGACAATGACAGCTTGAGTCATGACAATTCCAAGGATGGGTTAACTGAACGATTTGCCTTCGGCCACCAAACGCGCCAACAGGGGCGCGGGTTGCCAGAACGCAGGATCGTCATCGGGGTTTTGAGCAAAGCGCTTCATGGCCTGAGCCACGTTGTAGAGACCGACGGTATCGGCGTAACACATTGGGCCGCCCCGATGGAGAGGGAACCCGTAGCCCGTCAGGTACACCATGTCGATGTCGCTCGCGCGGCTCGCGATGCCTTCCTCAAGAATCTTGGCCGCCTCGTTGACGAGGGCGAAAACCAGACGCTGGACAATCTCTTCGTCGCTGACCTTGCGGGGGGTGCGGCCGATGCTCGTCCGATAATCCACAATCATCTGCTCGACCAATGCCGATGGGATTGCGTCGCGTTTACCCGGCTTGTAGTCATACCAGCCGGCGCTTGTTTTCTGACCAAAACGGCCCATTTCGCAGAGCCGGTCCGCGGTCAGGCTGTAGCGCATATTGGGCCGTTCAACCGCGCGGCGCTTGCGGATCGCCCAGCCGATGTCGTTACCTGCGAGGTCGCCCATGCGGAACGGACCCATCGCAAAGCCAAACTTCTCAATCGCCTTGTCAACCTGTGACGGGGTGCATCCCTCATCGAGCAGCATGCCCGCCTGACGGCTGTATTGCTCAATCATGCGGTTACCAATAAAGCCGTCGCAGACCCCTGAGACCACGCAGGTCTTTTTGATCTTCTTGCCGATCTGCATGACCGTGGCCAAGACATCCTTGGCCGTATCGGCACCTCGAACGACTTCGAGGAGCTTCATGACGTTCGCGGGGCTGAAGAAATGCATCCCCACGACATCCTGCGGACGTTTGGTGAAATGCGCGATCTTGTTGACGTCGAGCGTCGACGTGTTCGACGCCAAGATGGCACCGGGTTTCATCACGGCGTCGAGTTGCTCGAAGACGGCTTTCTTGACCTCGAGTTCCTCAAAGACCGCCTCGATCACGAGGTCGCTGTTGCCCAGATCCGAGTAGTTAAGCGTGGTCGACAGAAGGGCCATCCGCTCTTCGTATTTGGTTTGCGCCAGCTTGCCCTTCGCGACCTGAGCTTCGTAGTTCTTACGCATCGTCGCGACGCCACGATCAAGAGCCTCTTGCTTGGTCTCGAGCATCACGACCGGAATTCCTGCGTTGAGGAAATTCATCGTGATGCCACCGCCCATGGTGCCTGCGCCGATGACTGCCACTTTGTTGACGGGGCGGACCGCGGTGTCGTCGGGGACATCGGGGATTTTGCTGGTCGCCCGCTCGGCAAAGAAGGCGTGGCGCAGCGCCTTGCTCTCTGGCGTTTGCATCAGTTCGATAAACAGTTTGCGCTCGAAGGCAAGACCTGCGTCGATCTTCTGGTTGGTCGACGCGGCAACGGCGTCGATGCAACGCAACGGGGCCGGGAAATTCTTCGACATCGCGCCGACGGTATTCCGCGTGAACTGAAAATAGGCATCCGCATTGGGATGAGTGCATTTCAGATTACGAACCAGAGGGAGCGGCCGGGCTGCCGAAATTTCGTGTGCGAAGGCAATCGCACCTTCCATCAGGTCTCCCGTGATCACGCGGTCGAACAGCTTCTGTCCGGGCAAACTCGCGAGAAGCTCGCTTTTTACAGGATCGCCACTCACGATGATGTTGAGCGCTGTCTCGACCCCGAGAACGCGTGGCAGACGTTGCGTGCCGCCCGCGCCAGGCAGTAGGCCCAACTTCACTTCAGGCAGCGCAACGCTGGTTCCAGGCGCGGTGACCCGATAGTGACAGCCCATGGCGAGTTCGAGCCCGCCGCCCATGCAGACCGTATGGATCGCAGCCACGATGGGCTTGGTGGCCGCTTCGCAGATACCGATCAAAGTGCCCAGGTTAGGCTCCGCGATCGCCATCGGTGAACCAAACTCTTTAATGTCGGCGCCGCCCGAAAACGCCTTGCCTGCACCTGTGATCACGATTGCGGTAATCGCCGGGTCAGCGTGCGCCTGCTCGATTCCGTGCGCGATATCCCGTCGGGTTGCGAAACCCAGACCATTGACGGGCGGGTTTTGCAGGGTGATCACGGCGACGGTGCCGTGGGCTTCGTACTTGGCTGTCATCGGGTTGTGTCCTTGTGGGTCGTTCTAGTGGTTAATTTGGGTTGAGCCAGTAAGTATTGGCACTCGAAGTGTCGAAACTAAGTTTTTCGAATTATGGGCTACTTTGACCTCTCCCGCCCATGGCGCGCGCGAGCCAGTCAAACATCTTGCCGTACGGGGCCCGCATCAGGTGGGCTCCCGACCAGGGGGACTGCCTGAAGATGGGTTTGAGCTTGGAGAAATTTTTGAAGCCCCATTCTCCGTGATAGCTCCCGTAGCCACTGGCCCCAACGCCGCCGAACGGCAAATTGGTTTGCGCAATGTGTAGGATGCAGTCATTGATCGTTACGCCGCCTGCAATGGTCTCATGAAGAATGCGTCGCTCTTCCGCGGCGCTTTGACCAAACCAATACAACGCGAGGGGTCTATCGTGCTGGCCGATGATTTCGAAAGCGGTATCGAGTTTCTCGTAGAAAAGAACTGGCAACAGCGGCCCGAAAATCTCTTCCTGCATCACCCGCATGGCGGCTGTCGCGTTAATAACCAATGTCGGCGGGAGGCGACGTCGACTCCGATCGGGCAGCTTGGGGGCCCAGTCCGGGGTTAAGATGCTAGCGCCTTGGTCGCGCGCGTCCTGAAGCAGTTCCAGCTGCCGATCAAAATGCCGATCGCTAACGAGCGAAGAGTAATCGGGTGTGTCACCGAGCTCGGGATACTGTTTTTGGAGTGCCTGACTGAAGGCCTGCGCGAACGCAGTTCGGTGATTCTCGTGAACCAGCACATAGTCCGGCGCGATACAGGTTTGACCTGCGTTGAGTGCTTTGGCCATGACCAGACTGGCCGCAGCCCTTTCGAGGTCCGCGCTTGCAGAAACAATCGTTGGCGATTTACCGCCCAACTCCAGCGTCACTGGGGTGAGGTTAGCGGAGGCGGTTCTGGCGACTTCACGTCCGACGCGAGTTGACCCGGTAAAGAACAAATGGTCCCAGGGCAGCGCCGCGAATTCTTGCGCCAATTCAACGCCTCCGGTCACGACACGGAGTACATCGGGCGGGAATGCCTCAGCCACGGTCTGCGCGAGCAATTCAGAGAACCGGGGCGTCAGTTCGCTCGGTTTGATCATCACGCGGTTGCCGGCGGCAAGTGCTTCGAGAGTCGGTTCAAGCGCGAGATTGAGCGGGTAGTTCCATGGGCTGATGACGCCGACCACGCCTTGGGGCTGCGGCATGATCAGGCAACGACCCGGCTGAAAAGTGAGACTCGTCGGGACCGTTTGGGTTCGCATCCAGGTCGCCAGATGGCGTTGGATGTGACGCACGGAATCCCGCAACGGCATGATGTCGGCCATCCAGGTTTCGTGGGTCGAGCGATGCCCAAAATCTTGCGAAATGGCTTTTGTATAGGCCTCGCCATGCTGCACAAGGAGGTCGTTGATGGCCCCAATCCAGCGCAGGCGCGTGGCAAGCTCCGGATAAGGTTCCCGGCGCGCAGCCTCGCGAAATTGAGAAAATTGTGACTGCAGCAAAATGAGTGTTGGCTTGGCGTCGGAGCGGTGCTCTATCTTAGGGCGTCAACCCCGTCCATCCGCTTTTTTGTGTTTGGTTCGAGATGAGCGTAAACCCTAGTATTAATGGCGCGGGCTTGACCAAGCGGATTTTTCCGTTGCTCTGGGTGGTTCTGCTTGGAGTCGTTCTAGGGGTGGGGACGGCCTGGTGGGCCATCCGAAACGGTGGAGCCGCGCGATCGTTGGTCAAGATGGGCCCCTGGGAAACGAGCCTGCTCGCGGGTAGCCCGAACGCAGATTCGTACACGCGAGCTCGGGTTGCAGTCGTGGGTTTGCTCGCGCTGGGGCGTGACGAGACGATCTATTACGTCGCGCGTACCGACAGCACAGGTCAGGCACTGCGCTCGCATTGTCAGTACCGGATTGACGGCCTGGCCCCGACCGCTCGATGGTGGAGCCTCACGGCGTATGCGGACGATCATTTTTTGTTTGAGGCCCCGCAGAATCGTTTCAGTTTGAACGGTGCTACCGCCCAACTGGATCAGCGCGGTGAATTTCATGTCCTGACCGGGCCCACGAAACCGAGTGACGCCGCTTTTGCCTGGTTACCCACCCCGGGAGATCGCGGGTTGGAACTTACTCTGCGTCTCTACCATCCGCTGGCGGCACTGCAACAAGATCCACGTGGGTTGATCGCGCCGACGATCAAACGAGATGGCGCATGTTGATCCGACCGATTGCCCTGCGAATTTTGGGCGTGCTCGCGATCGCGGCCGCAGTTCATTTCAGCGTGGTTTGGGCAGTACCTCGGGTCATGATGTGGAAGCTGTTGGATTCATTGGGTCAGGCTGAGAGTAGTGCTAACAGAATGCAGTCTCCGGTTCTTCCGCCGCTGGCTGACGCCACATCGCGCCGTGTCGTGATGCCAAATCCAGACCTCTTGTATGGCTTGTGTGTACTGGACCTCGAGCGAGGGCCGGTGATCGTTCGGGCGGATCCCAAGCTATCGACCTACTGGTCAATCGCACTTTATTCAAGTAACAGCGATAATTTTTTTGTACTGAATGATCGAGAGGCGGGGAAACTGCCGGTCGAATTACGAATCAGCACGACCGCAGACCAGCCGAAGGCGATCGTTGCTCCGAGTAAGAAGGTACTTCTTTTAATGCGAGTTTTGGTCCCGGATCGAACCCAGGGAATGGACGCACTCGAGGCGGCACGGTCGAGTTTACGATGCTCGACGTCCTGATTATTGGCGCCGGTTTGTCCGGTATTGGTGCCGCCCGCCATTTGCAGGCGCGTTGCCCCAGCAAACGCTGGGCAATTTTGGAAGCGCGCGACGACTTGGGAGGCACTTGGGATTTGTTTCGGTATCCGGGCGTCCGATCGGACTCGGACATGTACACCCTTGGGTATGCGTTCAAGCCCTGGACAGAGAGCAAAGCAATCGCCGATGGCGCAACGATTCTGCGCTACCTTCGGGAGGCGGCCGACGAGGCCGACATCACCTCCCAGATACAGTTCGGACAAGCGGTCAGGCAGGCCCGTTGGTCAACAGAAGAGGCCGCCTGGACGCTCAACGTCGAGACGATCAAAACCGGTGAGCGGAGTCAGTTCCGCACGCGGTTTCTCTATCTGTGCTGTGGCTATTACAGCTACGCAGAAGGTCATCACCCGGCCTTTCCAGACCAGGATTCGTTTAAGGGGACACTGGTCTATCCTCAGTTCTGGCCCGCTGATCTGGACTATGCAGGCAAGCAAGTCGTGGTAATCGGGAGCGGGGCCACGGCGGCAACTTTGGTTCCGGCGATGGCTAAAAAGGCGGCCCATGTCACGATGCTCCAGCGCTCGCCCACGTACATGGTTGCAAGGCCTTCGGACGACGCGGCTGCGTTGTGGCTTTACCGCAATCTGCCTAGATCCTTAGCCTACGATTTGACCCGCTGGAAAAATGTGTTGGTCGGGATGTTTTTATATCGTTTGCTGAGGCGTTGGCCGCAACGTGCCAAGCAGCGCTTGGTGGGACTGGCGAGCAAGGCCTTGGGCCCCGAATTCGACGTCGGTAAACACTTTACGCCTCGTTATAACCCCTGGGATCAGCGCGTCTGCGCGTTGCCAGATGGCGATCTTTTCGAACAGATCAAATCCGGTCGAGCCTCGGTGGTCACCGACCAGATCGCCCGTTTGTCGGCCAACGGAATTGAGTTGGCTAGCGGTAAAGTTTTGACCGCCGATATCATCGTCTCGGCGACTGGACTCAAGCTCAACGTGCTGGGCGATATCGAGTTGAGCTTGGACGGCGCTGCATTCGATCCGTCTAAGGCCCTGACCTACAAGGGGATGATGCTCTCGGATTTGCCGAACTGCGTCATGACCTACGGCTATACCAATGCATCCTGGACCCTCAAGGCGGACCTGACTGCGTCCTATGTTTGCCGTTTACTCAATTTTATGGACCGTCATCAATTTACGGTCGCTTCACCCGAGGGCAATCCGCGTGAAGAGCGTCTGCCATTTTTGGGTTTCACGTCGGGGTATGTTCAGCGATCGATTGATGCCTTGCCCAAACAGGGGCGGCGTTGGCCGTGGCGGGTTTACCAAAACTATCTGGCAGACTTGTTGGCGATCCGGTGGAGCCGGATTGATGACGGCGTGATGCGCTTTGAATCTTCGTTTGAATCTTTGCAGGCCCGGCGAGCGACGTCGGGTTAGGCCCGGACGGGCGTTAAACGACGGGAGTCAAACAACGCCCCTCAAACAACGCCCTGCGAGCGCAGTTGTTCAAGCGCCGCGGCGTCAATTCCAATCGATGCCAACACCTCGGCTGTGTGCTCGCCCAGTGTCGGACCAAGCCATTGGGTAGCCCCTGGCGTCGCACTGAGTTTTGGTACGATCCCCGGCAGGTCGATCGGCTGGCCGTCCCGGAGATGGTGATGTTCGATCATGCCACGGGCTGCATAGTGCGGATCGGTGGCGATGTCGGCCGCGGTGTAGATCCGTCCAGCGGGCACCGATGCCGACTCTAGAACGGCGAGCACTTCAGCCAAATCGTGCCGACCGGTCCAGTCTGAGATCACGTTATCGAGGTGCTGCGCCTGTGCCGCGCGGCCATCGTTGTTGGCCAATTCAGGGTCGTGCGCCAGGTCGGGCCGATCGATCGCCTGCATGAACCGACGAAAAATGCTGTCGCTATTTCCGGCAATTGCGACGTACAAACCATCGCGACAGCGATAGGTATTGGTGGGTGCAATCCCTGGCATGGTGGCGCCGCTGCGCTCGCGCACGAAACCCTGCATCTGGTATTCCGGCACCAGGCTTTCCATAATCCCAAAGACCGCTTCGTAGAGCGCCACATCAATGAACTGTCCCTGGCCGCC
>Ga0114973_10000729_pt1 | contig 24798 bp, 20 predicted proteins | sample M_140807_MF_Meta_FD_87025 | JGI IMG/M metagenome (GOLD analysis project Ga0114973, IMG submission 87025) | Freshwater microbial communities from Lake Montjoie, Canada to study carbon cycling - M_140807_MF_MetaG | ecosystem: Environmental > Aquatic > Freshwater > Lake | place: Lake Montjoie...
AGGCATCACGCAGACAGTTTGCGTAAGAGACCTAAGGTTGTGCCGCACAGGCCAGTATCTCAACCCGGATCATTGGTGGTTTCCACTGAGGGCTGAGTGGATGGCGTTATGCCTCATGCCCGGCGACAGAGTGGTGTTTACGGCCAAAGTCCAACGCTGTAGCAAGGGCCTCGATGATCCAGGCATCCCGCCAGAGGAGGCGATCGGCCGCAAGCGACGTCAGGTAATGGGTTTGTCCAGAACAGTGCGGGATCTTTTGATCAAATCCAGGGCAGGGTGGTCGTGATTGGCGTTGGCCCTGGATTCCCATGTGAGGTTAGAGTCTTATTGGTTGTATGTAGAAGCAGTATTAACACAAAGGGATTCATGTACCTGCTATTTAATGTGAAGCCAGAAGCCAATCTATAGTTATCATAGCCCAACTGTCTACGGCATTCCACGATTCATCCTCAACCCAAGACTTCATGGACATGGTTGCAAGCTCAACAACCGACAATGTCAATCTTGATTTGACGCTGCAAGATGCTCTTTATGGCAATGAGTTCCTGGTTATCCAAAAAAGACTTAAATCTAAAACACTTGAAGAAATAGGTCAAGAATTAGGAGTAACTCGTCAACGTATTAGTCAGATTGAAAAAAAGGCTATAAGGTATCTTCGTGTTCGCCCTGTCAGGCAAGACCTCGAAAGAGGATTAAAGGGCATCATAAATTGTCTCAGCGATATGGGAGAAGTGGTTACAGCTGAAGAAGCAAGCATGGCTCTTCTTGAGCGTGGCATGATCTCAGGGGTGGTATTCAATGATTTTTCCTCAATCAAGCTCCTTTCTCAATGGATGGGCGTAGACTTAGGCTATAGGATTCATGATGACTATAGAGATTTTCTCGTCACAGATGCTGGATACGAGCAGCTCCAAAGCCATGAAGATGAAAGTCTTCGATTGGTTTTCATCCTGCATAGAGTGATGCAGAAAACATGCGGAGTGATTTCTTCTCAGAACCCGGTCATAGCTGCAATAGCTTCCGAAAGCGAGATTGCATCGCTGTTTGAAGGTGGCATTGGAAACATAAGTCTATTTTCTGCTGAAGGCTCGAGCTGGCTTTCGATTGCACAAGGAAGGTTTCACATATCGACTCAAGCAAAAAAGATATTTTCTGTATGCGACAAGGTCAAAATTGAGCTGTTAAGTAGGCAGCTTGAGCGTTCGCTGAAGGTCAAAAAGTATGAGGGTCGGAATGAAATAAGCATCCCGGTTATTGAGGAGTGGATAAAGACTTGTGGTCTCTTTGAAATTGTCGACGATGTCGTGTCATGCGTTGGCTATGAGCAGCTAAGCGATGCAGAGAGAATTGTCATAAATATGCTCAATGAGAGAGAAAAGTGGCTCTACACAGACTTGCTAGACAGCCTAGAGGGAGACATAACGAAAGAGAGTCTCACGAAGGTCCTGCAGTTTTGTCCCCTCGTTGTATGCGATAAGAGTGGAGGCCGAAGAAATTATACCTATTCATTGCTCAATAGTTGTGTTGACTCATCTCTCGATTCGATTGCTGGAGCGGCAAAGTGGAAGCCCGAAGGTCCGGCCTATGGCGTAAGTGAAATAATCGAGAATCTAGATGTGGCAAGAATGCTAACAGGTGTTGTGGAAGTTGAGAAAAGAAATATTGAATCATCTGAGTACTATAGAGATCCCGAGGTAACCCAGTGGATTCTTGGAAATTCAGCGGGCACGTGTGAATGCTGTCTGAAAAAGGCACCATTTAGCAGACCGAATGGTCTGCCTTATCTTGAAGTTCATCATGTCAAGATGCTATCAGAAGGGGGGTCTGATACGATCCAGAATGCGATCGCTGTATGCCCAAACTGCCACAAAGAGTTTCACCATGGTGAAAGAAGAAGCTTCTTACAATCGGATGTTTACACGCGTGTCAAACGCCTCATTCGTGAGTAACATAATTACAAAGAACTGCTCTTTGGGAGGCAATCCTCATGTAATGTTGTATGCGGATAGGCTGGTCCCAGCAGCTGGCCGGCGGCATCGAGCAGATGCACCGAGACGATGCGAATGGGGCAGCAGGGCCTAGAGGGGGAAGAGAAGCCCATGGTCGGGACGGCGAACGAGCGGGCCGAATCGCACCGGCAAGGAGACGGCCGGCAAGGGGCCCGAGCCTGCGAGGGATCCACGCCAGCCCTTGCCAGCCGGCCCGCGCCGGTGCAGGCCCACGCGGCGTTCGCCGGCCAGACCAGCGACACCGTCCCGATGGCAACCAGGCCCCGCATGGCTCTGGGCCTTCTGATCGCCTCCGGCCTTGATGCGGGCATCCACAGCCCCGAACGTGAGCACAGCAGCGTTCCTGCCAACCGTCCGCCCCGCCCATGTCGCCTTCGGGCATGAGAAGAAACCGGGATCAGGGCTCCCGGCAGGCCCCAGCGATCAGAGAGGCATCAGTGCATCGCTGACCTCAGCATCAGCCGCCAACTGCTGGCGCAACTGCTCAATGGCGATCCGCGCCTCCTGCTCCCCCTGCAAGGCGGCATCGATCGCATCGACCCGCTGCAGGCACTGCTGGATCGCGGGGATCACCTCCTCTTCCAGCAGGGTGATTTCCTCCTCCCCATAGGGGAACTCAATCCAGGTGCGGCGCAACGGCCGGCCGGAGGAGCGCTGCAGGATTCGCTCCACGCAGCTGAGGGTGGACTGCAGCAGCAGGAACGGATCCTCCTCCGGAGAGCAGAACGGAGAGGGAGCGGCCGTGACAACCATGGGTGAAGTGCGCCAGGGGCGCAGCGACGGGACCGATCCCAGCCATGGCCCGACATCAGGAGGGCCATAGCGTGGAGAGGGCCGGCGCAAAGCCCTGGGCTGATGGGCGCTGATGTGCCATTTGTTGCGCCCCTCTGTCTCCCGCAGCCTGGGGTCAACACTCGCCGGGAACAGGCTTGGGGCCAGCCATTCACCACTACGCCATGCTCCGCATTCACGGCGATCGCAACAGCCTTCTGGCAGCCCTCACTGCCCACTGGGCCGAGCAACAGCTGCAGATCCCCCAACACCTGCGGCCGGGGGTGGCGCCGATCAGCCGCTGGACCCGACCCAAGCGCTGAGCGGCCCGCGCCTCACCGCTGCGCCAGCACCGCCCAGCCCGTGCCTTCTCCTTCCACCATCCAGCGCCGTGCAAAGTTCCGGCGGCTGTAGCGGCAGAAGCGGGCGATGCCACCGAGGGTGGCGCCACTCACCAGATCCGCCTCCCCAAACGGGTCGTGCACGATCAGGTGAGTGGGGGTGATGCCGACCACGATCAGCCAATGGCCGCCGCCGCCCGGCATGTTGACCGGGCCGCGGTGCAGGTAGCCGCACGGCACGGGAATGCCGGCGGCGATCTGTTCTTCCAGGGCGGAGAAGCTCGCCTGGTTGGAGAAGCGGGCCGTGACGCCGTAACTGGCCAGGGCCTGGATCTGGGCCGCCGGATCGGTGGTGTCGCCGAACTGGTGGACCCGGGCCAGGTACTGGTCATCCCCGTTGGGCCCAGACAGGACGCCGGGCTTGAGGAAGGCCAGGAGCATGGCGCAGCTGGAGGAGAAGCACATCCGCCGGCCTTCATCAGTGGCCGAATCCAGCTGGGCGAACCAGGGCACTGGCAGCTGGTTGGCTCGGCTGGACGGCTTAGGCGTTGTTGCTGGGATCGGTAGTGGTGGCGCCGGGGATTCCGCGCCCGACTGCTGATTGGCCTTCCACAGCCGCCGCAGCGTTCCGCCCTCCTCCAGGGCCTCGGGCTCATGGGCCACCAGCTGCTCCAGCACAGCCAGCAGCCAGGCCCGGTGGTGCGGGAGCTCTGGATCGAAATGCTCGACGTAGTCGCCAGCAGGAATGGGGCGGCTCATCGGAACACCCCCCGCCGGCCTGGGGCCAGGGCCGGCTGGGTCTTGCCGATGGCGGTCTGCATCCCGGAGGGGAAGAACAGGGCGCTGACCGTCATCCAGCGCTCCAGGCAGGCATTCACCTCGCGGGGCGCCTGGATCCAGTTGGGCAGCTCACAGGCACCGACGAACGCGGTCGAGAAAACGATCTGGCCGGTGAGCAGACCGTTTGACGCGGCCGCTCCGAGCAGCCGCAGCAGGGGGTTCATCAAGCCAGAGGGCGGCGGGTCCTCTGGCTTTTGCCACGGGCCTGTCAGGTATCCCGTTGGGGCCTCAGCCCGCCCCCACCAGCTGCTGGCGCAAGGCGGCGAGGGCTTTCTTCTGGGCCCGCTGCACAGCCATCGGGCTGATGTGCAGCTGCGCCGCGGCGGCCCGCAGGGACAGCCCCTCGAGGACGGTGAGCAGCAGGGCTGTGGCCTGAGCTGCCGGCAGCTGCTCCACCAGCTGCTCCAGCGCCGGCCCGGTGAGGCAGGCCTCCAGCGTGGGCTCAACGACGGGTGCCGCCAGCTGTTCGAGCAGGGAGTGCTCACCAGCGACGGGAGCATCGAGGCTGGTGTGGCCGAGCGGGCAGCTGCTCTTCTCATGCTCCCGGCGGGAGATCCGCACCAGGCGGACCCGATCGCGGAGGTGATGCTGCAGGGCCCCGGCGATGCAGCGGCGCAAGTAAGGCCCAGCGGGCTCTCCGGCTCTGCAGCGGGGAGTGGAGCGGACCAGGTCCTCACGGGCCACCTGGATCAGATCTTCCCGCTCCACCAGCGGGAATAGGCACCGGGCGGCGGCGGAAGCAAGGGCATCAGCGAGCGGGAGGTGCTCCAGCACCAGGGCATCACGGGCACGCAGGGCAGAACGGCTGAGAAGCGGGGAGTGCTGCTGGCGGAGGCGGAGGGAGGAAGCTGGGGAAGCCACCTGAGGGACGGCGGAGAACCCCACCCCCACCGGCCGGCCGCAGCGCCGTGACAAGAACACCCGACACTGGGGGCGCCTGGCCAGATTCTTGACGCGGCATGAGGACTGGCCGAGGGATGCGGTGGGTGTCCGCCGGGGCCGGATGACAAATACCTTCCCGGAGAGACAACTGATGAATCACCCTCCCAAGGCAAAATCGAGGATCCTGAATCACGGGGCATACTCAGGCGTACGCACTAGACAACCGAGTATCCGCAAGCCGATATGAGGACTAAGCCGTCTGCTCAGTGATGTCTAGTTTTGCCAATGATTTCCTAAAGGCTTCCGCCATTTGAGTGTCTCGCATTTGCTCATGCACGAGGACAAGACGCTTAAGGATTGCACGACGATGAGGTAAGCGCTGATTTAATCCAATTAGAATCTGGGCCGCCTCGTGGAATCTCGCCTGCAATCCCAATATCGATGCCTTTCGAAGAAGCAGGCCGTTACTGTTGACTTGTCTATTGATGCACCGATCAATCATCACAGCCGCCTCGTTGATGTGCTCCGTGCGCAAGAGGGCTTCAAGAGAAAGTAGCTCAAGATCACCGACAACTAAAGATTCCTGGTTAAGCATATCGGGGTACTCATCCAGAATTCGGAGAACGTCGAAGTACCGGCCGTCTCGCGCCGCGGCGCGGACCATCAACAGAAAGGCATGGGCCTCGCCAGAGCGTCGGAATTCCGCACCAGCTGCGTTCTCGGCATCCCGCCATAACTCTTGGTCCATTAGCGACATCACACGAGACGACCAGTCCGTAACGCGTTCGGGTTGAACGGCAGGAGTTAATGGAGAGCTGAGAGCAGATTGTGAAGCTCTGGCAGTAAGGAATGCCTTGCGCATTGCATCAGCCGACGGCCAGCGATCCTCAGGTCGCCGCTGGAGGGCTCGCATGACCACATTGTCGAGATCCTGAACGACTGAGGCGCTCAACTCAGCTGGGCGAGGGAAAGGAGAGTGGCGCACAACTTGGGCCAGGGTGTCATGAGGGAGACGTCCTGTGAGGAGCTGATAAAGAAGGACTCCAAGGCTGTAGATATCGTGAGCGACTGCGAGAGATGCATCTTTCTTGCGTACCGTCAAACCGGCCAACTCAGGAGGTGAGTAGAAAACGGTTCCGCCATTCTCCCGTGTACGAAGATAGATGTCCTGCGTGGTCAGACTGCTTCCAAAGTCGGTGAGTTTGGCGGTGTCGCCACTGACAAGAATGTTTTGGGGTTTGATGTCTCCATGAGTTACACTCAGGCCATGAAGGTGGCAAACACCATCCAAAACTTGCCCAAATAAATCCAGGAGAGTGCGATAGCTCAAAGCCATCCGTTCACTTTGGTTGTCAAAAAGAAAAGCCAGCGTATGGCTGTTAAAGAACTCGAGCTCGATCGCAAACAGTTCATGCTCCGGAGGTATGCGTCCCATCCAGTAAACAGACACCAAGTTCGGGTGCGGTTCGGCGCCCACCAGCGCCTTCCCTTCCTCGATGTCAGTGTTCCTTCCGCCTTGATATTTTGGAATCTTCAAGGCAACTGTTTGATGATCTGAAAGACGCTCTGCTTTCCATACAAATCCGTATGTGCCATCACCCAAGCACCGGTCGAGGCGATACCGATTGCCGAGTATTCCGCCAGAGTGAAGTCTAAAGATGTGATCAAGTACGCTCATTGTCGCTTCCACTCCTTGAAGCGCTTCAGAGTGTGTTTCCCATTGGATCCGTTACTGTGCATGCATTCATGGACACTGAGCAGGCGGGTGGGAACTGATCCGATCTCAGCACCCCCTTCATCACGAAAACCTCTCTCCATTTCTTTCCATAGGCCTGCCACTCGGTCCGCACTGCCTGGATAGAAGTTCTTCTGCCAGAACACAAGGCTAAGCAGCACAGGGTGACGTTGAGTGGCATGCCAAGCCAGCATCAAGTTTCTAACCTTTTCAATCAGTTCAGGACCACCCTTGAGTCGTTCAAATTCGAAAATAGCAACCGGGTGATGCGTGCTTCTATCCCACCAAACTGCATCTGCCCGCACTTGATACCCGGCGACTGGAAAGTCACACGCGCAGACGTAGCCCAGCTCCTGCCCGATGCGCGCGAGGTAGGAGAGACCAAGGCTATGGACGGTTTGAGACTCGTCGGCGACGCCCCAATCTGTCCAGATTGGAAATTCCCGCTTCGCAATGATCAGATTGTCGAGCTCTGCTCGTAATCCGGCACCCGGATCAACCATCGAACTCCCCCCACATATCCAGTACGCGAGGTGACTCACCCCCGTGGATCAGTGCTTTGGTCCCCACCTTGACCAGCAACGGAGCAACGATCGATCGACCTGAGACCAAGGCTTCCCCAGTGGAGAGACCTGGAAGTTCATCGACATCCGCTTTGCTGAACATGTCAGAGACCTTGAGGATAAATCGTTGGTCATCTGGATTCTTCAGCCGCATCGCAATAATCGTGTTGCACTGCGAGGTGACATCCGGGTCGAGCTTGGAAGGTCGCTGACTGACGATGGCAAACCCAACCCCAAACTTGCGCCCTTCGCCAGCAACCTTTTTGATGACCCTAAGGCTGATCGCTGACTGGCCAGCCGGTGCAAAGGTGTGTCCTTCCTCGTAAACCATGAAGACCGGACGGATGGGGTCGGTCTTGCTGGACGCCGCACGCAGGATCTCACTGCTCAACAATGCTGTGATGACTTGCTTGGCAGTGTCTGAAAGACCCTGAAGGTCAACGATGATCATGCGCCCCTTACGATCACCCTGACGCCCAATCAGCTGCGCGATGTCCGTGGGACCTGGCAGTGCGACATTGAAAAAAGCCTTGGCTTCCATGAGAAGCCGTCTCAGCTTCATCGAGGCGACGGCCGCACTTCGCCCGCTGAGGGCACTTGCCTCGGCTTCTGACAGCTCGTCCCACGAACGCAGTTCATCCAGCCCGTCTCCAAGAAGGTCGCGGAGGCGATTGATGTCGCGTGGTGCTTTCTCAACCTTCCGCCAGTAGCGAATGGCGACATCGAGGACACGTTGCTGCGGTTCGGTTAGACCAGGCAAAATCTCAGAGAGATCATCCATCTCAAACTGATCAAACTGAAGTGCCAGCTCTCGATTCTCTCCTGCGTATTTATGCCGGAACGCGGCATCCTGCGGGGTGTAAACCTGAACGCCTGCACCTGCTTCGGTCAAGCGCTTGAGCATATCCTGAATGGCCGGCAGAGTCTTGGCATCACGGGGGTCATCCGTCGTCGTATCACCGAAGCGCAGCTTTCCACCTGCCAGTGCCTTGCCGTACTCACCGTGAGGGTCAAACACCACCACAGTCGCATTGTTGATTCCCACGAGTCGTTCGATGATGCGACCAACGGTGTATGACTTGCCGGAGCCGGTCATGGCGAGCACAGCCAGGTGCTCGGTGACAAGATTCGTGACATCCAGATAAACCGGAACGATGTTTTCTCCCCGGTCGTAGCCAACAAGACTTCCAAGATGAAGACTCGTCTCCTCTCTGAACTCGTAGAACTCCGAAAGGAAGTAGAAGTCGACGGTCTCCACATTTGCCCCAGGATCGAGTGGGCGTCTGGGCATTCGGATGCGTCCAGTGGTTGGATCCTTGAATCCAACCACCTCGAGCTTCCCAAACAGACTTTCACCCGTGATCTGCGCGCCTGGCATTAGCTCCAGATCATTGACCCCAGAGCCCATCCCTGAGTTGTAGAGGACATTGCTTCGGTGAATACTCACAATGCGGCCGAGAACGTCGACCGTTGACTCTTCTGACCGCTCTTGATGACGGATGCGAACAAACTCACCTCTGCGTCCACCAAAGGAGGAGTTCATCACCATCGTGAGGTTTGCGGGATCGCCCGTGTTCCCAACCAATTTGCCGAGTACCTGATTGTTCATGGGAGTGTCCCCTTGGTGAAGTTTCAGTCCAGGTCGTCCAGACCGTCTAGCCACCCTTGCTCCAGCCTCCGAGTGCGCAGATGGCTGCGGACCTGGAGGCCGTAGTGCTTGAGGAAGCCATCCAGCGGCTGAAGCTCACGCTGTGCGAGGAGCAGTGGCAAAGGCATGGCCTCCCTGCCACCCACAGCTGAGAGCGCCATCAAGAGTCCGGCGATCCTGTCGATGGCCGAACGTGGCCACTGTTCGGCAGCACCCAGCATGTGGGCAAAGCGGGGCGCAGAACCCTCGGCTCCCTTGAAGTGGAAGCCGACGATCCCCTCTTTGGCGAGCCCCGACGGCTCCATCCGGGGTGACTGGACGTTCAGACGGTAGGCAGCGGTTCGGGTGAAGGGCCCAAGCAGCCCCTGCAAGAAGCGCTGTTGACCGATGGTTGCAATCGCCCGTGAGAGTTCTTCAACCTTCCCTACTGCTGCCATATCCAAAGCCTCCGAGGGAAGAATGAAACCTCGGCCATCCTCACTTCGGAGATCTTGTGTCGCAAGCTGTGTGATCGCGGCATAGCGGCCGCTGCCGATGCCTACCAAAACTGGTCCTGATGGATCCCAAGGGCAGAGGTGCTCCCGGTGTGTGGACCAGAAGCGTTCGATGATTTCAAGTGTTGATTCGTAGATCTCACGGTGTGCCCGGTGCGTTTCGTCCAGCCGGGGCGCCACCATCGAGCGGGAGAGGAGGAGCGGGCAGTCGAAGAGGATCAAGTCCCGACGCTCGCCATCGTTCATAGCGGCATCAGCGAGCTCGTAGGCCTGCTTGATGCCGATCAACCGAAGCCTGTTGCGCTGATCTTCGAAGTCGATGTCGTCCACCTCGCACACCGAGTTCTGGCTGCCAGTGGAGACGCGGTTGTCGTCTACCAAGACGTCAAGTCGTACAGCTCCTGCGACGTAGAGAAATCCACCCATGACGCGCGCGGGAGGTGGAGTCGACGAGGCGATACCTGCAGCTTGTACATTCAGTGGGGTCGGTCGCTGGATCTTTCGAACAAGCCCGGCTTTGGCAAAAGCTGGTGCCGCAGCCTCCAGATCACGGATTTGCTGGGCGAGTCGCCCTGCTGTCCCGGGGAGGTGCAGCTGAGTCACAACGGCAAGATTGCGAACCAGCGGAACGGTTTGAGCTTCGCGTTGATCAGGCATTGGGAATCATCTCCAAGGCTCGCGCGTACGTGGCATGAGGGCCCGCGAGCAGGACTATGCGTCCGGATTCGCTCAACCCTCCCTCAGAGGTCAGCCCCGCCTCCTGAAGGCGACACATAGAAGCACGTGCAGACTTTTCTTCTAGCCTGAATAGTTCTGATGCATTAAGAGCATCCAGTGCCTCTGCAGCATGTCGGTAGGAACCCGCATAAAGATGGAGGAGCATGGCCCAGTCGTCAGGTGAAGGTGTGAATCCCGTGGAACTTGGCTCGGCATTCGACTCGACCGATCTACCGGCATCAGAGAGAAAGCATTCAAGCCATTCCCGGAGCAAATCTCGGTGGTCGAGTGTGAGCAGGGACCAAAGAGGAAGAGCCGTGACGACGAAAAGTCCGGCCGCCGGGTGGCGACGCCAGGTGCCAGTGACCATCTGCCCTCCAACACGCTCGGCAGGCACGAGCTCGCCTCGGATCTCATGCTGGCGCTCGGAGGCCAGAACACGCCCCAGCTCTGTCAGGCCCCCGGCGAGAGGATCAACACGCCGCGCTTCCCATGGGGTGGGCTGGCTGGAGATCCCACGCTGAAAGGGAGGAACGAGAACGAGCACCCGACCAGGCTTGTCCGCCCAGGCGCTCCATGCCGTCAGTTGATCAGGGGAGTGCTGGGCCTCCTTCCCAAAGGCGATGGCGATGCCACATTCAGGCAGTTGACCTTGGGTGGCGCCGGCCGCAGCGGTGAGGGTCTTCCCCCTGGCATGGCTTCCCAGTTCACCCAACAACAACAGGTTCATGAGTATCCCCCTGGAACGGCATACACCCGCCGCAGGAACCCATGGGTGACTAGAGCATCGGCCTCGGCTTGAGAAACGGGAGGGTCCGTCTGGTCATTGACGGCAGACAACACACGGCACCAGGTCTCGAAACTCACCCCAGTGGTCTTAAGCAGCGCTGAGCCTGCTTCAGCCCACTGAGAGATGGTGGCGTCAATGAACTGGAGGCCAGCTGCCAGTGAGCGTGGCTCCAGATCCTCAAGAGTTGGTGGCTCGATCCCCTCCATGGCCTGGGCACGCCGCAGGGCATTAAAAGCCTGTCGAGCCTCCGTAAGGTCTTGGCGTTCGAGAAGGCCCTGCCGGTAAGCCTGAACGGCATTCTCCAGTGTTCGCGTTCGGCCCTCAAGCCCCTTAATGGCCTGTTCCGCGCTATCGAGGAGTCGTTGACGTGCCTCACGCATCAGCGGACCGAATTGGCCCATATTCATCTCTTCGTCATGCCGTTCCAGCAAATCCTCTACGTCATCGCTTAGCGACTCATCGAGCTGGGCTTCGATGAGTACTGGAAGGCCAAGCACAGCTTCAAGGCTTGCAGCTGGAGGCAGCTGGAAAGCAGACGGCGACGCCTGGAGCTGATCCTCAAGGTTGAGAATGCGCTCTGACAACGAGACCAAGCTTGAACGAGCGACGGTCATCCTGCTTCGCAGGTCAACCCATGCGCGGAAGACATCCCCTTCTATGTCAGGTAATGCCTTGTCATCGGCAGGACGTTCCCCGAGGCCCACCTCCTGGGCAAGCTGACGCAAGGCCACGATTGCATCAGCTACGCGAAGTTCCTTGAGGAACCAGGCAAGCGTGTTGACTTTGGCGTGCTGAACCCGCTGGGTTGTGGACTCCGGATCTTCGCCGGTGAGGCCTGGATCAACGATGCTGTCGATTTTCAGAAGCGGTCTGGTGAACAGGGCAACGGGGAAGTGGTGAAGACCTGCAGACTCGGTAGCGATCTCATCGCGGAGTTGGGGGATCCGTGTACGGATGCGCTGGGCAAGAAGCTGCACCGCGTAAGCGAAGTGCTCGGCCAGTCGCACACGCTCCCAGAGTGGGCGCTCTTCATCCAGCAACTGAAGATAGCGCAGATCAAGGTCTGCTTCGAGCGCTTCATAACGATCCTTGTCAAACACGCGGGCGATCATGGTGCTCGCCCTCTGCCGTTGCTGGGACGCATCGATAAACCAGGCCTGTGCGCCGTCGGGATCGTAATCAGTGGGGGGGGTTGCCTCTAGGCTCTCAAGCAGATCAAGCGCGTCAGCAGCATCCCTCAGATGCTTTTCGGCTGCGACAAACTTACTGCCGGAGCCTGGTTTGAAGTGGACATCAACCTGGCCATTTCCCAAGAGATCCACTAATCGCTGGTAGACAGATGGGTATTGACCTGAGAGCCAGTTCTGCGCAGCTTCAAGTCTTGCTCGGAGTTCTTCCCTGCGGATGAAGGTATAGCGTGGCCTCTTACCGTCTCCTGTGTATCGGGCCCATCCCATGTCGCAGGCCACTCTCATCCACTCACGGAAGATGTCACTCGGTCTGTTGTTGTCCCATGTGTACCCCCACAGCCACTCTCTGCGAACCCCTTCCGGATCAATCTCTTGAGAAGGAGACCTCAGCAGCCTCAGCACAATGGAATGCAACAGAAGCGGTGGAATGTCTGGATATGCCGACGGCCCTTCACCCCGCCAGAGGCCGGCACTGTCTTGGGAGGTGTATCCGCGAGGAGCTGCTGCCGGACTCAAGCCCAGTTTGTCGATTTCTTGAATCAACGGACCGAAATCAAGACCCCTAATTTCGCCCGCATCATCAAGAGCAACACGCCCCTGGGTCAGCAGCACTTTCATCCAGCCATCAATGAGGCACTTCAGGGCCTCGGGCTTGAGCGTTCCCGCTGGTCTGATTGGCCAGGCAATCACACCGCGGGCTGAAATGGCGTGACGCCAGCTACGCACCTGCCGTTGAATCGGTGTCTTAATGCGATTGAGCCGCTCTGAGAAGCGTGCCGTGAAGCCATCGCGATGAAGCCTGAATCCTTCCCATTCCGAGGTGGGAAGGCCGATGCTCACCAAAGCGGATTCCTCACCAGAGTTCACATGCACAACCAGGGCATGGTCTCTCGCCCGAATGTACTGAGGCACATTGGCGTTTATAAATCGCTCGGGAAGGTCATAGTCGCCTGTAAAGATTAGAGCTGGATATCGGCCTTCCTCCTTCTGGTGTTGTGCAATGACATCCAGAACTTCCAACAACTCGGCGTCCCCACGCGCCCATGCGAGTGCAGCAGTTCCTTTGGGGTGAAGCCATAGCCCCTTGAAGTCCAGAAGGCCCTGATCCCTCGGGGTACGGATTACGCAAGCGCCGCTGCCTCCGACACGTTCAGCGTCGTAGCTCCAGGCCTCATCGAGCAAACGGAGTGCACCGGTAAGTGCAAAGACCACACGTTCCTCGCCCTCCAGCCGGCGGCTTTCCACGCTGGCGCTGTAGGCGGCGTTGTCCTCCGGATTACGCAGCACGGCACCAATGCTGGCCTTGCGAAGCCGGATGTCGAGCCGGCGAAGCATCTCAACGGATGGTCCGAGATGGGTGGCTTCTTGATCAGGCAGCGGGGCATTGCCGACGAACTCCTTCCAGAGCACGCGACCGACGTCCTCAACGGCCGGATGGGGGTGGAGCAGATCGAGGAGCTGAAGAAAATCAGCCTCGGTCTGTGGCAGCAGCAGGGCCCTGGAGCCTGGATCCGTGTGGGTCGGCTCACGTACGGCCAAGGTGTCCAGATCGTCGAATAAACGATCGAGGTCGAGGGCTTCGGGGATGCCGGGCGCCCTCAAGTTGCCCGTACCGGGGGTGCGTTCAAAGCGGTTCTTGATCAACACCTGCCTGCAATCAGCCAGCCGCCAAGTTGCGCGGTGGAATCTGATGGCAACTAGCTCCCCGTGAGCATTCTGAGTAGCAAGAAGATCATCGTAAGATGGAAGTTCACTGGCAGGGAGTGGCACTTGGCCGAGCAAGAGCCGTTCGACGGCTGGGCGGAGTTCAGCTGCTACTTCGATTTCATCGAGTGCACGGTGATCTAACACCAAAGTGGCTACCCGATTCGAGATCTCGATCGCCTTGCGGAAAACCCATTCGACGGGTGCTGGTTCTTCCCCCCGATGCTGCTGTAGCGCCTGATCGACCACCGCCATGATGACGTTGAACCAACCGAAATTTCCTCCGCTCATCATGTAGGCGGCCTCAATTAGACCCGGCGGATAGGGGCGCAGCAGACGGCCCTCCGCTTCAAGGCTGTCGACGAACAATCGAACGTCGGAGAAGGCATTGCGTTCGAGGTCAAGGATCTCGAAGCGACGATCGGTGGACTGAACTTCCTTGAGTTCGTCACCGATGGCTGGCGAGCAGAGGACGACGAACCTCAGCCAAGGGAAGCGAGCGCGGGCGTCTTCCTCCTTCACCGCTTTGCTCATCATCTCAACGCCCGTGCGGTCGAGTCCGCCGACGCTCTCCACGGCCCGCTTCAGCATCGTGATGGCCCTGCCGTCCATGGCCCGCGATTCCTCCGCCTCCATGCCGGACGTGGCCCGTTCCGCTGCGGTCTCCAGTTCGTCGAGAACGACGACGATGTAACGGATCCCCGCCTGGGCGAGCACGTCGTAGGCCGCGTTGCACAGCCGCGTGGCCACAGCTGTGTCGCCATAGATTTCTGCATCCTCATGCTGGCCGAGCTCCATCGCGGTGGCGAGGGCCGAGGGATCGAATCCATCGGCAACAAGCCGAGCGTGCGCCTGGCGGGCGACCTGGTGTTGGATCGAGGTGTCGAAAGAACCTTCGACGAGTGGCGTGAGCGCCTTGTAGACGGCAGGAGCAAACCAGTTGTCGAGGTTCAGTGCTGGGTTGGCGACCTGGCTGTAGCGGATGTAGAGAGCAAGGTGCTGGTCACGGAACGCGTCGTCTTGGAAGAGGGTTCCGTTCTCAAGGCCACCCTCAGCCCCTCGCACTTTCCAGCCCTTGGAGGCGTCGTTCACCTGGGCGACGATCTCGTAGCCAAGGCGGGATTTACCCACCCCCCAGGGCGCCACTACCCCGAAGACATGAGCAAAGCGATTCTCCTTACCGGAGAGCAGCTCCAGGTAGCTGCGGAACTTCGTGCAGAAGTCCGACTGGCCCACGATCGGATGGGTGATGGGGTAGCCGGTGACGCCCGTGGCCTCCCAGGTGTGGTGCTGTTGGGCAGTCATCGTGGACCTCCTGAAGGAACAAAGTCGTCGTGAACGGTCCAGCGGACCAACTTGCGATCGCGATCTCCGAACAGCCCCCGGCCATGCCGAGGCTGACCAGACGCCCATTCATGCACCTCGATTCGGCCGGAGTTGATGGCATCGCCGAACTCTGTGTCTACCCAGCCGGCAAGATCGCCGGTCGTCTTTCCGTAGAGAGCTGCGCAGAGGCGGCGCGCTGCGGGTTCAACGGCGATGAAACCGCGGCGATCCTCCTCTTCTGCGTTGATTTGTCGAAGCACCTCCGCCGGAGAAGCCGGTAACAGCTCTCGGTTCACGCTGGGGGGGAGTGTCGGGCGGCCCCCAGCGTCCAGCCATCCAATGGCTTGAAGCAGGTAAAGCGGCGCGCGAAGCGGTGCAAGTTCACGGGCATCCACATCCAGGCGCAGAGCACGGCCGGCGCCGGAAGCCTCCGGATCCAGCGATGCCCTGACTCGCTGGCTGCCGATGATCAAGTCCTTCCCAATCCGCATCGCTGGACCGAATTGCAAGGGTTTGGTACCGCTAGGAAGTCTCCATGCACCTGATGCGAGCTGGCGCAGGGTGTGGCGAACCCAAGGGGAGCGCTGCACCAACCAGATTGCCAGTCCCTGTTCGAACTCAGCTCGCTCTCCATCCACCAACGGCCTCGTCTCTGGAGCCAACCGCCAGCCACCATCTCCAGGGATAAGGAAGCCAGCACCAAGCCAAACACCAGGCCGTGGACCCTTCCGCAAGCCATAGAGGCCCGCTACGGAGCGACGGGGCAACAGCCCACGAAGTGGGCCTTCCCAGGCTGGCCAGGGATCGGGAACGACTGCCATGGAAGCCAAACAACGCAGCGCGCGTTGCCAGGCCCATGGGTCTCTGGGGTCAGGCCAGAAGGAAGGTCGGGCAAGAGACGCAGTCATACGAGCACCTCCAAAGCAGGTGCCTTCGAGCGTGCCCAGGCAACGCAGACGCTGCGCATGGTTTCTGAAAGGGATTCACCTGAGAGGTAGATGGCACGGTGACCGAGACCGCCGTAGCAGGTGCGGCTGAAGTCATCGGAGATGACGTAATGGGGCCGTGCATCGGGTTTCCATGTCCAGACTCCTGCTCGGAGCAGGTGTGTGATCACAGGCGTGAGGCTCAGGTCAAGTTCGGCTGGTGTTGTGGGTGGCACGATGGCCATCCCAAGGGCATCAATCGCCCGAATACAAAGTTCGCCGAGAGATCCACAGAGCACTTCCTGGCCGTCTGGAAGGGTCACCACCACATCCACCCGTAACGGGGCTCCATAGGTCTGAACGACAGCGAGGGGGAGTTCCAGCTGCACGCCGCCGCGCCGTTCGGCAGCCCAGGCCTCTGCAGTAAACCCGAGCACCGCAAGAAGCGTGAGCCAGGGCGTATGGAGCACCCAGTGCATCCGCTCTTGGCCCATGCCGCTCACCTGCCCGTGAAGAACGAAGGCGCCGGCAGCGGAGGCTTCATGGCGGGGGGACTGCAGCAGCCGACCCGCGCACCAGCCAACCGAGAGATCTTCCGGTGGCACAGTGGGCAATGGGGCCTGAGGGGCACCGCGCCCCCCTTCCACCAGGGCAGCGGTGGCAGCCACGGCACGGCGGAGAGGGAATGCAGCCATCGCCTGATCGGCTAGGGCCCCAAATACCGCCAGCTCAAGGCTGCCGAATTCTGTGGGTTCGAGCTGTGCCGTGGGGATGTGATCACGAAGGGTGGCGGCAGCGGCACCGACCAGCTCGATCGCTTCGCAAAGAGCAGCCAGGGAGTCCCTGAAACCGAGATCGCTCAGGCGGGCAGCCTCCAGACTCAGCCAAGCCTCGCGAAACCGAGCCTCCGTGGCCAGTAAGGCACCCGCGGCCTCGGCTTCATTGGGAAGGTCTCTGGCCAGCCGAACCAGGGCTGGGGTCGCGACCACTTCGGAGGTGTCGCCAACCCGCCACCAGAGTCCAACGGTGGCGGGGCCCTCCAGTTCCCAGGCAGCTGGGACACGGGCGCTGCCATCGCGCAACAGGCCCAACAGGACGGGAATGGACGGTTCCGTGGCCATCAATCAGAGCTCCTGTCCTGTTGGTTCATGGGTCGACTCATGAATCCGCCTCTGTGCCCTGCACCTGCTCGATGAGCTCAAACAAGGCATCGATGTCTGGGAACAGCCGTGTGCCAGCACCATCCAAGCCGTCATCTCGGAGACGCGCGAGGAGTGCACGGTCGGCATCCGCGTCTTTGCCAGCAGCGATGAGCTCGGCTTCCGTGATCTTTCCTTCGATAAGGGCTTCGACAAGTAAGCGAGCACAATTAACAAGAGACTTGGCATTGACAAGAAGAACTGGAATTTGCATCCAACGCTCTCCGATCCGATGCATTTTATCTTCACTGATCAGTGGCATGAAGACTTGCAAGGTATCGTCTTCATCAATTGCTGGATATGTGGCACCTGTGTTCCAGCGCATAAGCTGTTCAGTGGCGGCGTCACTTCGGAGGAATCCCCAGAGAAATGAAGCGGCTTGCGGAGTGGCCGCACGAAGAACAGCAAAGCCAGTTGTTGCAACGAGTTGACCAGCTGATGAAGGAGGTACGATGCCGACGTTTTTTCTTTCGGGACGAACTGTGCTAACCAGGATGTCCCACGGGCGAATAATGTTACGGGCCCTTGAGGGCGCTTCTCCTGGGCCAACCGTATCTGGCCAAGCGCAACCTGTAACAATATCAATACCTCCTATCTCAAAATAAGATATTGGGCGAGTATGGTCGAAGCCTGTGTGGTTTACGAGCTTTACGACACTTGCTATCTGGAATCCTCCCTCAGTGGCAAGGCTGTTAATAAGCTTCAAAGCGGGAGGAGCATAGAAGTTGGCGTCCAGGCGCTCTTCGTTTAGCGAGGCTCCGGCCTGTCGCCAAGACCCCAGCAAGCGGCTTGAGGAGTAGCTGTGTATAGCTCTAAAGGAATCCTTGATTTCCCGCAACAGTGATTGAGCCCACCCTCTCAGGCACTCGGCGAGGTGCACCTTTGAGCCAATGTAGTGTTGCGCATCTGAAGAGGGGTCCGGGACTGGCAGGTTGTATAAGTCGTCTTTTCCAATATAGGAGATATTGACATTGGAAATCACCCTTCTCTTGAGACGACTGCCATGCTTACTGCTCAAGTATGAAGCAATGAATCGAGGATCTGTCCCCGCTATCACTCTAGCCTTGTATAAACTTCCGCTAACCATTAGTGCATTCGCATCTTCGACCTTAACCAAAGCAACTTTTGCTGTATTGCCCTTAACCTCAATAAGGATCTCGTTGGCTATCGCCAATCCCTTGGGATATTGATTCAGGTATCCAATCGGAACGACAGTTGCGATTTGGTCTATGTTGTAATCGCCATTTTCGTCAATGTCAGAAGGTGCCAAGAAGGGGATTGATGCTTCGTCGCCGACCTCGTCAACGCCGTGATAGACAACGCGGTAGCCTTCATGGATGCATTCACCGAGCAGCTTGTGCCTCCGGGAGCGCACCAAAGAGTCAATTACTAGAGCCGCAGGTTCATAATATTCGGCGTCGAGGCGGGTGAGTTCACCAGGTGCCACTCTCGCTAGAAACTTCATTCACCCCTCCGGTAAGCCCCTGCAATGGGCACAAGGTCGTTAGGGATAAACTTCCCGCCTTGGTCATACACCTCGGTATTATTCTTGACCGCATACCCAAGAGTGTCTGCCACTGCCATGAACACATCCGTCTGCGGCTCATCGATGAATCTCTGTGGGTGCTTGGGATTCACATGCCGCTTCTGTACATAAATGATGCTGGTCTTGGCGCCAGTTCCGGAAAGTTTGAAGGTATCGGAAGGAAGGCTGATCACGGCCCGAACAATGGCCTTACCGCCATGGAATTCACCGGTTTCTGGATCCTTCCTGCCCATCAGGTATTCGCGCACGTAGCGGGTGTCCTTGTTGCATAGCAGAGAGTCTGGAACCACCATCAGCAGGCGGCCGCCTGGCTTGAGCAGCTGGAGGCAGCGATCTAGGAACAGCACCGACAGGTCAACTCCCTTGTCCTTCAGCTTCCAAACACCCTTGGAGTCGGGAGCGGCGCCCATCGCCATGCCATTGGAGGTTGGTGCCAGAAGACCCCCCTTGCCGCGCAGGGAAGTGAAATCCACATCGCTGCGGAAATGAGCCATCAGCTCGGCAACGGCCTTGATCTCCTCCGGAGACTTGGCCTGGGGAGTGCCGAACGGGGGATTGGTCAGGATGAGATCAAAGCTCTCTGGCTCCAGTACAGCCGCCGTGAGGCTGCTCTGAAGGTTGTAGACCCGGGCCTTAAGGGCCCCCTGGAGGGCCAGGTTCAAGCGGGCAAGCCGCACCATGCGCGGAGAGCTGTCGGCCGCCACAAGGCTGTGCTCGAGCATCCCCTTCCAGAGGGTTTCACGCTCGGCATCCGTGAGGCCGCCGATGCGCTCGAAAATCACCCGGCGCAGCTGCGGCAGTAGCGCCACGAGGAAGCCCGCGGACCCACCGGTGGGATCGCCCACGCGAAAGGTCGGGCGGCCATGGGCATCTCGGGCCGTAAGGATGCCGTAGTCGGTGGCCTCGATGTCGTGCAGAGCCATGTCAACCATGGCGCGCTTGACCGGTGCTGGGGTGAGGTAAATCCCCACACCTTCCTTCTCGAACTTGTGCCTGAGGAAGACATCGAAGGCACGGCCCAGCACATCCCCGGCCACTTCTCGCAGGTTGGCGGGCCTTCCCAATGGCCTGTCTCGGTTGTCGGTGAGCGGCGGAAGATCCTGGAGCAGCTTGATCAGGGTCTGGTAGTTGCGGGGATCGGACAACTTCAGGTGAACGTCGGCCGTAAAGATCGGAAGACGACTCCCGTCACCATCGACAACGACATAGTCGGGATGGCCCTTGAAGGCATCAAAGGCAGCCCTGATCTGCTCGACTACAGATGCAGCCTGGACTTTGTTGAGGCCCTCAAAGCGGGTCCAGTTGAAGACCTCATCCAGCGTGAGCTGCTGTCCCCCATGCTCAAACTGCGTCTCGCTGTCTGGGTGGGTGAGCCTGAACAGTTCAAGGAAGATGAACTTGGCGGTCTCATCGATAATGTCGTTCTTACCGTCGACGGTGTCGCGTACGGAGCTGTAGACACGTTCGTGGAAGGAATCAAAGCCTTTTTGAAGCAGCTCATAGGTGCTAAGCGACCACTTGTAGGTGTCCTCCCGTTGAAGACGGCGCAGGTCGCTTGCCATCGTTGCCGTTGGGAGCTTATCCATCTCGTTGGGTGCTCCCGGATCGAGATCGAAGCAGCGGGCACCACCACCGGCTTCCACGAGCGCCACCACCGGCTCGGCTGCCCCTTCCACCGGGGCCTGCCAGGCAAAGGAAAGAACCTCATCCGCAGCGGTATCGCCAAGGCTGCCGTCGGGCAAGACGAGCAGAAGCACCCGGGCGGTCGGCGCGCCTCGATCGATCCCCCAGGCAACAGCCGCAGAAGCTTCATCGCCCCGGTCGGTGCGGAAGTTGACGAATTCTGTGTAGCCCTTCTCCGCGGCCGACTGCTTGAGGGTGGCGAGGCGTTCGTTGAGAGCGATCATGGTGCGTTGGGCGAAGGAGTGGGGATCAGGGGTTCTGCGGCGGGCGGAGGAGGGGGTGTCGATCGCTCTGCTACCGCGGGAGACGGTGCGGTCAATTCGGGGAGATCGGTACGTCGTTGAGCGACAGCCTCGGCAACTTCTGCCAGCGTTGGATGCCGTAGTGCAGGTGATGGTCGAAGGAGTTTGGGGTTCTCGCCAAGCAGTTGCTGAAGCCCGGCGGTCACATGTCCCAACGTTCTTTTTCCATGCCGCCACCGCTGGGGATTCTGGGCGAAGTCATCTCGCGCGGTGTCACTGATGGAAACGGGATCAGGATCGCCACAATTTCCCTCTGCACGGCGATGTGACTTATCCTCATCCACCCTCTTTCGAGCCAAGGCCGTTACGGATTGAGCTCGAACACTTTCTGTTGCTACGGTGATCACGGAATTGACTTGATCGTCAGATACCTGGGGGTAAAGGTGTCGAATGTGATTCACATCGACAAGGTGCGACTCCACATCTGTTCCATCGGTCACGAAGAAGTGCAGGCCTTTGCCCTCAAAGCGAGCACGTAGAGACTCCGCCTCATCTTCAGACAGATAATCCCGATCGTGATGGACGATGACCTTGGTACCTGGGGCGTGATCCTGGATAAACCTTGCAAGTACGTCTGCTGCATCGATCTTTGTGCAACCAGAGTAAGACCAGACTTGTGTTCTCTGCATATCAAAGCCAGAAGACTCCAGTAGGATCTGAATGGGTTCTCTGAGAGTGTCCTCTGTCAGGAGCACAGCATCAACTTGGCCTGACTTGAGCAAGTCTCCGCTGTCTAGCGCCCCGAGGTCGGTCAGCACACGCACCCGATCAATCTTGTCCTCTTCCTTGCGTTGTCCATCGGACATCCAATGGAAGCGCTCGCCTTTGACCAACTCATCGAGCAAGTGTCGAGAGTGGGTCGCAATGAGTACCTGAAAGTCTTTCTGCTCAGCAAGTTCTGCCAGGAGCGAGATTAAGGCTCTTTGCCTGTCTGGATGGATGTGGCTATCAGGCTCATCGAGGAGCAGGAGCTTCGGCCTGTATTTAGCGGTGTACGCCAGGATCTGAACTGTTTGGAGAAATCCAGTGCCGGCTAGGTCGATAGGAAGGCTGCCCTTGGGACTGACAACCCTGGCATCGACGAACTCATCAAAATTCGGGTTAAACGAAACTTCCACCGAGTGGTCTCTAAAGACCCTCGCCAAGTTCGCCGCAAACTCTGTCCATGCCACTGGGTCTTCATTAAGGCTTAAGAGCACATTGCGCAAAACTGAGTTGGCATCTCCACGTGCTGCTGCCCTTCGGAGGGCAGCAGGAGTCCGGTAGGGCTCACTTCCCGGTAGGCCCGCCAGCCCAGGCACGTACATCGCGAATGGCTCGTCGACGGATTCAAGCCCTGGCTTTAGCGAGCCATCAATCCTGATAGCAAGATTGCTGTTCTTACCCTTGCGCACTTGAACGGTTGTCTCAATCTCAACAGCCTCTCCTGTTTCATTGGCCTCGAGCCCGCAAAAAACAACTTCAATGGCTTGTTCTTTTCGGGTTTTCAATTCGCCGCCATGGGCAAGCGCCGAGACATCTCGCAGGGGTGCGTAGATCAATGAATCGGGAGAGAGGGTTTTCGCATTCCCATTTACGAATGCAGTCTGAGCGACACTCACTCCGAAAGCCACTCCTTGAAGAACACTGCTTTTCCCTGAGTTGTTGGTGCCAACCATGACGTTGATCCGTCCCAGGGGAATCTTGACGTCCTCAAGATTCTTGAATCTGCGGAGTGTGATGGATGACAACACCGTCAAAACCTCCTGCGGATGCGGCTGCCCTGAAGGAGCTCCAGGTCCGGGTTTCTGCGGGCCGCCTCACACAGTGCGGCAGCTGAGGCGACGACTCCTGCTGGCAGACGCGCGAGCAGCGCAGCTGCAGGGAGGGGATTTGTGTTGGCTACAGCCAGGAGAGCTTCCTCCACTGGATCCGCCCTGCCTGTGCTCTTCACTGACCAGACCCCGTCCGCTTCGATGAGATCTGGCCTGCAAGCAAGCAACAGCGCGACCTGGTCGAGACTCCAGGTGCTTCCTGCTCCTCGAGCCACCAGATGGAGCTCGCCGATGGACCGGGGAGAAGCCTTGAGCCGAGCGCAGAGTTCAGTGACGAGTTCTGGGGTCATGCCCGCACCTCCAGGGCCGTTGCGACCATCGCGGCGAGTTGAGCCCGCAACCTGTCGAGGCGCTTCTCCACGCCGCTGCGGCGCTCCAAGATGGAGAGAGCCCGGCGGTGCAGCCCTCTAGCGCTAGCAGAGTTCCATACAGGCACCCGAACTTTTCCCAAGTCGGAGCGAACGATGAACTGGCGTACGGCTCCGGTGGCGGCGCTACCGAGTTGCCATGCCACCTGCTCCGTGCCGAGCGCCAGTGCGAGGGCCCCAGATGTCGCACCCCCATCAAGTCGCGCCCACTGGTCTGACAGCCAGACCTGCTCGGATGCTGGCGGCTGATTCAACACCACCTTCGGCGAGCTGCCCAAGGTCGATAGCAGCAGCTCACCGGCCTGTAGCGGCTTGGCATAAAGCCGAAACCAGGGAGGGCTGATGGTCTCCACCTCAGGAAGTTGAAAGCCAAGATCACCAGTGGCGTCCACTAGACGGAGCAAGCGTCCGGAAGGAATGGGTTCCCGCAGCCGAGCTGGCTCTGCCAACAGATAGGGGCTGAGCGTCTCCCATTCGACCTTGGCAAGTTTGCGCTGAAAGCGGAATAATGCCACCTGATCTGGAGCCAGACTGCTGGGAAGTTCCTTGGCTGGCACCCATGCCGGCTGATGTGGATCTGGTGTAGATGGCGCCGATTCATCGGCCAGATCCTGTGCTTCCATGCGAAGCGCCATCAGCTCACGCCGGACGTCAAGCCGCTCATCGGCGGCTTCGTTCCATTCCGCCGCAAGCGCTGGGAGACCAACAGGAGACTCCGGCACGGCCATCTCTTCCAGCTCTCGCACCCCGATCCGAGGTAAAGCACGGCCGGAGCCGAGTTGGTCAACGATTTTCGAGAAGGTGGGGTGGTTCAGCAGGGCAGTGAGCCACAACGCCAGGCTGTCGCCCAGGCCAACAACCCGCAGGCAATTGCTGTCCGGTGCATGGCGCGGCGTTGATGGAGACACCAAAGCCGCTCGCGGCGGAAGGAACTTGCTCACCAGCACATCGCCAGGGCCGACCGAGCGAGAGGAGTGAATCGGCTCTACCGAGAGGTGTTCGTCGTCGGGGACAACAACACCACGATCGAAGTGGGATGGCCTGTAGAGGGTGAGTTCAGAACCCTCGACGCGCTTGCTTCTTAAGCCCTCTCCAATTTCGGCACCAAGCGTGGAGAGGGTGGCCCAGCGCGCACCAGTGGCCACGACGTTCACGCAGTAATCAGCATCCCAGCGCTCCAGACCCGAGATCTCCCCTGCCGACACGAATCGCCAGGGCGCAGGGGCGGCAGTGCTGGGGCGGGAGGGAGGCATCGGTTGATTGACGTGCCAGAAACATAGCAGATGTGAGCCCGCACGTACAGCGCTTCCGCTTTGCAGGTGTGCGGCGCCTTGGCTGCCCGAGCTGGCGGAAAGATCAGGCGGAGGCAATGAGTGCCCGCAAGCTCATGGGGGTGAGGTCTGAGCCCTGCAGTTGTGCCAAGGCGACCACCTGCAGGGCTTTCGCTGCCGCAGTGACGACGAGAATGCAGTGGTGAAGCAACAAGGCCCGGCGTGGATCCGCAACCGGATGGGGATGGACCATGGGGTTGGGCTCCCATCTCCCTTTGCACCAAGACCCGTCCCCGCTCCCAACGCCATGAACACCCAGAGACGCGGCCAGTGGGCGGGCCTTGGGGCCGCCGTGCTGTTCGGCTGCAGCGCCCCGCTGATCAGCACCGTCACCAGCTCGGGCTCAGCCCTGAGCATCGCTGGCCTGCTCTACGCCGGCGCCACCCTGGCCCTGCTGGCGCTGCGCCTGCTGCGAGGGGCCCGGGCCGAAACTCCGGTGAGCCGCCAGGACTGGCCGGCGCTTGGGGCACTCACCCTGCTCGGTGGCGTGGTGGGTCCGGTGGCCCTGGTGATGGGCCTGGCCCGCCTGCCAGCGGCACCAAGTTCGCTGCTGCTCAACCTCGAGGCGGTGTTCACCCTGGCGATTGCCGTGTTGGTTGGCCGTGAACACCTCGGCCGG
>Ga0114973_10000731_pt1 | contig 24746 bp, 21 predicted proteins | sample M_140807_MF_Meta_FD_87025 | JGI IMG/M metagenome (GOLD analysis project Ga0114973, IMG submission 87025) | Freshwater microbial communities from Lake Montjoie, Canada to study carbon cycling - M_140807_MF_MetaG | ecosystem: Environmental > Aquatic > Freshwater > Lake | place: Lake Montjoie...
CCAGTTGCTCCAGTTGCTCCTGTTGTTCCGGTTTCGCCGGTTTCGCCGGTTGTTCCGGTTTCTCCAGTTGCTCCAGTTGCTCCAGTTGTTCCAGTTGTTCCAGTTTTTCCAGTTTCGCCGGTTGTTCCAGTTGTTCCAGTTAAACCAGTTTCGCCAGTTTCGCCGGTTGCTCCAGTTGTTCCAGTTAAACCAGTTTCGCCAGTTGTTCCAGTAACTCCAGTAATACCAGTTTCACCAGTAATGCCAGTCGGTCCAGTCGGTCCAGTCGGTCCAGTCGGTCCAGTCGGTCCAGTTTCGCCGGTTGTTCCAGTATCTCCAGTCGGTCCAGTAGGTCCAGTCTCACCTGTTGTTCCAGTCTCACCTGTTATTCCAGTTGTTCCAGTCTCACCTGTTGTTCCAGTTTCGCCTGTTGTTCCAGTTTCGCCTGTTATTCCAGTTGTTCCAGTTTCGCCGGTTGTTCCAGTCTCACCTGTTATTCCAGTTGTTCCAGTTATTCCAGTCTCACCTGTTGTTCCAGTTTCGCCTGTTGTTCCAGTTTCGCCTGTTATTCCTGTTGTTCCAGTCTCACCTGTTATTCCTGTTGTTCCAGTCTCACCAGTCGGTCCAGTTTCGCCAGTCGGTCCAGTTTCGCCAGTCGGTCCAGTCTCACCAGTCGGTCCAGTTTCGCCAGTCGGTCCAGTCTCACCGGTTGTTCCAGTCTCACCGGTTGTTCCAGTCTGTCCGGTTTCGCCGGTTGTTCCAGTCGGTCCGGTTTCGCCGGTAGTTCCAGTCGGTCCGGTTTCACCTGTAAATCCAGTTTCGCCGGTAGTTCCAGTTTCACCTGTAAATCCAGTTTCACCTGTTGTTCCCGTAGGTCCAGTTTCGCCTGTTGTTCCAGTAGGTCCAGTTTCGCCTGTTATACCAGTAGTGCCGGTTTCGCCTGTAAATCCAGTTTCACCAGTAGTGCCGGTTTCGCCTGTAAATCCAGTTTCACCAGTAGTGCCGGTTTCGCCTGTAAATCCAGTTTCTCCGGTTACACCAGTAGTGCCTGTTTGTCCTGTAAATCCAGTTTCGCCGGTTAACCCTGTTTGTCCTGTATATCCAGTAGGACCCGTATATCCAGTTATTCCGGTATATCCTGTGGACCCATTACTGCTAGTTTGAATAGACATTATATATAATATTAAACATATGATTATACTAGATTAACCTTATAGTATTTACTTTTTTCAAGATATGCGATTCTTATTCTCCGGCGAAACTTCCTTCGTCAGTTTCTCTGGATTCGACTTACGAGATTCCCTCCGCTGCGCTTATAGGATTTACGGACTTCGAAGAAGGTAGTAAATCCGAAATTTTCAGGAGATGCGACATAGGAGCATCGAATGAAAATCAGAAATCTCTCCAGCGAATCCTTGAACGCCTACCATTCTCCGGCGAAACTTCCTTCGTCAGTTTCTCTGGAGAATCATCCAATTCCTATGCTCATTCTTCGCTCCGGAATTGTCCACTTCGTGTCCGGCGTTCTTCGCTCCGGAATTGACCAACATACTTAACAATATTTGCAAATTAACAAATCCGATGGACCTACATGTTTTTTTGGTAGAGGAAGTGGTTGAGATACCGATTGTGTTCCCGAAAGTGCCCTACGATTCACTCTATTATTCGTTCCAGAGCACAATGTGAATACACTACATGTCGACGGATTATTAATTTGTATACCAAATATATTAACACTCGTTTGTGGTTGTAATTTTGTATAATCCGGTTTACTACTAAGTATTGTGTTTTCCAATGTAAACGCCTTATAGTTAGTATATTGTCCAGAATTAATAACGGGTTCTAAATTTTTGCGCTGGTCTTTAAGTTCAACTGCCACTCGTTTATATCGAATATAATCGCTTTGAGACATTGCAATATATTATATAAACATATTCAAACCCATATAAATAATCATTTATTTCTAAGAAATTCCACTTTTGTATAATTGTTCACAAATAAATGAAAACGACCAATTCGCTTTATTTAAATCTACCAAATTGCCTCGGTCATTTAAAAGTTTGATTGTCATTCTATGTATATTTACTGGTCCAAAATAAAGACGTTGTTGATTTTGCAAAGAACCTCCGAATTCTACATAAACACTTCCGATTGCCATTCCCGATGTTTTCACCGGAATGATTCCGAAAATGTCTTGTACGAATGGTCCATTTGAATAACTTTTCGTTTTTACAATTTGAGATTGTACTTGTTGATTAAATGCATATAATTGCTGTGCTGTATACGTAACACCTGGACTGCCATAATCGGCAGGCACCGCTATATTTTGCTTGGTAACGGGGTCGCAAATATTTATATGAGGTCCGGGGTCTACAATTGTTTCTTGGTTTGTAATTGTCACGAGTCCATCATTCAAGTGATTTTGAACATAATCGTCCAACATAATCAAAAAGTAATTATATAAGTTTGTGCTAACATTTGTATCTCCTTCCAATACACATGCATTCGGAATTTCCGTTGAATAATAAATACTTGGTACCGTGTTTCCGCTAGTAGCGTTAATTCCGATATAATCAGATAATTGGTAAGATATTTTATCGCGAAATCCTAATATCCATCCCAATGTGGTATCCCATGTAGCATTTTGAATTGACCCATTTGATGCCGCATTCGAATTATTTGGAATGCACTTAGCAAAACTATAAGGGTCGTAAAATACCAATTTATAGTCTTTTGTCGTAAACCGTTGATTAATATTAAATCGCGCTTTTATATGAGTCTTACCATTTTCTTTTGGGAAAAGTGAAAAAACTGTTCCATTTGCAATTGCATTTGAATTCGTTGCAAGTTGAGTATTAATGATATTAAGCAAATCATTTATTGAATATTTTGTTCCTATTTTTGTAGTAGATGTGTCGGGTATTTTTATTGCAATTCGATATGTGTTTCCAGATGTATTAAATACATCAACTGAATTGGACGGCGTTAAATAGAATGTATCATTGGAACCGTCTACAATTGTGATTTCATTATTTTTTATAGTTGAATTGTTTCTTACGATGTTATTATTTGAATAATCCACCAAATTATAACTTGAATCAAATCGTAATTTACTCCATATATTGTTTGAAACATCTAATGAGTTTCCATCTAATAATTTTAACTTGTAAGATATTTGGGAAATATTCAAACTAATAGATAGATTTAATACAAACCCGTTGGAAACGGTATAAACAACATTTGACCGGTTAAATGGATTTAAATTTGTGATAGGGTCTATGTAATTTTGAATTTTACCGCTTAAATAATTTGCCAAATCAGCGCCGTTACTGAATGTTCGTCCATTACTATTAAATAAAATCTCAAATATATTAGCATTTGTATTTCCTGAACTGTCGGGTTGAATATAAATTTTATCTAATGAAGTAAATGAAATGCTCCGAAAAGAAAAATTTCGATTATTATAACTTGCGTCTATCGGGATTCCTGTATACGAAGTTGAAATATTAAACATACTGGAAATAGTACCGGAAGATGCCCTAATTTTATAATCGGAATTAGTGTATGTGTTATTTATTAAAGAATTTATATTTAAATAACTGCTCGCATCATAATAGAACGATATATTGGATTTTGTTAATCTACTGCTACTGGAAACAGCAGAATTAATTGCGGTTGTTGTAGCGCTTATAAATGAGTTCAATGTGTAAGTTACACTTTGTATATCAATCGTTAAATTGTTATAGTCATTATTATATCCGATGATATTACAGACAAACATCATTTGCGTATTAGATGCGTCATAATTAGATTGTAATATTGGACTTTCAGATATAATTTCGTTAAATTCGCATATTATATCGTTTGTAATGGGATTTTTAATTGATTCTGAAAACTTAAAAAATGAACCTGTGCCGCAAAATAAAGAACCGCTCGCGTCGTATGGAAAAACCGCGGCGAGTTTTAAATTTGGAACTACTGGAGCATACAAATCGTTTAATTTGCAAGATAATTTCACATACGAGTTGTCATTACCATATTGTAATGGATTCGAAACATCAATTATTGTACAACTTGTAAATCTATTATCGAATATGGAAATTTTACTTTGCAAAACTTGGTTTAACGCACTAACTAAATCGCTTGTACTTTTATTTGAATTCAAAGACACTTCTAAATTTATAGTTATTGCGTCATACGTTTTTGTCGCATGTAAATAATAATTTCCGATATACGGCACTATATTAAAACTAGTTTTTGAAGACGTAACATCATCGGTTGTGTCTTTAAAAAAATCCGAATATATTGACCCGCAATAATATTCCGTATTATTGAACCCTAGATAACCTGCAATCGTATTCAGTTTTGCGTTATTTAAAATATCATCTAATGGTGAACTCCAATTTGGAAATGTCAACGAGTAGTTTCCCTCGTTATAGATTTTTGTAATGTCGATTACAATTTGGCATTTGCCAGTTCCACTTTTTTCGTCGGAAATTCGGTTATTATATATAACCTCAGTAGTACCAAAACTTATATCTGTATAAGTTCGTGCAAGTACACTAATCGATTTGTTTAACTCAGTTCCCAGACTAACTGGAGTATAATTACCCGATTTGATTGAAATTTGCAAGTCGTGTAATCCAGTATCAATTCCAGGCGCATTTCCTTTTAAATAAAAGAAGTTACCGCCAAAATCGCTATTTACCGTATACCATGTGTATGGTATTTGAATAGAATACAGACTCAGCGAAACCACATCTTTGAGAGGTTCAGATAAGTTGAAGGTGAAATTTGTGGAGGGGGTGTTTGTCTGATTGTTGCGATATTGACTATCAATACTAATAATACGCTTAATGGTTTGTTTAAGTAATGGATTTAATTTATCTTTTGAATAATCAAGAGGTCGAGTCAGTTGTAAATTATCGGACGCGGGTTTTACTACATTACCTAGACTGGTTTCGCCGATTACACCATTACCAGGTTTTAATTTTGAAAAAATGCTCTCAGCAGTTACATTACCCGGTAATGTGGGTCCTATTACTCCCGAATTATATACGTTTCCATTCCCAACAATTGCCGCATCTACTGTATAAGTTTGAAATCCTTCTTGTTCGTCGGATTCTTCGGTTTCAAAAAAACGATTATAAATATCAATAAAAAATTGTGATAATTTATCTCCCGATGTGTTTCCAAAATTCGAATATTTACGTACCATACTCAATATTTTCGCCTCTAATTCGCGGTCGCTCGGATTATTTAAATCTAAAATTCCGAACAACTGCTCTTCCGTATATCCATTCACATCGTATTCATCTCCCATTTAATGAAATTAATATATAAACGCATATATTTGGCGTTTATATAATTTACCTGTCTATGTGTTCATTCGCTCCCGAAACATATCGCAAATCGAATCCATTAGGTTGAATCCGAAACACGCGGATTTATATTGCAATTGAATCGGTAGTGCGGTTATCCCCTGTCCCCGTTTTGAATGACCTACCCCGCGAAAACAAATCGCTTCTAATAGTCTTAAAATTTCCAATTCATACGCGTTCATATCCTCTCGGTCTATTCGCCATTTTCCGATGTATACAAACCGATTGTAATTGTGTACCGAATGGACGACGTATTTTCCAACAACCGGGTGGTTTTTTATCAGACCAATTCCCATTATCAAGTCTTTGTCGTTGTTCATTTCAAACACAAACACGTTGCTGTCTAATCGGACCTTGTTGGCAATTGAAATCGGGCATGCATATATACATTTAGTGTTCGGGTTTTTTTGCCGCATTTTACAGTTCTCTTCCCAAGTGAAGTTATTAAACCGTGTGGTTGCCAAAGTATGTTTGAGTGATTTTTGAAATGTCCTTAGTCTACGGCGATATTCTCGCTCTTCGTGTTTTTTCAAACTCTTTTGATTTTCATCGGGTTCGTCGGTTTTCATTATCAATAGAGTTGGATTCGCGTTTTATCCTCTCGAATTATTATTTAAAACTGGCATCAATTTTTCATATAACAAAATATAAATAATGATTATAAATGGAACAGGAACATGCATTTACTTTGATTAACAAATTTCCAGAAATCGCAAACTCCTGCGAACAACGCTCTCCAGAGTTAGTTCGTATTCCTCCCGCGTCGCGTCCGGAATACTTCGCATTCTCCGGCGAAACTTCAATTTGCATAGTAAACGAAGACCATATGAATGAAAATGGATATTTTTATAATAAGGGCGAATCCGCTAAAACGACTAGTAAATCCGAAATTTTCGGGAGATGCGACATAGGAGCATCGAATGAAAATATGAAAAGTTTGAACTTCAATGATATGTATGTTATGAGTAATAGTCCGATGGCGTCGAATTGCAATAGTGATATAGAAAATGACACCATTGAAGATGAACAAGATATATCATTTTCGCCAAGAAAATCGCGAAATCGTGTAGTTTCCGTACACCGAAGTTTTTCTGAAAATGAACCCGCAAATAAAAAATACAAAAAATTCACATATGAAGATATCGAAAACTCTCTATCTCAGTATTATGATAAAAATGAGCATCATTTCAGCGACACAGATTTACTTATTACTTATTTATCGGGAATGCGAACACTCTACGTGATTTCGCGCAATATTACACAGCAAAAATCATATACGGTTGCCATTTTTACTATTGCACTTACTATCTGTTTAGCGGTTATCTCGCCCTTTGTCAAAGATGTGTATTGGGGGTCATATTTAATAAGTTCTGGTAATGCCACTGCAACCGTTTTAATCGTCCTCTCGCGTTATTTGAAATTCGATTCGAATTCCGCGCAATACGCTTTTATGGCAAAACAATTCAATAAATTGGAAACGCGTTTGGAATATACGACAATACCGAATATTGAATCCAATATAATGGAGATGAATGAATATATACAAGAATTAATACCAGAGGAGGCAGTGAAATTGTTTCCTCTCACCTATCGCACAAATATAATACAATTTATTCGGAAAACTGAACTATATAAAAAGAATCTCATTATTCGGTTTCGCGACATAAAAAATGAGATTCATTATATTCTATATAAATGGAATTTGGACGGCGAAGAGGTCAACAATATTGACACGAGTTATCAATCCAAAACGCCTCAACAAGAGCGTGAGAAGAACCGGATTCTCTATTTGATGAATTTGAAAGAGAAAACGAAGACGGAATTGATGAGTTACAAAACAATATATATTCAATTGAACGACTTGTTTAAAAAGGAGATTCGTTATGCAGAGACTCACCAGAGTTGTCTTGGGTGTTCAAGTGTTTTTAAACCCGACTACGATTTCAGCAAATTAAATCCGGTTGTTAGAGAGTATGTAAGGTTAATGACGCCGGATTAATAAGTATTTTGCGAAGTGCGAAGGAGGTTAAGAAGATTGACAATGTAGTCGATTGGGGACACAAATCCAAAACCAAGGGTCGGGCAAATTGTACACGATTTTTACATTTTTTCCTTCATAAAACCTCGACAATATATATTTCGACCTCTCCGATTCATTCCATTCGATTTTTACGATGATGCGTTTGTATTTATTCGAATCTTTGAATGGTATTTCGACGATTCCTTCGATGCGTCCGATATCTAATTTTTCGAACGTTTTTGTGATAACCGATTTAGGAATTGCATAATCAATCCTTGGGATGCAAATCGAATTTTGTACGACAGACATTTTGATGTTTATAATATTAGTGGTCTTTTGTTTTATGTATGTTTTGTATTTGTTTTCGGTCGAAATAAATACAAATCAATTTTTAGGGTCGAACTCGTTCTTCGGTAGTTTAGCGTAAATTTTCCGCAGTGTCAAATAGAGATAAATAGTAAATGACTATGGAATTTACGGGAGGTAGTAAATCCGAAATTTTCGAGAGATGCGACTCTGGAGCATCGAATGAAAATGAATGGCAAATTGTTAATCATATTACTGACGCGAATTCGAACTGGATAGAAGAGGAAGACAAATTATTAACCTGGGCAGAAACCCCCGATTTTGAAAAACGCCCCCTATCGCAAATCGCAGCAACATTTATTTATGTAAACAATAATAATGAAGAGGTTGGTATTATAAAAACATCAATACAACTCGACCATTTGTCAACATTGCATAAAACCGCGTTATTTGATAAAGTAAAAAAAGCAGCAAAACCAAATGAAAATATATCGGGTTTGGGTCCAACCGATTGGTCAGAAAAGACGTATTTTTTCGACGATGCAGCAATATATTCTATTCCGATAAATCACGAACAAATCGATAAGTTTGAACCGAAAACCACATGTAAACCATTACATTTTTCTAAAGACCCCGATGTAGTAAAAATCGAGTGCTCTTTGGAGGTCTTTCACGATTTATATGAGATTTTCGTTATCATGAGAGAAGTGAAAAAATCCATTTTAAAAACTGATTCTAAATCGGGTAAAACCAAAAAAGTCAGAATATCGGATGATAGTCCGAACAAATATGTTTTTTCGAAACTCGCGCCTATTGCTGGAAAACGACGCACAAAACGTAACCGATGATTTCATATCCCAATTGATTCAAATTTTCCCAATAAAATTTGAGCACTAGGACGCTCTTTCGGTGAGCAATATAAAACGTCTTCTAAAATTTCCACATATTTACGCAAATGCTCTGATTTTTCCAGAACATTTTTGTAATAATCCGAATTGGATAAAAACATGTCATCAAAATTATTCAAATAAATAACCGCCAATGAATAGCAATCCCACGTGCTCGTATATTTTACCAAATCCTCGTATAATTCCCACCATGTTCTTGTATTTATAAACGGTTTTGCATAGTTTAAAACCACACTCTTAAAATTCGACATTTTTTTCGGATTCTGCAAAATATTATACAAAAACAAATCGTTTATAATTCGTTTTTGTGTTTTTTGCTGTTCTCGCTCTTTCCCGTAAATAAGCACATCGATGATATAATTAATTTCCGCTTCTTCGACTAGAGTGTTTTTCGCTCGTTGAAAACCGACTTTTTGAATTATATAACTGCAAATTAATATATCTATGCACCAATAATCGTATTGGTCGAATATGAAAAATGCCGATGATAATTCGTCTTCGGTTTCGAGTTCATTCGTCAACCAAGATTGTCCGAAATCAATCATAATCGGTGATTTGCGTGTTTCGTCGAAAATGATATTATTGTATTTCAAATCATAATGAACGATATTATTTGCAAATAATTTTTGTATTCCCTTCAAAATGTGTGTGTGTGAACGAAATATCTTGACTAAAAAATCGTTCGAATTTAATGCTGCAAAAAAATATGCTCTCATATCTTTATTACCTACATATCGTGTTTTCATGGAAACATAAGACGATTCCTCGATTGTTTTTTCGGAATCTTCTTCAAATAATTCGCATTTTTTCAAATATTTTACTCGGTCTTTCTGTATTTTTACTATGCAGTGTTTTAATACTGGTGCAAAGAATTTAACGTATCCTCCTATTTTTCGGATTTTTTCGGAAACCCGCAACTCATGTATAATAGACCTCTCGCTTTTCTGTATTTTAGTAATGTATTTGGAACTTCCGACTTTGCCTTTGCAAGTTAATGTTGGACTATAAATACATCCGAATGCCCCACTATTTATCAGTTTAATTTCTTTCTTTATTTTACCTCCGTCTTGTTCCTGTTCGTCCATTTTATATATATTTGCTTTCGGTAAAAAATTGGTTATTATTGTTGGACAATTTTTGAGCGAAGAATAAGCACTCGGAATTGGATTATTCTCAGGAGAATGACGTAGGAAGTTTCGCAGGAGAATGGGTTCTTACCTTTCGGGTGTCTGTTGTTTTTTAGATATTCGCCAGTATAGATTTTTGTATTTTTTTTTAGATTGTGCGTCGTTGTCACTGATTCTAAATTGTTCACAATAATTTGCAAACGCTTTCGAAGGTGTCATGTCGCTTATGCCATTTTCCTTAGTAGCAAAATATATTTGTGAAATGATATGCTCGCTCATTTGCGTTAATGTCGATTTATCTATCGCTTCGTATTTCTTTCTCGGAGACTTGTCTTCTTCTTCTTCTTCGACCTCTCGCTTGTTTTCGCGAATTGCTTTTTTGCGGTAATAGTATCTAGCACTGAAATACATCTTTTCTTCGACACTGCCGGGATAACCTGCCTGTTGTATGCCATCAATTTCCAATTTGATTATTTCGGCATTTGCATGCGTCCACGTTTTCCAGTGCGCCTTAAATTCTTTATTCTTGTCGTCTAAATGCTCAGATGCGAAGTTCGCTAATAACTCCGCGAACTTGTCGGAATAGTTAAAATGGTGTTGCTGCAAAACAATTTGCTGCTCGTTATTGAGAGGTAACAATGTCGTGCTTGATTTGCGACCACGCTTCTTTTGAATCGGTTGAGTTGACATGATTTTGATATGCGGTTGATATGGTTAGTTGATTTTATAATTATGATTGTTGAGAGGTTGTTATGTCGTCTAACAATAGACGTAAAAAAGTGTTTCAATTTTCTGCACATAAACATAAACGCAAAAATTCAATATCATAAAATATATATCATGTCAACGTCTGTTTCTACCGGTAAGCATATGATATGCGACTTGACGAATATTCGCAACTCGTTTCATCTTGAATCTATAGGGAAAATACATGAACTATTAGAGGATATTTGCCAGCAATATGAATTTACTATTTTGACCCGCTCTGCACATCAATTCGAACCCCAAGGAATAACGGTTCTTTATATGCTTTCGGAGTCGCATATATCGATTCATACCTTTCCGGAGAAGCAGTATTTAGCGTTCGATATCTATACTTGCCGTGATTACGACGACGACTCGGTGTACGAGGCAATTTACGATAAATTGGTTCGGTGGTTTCAATGTGACCGCGGTGCTCCGACGATTATATCGAGAGGAACCGGGTCTAATTCATCTGAATGTTTGCAGCAATATTCTTGATGTTTGATGTTTGATATTCATTTTCCTATATATTTGAACATGAATACCATTTTGCGTCGATTGTATTCGCCCGGCGCTCCCGTAGAAAAATCAACGGGGGATTTGTATGCCAAGTTTGTCATGTCCGACAACACTCGGTACCCATTGTTTTCCAAGTATCCAATTACATTCGGAATATCGGAGGCATACATGAAATTATCCGCGCATTTAATGCTCGATTGACAGGGGTATCGGCACACAGCAAGTAAACACATTTGACTATATGCCGACCTCGATATAGGCGGTGGCGAAAAGGCGGACATTGTTTGGAAAGGACTCAATTTCGGACTACTCATTCGTTGAATTAGAGAGGCGAGAGGACCAGCAGGAATATTGCTAACCGTCAATATTTCCTGATACGACCGATAATGTGTATTTAGAATCGATTCCAGATAGAGTGTACAGACAGTATTATTCACAGAATCGAATGGACTTTGCATATATGAATTGCAAAATAATATAATGAGTCCAGACATAATATTATTATTATTTAGTATTTTCGTGTTTGCGTGTCTTGAATTATAAATATGTCTGATTCTTCATCCTCTCAAACATCTCGAATTGCGAAGAACGCCGGAAACGAAGTGGTAGGCGTTCGAGGGTTCGCTGGAGAGATTTCTTTAGCGCAGCGGAGGGAGTTGAATGTAACCTTTTCGAAAATCGCGAATGCGAGAACCGGCAATATATTATTCCAGTATCTATTCTGTGTTCGAATGTCCATATTATACGGTCATAAATACGTTGCCATAGAAGACCTCGATATGTCCGATTTGTTGAAAACCGTTCCGATGTTCAAAGTAACCGACGCAAATATAAAAGAAATCGACGATAGGTTGTTTCAATCCTCTCATATTTTGTGCGAAGGATTCTTTCAGCGCGACGAGTATTATTTGCCGATACGTGAGAGGATACTTGAATATTTGCGTTCTTCGGATGATTATTGGATAGGATTTTCAGGTAAACGCGAATATATACGCGACTTTCTATCCTCTCAATATTCCGCGGAAATTTTGGTTGACTCGTCTTCAGTAAATAGTAATGATATTGTGATGTCTCTCCGATTAGACGATTTTATCCAATTACCCAACCCCAAAAGCGACATCATACCGATGCAATTCTACATGGATATCTTAGAAAAATGGTTTTCGGAAAAAGGGCGAGAGGATGGTCGACTCATTATTGTATCAGACCGGTTTCGTCACCATTGGGAGCATAAATACGTAGAGCATTTTGCGAAATGGTCACCCATTATGGTGCAAAAAACTCTATTAGAAGATTTCGCCTTAATGCGCGATTGTCCTGCTCTAATACACAGCAATTCATCCCTCTGTTGGTTTGCCAGTTTCTTATCGCAAAAAACGCGGCGATTTATTCCCCGAACGGGAACCTACCCCTCTCAACATTTGGAGTCGATTGACACAGAAACCGACACTGTGATAGGCGTGACCCCCATGGAGCATGCCGCGGTCTATGCCCTAAATGTGATGTGTTGGCACCGCAATTTGTCTGCATTTCCCTACTGTCTTCCCGACGAGATTTTTGTCGAATCTGTGTGTCCGATTGACCAAAAAAAATATGTAATATCACCTCTCATACCCGGCGATACATCAAATTACTTATTCAAAGCAGGAGAGGAAGCAAAGTATTATGATATGTATCGCCAGTCTATGTTTGCCATAACCCATAAGAAGGGTGGTTGGGATTGTCTCCGACACTACGAAATATTAGCAGCAGGTTGTATTCCCATATTTGAAGAACTGGATAATTGTCCTGCAGATACATTGACGTCTTTTCCGAAAGACTTGTTGAAAGAATCATATCGTGCTCTTCTTCCCTGGCGAAACACCGACGAGCAGCGAGAGGCGTATACGCTCTATGCCTCTCGTCTATTAGAGTCCGCAAAGTCGAATTGTTCGACGAGTGCGAATGTTGACCGGTTTATTTCGGGTAACATAAAGGGAAACATACTTATGTTGACTGGGGATATGGGAGTGAATTATACGCGCGAATTAAATTGGATAGGAATCAAGAGGCGGTTTGGTATCAGTGCGGTCGAATATCCACCTCTCGACTTTTTATACGACGATTTTCCAGAAGACCAATTGCAAAATATATATGGAAATGGATTCACCTATTCTCGACGTCTATCCTCTCAACTAAAAGTCGCGATTACTGAACAGGAATTGATTGAATCATTGCGACAAAAGAAATGGGATATGATAATCTATGGTAAAGTCGGTCCCGATGAAACCGCATTAGGAAGCATACCGAATTTGCCATATTGGTCGGAAGTATTTAAACGATATAGCAGAGACGAAATTGTTTTTTGGTACGGAGGTGATGGGATGCAAGATTTGACGTATGCTAATCGATATAGCGACCATCTCGTCCGAAATAGTCAGTATGCTCGGTGTTTTGTGAGGGAACTCATAAAATGGGCAGGTACAGTATAATGCGGCGCTCTTTTGCCAGCAAATCAATGTTAACCTCTGTTATGGTAGGATATGAGACAAAAAGCGTAATAAATCCGGTGAGTGGGTTTGGTTATGGAGGTGGTGGAGGAGGAGGAGGAGTAGGAGGCGTTTCAATAACCAATTCCGAGTTAGAATCCTTGTATTCGATTCAAACCTTATATACTGCCAACTTAGCGGATAGAGACTATGCCAATATTCCGGTTAATTTCTCTCAGTATTTGAAGTTGCGAGAGGTAGCAAATAATGCTGTATTAAAATACAAAAGTAATTCTGCATTGTCGTTGCTGTTTCAAATCACAGTTGACGGTATTACTGGCGCGATTAATAGTTACGGGTTAAATACATTGAATACCGAGACGCAAGTTCAGAATTTATATTTGCAAAATACACTGCAAGAAATTATTAATGGCGTGAACGTTACGAAAGCGTTCGATGGAGCATCTGGTACTATTTCCATGAAACAAACGTTTCAACTTGCGCCGCTTTTTAAGTACTATATTCGTATGTATGGAGTTCCCGCTCCTGGCGTTGGATTTGACCCTGTTAAATTAGCGTTGATTTTAACTGCCATGGAGAATAGTGGAATTGACCCTTATTCTAGTTAGAGTTGGATTCGAAAAACATAAAAAATGGGGTTTATGTGTTTTATGTGGTAGTGGGATTGAGATTTTTGTTTTTTATCGGGTTAGGGATTAAGGTTAGGATTTTTTGTTTGTTTTTTATGGGGTTTATTAGAAGGATATTACATAGCAAAATAATCAATTAGTCTGTGTCAGATTCAATGTCCGCCCAATTCATGCCTTTGAATCTTGCAACGTATGCGGACATTAATGCAATACCTTCGTAGAGTTTATCGTAGTCACATTCAACCTCTTCTTTTTCTTCTTCTTCGTCGTCGTCGTGGGTGAGGAGTTGAGTTGGAATTACGACTTTTACACAACTTCTGCTCCATTTGGTTGGCGTCGTGTCACTAGACGATTCAGATTCGGAATCACTTACTGATACAACTCGGCGAGGACGAACTATGGGTTCTTCGGAGATTTCTCCTTCCTCTAACTCGTCCTCCGATGAGGAATACAAATTGGCAAACGAGTTCTTTACTGTTTCTACTTTACGTAGCAGGGTAGGAGGAGCGTACTTGGGAGTAGTTGTTACCGCCACCTTACGCCAACATTGACTCGTGTTGGCGGGTTGTTTGGCGACGACGGATACTCGTTTACGCTCTTCGGTCGCTTTACGTTCTTCGCAATCGCGAATATGGTGACCGGTGATTTTGCAATAAGCACAAGGGCGCTGCATAATTGTATGATATGGGGTATTAGTAATAATAGAGTTTGAATAGGATTTAAAATTAATAGTTCTTGCTTTATTAAGGTTTGCTATCGAGTTTGTAATAACGTGTTGTTGGGTTTATGTCTTCATTCCATTTGGAATGAAAAGTCTTTCAATTTTTTGTCATTATGGTAGAACAACATAAATATTATATTCTGTAAACTAATAATATGAAGAACTATTTAGCGAATCCTCTCGTTTATTTGTTTGCTGGAATTGGGTTGAACCGCGGCATGTCATTGTATTCAGCAATGATAGGGTCTAGACACTCGATTCAGTTGTTTTCGGCGAAGGGACACAAAGACTTTCCAAACACATTCGCGAATGATGATGGTGCGATTGAAAAACGGTTAAAAAAACGCAGCATAAAATCATTTCAACCCAAGACTGAAAACCAACAGGCATTTGTCGATTTAATGCGCAATGATGCGGTTGATATTATTATTGCGATTGGTCCAGCAGGGACCGGCAAAACAATGTTGGCGTGTTATAGTGCGATAGAGGCACTGCGTCTAGGGAAAGTGAATAAGGTTGTCGTAACCCGACCCGTCGTGTCGGTCGACGAAGAACTCGGATTTTTGCCGGGTGGTTTAGAGTCGAAAATGGACCCATGGACTCGCCCGATTTTCGATACATTTCGCGAAACGTATTCAACAAAAGAACTCGATAAAATGACGGAAGAAGGTGTGATTGAAATCGTGCCTCTCGGGTTTATGCGCGGTCGCACATTTAAGAATGCGTGGATTATTGCCGATGAAATGCAAAACTCATCTCCGACCCAGATGTTTATGTTGGCGACCAGAATTGGAGAGGGCAGCAAAATGATTATTACTGGTGACTTGAATCAAAGTGACCTGAACCCGAAATCGAACGGATTGCTGGAAATTTACGGTAAAATACGCGGGTTTGAGAGGAGTGGAGAGTTAGATTGTGTGCGGTATGTCGAATTAGACCGAGAGGATGTTCAGCGTAGTCGAGCAGCAAAAACTGTATTGAATATTTATGACCCTGTTCCTGTCAGTTGTTCGGTGAATGATAAAACTTGTGGTGAACCGTTGCCTTTGAATATAGGATTTACGGTAGAATCCGAAATTTTCGGGAGAGGCGCATCGAATGAACCTCTCGAATATTCTGCATATGAAGATGATGTACAAATTACAAACGAATTTGAGTATTTAAATCAGGTTGTGTCTTCAGGTATTAATGTAGAAGAGCAACAAATATCGGGGTCATTGCCCGATTGTTTCAATCCATTGCCCGATTGTTTCAATCCATCAAAAGACTGGGTGAACGTCGACAATGATGCCGCGCTTATTCCCGCTAATCATATCAGCAAAAATTACAAAAATTTATACAAACGGTAATATTATTATTTGGATGAAGAGTTCGGCAAAAGTCCTCTATTATTTACAGTTTGCTGTAAATAATCTTTAATTACATACGTTTCCACATGACAATTTCCCATAAATATTTCGCCGGCATCAATGAAATCGCGGTTCGCCCATAGTATACAGACTCGGCAATTTGTCATGTCGTAGTCCGGTTGCTCTTCCAGCACATATTTAGCACAATGATTCGTCGGATATTCGAATGGTGTTCTGACGGGGATTATATAAATTCCGTCTCCCGCAGGAATAATTGATTCATGTGCTCGACGGAGTTCTTTAATCAGTTCCTGTCTGGTTTTTAGAAACTCTTCATAAAACACGGCAGGATGAATATAAAGAACGAGGCGTTTTTGGGATTTGCTCCACCTCTCAATGCATCTAGCATAATATGCTTGGTCTTGTACATGGGTTTTAATATTGCGGTGATTCATCATTAGTTTGTATCCGTATGCGTCGTTCTCTGGACTTAATGGTTGCGGCAAATAATATTGGATGTGTGGGATTTCAGTGGATTCATAGTATTCGTTGAAACAAATCGATTCATTGCAAATCCATTGTCGAGAGGATGGGTCTATCGAAACATAGTGATTTGTTGTGCCTTGTTTGGTCGTATAATTATCCGGATTCAAGAATTCTTTAAAATCGGTTCGTATACAATGCTCAATAATAGGTAGTCGCGATACTAACCAGTCGAATGGATAACTCTCGGTTTTCATACCGAGTGATTTTATGATTCCGGCACTAGAGCATCGGTATCCCAATGAGATGATTTGGTCGTATGATTGAGAGGTTTCCATTGAGTTATATTCTCCTTCGAAACTTCCTACGTTAGTTTCTCCGGATTTTCATTCGATGCTCCTGCGTCGCATCTCCTGAAAATGCGAAGAACTCTGGATGCGAAGCAGTAAGAGTTCGAACTAACTCCGGAGAGCGTTGTTCGCAGGAGTTTATAGGATTTCATATGCATCCTCTCATGCTACGATTATCGGTCGTTTCACTTCGGTCGTTTCACTTGACATATTGTATTTCCCAATACTATGAAACTGTGTCAGAATCATGAATATTGTATCTGGATTTATCAGCAATATTAACACACGCTCAGACCGCGATATAACTAAATACTTGAAATATGGGATGGAATTGATGGCGGTTGAAATACCGATGACGATTTTCATTGAGAGGATGGTTTTTAATGAACATATTTCTTCCTGTATATTCGCCGACGAAACTCCCTTCGTCAGTTTCTCTGGAGAATCATCCAATTCCTATGCTCATTCTTCGCTCCGGAATTTCCCAGTTGGCAATCGGGTATACGGCGAATTTGTCTACAGAATTCGCGGCGGAGTAATGGACGGTATACAGCAAAAATATTCATATGTGAAGATTAGTCATATTACATTCGTTTTTTTCGAGATTAGCGACCTATTCTTGTGGTCTTATCGTGCTCTAGGGAACCGGTTTCAATTGAATACTGGGAATCCCGCCAAAGATACCATTGAGTATATGATGGTTCAGTGTCAGAAGTCGGAGTGGATTGCGATTGCCTCTCAATTAAACGATTCTACGAGAGGTGTGGGACAAGTTGTCGAATATGTGTGGATTGATTTCGGTGCGTTTCATATGTTCGGCGGCAAAATCGATGTATTCCAGACCGAGTTGTATAAATTGCGGTGTAGGATAAACCGGCGACTGCTTCAAATGGGTGCGGTTTCCGACAGAATTACATTTGCTAGATGTTGGGACCCGAATCATGTTTACTACGGCGATATTTACCGGGATGTCAACTGGTTGTTTGCCGGTTCGGTTTTCGGCGGCGGCGGAAATGCGATGCAAAAATTTGCTCTCCGAGTCAGAGAGAAGTGTTTGCAAGTGCTGCGAGAGAGAAATACTCTTATGTGGGAAATCAATATTTGGGTTCTTATTTATCGAGAGGTGTCCGAGTTATTTGCGCTGTATCCCAGCGACCATTCAGAGATTCTGTTTAGAGGATACAGCAAAAATTGAAAGATTTTTAATTCTATTTGATTGTAAGGCATAATTAAATCGATTCTATTAATCCTATACAACCCCACATTTGACTTTCTCTATTAATTATAATGACTTCTATTTGTCGCGTATTATTACCCGAGTTTATACTCAATGAAATATTCGAATACCTCTCACACATAACAGATTCCGGATGGATTCTCCGATTTGACCGCAAAGGTAAGTTGCGCTTGATAGCACAAGATAAATTTACTCCAAACATCGACCATATCAATTTCCACAAGCGACATTCAACCTGGTATGCCGGTCGCATCAATTTAATTGCGAATAAGTGTGGTGCAAACTCGGATTTACAACCGGTTCCTGCCATTTCCCAACCATTGTTATCCAGTTACGAAAGCGTTATGTACGCAAATTATGCGGAAGGGTTTTACTATAGAAATATGTGTATCCAATATGACGACCCCGAAACCGGTTCACCAATGGTTGCCTATGTGGATTTGCGCGTCAATCATAACCATGCAGAAAACGAAATTGTCTTTCACCAAGGATGTGTTTACGATGACAAGGGCAATTCGTTTGTCATTACCGGTTATGGTTCCGACGCATCCATGACCAGAATAGCAATAAATCCATTCAATATGATTTGGGATACGGTGGGGGATGATACCAATATGTGGGATGAAATTATTAATGAGATTGAAACTGAAGTCATGTATGAGATTGAAAATGATGAGGAACTTAACTGGGAAATGTTTGATGATATGATTGAAAATGGCGATGATTTTGACCTTGATGCTCAACCTCCTCTCGATATGTACATGTAAGTAACTAACCCCAGCAAAAATAATACTCCAAAATACACTGCATTCGACTTACGAGATTCCCTTCGCTGCGCTTCAGAAATCTCTCCAGCGAATCCTTGTACGCCTACCACTTCGTGTCCGGCGTTCTACGCAAAATAATACTAGTTTTTCATGTCGGAGCGGATGGTCGAAGCGATGTCTCATGCATATTTATATAAGAATCCGATATTGGCGCCGGTTTTGACCGATATAAATTCCAACTTACATTGTTCTGAATAGTGTTTCAATATTTGCGCCTTTCTCTCCTGAAAATCGTTGTCGTAATTCTTCGGCGGAGCGTCGCACATATTCACACATACAATTATTTTGCTAGTCGGTGCTTTTATTAATTCCGCCCAGTATTGTACGCTTCGAATCGACCCGATGTCGTGGTAATTGCACATAATAATGATTTTGTCGAATTCTGAATGGAATCCATCTGGAATTTCATGATAGTTCGGCGACAATTCGCACATTGTAATTTCGCCGATATCTTTGTCTTCGGGTATATTTCCGTAAAGCATATCGTGTCGTTCCAATAAGAAGAACCTTTCTTTTTTATAGTAGTGACCATCCATTATGAATTCCGCAATAGGTTTACAGTAATTACCATTTCCGCAATTATTGAGAACCGACGACTTGTCGAGTTTGTCGGTGTTTGTTGCCGGGATATGCTCGATGAACATGCTTTTGGTCGGGGTGTAATCTAACTCCGAGAATGTCTGCGATTCTCCAGCAATATATTCCTTGAGTGAGCGTATAAACGATGTCTTTCCTACCCCAGCGCTTCCTAATACTAGGACGTTGGATTTTTTAGGAGGTTCGGATTCCATTTGGACAAATTTTAAAATGTTTAACATGGTGATGTTTGTTGTGTTTATGTCGATTCAATTCTTTTTCTTGAAAAGAGTTCAATTTTTGGGTTGTGCGAAGAACGCCGGACACGAAGTGGTCAATTCCGGAGCGAAGAATGAGCAACGGAATTGGATGATTCTCCTGCGAAACTGACGGAGGATGTTTCGCAGGAGAATGGTAGGCGTTCGAGGATTCGCTGGAGAGATTTCTGAAGCGCAGCGGAGGGAATCTCGTAAGTCGAATTGGTATTGTGAATAACTCTGGAGAACTTTGTTAGCAGGAGTTTATACCAATGAAGATTTAAAATGTCCCATTTTACACCTTTTCTCATTTAAAACGCCCATTTTATTAGGCAAAAACACGAAAATTCAAGAAGAATTATTTATAAGATACTCATTTACACCCTTGAAGATTAAAAATCACACACTCCTCCCCTAATTTTAAACCATTGAACAAATAAAATAGAACATTTTATTTGTTCAATGGTTGGATTCAAGTGATGATTTGAAATGCGCCCGAAGGGCGCGTCCCTTTCAATTATTCACTGGTATAAATTTTGTTTTTTGTTTTTTGTTTTTTGTTTTTTGTTTTTTGTTTTTTGTTTTTTGTTTTTTGTTTTTTGTTTTTTGTTTTTTACCACCTAAAACTAATTTTAAATTATCATTATTATAAACTATAATATCATTTAAATGCATTGTTAATATTTCTATAGTTTTACATTGTTGTTCATTTAACAATTCAGTATATACTCTTTTTAAATATCTATGTTTCAATTCTAAAAGAACATCTTTTAATGTTTTATCTATAGTAATTATATCAGGAAATTGTTCTTCAAAAATTTTTTTTATGTTTTCTGGAATAATTCGATCAAATAAAGTATTACTAATTATTGTATTTTTTTCTTTTTCAATTTCGTAGTATTCACTTTTAAAACCTTGTTTATTATACCAAGAACTACCAGATGTTAAAATCTCAAATGCTGCTAATGATACACTTGATTTTTTGCATGTATTTGAATCTACCATTGAATAATCTGATAATTCAATATATTCAACATGTAGATGTCTTCCTAAATCTATTATTTTTTGCAATATTTCTGTTCCAGTATAATCTAAACATTTTTCAATATTATTTATATAAATATATTTTGTTGGACATATTGATAAATATATTTTACATACATTTGACATTAAAAAATAATTATTATCATTATTATGAATCCTATCAACCTGTTTACGAATTGTAAAACTTAAATTCATATCTTTAAAAAAACTATTTATATTATCTAATAATTCATTTTCATCCATTATATAATGTAGTATTATATAAATTTACACACTGGTATAAAATGGGCATTTTAAATGAGAAAATGTGTAATTATTCGGCGGTTTAAACTGTCGGAAAGAATACCCAATCGAGATCATCGCATACTTTTTTCCAAATCATATCCTGTTCATATTGTTTATCGCGGTCTTTCATCATCGGGATATACGGCAAATATTGTGTCTGGTTGAGAAGCACACATAATTGATAAAGGGTATACGTGTAATTGAAGAAATTATTGCGGTCAGGCGGGCAGTGAATTGCCCAAGGACGCTGTATTTCCACGAATAGGACGCATAATGTTTCGTGTAATTCTTCGCTCATTAGGGGAGGGTTAATTCCCAGTATTGAATTGATATATTGAATATGCTCAAAATACCGGTTTAAGTCGATAGTTTTCAGTATTTCGCGCATTTTCTCGTATGTGATGGTCTTGATATTTGTGATACGCTCTTTGCGAATACGTGCCTTGATTTGTTCGATGACTTCGTCCGGTATTTGCGTCGTTTCTTTTGCCTGGAATTGCGAGAGGATTTCCTTGAAATGATTGAGTTTTACATAGGCAGTATAAGAGACTTCGTTCGGCGGTTCTTTATTCGACGGTTTCGAATTATCCACCACATGCATCACGAAATTACCGCATTTCATATTATTGCAAATTAATATTCCTTCTTCGTCCTGTGGTATTAGTTCGCCGGTTTCACATATTTCACATCGGTCGGATGTTTGTATCCAGTCTTTCATATTGACCGCGTCGTCACCCACATTTTTCCAGTACTTCTGGTAATATATTTTTGCTTGATTGTATTTGCTGTTTGCCGGGTCTGCTGCTTCTTCCGTGGTTGCCTTTATGCGGAAAAAAGAGTTAACCGCGTTGGCGTTCTGATTATTATCGCCCGACGAAATCTTCTTCTTGTCTTCGAAATAATGAAATATGTATTTCGAATTATCGAGAAGATATTCTTTGCGTTGTGCGCCGAAAGTTTTTATTTGGGTTTTTATGTGTTTGAGTTTATCCTGTATTTCCATTCTAGCGTCGACTTTGGACTCCGGAAGTGTAGCAAACTTATGCTTCCATTTACGGTATTCTTCTTTGAGTTTGGGGATAGTTTCGGTTTCGATTTCGTGGAACTGATTTAACATATCTGTGTGTTTTTCGTCGATGGTTTTCGCATTTAATTGGGGTTTGGTACTCTTTTTGGATGACATTGAATTCGGCGGTGCGCGTTTAAGTTAAAAATCTTATAATATTACTGCAATATCAATATTTATGCTGTTTTTATGTCTATTGGAATTACGGATTTACGTATATTACTTCACTTCGCATTCGAAGTGCGTTCGACTTACGAGATTCCCTCTGCTGCGCTTATAGGATTTACATTTTCATTCGATGCTCCTGCGTCGCATCTCCTGAAAATTTCGGATTTACTACCTTCTTCGAAGTCCGTAAATCCTATAGACTTCGAATACCTTGGTTACATCGGTCTTACCTGGATTAGGTCCGCGTCATCTTCTGTGACGCGGACAGTGAATAATCCGGTCTGATGGCGTTTAGACTGGTTGCGAACGAAGATTGCGATGCGCGTCAATTTGTATTGTTTGCTAATAAATTCGAGGCATTCATTTGCGTAGTCGATGAGCGCGTCGATTTCCGAAAACATCGCAAGAATCGGTTCGTGGTCGCAATATATTGCACTGACATTTCCATATCGGTCTTCTTTTTCACTTTTGTCTCTCAAGTATCTAACGAGGCGATATAATATATCACTCATTCCGAATATGACGGTTTGTACTACCTGACCGATTTCGATTTTGCGGTTGTGTTGCTTTGCCTCTCGCGATAATGCGGATTTGAACTCTTCTTTTGTGATTTGCTCTGTTAAATATTGGACGCGGAGTTCCTGATTATTCTGGATTGCGTCTGGGCGATATCTCGGCAATATACGGTCGGCGAAATCATGAATACCGTATGCATAATCCGTTGCTCTGGTTTGCAATAAAATCCGCAAATCCTTTGGTAAGAGAGGTAATCCCCGTTTTTCACGCTCGGTCGGATTAAAACTGGCATGGTTAGTGGCGGTTTGTATTAGATGGTGAAGAACGCCGTGGTACTGGTCAGGCGCCAATGCATTGCAAGGCATATCCAATATATTGCGCGCGTCTGCCCCGATTCTGCGTTGGTATTCGAAGTAATGGGGATTATGCACGTTTCCGGTTTCCAAACTTCCGGTGCGCCAGTTGAATGCGGTTTTGCACTCGGTACACCACATCTGGTCGCATCCGTCGATTTTGAAAATACCCGTACCACATCGGGGGCACGGTTTGGTGTCTTTCGCGAGTAGTTCGGCGGTTGCTATATCATCTGGGTTGCAAACATGTTCGTCGGGTTCTTCTTGGACAATTCCTGTGCTTATTCTTCGCTCCGAAATTTTCAGGAGATGCGACGCAGGAGCATCGAATGAAAATGGATGATTTTCAGGAGAATGACCGGTATTTGACTTTTTTTCCTGTTTCGGTTTTGGTACGTTACACTTTGGACAAGTAAATACATTGCAAAGTCCACATTTCCACTGTTGACTCAAGAAACCTCTGCACGTTTCGATTGGACAAGCACGGATGAATTGTGTGCGAGCGCGTTTTAACAGTTGACCGCCGTGTCTCAGGGTTTCCAGTATTTCTGCCGGGTCTGCGCCATCAATATGATTTGCCATAACAATCTTGCGGTCTTCTGGATTCATTGTGAGGAGGCGTCGAATAACCCGGTCGCGATTATTGTCGCGCTCTGTTTCCGCATTTTCGGCGTCACATTGAATCTTAAGAGTGCGATTGTTTTCAACAAGGTCGGCAGTATTGAAATCGGAATACATTTTAGGGCACTGTTTGCAAAGCGAAATTAGTCTGGAGTTTTCGTTGATGACTGCGATTTTGTAACGTATATTTGCCATTGTAACGCAAATTCGTTCCTGAATCATGCGGGATTCGTGCGTTAATCTGTGGACGACGCGGCGCTCTTCAATGACTTCGATAGTGGTAGGAAAGAGTGCCATTTCGCGTTCATACATTACCTGTTCTTGGTGAGCACGTAGTTCGCCATTTACGAATGCGGGCAGCAAAATTACATTCTGATGGGCACGTGTCCATTCTTTTTTGCAATTCATGCACTTGATTTCCGTTTCGTTGAGTACGTATTTACGCACACAAATGCGGCAAGATTTGAATTGACAATATGGGCAGGAGGTTAATCTATTAACGGTTGTCTTTTCGTCGCAAATAATACAAACAGTTGACATTGTTAGAGGTTTGGAGGTGTTAAAATTGGATAGATAATATAATCTGATGTTTTGATGTTTATTTAATTAATTAAATAAAAATCAGATTCAATTTTGTTTGTCGGGGTCGGGGTTGCTTCGTTATCTGGACATTTTCAGGAGCATATTCCTCCCGCGTCGCGTCCGGAATACTTCTCATTTTCATTCGATGCTCCTGCGTCGCATCTCCTGAAAATTTCGGATTTACTACCTTCTGCCACTTCGTATGCGAA
>Ga0114973_10000733_pt1 | contig 24717 bp, 29 predicted proteins | sample M_140807_MF_Meta_FD_87025 | JGI IMG/M metagenome (GOLD analysis project Ga0114973, IMG submission 87025) | Freshwater microbial communities from Lake Montjoie, Canada to study carbon cycling - M_140807_MF_MetaG | ecosystem: Environmental > Aquatic > Freshwater > Lake | place: Lake Montjoie...
CAGGAGTACGTGCTGAGCGTGCGTGTGAGGTGCATTGCGCTGACCCTGAACATCGTGACCTACCACAACGGCCAGATGTACAGCCAGTACTAGTCTTTTTTCTAAACTCCGGTTAGATATGGAGGAAGACCCTAGTGTGCCAGTTGCCAATACCTTTTCTTTTAATTCCCCTGCTATGTTCTGCGCCGACCGCAACGACGGTTCGAGCCTTCCCTTCGTGCCTGAGCTTGCGCTGAAGTGCCCTCGTCGTCGTCGTCGCCATCGCCGCCATCGCCGTTAGAGGCACGGATGCGACGTTTTTTCTTGCATTTGAATTGAGATGCAGACACAACTGGTGCATGTGGAAAGCTCCTTTCGTGACGATGCGGCCCAGAGCTCCGTCACAATCACACTCGACAAAGTGTTCAATCATGTCTCTGCCATCCAGCTTGTGGAGGCCGTGATACCGATGACAATGCAAACAATAGATGCAACCAACGACACTTTTGAGATAGATGTGCGAAATGCTAGCACTAACACCATTCGGACGCGCGTTGTGACTGTGAAGCACGGTTTTTACGAGGTTGACACTCTGGTCGATGCGATCAATGCGGCATATGCTGCTGCGTACCCCGGGAATGTGTACCCCGGGGAGAACATCGTGTTTTCAGTCACGGGTACTGAGTGGAAGCTCACTATCACGTGCGGCCAGACTGGGGCTTGGACGGACGTGCGCGTAACCGATGCCAAGTTTCCAACGGTGTATGCGGTGAGCGGCGGGACGGGGCAGTGGGTGCAAAAGTTTGTTAGCCAGTCTGTCATCACAACCAAGCAACCGAGCTACTGCTACCTGCGCATTCCGGAGCTACCTGGGAACCGGCACATCCTCCATGGGGGGAATAGCCACGCTCCGAGTGGATTCTTGCTTCGTTTGCCGCTCAATGGGCCCAAGCTCGGCGACTCGATGGTCTCGGTTGAGGATACCAAGTCGCGCCACTACCTGCACAAGTTCTCCCCGATTTTGAGCAGCGTGCACCGAATCACGATCGAGCTGCTCGACCCGCAGTTCAACGTGATGCAGCTACAAGGCGCGAGCTTCTCCGTTCTGCTCGAGATCTCCTACGGATGACACTTTTTCTGAGCAGTGTTCAGGGATGGTGCTGCATGTGGCCCCTAGTCGCTTCCCTCCCAAGACGGATCCCGACAGTGAGCCGGAGCCAGCGCCCAAGGGAAACCTCGCCAAGAAGCGGGTTGAAACGGAGCCAGAAGAGCCGGTGGTGAAGAAGCCAAAGAGCTCGTGCGGAGAGGGCGGGGACGGTATGGACGGCATGGTTGTGCTAGCAGTGGCCTTTGGCGGTGCATTGGCCGCGGGGGTGCTAACGAAATACATTACAAGCTAATTTTCCATCGAATGTGTGTGAATGGACCTCCGCACACAACTGACCCCCGTTGCAGCCGGTGCGTTTGCGGTGTATTTGCTGCCGCTCCCCAAGGCCCTCCAAACCCGGGCCGCCGTGGCATTTGGAATGGGATGCATTGCTATGCTATTTGCCTTGCGCGCCTATGCGACGAAACACGGCATAAGCATTGATGCGGCCGATCGCAAACTAAAACAAGGCCAACTGCGCTTCCTGCTCTCGCCACTCAGGGTGGTGGTGGGCGATGAGGTGGCCAGCGACGTATCCAAGGCCATTCCAAGCGAGCTTTTATTCGGCGCTTTAACGCTTCTCATCTTCCTAATCGTGGATGGGACAGCTGATGTGGCACTGGTGCTGATCGCTCCTATTGTCGGTGCGCTCGCCTCCATCACGGGCAGTGGGTTCTTAACGCAGGCATGACGAGTGCTTCTCGACGTACTTGCAAAAGTTGGAGAGGCTGATTCGGTCGCCGATGCCGGGATGCCACGACGTCAGCGTTGCCTGCAATGCCGGGATCAGCTCCCTCTGCAGGAAGTCCAGCTTTCTGTCCCACACATCCTCTGCCGCAATCTCCGACTCTGACGATGCGGTGCTTTCCGAGTCCGATGACATCTTCTCTCGAGCATGAGAAAAAGTCTATGCGGTGGTGGCAAAGCGACGGATGGCCTGTGGGATCGCCTCGGCCTGCTGTTTTAGCAGCACCTGTAGATTTAAGCTACTTAGATCGCTCACTGCTTTTACCGTATCCTTATTCAGCTTGTCGATGTCCCACTGAAGTCTGAGCGTCGCCATTGTGTCCTGCGTGTCCTTGTTTGGCATCCAGCTCATAGCGCGCCCCTTGTGCAGCTCGAACGGTGTCACGCCGGTCGAAGTGTGCACCATGGTGTTGTAGGCCATGACGTAGCCGTCGAGCCAGTTTGTGAATGAGTACTCTCCTGAGCGAATAAAGTCAGAGATAATTGCGCCCTTCAGCGTGCCGTTCGTCCTCTCCACCTGCCCATTCGTAGACGGTCGGTTCGGTCGGCTCGTGCGGTATATGATGCCGTTGCTCTCGTACCACATTCGGCTCTCCTTCGCCGCAAACTCGCCACCGTTGTCCGACTGCAGTATCCTCGGAAAGCCCTCATACCGCATGAACAATGCGCTGAGGCTATCGACGACACTCTTGGCCTCCTTGTTCTTTAGAGGGAACGTCCAGAGGTACTTTGAAAAGCAATCTACAATGACTAGCACATAGTTGATCCCTGCATTCTTGTTTGCGAACGCGTGCATGTCGATCAGGTCCATTTGAAGTTGCTCCATCGGCCGCGTCACAACCAAAGGGGTAACGACCTTTGCCTCGTTTCGCTCGTTTCGGCGTATTTCGTTCATCTCGGTCTGGCGGATGAGCCTTTCGAGCTCGGATCGGTGCAGGTTCACATAGAGCTTTCGGAGCCGGCTGTACAGCGCGTCGCGACCACGATGGCTGCCGACCGAGGGCTCCGACCAAAGGTGCGCAAACACCGCCCGCTTATCCGTGTCGTCTCGCAACACCCGCTTTTGCACGAATGCCTGGTTCTCGCCCATTTGAAAGAAGAACATGTGCCCCGTGTCCTCGTCCAGCCTCACGTAGTTTTTCACCATGTCAAACTTTGATCTCGTGTTTGGGTAGAGCACTGAGGTCGCTTCTTGTGCAGCTGCCCTTCGTGTTCCTGGCTCGCCGTGGCCGGTGAGATACTCCACGAGGCTATAGTACAAGGTGCTCCAGTTCAGGTGGTCTATAGACTTCTTGTTTGCACATGCGGCCATGCTCCTGACAGCCCACTGCGGATCCGCCCGATTGACAGGAAAGGGCATGATGTTGCCGCTTTGCTTGCCTGCCTCGATGCGCTCTATGGCGTAAATGTCAAAAGCGTCGCGCTCGAAGGTCTCCGTGTCGGCCACGTTGCTCATATCCTCGCCACGAAAGTCTACGTAATCTTTCAGCATGCTCTCCTCATCCTCGAACTCCTTGATCTCAGATTCCAGGTCCTTGATGATCAGCTGCGACAACTCCGACGTGTCGTTGCGCGCTTTCTCTTGCTCCAGGGCCCGCTTGTCCTCGTCGATCGACGTGCGCAGTCTCTTCAATGTCAACTCGCGGCCGGTTTCGTAGCTCTTCGCATCCGCCTCGGCCACCGCCCCCGTTTCGTTCCGTCCCCTGATTGTGATGTGCATGCGCTTAAGTCGCCGTACTGACTGCCGTGTTGTGTCGCTCGCCAGGTTCATCCTTCCCTCGGTTGCCATTTCTTTTAGATGAGAAAAAATGGTACTTTGCGAGTAGCAGTGCGTCGGCGATGTCATCCAGCTTCCCTTTCGTGAGGGAGAGCTCGGGCACAAGCACCAATGCACGCTTCACTGCCGCCCTCTTGTTCGCCGCATGCTTGCCTGCGTGGGTGTTGTAGAAGCGCTTCACCGCCATGGCATGCAGCAGCACGCACCGGCCGTGGGATCGCGTCTGTAGCACCGTCTGCACGATCAGCAGGCACGCCGAGAGCTTGAATTTGCTGTTGCAGAACTGTCGCTCGATGACCACCACGTCCGCGTCGTCGAGCATTGCCGCATTTCGGTCGCACCAGCCAACAATCGCATCGTATGTGCCGTCAACGGTGATTTCCCGCCCCGCAAAGATGTCCTCCTTCCCCGTGCACACCGCCTCTCCCTTCGCATCTAGCACGCAAAATGCCAAGTTGCGCAAGCCTGGGTCGATGCCGAGCACGCGCATTCGACTATCTTACATGCGCCAGAAAAATGCAACACCGCACAAATTTCTGCAGGTAATCGTGAGATGGCGCACAATCAGGCCGCATTCTGGATCGTGTTCGACAGGCTCTCCAGGCCGACTTCCCGTGTAATCACCGGCGCGCTGACCAAGAACTGGGGAGACGCAGAGCAAGCCTTTGACCAACTCGACGGTGCGCTGAAGTCACGTACATTTAAAGGCAGGATATTTCTAAAGTTTCATCCTGGGGATCTTCCCGAAGGCGCATGGAGAAGCATTATGGTGAAGCTTGCATGGGAGTCGCACGACAGCGCCTATGAGCTTCTTCACGAGATTGCAACCGGAAACTTCACAAAGCTCCTAGATGAGCATCATAATGACGACATTGTGGCTGTGCTACAAACGTGGAATTTGGGCGCATATTACGACGTCATTCGCGACATCGACATGCAAGACAACGAGGCGAGAGTCAACGGGTTCTCCAATCAAACATTTGAATGGTTTCCACAAGCCGAGGCAACTGCTAGGTTACAGGCAATACGCCAAACGATCCCAGGTGGCAATCCCTTTTACCCGCTTCATGGCGAAGTGTTGCTGCACTCTCTAGGCATACTCTACGGCATCCTGAGGTACCTGAAGGAGAATATTGTTTGGCCGGCGCGCACTAAGAGGAAGAAGGTTCCCTTTGCCCAATCTGCCTACGACCGCATTTTCGATGTTCAGCAGCTGCTACGCGAGAGAGCAGAAAACATGGTGGAGGCGCTGGACGAGGATGAGATAGGCCAGTTGCCCGAGATGCCCATCGCCATTTTGTTTCTACTTGTAGCCTTCTTCGTGTTCGCACTAACGCAGTAAATTTCCTTTAGCTATGGTTATATGGGCAGTGTGCGAGTCGGGCATCGGAAGCGCTTTCGGGGGGCGCACATGGAGGGGCCTCACATGGCCTTTCCGACGGTTCCAGACCCCCATAAGAAGCTGCTCATTGACAGCGCCATCTCTCGCGTGCACTCTAAACACACGCGCTACGCTAACGGCAGGTCCGCACCGACGCGCTCTGCCCTGCACGATCCGCCGGACAAGCATCGAGTGGCGAAGGGATCGACCTTTGGCAACTACTTCCAGCACAATCAGGGCGACCATCACCACACGATCACACTGGGCAGGCAGAGCGGAAGCAGCGTGACGCCGATCGATATGGGCAACATGCATCGGGTCGCAACGCACGGGTGGGGCATGACGAACCCTATGCCGCCCATCCCTGAATTTGTGGGCACGGGAAAGGACGGCCTGGATGCGCACAACTTCACATTCAATTATCTGCCGACGCAAATTCCGCGCCCTCAAATCTACTAACGAAACTTCAGGGCCGCCACGAGAGCCGCAAACATGGCCCCGGCTGCGATATACGGCAGGTACGGCGCTGGCTCGTGGTCCGTCTCCGGATGCGGCACGTGCATGACCTTCTCCTCCAGCTTGCGCGATGCATACCTCTTCTTGCGGCGCTCGTTCTCGATCCGTTCCTTCGTGCGGCGCCAAGCTTTCGCCTCGTCCTTGGCGCTCTTCTTCAACGACACCTTCTTCTCTTTCGGAGCGTCCTTGGTCGCTACTGGCTGGGCTGGGACGTCGGTTGCGCTTGGCATGCCTGACTCTGCCTCAGAAAATTGAAGATGTCCATCGCGCTCGAAATCAGGGCGGCTCGCTCGGCATCGCCCACTTGGAGCTTCTGGAGCTGCTCGTTGGCGGTCTGCTGCATTTGCTCGGGTGGGATGACGCGCGCGGCCTCGGTGAGATGCGCCATGACCGCCTCGGGTGGTTGCGTCCGCAGATATGCGATCATTCCCAGGGCCTCGGGCGAGTTGGGCATGTGCATCGAAAGCAGGTCAATCATGCTGCCCCATTGTGCCGGGTCGAGTGGCAGTTTCATGAGGTCCTCCATCGGTCTCTACTTGGGGCTAAGAAAAAACTGAACTGAGATCGGCGATTTTGCAGGCGCACGTGCACTTGCAACCTTCGTCGGGCCAGTCGATGTTCTCGTGCATCCGCAGGTTCGAGCCCCGGGACTGCTTGTACACATATCGGCGCGCGTTGCCAACGTTGTCTTTCAAAAACTTGACGTCGACGTGCGGCTTGGCGTCCGGCTTGTTTCCGAGAATGGGCTCCAGCCTCTCCCGCAGGCGCTTTCGCAGCATGTAAAGGTTGATTCGCAGCCGGGTCGTGTGGATGATGCGGAAGGTGATGTGCGCATGGAGCCCCGCCGTGTCCGCCGCGTACTCGATGCCGATGTCCGAGTCGATCGAGCCCACATTTGCGTCGAACGAGTCGGTCGATACCTGGATTTCGATGATTTCGCGCGCTTGCTCCGGGTTGTTGAAGAGCTCCGTCAGCACATCCTTGAACAGCTGAATGTCCATGGCAAGATCCAGCCTTGTCTTGTACGAGCGAACGTTGGTACCGATCGTGATGAGAAACGTCGACGAGCTAACTTTGGTCGAGGCCTCCATCGCTTGCCTCCTCTACAGAAAAAATCGACCATGCGGCAATAATCGCCAGGGCCGAGCATAGGAGCTCCGGGACCGAGTGCCGAGCGGCCAATGAGGGGGTCGAGCGCGCGTAGAATTGGTTCTTGCCCTGCTGACACAGCTGCAAGTGGCGGTTGGTGTGCTCGTTGAACTGCCCGCAGAGCTTGTTGCAAAGCAGAGGCTTGAGCCCCGCTCGCATGTTGGCGCTCATGAACAGGTCCGTCCGCTTGCGATAGGGCGCGCCGTACATACAGTAGTCCACCGTCGCATAGGCGATTTCGGACATGTACGGGCGCTTGCGTAGAAGGCCCATCGGGTTCTCTATGATGAAGCACATCGGCTGCACTTCGCTGATGATGCGAAGGCAAGCAAGCACCAAACTGTCCGCCAGCTCCAAATCCCGAGGCCTTCCGCGTGTCTTGGCGTTGGAGAAGTTTTGGCACGGTGGACTCGCCCATATGATGTCAAACTCGCCCTTGGTGAACGTCAACGTGCGCACATCCGCACAGATGGTCGGGTCATTCTTGGGGCTGATGTCGACCGTTGTGCAGATCATGCCGTGTTTCTCGCATGCCTTGGTGAATGACTTGCCGCCGCTGCATAACTCCAGGACCTTTAGTTGCCGCATGTAGTCCTGTGTTGGAAAATAATATACGGCCCAAGTTTTTTTCTCTCTGTGGTTGAGCAAGCAATGTCTAATATCCTTGGCATCGCATTCCTGCTGGCCTCTTCTGTCCTCCTCGTGCACGTTGCGATGCGCGATGAGCCGATGTCGCCCGATATGCGGATGCTTGTTGGTGTGTGTGTTGTGTGCATGGCCGCATCCGTGGCTTCGATGTATACCGTAAATGACCCGCTAGATTAGTTTTTCTGATGCGTGTTATATGGCACGCCAGGGCCTACGCACGAAGGGAGGCACCGGCATCTGGGTGTGGGTGCTCGTTGCATTCGGCGTCTTTCTGGTCTCTGCTATGGCCAGCGTCGACGAGCCACGAAACCTAAGGCGAACCGACTCAACCGAAACCACCGCAGAAAAAGTAATCGACGAAGCGCACATGCAGGTCGATAAAACCGAAGGGGTTATCGCAGAATTGAGAGCGGCGGTGAATTCGCTCAGAGCTGAAAGGGACGATCTGGCGAGGGTGCGTGATGAGCAAGAGGCATCTGTAAATCAATTACGAGCAGCATTACTTACAGCCCAAGCACTTCAACAGGACAGTGCGAATGCCTTGCAAGCTGAATTCCAATCTCGTCAGGCTGACGCGGCACAAACTGCTGCTCGCATGGCCCAGATGCAGCAGGACATGAATACCCTTACGGCGCAAGCCCGGACTCTGCAAGAAGAAAAGGACCGTGTCGAGGCCGAAACCGCCGATATGATTACCACGCTAAACGCAAGGAATCAGCGTATACTGCAACTTGAAGGCGATCGGATCCCTCAACTAGAGACACAGATAGCACTGTACATTGAGCAAAAAGACAATGCCGAGGCAGAGGTAAGGCGGCTCGTGCCACAAATTCGCAGATTAGAGCTACAAGTGAATGAGCTTAGGCGACATAACGAGGCGGCAGAGCAACAAATTGAGCGATCTCTTAGACAAAGGGGCCGTCAACATAGGTCACGTTCACCCCAACATGGGGAGGTGCGTTTCGGCATAAGATCCGATGCCGCCGATAACAAGAAGCGAGTTGTTTCAAAACCAAGTGCCTCTGTTTCAGGACCAAGTGCCTCTGTCCTATTACTGGAAGATGTTTCAAGACCAAGTACCTCTATCCAAGATCAAGATCAGCCTGAGCGGATGGTGACTCGAAAACTCGCAAATAAAAATAATGCTGGCAAGTAGACTCCTACCGACAATGATATCAGCCGACAACAGCGTTTGCCAACAACGCCACCACCGTTGGGAGTGCCGCGGATCCAGCCGTCACTGCGGAGATGTAGGCCTTGGATGCTACGCCGGGTCGGGTGTTGCTCATGATCTGCGGCGCGAAAGTGATGAGGGTGAAGCGCAACACAAATGCCACCAGAAGGGCCAACAGGGCGAACCAACCGGGCTGATTTACTTTCAAGCTGTCCATGCCCCTCCTCCGTTGTGTGAAAATTTCTGGTGTGAATGAGAGGGATGGGCGTGGTGTCAGGGGTGTCGGCAGCGCTCACATTCTTTGCACTCCTCGCCGCGGCTCTGTACTGGCTCTTTACAAGCAAGGAGGCATCGCAGTGGATCGAGAAACAGGAGCACAAGCTGATCGAGACGGCGGTGGATGGCACGGAGGTGGTGAGGAGCGAGATCAACCAGGACATCAAGGACCGACTCGCCGACGCCGAGAGTATCGTAGACCGACAGCGAGACCGGGCTGTGCGCGACATCAGCGGCCTACTCACAATTGCCAACGAATCGGCCTCGAAGCAACTAATCAACGTGTTCGACCGAGCCGACAACTTTGGGAACAAGCAACGGGCCGAATGGTTCGCCGAGGCGCGCACCTTCATGCAGACCGAGCCGGACAAGCTCGTTGAGAAGGAGATCCGGCGATTGAGCGACTTCCAGGACATTCAAATGGACCCTACCCGCGTCGAGGTGCCTGGGAAGCCCACCTGGCACTCGTTCGTAGAGGGCCTGATTACGGACGCCAAGCAGAAGCTGACCGAGGCTGGGCAAACGCTCACCGACGAAGGGCTCCAGAAGTTAGGTAAGTGGGCAGGCGATAGGAAGGCGCACGTGGAAGGCAAGATCGGCCTATTCAACGTTAACGGCGATGTGTCTATCATAGAGACAGCAGGCCGGGACTTTGCGGCGGACACGGGCCGATGATCTTTTTGAATTGATGTTTTTTTCTTTGCGTTTGAGTGTGCTATGGCGCTCTATGCCACCGCGAGCGACACATTTGGTCCGTTTGCTTTTGGGCCAGAGGTTCTCGAGCCGTGTGTGGTTGCCAGAACATCCCATCAGTATCCTGGGGGCTCTATGGACACGCGCAACGGACCAACCCAAGATGGTTTGTACACACACGAGCCCGTGGACACAACGGCCGCAATGACATATGCATATGGCACTGCAAGCACGCGGCAGCTGTGTCTCGGTGGCGAGGGTAAGTCGACTGGAGACTACGAGGATATCGGGAAGGGAGGCTCGGCAGGCAACTTTAAGGACAACAAGAATAAGGTGGTGTATATTAGTGGCTGTCGCATCACGGCCGATCACCTCTCGAAAATGCACTTTCTAGACTACCGCGCAATTGGTATCCCAGTCGGTGCAAAAGTGCCCGATGGCCAGGCCCCTGATACTGAGACCGAGGTGCCGCTCACCCCCTATGTCCCACATGCGCGGGTCAAAGACGGTGGCAACCCGCGTTTCAACTTGGCTAGCTTCTACCGGATTGGTATGGGCCTAAGAGTTGTCACTGTCACTTTACAAAAGAGCCTCGATCAGGTAACAACCGTTGACTTTTCGCCTTTGAATGGGAGCGGTACAAGGCAACAACGCTCCGACCGCGATGAGCAGCTGTATAAAGCCGTCAACATCCGCGGCGACCCTCAGTGGCAGTACACGTCCGATTATCATGGTGAATTTGCCGTCGCCAATGTTCTTGTGGAAGCCTCCGATTACTTTCGAAGCATCGATTATCGCTCCGACCCGAGTCAAACCGAAGGCGCAAAAGACTTTGCCCATCCGTCCACTCTTTTTTACATGGATACGACAAGTTCGACAAAGGATTACAACTCTGATTGGATACTTAACGGGTATTCCATTGCGTCCATTATGAGCGAGTACACGCCGCCGTACTTTAACTCGTTCTTTGTCACCAACGATCCGACATACCATGCGCAACTACCAAAAGTCAATGTCAACGTGGGCAACAGCTTCGTATGGCACACAGATCCTTCCGATTGGGAGGCCGTGCTGCAGAAACAAGACATGAGCTTTATGCCGTTTGTGTCGCCCATGGTCAAGACGCGCGCATTGAACGCTGGAAAGTTCTGGTCAAGCTCGCAAACGGTCGCAAAGGTAAGCGGGGTGACGTTCCCGCACGTGTACGCGGGCAGCGATGGCTACTTGCAATATACGGGGCAGATGTACCTCGACTTCATGGCACTATTTTTGGCCGATGACTCCGAGATCGACATCTTTCGGGAGATGTCCAAAGTGGCTTCAGACCCCATGGCACTCTTCGCCCAAAACTACGAGCAATATCAGGGGTGCTTTGTGTACAAGAAAGACATCGACCCGACGTTTACAGGCACCAGGGGCATGCGCACCATGGAGAAACGTAGCCGCTTCATGCAGATGTCGTACGCGCGGAACCCGAGCGCATTTAAGGACTTCCACGTGACTTTCATGAACAAAGGTGTGATTAAATCGGGGGCCGAGTGTACGCATGCGTTCGGAAAGCCCGGGCAAGACTTTATCAACTCAAAGTGGGTACAGACGGACGGGATTGTGTCGGATGTGCTTGTGCCGTTCTTGGAAGATGTTTTCACGTTGCTTGCGAGCGAAGAGGTGGCATTCGACCAGCATTTTACCACCAAAGCTGGCATGGGCATGTCCAATATCCCGTTTGGCATGCGCGCCTTGAAGCAGATGACGGTACACGAGACTGTTGTGCCGTACATGATGGAGCAGACCAATTCCGTGTTAGAATACCTAATCCACCAGAAAAGCGAAATCACCTTCAAATTGGTCACACAAGCAGCGGGCCTTGGATTTGGTGCGTTTGCCAGCGAAGTTTTTGGGAAGATGGGCATGCCAAACGCGGCAGGAGCGGCAAAGGCGTTTGGTTTAGCGATTTCGGGCTACTATGGTGATGCGCCCGCAAAGACCTTTGTTGAAAAGGAGTTTACAAAGCTTAAGGATGTCCTCGCGACCCGAGCATCAGGAAACTTGGAGCGGCTTTCGGCGAGAGTGATGGACTCGATTAAGGGTCGTGTAGGCGCTGGTATCAACAGCATCGGACAGTTGATGGAGAGTGAAAGTTGGATGAACTATGGCTCAAAGCTGCAGTGGCACTCGTCGCTGGCGGAAATGCCCGAGATTGCTGACAGTGCAGTAGAGAAGGCAATGTCGGTCTCTATAAAAGAGACGCTAGATACCTTCGCAACCACTGAGCTTGCCACCGTCACGTCGATGTTTGCGCGAGTCGGACCATCGCTTATTGAAAGCGGGGTGTTGCTTGTCGTCGCTCTCGGGATACAGATGATTTTTGATTTGGTGGCTGAGGATGCGCGGAAACGAGCGAACCAAAGAGAGGTGGCGAAAAAAGAGCAGGAGCTGAAAGACGCGGAGGCCCGCTTTTTGGATGCGCCGATTCCCCTTGACCCAATGGAGCTGAATGACGTGAACTTAGGAATGCAGACCGTAAAATTCAGGGATGTTGCCGGGTTGATTCTCTCCAACCAACTCTCGTTGTCGCTAATCTCGCCTGATTGGATGCGGACAAATGTTGGGTCTTTAGGAGCGCAGATTATAGAGCAGTGTGAGATGGTGCGCTGCCTCAAGCTTATTAGCTACTACATGGAGGAGAGTGAGATAGACTACGATGCTTCGATGGCCAACATAACAAAGCAGCCGGACCAATTCCTTGTATTCAAGAAGAAGCGCCCGTGGCCGAGCATTCCCGACGATCTCTTAACTCATCAACCAGACGTTATGACCCCGATCCCTACGACCATTTTTGGCTCACAAGGAAACCCAATGGGGTGGCAAACCAACAAGGCGAACGAGGATGCATTCGCCGCTGCGATGACCAAGGCCTATGGGTACTTTCCAACGCTCTTGCGACAAAAGAAGGGCTTAGTGACAAGCGTAGTAGAGCCCATGCCGGTGTGGGTTGGATTTGCCAAGTCGTCGACGGGGTTTGTCTCATCGGAGGACGAAAAGCAGCCGTGGCCGACTTTGGCACACTCGGCAAGCGCGATAGGGCAGTCCGATAAGCCCACAGACATGTCTGGAACGCAATGCAAGCCGCCGCCGACGCTAGCCGACTACTACAGCCTGTCGGGGCTAGACAAGTCGTGCTTCTTGGTCATGCAAACTACGGCGACTGGGCTCTGCATCCGTGCGCGGCGAGACACCAAGGGCAAGACGTTTACAAACAATGCCGGGCGCGACGTGGTCTTTGTTACATTTGCCAAGGGAGCCCCTACCGTGACATTTGACGGGACTTGGAAGACGTTCACGGGCCTGGACCAGAATGGGTTCTATAAGACCGTTGCGAATGGGGCCAGCGTCACCTATACAGGGCTGCTGGCAAACGTCGCCGTTGCGCTCGAAATGGGCTCGTCGCTCGATGGCAAGGCATTCGAGACGCTCCGGCTGTCGACACGCAGCATCATCGTGACAAATGTTCCGGAAGACGCAGCGTTGTCGTGCACGGCCAACGGAAATGCGGTGAGCTGTCCGCCGTTGACCCGTTTGTTGAACGACATCAAGCATGTCTTCTCGATTGAAACCGAGAACAACCCGCAATATACCGAGCTGAATGCCGCGTTTGCTGACTTTTCGGCCAAGGGACCAACGTCGGTCAACGCATGTTCTCTCAGCGCCTGGATCTCCGGAATTGTCAAACGCAGCACGCAGAAGGTCGGCGACGTCACATACCCGATGATCTCGCCGATAGAAACGCAAAAACAAAAGGGGCTGCATGCAACCATCACGGCGGCGCTGGCATTGGCAGAGTACAAGAATCCGACCGACATGAAAGCCTGGCTGGACAAGCAGTACGCCGAGGCAATTGCAACTCCGCCCCCTTCTAGCACAACCACAGTGACCCCCTCAGGAGCAGCAACATCAGGGACTCCCTCTGGCACGACCATAGTGACCCCATCGGGAGCAACAACATCAGGGACCGTACCTCCTGCCAGTGTGACTCCGCCGACAGTTGTGCCATCGGAGTCGCCTGCAAACAACAAAGACATTGTGGTTCCCATCGCCAAGAACCCAAGCTCCATACCGCCGATCAAGCAACATGCCGTCAGTCACATCCGAATGCCGCCGATTTCACTCCACGTTCCATTCGATACGATTTGGAAGCAGATTGGCATGGGTACAGACCCTGCCGACCCTCGAGTCGCGCACAATGCCGAGACGTGGAAAAGCTTCCTGGCTGTTGTTGCCAAGCGTGAGGACGATCATGGCGTGCTCTACAGTCGCAAGGATTGGAGCGCCATTCTTTACGACCAAGTGTACCCCATAATCCAGAACGAGGAGCACGGCACGACTGCTGCACTGGCGTCGAGTGACTTGAAGCAGCTTTTGGGGATGGCTGAGCGAGCACGGCGGGCCCGAATCTCGCTTTATCGGCTGGGTGAGAAGACTTTGTCCGCTGCCGTGCACCAGTCGGGCGATCCTACCGACATGGGCAGCCAACAGCTCATGTTAATTCGTGACATCTACCATGCGACCCTCCAACGAGCAAAAGAAAGGATGAGGGTAGAAGAGATGGGTAGCATGAGGCTGCATGACATGATGCACGCGGCTTCTATGGCAGTCGGTGTTCTGCACATGCCAATGAGCGAAAGGCGTGGGTTCATGTTGGAGAGTGGACACGAGTGGAAACTGGCGAGCAACCTAGGTGGGAAGCACGTGGCGGTCTTCATGCACCACAAGAAGTTCAAATACCGCGGCATCACCGCACCATGCATCCTGGTAGCCGTCGGAGCCACCGGGCTTCTTAAACTTGGGCGCCATGTGCCCTCTCCCGATGAAACGTTTGAGGCCGAGTACAATGTGGTCCGATGGCAGTCCGACGCAGCGTTGCAGCAATCGGTGCAGCAGATCCACGACGAGCTTTCGCGCACGCTCCGACAGGTGGGCCAGGACAAGCACAGCATCCCGGTCTATCTCTGTGCACACGGCCGTGCGTTCCCTGCATGCATGCAATTTGTCGGCGCTTCGAGAGTGAAGCATGTGATCGGTCTCCAGCCCTTACAGCTGCTCAGCGACGAGTATGTAAACGCATATCAGAACTTGGATTTCGGCAAGGTACGGTCTACGCAATCTAATGAGGTGTCAAAAATCGGGTCTGAGATCCTGAATCGGGTACTTCCTGACGGCGACATGAAAAGGGATGCTACTAACGTGGCGTCCATCATACTTGGCACGGCGGGGCGCAAGAGGGAGCGCTCGGCAATCTCCCTGCCTTGGGGCGAAGAGGTCTCCCGAGCCAAGCGATCGACGATGACGCAATATGCCAAGCAGCTGCAGGAGAAAGTGGTGACATTTCGATACGACACGGGGAAAATGGACACCACCGACCCGGTATCGTGCGTCTCTGGCTTGTTTGGGTACACCACCATCATCTATGACAACAACAACACGGGGACAGAGCTGCAAAACGTCCCGTGGCCACTCGCCGGTGAATACATAACATAAGATTTTCGGGTCAGTAGAGTGTGTAAATGGAACTTTTAAAAAACATTCTATGGAAAGTCCCCATCGCGTTGATTTTGCTCTATTTGCTGCATGTGGTCCTCTTTTGCCCGTGCGACAAGCTCCTGTCGTGCAAGAGCCATGTGTACGTTCTGGCTGCGAGCGGAGTGGCCATCGCTACCCTCGTCGGGATCCAGCACTGGTCTCATAGTGCGCAGTAGGACACATAACATTTTCAAAGCCAAATTCGAGCATGGTGGGCAGCATTAACTTTGTCAATGTCGGCGGCCATCTGTTTACCATCATGGGTGATGGCAGAGGCCAGTTTCAGTGGACCAGCAACGCGGAAAATTTGTGCCTCGACAGGCACTTGAGAGTCGGCACCCGCATAACGCCGCATCGTCGGACTCTCGACAACGGTAGGATGTTTGCATTTGCATTTGAGAGAGACTATGACTCAATGATCTCAGCCTTTATGCTGTACCTCTGTGCAAGGGGCAAGAACATCACAAATCAACAACTCCGAAATTTACTTGCAAACCACATCGAGGAACATTTGGACGGCTTCCATAACACTTATGATCCACATTGGATGCAACTAGGAACGCACAGAACGCACAGACAGGCCATCGACTGGTTTTGCACGACAAGGCCGGCCATTGCTAACCGGGCAAATTTCAGGATCCCTGGAGAGCGCCTACCCCACACGTTTATTCAGGCATTTTGCGACGTTTTTGGCTACGTGTGTGAGGTATATCTGCGAAATTATAACCCAAAAACCGAGCGCGAGGTGGGGACTATCCAGATACAGCGCACATACCGCCCAAACAAGCTTCCAGGCTACCCGTACGATGCACGGGACCTTGAGAGCCCTGTGCGTTTCTTGAATGTCGATTCAAGTCAATCCAATATCGCGTATCAGCTGCTTGGAACTGTCGAGTCGTCGTTTGATGTCGATGCGCCAATGCAAGCTCCAGTAATCGACCTACGGTAGTTACACGACATTTTCGAAATAGAGTTTGATATCATGTCAAATCGCCCACCTGGTATTCGTGTGGGTGCAACGTATAGACTTCAACATCAAGATCCGCAATTTAACGGCCTTATCGTTGAAGTGACAGGCTTCTCCGCTCAGGTGAATCATAGAACCGGGTACGTGGACGTTTTAGCTCGAGACGACGCTGGACGGAACTATCAAGTCCGCTCCAACTATCTAGCCAGGATTGTTGACATACCAACAAGCGGCCACGGACTTGCGCTGCTTCCAACCGAGCTCCAGGATATCATAATCAAAGAGAGCGGCATATTCACTGCAGAAGGTAGCCACTCCTGGCTCGGAGGCAATATGGCAAACGTGCCTCAAAAAGGGTGGAGGGACTGGGCACGGGCGTATATTCCGACGGTTGCTGCAACCGAGCCAGACTTTGTTACAAGAAGCATTGTGCTCGAAGTGTGGGATATTTTTCGGGATAGCAACATTAGCCCCTGGGCTCGCCAACTGCGCAACGAACAGCTTTTTTCGGACGAAGGTCGGGTTGTTGCCGGTCCGAACAAATATACCAGGCGGGTCGACATCCGTAAGGTGAACGGGGAACATGTACACGTGCCTGTGTACGGCATGGAAAGGCGAAATCCTGTATTCGGGCCAAATGGCTATGCACATGAATACGACAACAACTATGCCGAATTCGAAACGGGTGCCGAGTTCCCCCGAAGATTCTATGCGCTGCCTTGATACTTCCGCTTTATGCCATGTCCATACACATCCGAGTCGCAGTTGCAGTTTGGTTCGCAATGCCTGTGATCAAACTTGGGAGGCCGGCCGAAGCGTAGTTGGATGGTGATACAGTGGCAAGAGCCGCATTGCTTGTTCCGATGACATTGACCGGTACCGACGTAGAGCCAGAAACTGTCATAGCCACAACGATCTGCTGCCCGACAAGGCATGTCAGGGACTGCCCGGATTTAACGGTAAATGTCTTCACATGGTATGTGCTAGTTGGATTACCCGTGGCGGTCTCGCCTACAAGGGTGGCAGAGGTCAAGTCTCCTTTGTAGATGCCAATTCGATACTGAGACGCTCCTTGGGTCGAAAAGTAGTTGGCTACTGAGGCAAAGGTGAAACTGCCGGTCATGGTATATGTCACACAGTATGTACCGCCGTTCCATCCAACAGGGGTCGCTGTCCGTATGATTGTCGGATATGGGTATGGTGCCGTTGTGCTTGCAATGACTGGGCCTGGCTCCCCTTGTGGTCCTGTTGAACCTGCCGGCCCTTGCACGCCCTGTGGTCCTTGTGGTCCTTGTGGTCCGGTCAGTCCAGTGTCACCTTGGATTCCCTGTGGTCCGGTCAGTCCAGTGTCGCCTGTCGCACCTTGAGCTCCTTGAGGTCCCGTTGAGCCGGCCGGCCCTTGCACGCCCTGTGGTCCTTGAGCTCCTTGTGGTCCTGTTGAACCTGTCAGTCCAGTATCGCCTTTCACCCCTTGGATTCCCTGTGGTCCTTGTGGTCCAGTGTCCCCGGTGTCGCCTTTCACGCCCTGTGGTCCTTGAGCTCCTTGAGGTCCTGTTGAACCTGTCAGTCCAGTATCGCCTTTCACCCCTTGGATTCCCTGCGGTCCTTGTGGTCCAGTGTCCCCGGTGTCGCCTTTCACGCCCTGTGGTCCTTGAGCTCCTTGTGGTCCTGTTGAGCCGGCCGGCCCTGTCAGTCCAGTATCGCCTTTCACCCCTTGGATTCCCTGTGGTCCTTGTGGTCCAGTGTCCCCGGTGTCGCCTTTCACACCCTGGGCTCCCGGTGGTCCGGTCGATCCAATGCTTTGGATGCCTACGATAATCTGTGTATTGAGAGCGAATCCAGTGTTACCTGTTCCGCCCGCAATCCAAAACGAGCAGGGAAACGTTACCCAAGCACCTCCGCCACTTCCGGTGGAAATAATGCCAGTCACATCAAAGATTTGATAGTTGTTTGTGTTGCTCGCATCAAATATGACGATATGACTTGGAATTGGCGTTGCGAGTAAAAATCTCTTGACGTCGACGGTCTGAGCGGTATACCACGAGAACCGTAGATATGTGCTGTTAATCTGAACTGCATTGTCGTACCGGAGATATCCACTAGGAACGTTTAGCCCAGTAACGTTGTCGACAAGATATGGAAAAACACTTGACGAAAATCCAGGTGGTCCCGTCGATCCTGTGTCTCCTATCGGCCCCTGTGGTCCTGTTGAACCTGTCAGTCCAGTATCGCCTTTCATCCCCTGTGGTCCTTGTGGTCCGGTGAGTCCAGTATCGCCTGTTATTCCCTGTGGTCCTTGTGGTCCGGTGAGTCCAGTGTCGCCTTTCACACCTTGGATTCCTTGTGCGCCTTGGGGCAGAATCGAGATAGTGAAGGCCGCTCCATCTGCTGGGGGTATGTAGGGAGGCACTAGGCTGTGCGAAACATGCAGTATGGTGCTGTTTGCCGAAGCCACTGCCTCAACCAGGGCGTAACTGTACATCGTGAGCGGACTGGCTGTAATTTGCAAAGTGACTATGCTCCCAGGGAGTAGAGACCGAAACCAAGCCGACCGGTCGAATCCGGCAGAGTCTAGCTTGTGCACCACAACCGAGGTACTTGTGTCAAATCGGTTGCTTGAGAGCCTAAAGAACCCAGGGGCAGGTTCTCCGGTCGTTGCACTTGAAAACAGATATGGGAACGTATTCCCCCTTTCTCCCTGGATTCCTTGTATTCCCTGTGGTCCTGTCAGGCCGATATCCCCTTTTGGACCCTGAACACCTTGAACACCCTGAACACCCTGAGGTCCTTGTGGTCCTGTCAGACCGATGTCGCCTTTCGGGCCCTGTGGTCCTGTCTGGCCCGTGTCGCCTTTCACCCCCTGCACGCCCTGAGCGCCCTGGCGGTAGAGGCTCTCCGTAATAGAGTCAAAGGAGGTGTTGCTTTGAGTGAAGAAGCGTCGCTGTCCGTCCTTTTCGGTGAGCTTGTTGCCGGTAATATGTGCATGAAAGACAGACTTACCTTTAGGCATGTAACATCGCATAAGAAAAAGCCAGCATGCACAGCACACACACGGCCGCCACCCATGCGCGTGGTGTTGAGGTCGGCTTGATTGGGTCTGCTGGGCTCGGTGCAGGCATCTTGGTATGTGCCACTTGTGCGATTGCCTGGCCATGGGAGCTCAGCCTCGATCCGTTTGCCTCCCACACGGCACACAAGTCGGCGACAAGGCGCGATTCGATGGCTGCCGTGGGGATCGTGTCGGACGCGCTCTCCATGTGCCGCTTTAGCTCGGGCGATGGGTTCTCCACAAGAGCTGCGAACGGCTTGTAAACGGAAGCCAGGTACATTACAGCGCACTTTGTGTTGATCTTAAGTTTGGCGGCCACTTGCGCCGTTTCGAGGACCCGCTGCGAGGTCATTTCTTAGGTGCATGTTGGGAAAAATGTGTATTGATTTTTTCTTACACAAGAGAAAATGGCAACTGCCGGGGATCTGTGTGAGATGCAAGTGAGGCTATGTGAAATTCAGGCCAAGCTAATCGCAGTGAACAACAAGGTGGACTTGCTGCTCGATCAGGCCACGTTCCCACAGCACGACGCGCAAGAGCCCGAGGTTCACCGCAAGCTCGACCTGCTGCTGACCGTCAACGACAAGATGGACATGCTGCTTGCCATGATTGCCCCGGTCCACGCGCACGCAGCCTGGGTAGACACCTTGCGGAAGAGGCTCTCCTCCATTGGCCTCGTGAAGGATCGTCGCATCTCAAATGAAGCAGAGTAAACTACTAATCTCCATCGTAGTCGCGACCCTCGGGATACATGCGACGAAATATACGATCGTATGTGTTTTTTGCATTGTAGTAGTTGTCGCCTGATTGTTCATCTGGATTGTAATACCGGTCATGGTTTACCCTGGGGTTTGTGGACACCCACCTGCCTAGTTCTTCGTCGTAGCGTCGACCGCCGTGGCGAGGTTCGAACGGCTTATGGTCTTCTGGATTGTAGTCAGCAATTGGTAAGTCCCGATGGTTGTCGATATACCGGTCATAGTCGTCTTGCTTAAGGCGGTCATAAATGAGCTCCCTGTCGCGGCGACGGCGAAATTGGTAGTATTTCACTTTCCACTGCTCGACTCGTTTCTCGCGAGGAATCATATTTCCATCCTCATCGAACCGTGGTGCACCAACTCCATTCCCCCAAAAGGTCGCGCCTGAACGCCACTCGGAACCGTCGAACATAAACAAGCCCCCTGCATGCTCTCCTGTCGTGATATTCGGTGGGTCCACAAGGTCGTGCGCGCCAGGCTCCCTCAGCAGCCTCTTTATAATGCGCTTGTCCTTTCTCCATGCCTCGCGGGATAATCCACTCGGTCGATTGTCCGAGTCCCGTGAGTAAGGTGCGTTGGGGTTGATGGGATCACTTGCCCTAAGCTCTTGCTCACGCCGGAATTCGTAGTACCTGACCTTCCACTTCTCGACTAGGGCATCAGGATCTATGTACTCCCCATTTTCATCGAGCTGTGGTGCACCAAACCCGTTTCCCCATCGGGTTCTGCCAGCAAGACGAGGGTTAGGGCCGTCAAACATTTCGTAGATATCCGGCGGTTTCACAGGATCATGCGCGTCCGGTTCACTCAGCAGTTGTCTCACAATGTCCTTGTCCCTTGTCCATGCCGAGTACGATAGTCCACTTGGTTGGTCGTCATCGTCATGATTGTCGCCGTACCCATGCACCTCATCCAAGTACATCGGACTTGAAGATCGTTTTGAAAAAGTTATGTGTGGTATAAGCGCTTTTTTGGCTCGTTTGGAAAACTTGGGTTTCCAAATTTTCGAACGCCCAGCGCCTTTTTCATGACAAACTTCAATTTGCTCGGCCTGCCCACTTGGCGTAGCACCCCTTCATCTTGTAAGCAGTTATGACGGTACAGACTCTGAAATTTAGCCTCGTCGTGCAGTGCTCGGTCTAACACGGCCCTTCCCATGGCGCGAACAGCCGCTTGTGCCCGGCCTGTGTACGCTAAGGCATATCGCGCAACTTGAATGTCGGCTCGAGCGCGTGCAAGTTGACGCCCGAATGTTTCTTGGCTGGTTTCTCCAGGGTAAAGATGATCTTCATAGTACTCGCGATCTCGTAGGCCATAGACATTGACGGTCCGGCCGCGTATCTGCTCCGGATAAGTACCTGAAATCTCGTCGGCGGTGAACCCCTCTACTGTAGCTGAGCCCCTGTACTGTAGCTCCCCATCTTGCATGCGCATGTAATCAGGGGGCTTACACTGTGGACCTTGTGGAACCGATGCGCCGATCCCCATGGCCGCTACTAGCAACACACGAAAATATCGTGAGTAGAAGCAGGCATGTGGTCTATGGAAACGCTCGCCCGCCTCATATTGGACTTTTGCATGGCACGCAGGCGCATCGAGCAAGCAGAGGGCAAGGAGATGATGGAGATATGCGCCCGATACTACGATCCGATGCAAGTGGACGACTACGTAATGTTAAACTAGAACTCCGCATCGAGAGAGAAGACTTTGTTTCCGCCGGCGGTCTTTTCCTTCTCGTAGACATTTGCACGCGCATACTCGGACACCCGGCTCTCGAAGAAGTTTGTTTTCCGTTGCAGCGAGATCATCTCCATCCACTCGAACGGATTGGCGGCGTTGTACTTGGCCTGATACCCGAGCGCTACGATCAGGCGGTCGGCGCAAAACTCGATGTACTGTGCCATCATCGTGCTGTTCATGCCGATCAGGCTGCATGGAAGCGCATCAACGATAAACTCCTTCTCGATGGTGACCGCCTCGTCAATCAGCGCGTGAATCTCCTCCTGGTCTAGCTTGTGGGTGATCAGCGTGTACATCAGGCACGCAAAGTCGCAGTGCAGTCCCTCGTCGCGGCTGATGAGCTCGTTCGAAAACGTGAGCCCAGGCATCAACCCGCGCTTTTTGAGCCAGAATATTGCGCAGAAGCTGCCCGAGAAGAAGATGCCCTCGACGGCGGAAAATGCGACCAGGCGCCGTGCGAGCGAGTCGGTGTCGTTGATCCACTTCATTGCCCACGCGGCCTTTCGAGCGACGCATGGCATGTTCTCGACCGCACGAAACAGCGCTCCCTTCTCGGCCGTGTCGCGGATGTAGGTGTCGATGAGCAGCGAGTACATCTCCGAGTGGATGTTCTCCATCATCAACTGGAAGCCGTAGAAACAGCGCGCCTCGGGAACCTGCACCTCCGCGGTGAACCGGCGCGCCAAGTTCTCGACGACAATGCCATCGGACGCTGCAAAGAAGGCGAGCACGTGCTTAATGAAGTGGCGCTCGTTGTCCTGTAGCTTCTCCCAGTGCGCCATGTCCGAGCCTAGGTCCACCTCCTCTGCGGTCCAGAAGCTTGCCTCGTGCTTCTTGTACATCTCCCAGATCTGCTTGTGCTCGATCGGAAACAAGACGAAGCGACTCGGGTTCTCCTTCACCAGCCATTCTTCCATTGTCACCACTCTGAGGTTGGAAAAACAACACGGTTCACATTGGATCTTCAGAAATAATGTGCCCGAGCAAAACGGCATGGGTAAACTCTGGATGTACCTTGTGAAGGAGCAAGTTACACGTCATAAAGCCGCTACCTTTCCATCCAGGTGGTTTGTAGACACCGTTTTCTTTGGCAACACCAAGCTGAGCGTACGTAGCACTACTGAAATCTCCCCACTCGCCGCGAAGTGCTGGATCATCCATAGCCTTGTTATAGTCCATATCAATTTCTCTGACTGGCACATCGAACACTTGAGCAAACGCGTGGTAGTGTGCGTGCGAGAGACCGCCGCCCTTTTTTGAACACATCTCGATTGCATCAACGTTTTTCCACGGCCCTCTCTTTATTGAGTCAAAGTATTCTTTGTATGTCATATCATCGATGGCTTTATCGTCCATGTGACTTTCAATGTACTCGCGGAGTAAGGTAAGCAATGTTTGCTCATTTAAAAGCTTTGTGTCTATACCCAGAGCGCACAGATACAGCAAAAGAGCAAGGGAACCGCAGTGTCCTTTGCCGTGATTGTCAAATGCCATCATCGGTAGTTTGACACCACCGTTAAATTGGACATGTATGATGCCTATGCGGCTAGGTATGACAACAAATCTCTTGAAGCACTCATTGTCGGAGCTTTTTGTGAAGCCAAACGTGCCAGTCTCCGTGTTGCCTGCAATTTCAAATTCATGTCCGGCAATATTCACGCGGTAGATGGTATTGTACTTTGACTCCTTCACATCTTCCATTACCTGGTCCTTCACCGGCGGAATTGGCTCTTGCGTGCCACCAGCCATGAGCATCAAAACAAAGACACCGATGGCAACGAGCAGCAACACCCACATGCCGGTGGACTCGCTCGTGCGGGGTCCTTGCCTCCTTTTGCTCCCCATGTGAGCATAAACCCGAAAAAAACACGGGTACTTAGTAATGCAGCTCGGAGTTATAAAAGTACCTGCCGTGAATCCATGGGCTCCATTCGCTCACCGCTCCAAGGTTCATGGAAAATTGCACCTTAAAGCGCACTCGTTGGAGGTTGTTACGGTAAGTAAAACTGTCAGATTGAACGCGAAGGGGGACGGAGAATGCATCGCGCTGATACGCACGCGTTATTTCCTTCACCATGTCCTTGAGCATTAGAGACGTGCTTTTCTCGGAAATGCCATATTCAGATGCCCTAATACGCACCTGCCGTTCAAGCTCTGGGCCAATGGGGCTGGTACGTAGCCAGTGCTTCCAACCGCCGGGTGCGTTTGCGTATCTCTCTGCCGCCAGCTCACGAGGACTCATGTTGTTGACTGCCTCGCGGTAGATTTTTTCTTGCAGCTCAGGTGGCAGCTGGTCCCAGTAGCATGGTTCTTGGTCCCATAGCGACTGGACTGAGCCCATACAGGTAATAAACCCGAAAAAAAACACGAGACTTTATCTCACACAGCAAATATGGCCCTGTACAATACCATATATTATGTGGCTATCGGAGGAAAAACGCTCCTATTTGAAGGCAACGAGGAGCTTTCTCTGTTTCGATGGAGAAAGGATCAACCAAACACCGAGTGCCTGGACGAGTTCGTCACTTTAAACAGTCGCATAGGCATCGTGCGCGCTCAGTTTGAGGACGGAAGGTTTCGAAAAATGATGGTCTTTGAAAATTACGGGAAAGGCGACTGTCAGCCACTTGCGTTCATGCTCTATCTGTGCATTGCATTGGACTACAAATACATGCACGTGAAAGATCTTCGGCTCAACCTGGAGAAATACATTCACGACAGGCCGGAAGAATACATGCCGCGTGTTCAAGCCTGCAACAAAGACTGGAGCCGCGTCTCGGAATGCGCGAACAGAAAGATAGCGCTCCATAGCTTTCACGACCACGCATTTGCGAACATGATTGGCGTGCCGGTCAGAGTCTTTCGGAGTGGGCCTCACCTTGCTGGACATCCCCTACGAAACAAAGACTTCCGAGGCGAGTGGAATGAACTGAGTGGTCGTTCGTTTTCAGAAAATAGGGATCTCATCGAATTCAAAACCCTTCACGTGCCTCCGTCATACAACATGGCCTATGTGGAAGACGACAGAGTCTGCAATCTTTGGGTTATGAAGTTTAGGACAATATCGCATGCTGTTCTCATGGCGCACATTACATTCCAGAGACCCAAGCTCCCCGAAGAGTTCGACGATGAGGAG
>Ga0114973_10000734_pt1 | contig 24697 bp, 23 predicted proteins | sample M_140807_MF_Meta_FD_87025 | JGI IMG/M metagenome (GOLD analysis project Ga0114973, IMG submission 87025) | Freshwater microbial communities from Lake Montjoie, Canada to study carbon cycling - M_140807_MF_MetaG | ecosystem: Environmental > Aquatic > Freshwater > Lake | place: Lake Montjoie...
AAAATAATATCTTGTGGAAGCTATATTTTCTTTTTGGGCTTTTTGGGCTTTTTAGCTCTGGCTTTTAGTCTTCACCACATCCTGGGCAGCTGTGCACACGATTAGGAAGCAACAACAGGAGCAACAGGAGCAACAGCACGACGTTCGGTCATAGCATTTATAATAGTAAGAAGATCTATTTGACCACCACCGCTAAGACTACGCACGAACGCATAATAGCGTTCTATGATATTCTGCATCTGGTCATAGTCTTCACGACTGAATACGATAGGGGCACGAGTAGCAGTAGCAGTAGTAGTAACAGCACGACGACTAGCCATGAGCGCAGAATAGCGTCCTGTGAGATTGTGCATCAGGTCATACTCTTCACGACTGAAGACGATAGGGGCACGAGGATCAGGGGCACGAGGATTAGGAGGAGGGGCATGGACAAGGACATGGGCACGAAAATCAGTAGAAGTAGCAGGAGCAGGAGCAGGAGCAGGAGCAGGAGCAGGGGCAGGGGGCCTCTCACCCGTATTAATCGTCGCACGACAGCAAGGACACGTTGAAGATCTGCCATAAGAACCCATGCTGGTGTAACACCCTAGACAGACCGTGTGCTTACAAGCGAGAGTCAGCTGCCCTGTAGTTGCTCCATTTTCATAACAGATTACGCACTCCCAACTAGGGCTAGGAGCAATTGTTGCCATCGTAGATTATACTTACAAGGCAATAGGGTGTGTATACTAGCATAAACTCGTTTTCCACGTTTCAATTTTTTTAGATCACCCTCTTATCTGCACCACTACTTTCCATTCAACCACATATCAATAGCAGCATCATAAGCAGCCAAGTGTTCTTCTACATTCATTTGTTGTAACTGTTTGCTTGTCTTAGGTTTCATAATAACGGCCTTACCATTTTTCTTGGCTTCTTTCAATACATCTCCAACGGGTGGATCATAGGCTAAGACTTCACGAAAAAAACTCTCAGAATGTCCAGTCGCTCGTTGAAGAGCAACAGGATCTTTTACAAGTGCAGGAGCAGCTGCCACTTTCCACCGAGGCACTTCACAAATAATTTGTATGGCCAAAGATAATAAGTCTTCACGTCGTTTTTGAGAAAGTATGCTTTTCTTTGGTAAACTAAATAAGGTTATAATGGCCTTAAATTCTTCATGCATACGAATTGCTTGTTTTTGTGCTAATTCTTTATATAATTCTACTAATAGACTTGATATAAAGAACCCTATATGTGATCGCATCTTAGTAGGCCATTCAGCAGGACCACGTTGATAATTACTGAGTGAACCTTTATTTTCCCGTTTTAAAATAGCATCTTCTTGAAATAGCCATTTCATCCAAAACAAGGCTTTTTCAGTAGCACCATCATTACAAGCTTTCACAAATTCATCACCTATACGTCGTATAATTTGTAAGTCATAACCTTGATTATAGACTCGCGCAACTACAGCAGAAGGTGTACTATTTGCGGTTGTTGTTCGAACCCATTCATCATTATGGGATTCAGGAGGAACTTTTGGCATCTTTAAGGCTGGACGACGTGGACAACTTCGCAAAACAAGAACACACTCGGCCATTGCCACCTGATATTCACTTGTTCGGTAAAAATTCTCAGAAGGGATTCGTCCAAATCCTGCTTGTAAATCATGAAAACGATTTAGTAAGAAATGAAAGATACGGGGACTTGCAATTCCTATATGGTCAATGCAATACTCCCATAACATTTTTTGCCATAATTCAAAACATCCACTGCATACTAAGTCGGCAGTATAATGGATACTTTTTCCAGCGGCAACAGATCCACCTTCTTCCAAAGCAAGTTTGAAACTACGTACAGACTCATTTACAGGGTATCCACTACGTGTACGAATGACAATAGTTTCTTCTTTAGAAGGGCTTTGAACAACATGGTTCATGTCTAGTATTAGAATACTAAGAAAATCTCTTAATTTATACACATAATAATCCCAATAATAATCCCAATAATAAAATTGAAATTATAAAAATAGGAAGGTACAAGTACCTACAATGTCTATTACACCATCATCCCAACCAAAAAGGATTAAAAAGAATATCTTAAAATTCTTTGATTATATAGATACAACTGTATTTCCGAACATTAGATTATATAATCATAATAATGATAATACAATAATTGAATCACCATTTATAATTCCATTTACACAAGAATGTATTCATGAATATATATGGGGATATAAATACATGAAAAAATATTATTCTCTACTAAAACTAAAAAATTCAAATTATGTATATATTAAAGGCCATATTGATTTTGATAGTGATGAATTTAAAATTTATATGGGTAATTCCTTATCAACCATTATTTCCTATATGAGTGAATCTATATATAGAAAATATGAAAAGGATACTACTTTCCAAATCCCTTACTAAAAACACTATTCATTAATGAAGCAAGTTCATCTATATTTGCGGACTTTTCTTCTACAATCTTTTTATTTAAGATATCCTCAGATAATTGAATTGCCTCTTGAATACTATCAGATAACTCAACTATAAACATTTCATACTTTGTTAATGAATTATTACGTTTCATAGTATTATATTTTTTATTATATTGATTCAAAATAATTTCAATAGAATCGTGTAAGTCTTCAATATATTCAAATGGTTCTGAAATAGCCTTCTCTTCATTCATTAATTTTCTGTAAATAGAATCAAATGATATATTTTTTGAAGAGGATGAAGAAGGATTTACTGTTTTCATAAAACCAAATAAGTCGGCTAGTTCATCCATCTCTGACTGAAAACTTGCTTCATGTTTTTTGAGACTACTCGCTACACTTTCAGATATAATACTTGCAACTATTGATAGATTATTTATATCATTTATAGATTCATACATTCTTGTAATTTTATCAAAAAAATCAACAGATTTTTCTAAATAGGCTATGGGGTCATTAATATTCTTGTTCATATTCAAGATTTTAATTGCTCCAGAAATATTTATTTTCTTTCTTGTAGTAAGCACTTTACGTTTTACAGAATGTAAATTCTTTTTCTTAATTGTCATACTTTTTGCACCACCACGCATTCCTAATTTAAGAGCCATAATATCTTCAACTTTAGCAATATTATAATATTTACGAGTTTCTGGACCCAAACTTTCGTATAAGTTTAGATACAGAAATAAATTATCATTAAACTTCATTTCATCGTTCATTTTTTTATAATTTTCACTATTGTTTTCTTTTGAACATACTGCCCTTTCAAAATCAATAAGATGAAAATTACTTCCATCCCAAAGTGTATTTTTCTCGGTTATATCACCATGGTAACATATCTTATTCCATTCAAGAACATTATCAATCAAACGAAAATATGCTTTTAATGTATCGGGTTTCATCCAAACTTCACTTGATATTTTATCCATTGTTATTCCTGAATACTTGGAAAATAGTAATGTGTTATACTTAGGATCTAAACTATTTACTCCGCGTCCATTCCACTTACATGTATATTCTGGTAATACCGCCCAACTTTGACCTTTTGCTAGTCTAGAACCTCTTAATTCATTTTCAGCAGATACCTCAGTCATCAACTTAGATACATAGTTTCCTTTTGGACCTTTATCTGGTTTCATACAGTCTAATGATGGATAAAAAACGTTTCCTGATTGACCACTATTATATGGCTTAGCCATCTATAAGAATCAATCATTTAATTTTTTGAAGTATTCTATGTAAAATAATAGTTTCATTAGTATTACTATCCATAGCTTCTGCTAGAGAATAGTTGGAGGATATATCAGTATATTTACCTAATTCTATATAACTATCCACACATTTTTTTATATGAGGTACGTTTGTATCATCAACAATTAATAGTCCATCTACTTTTAAAAGAATATCAGAATATTTCATATCACTTACTATATAAGGTTCATCATGACCTCCATCTAAATGGATTATATCATAACTTCCAATTATAGAAGGATTTTTATCAATATATTCTGGCATTTTTACGGTAGAATCACCTTCTATAAATTCAAATTTAACGTCAGGAAACTTATTTTGTATATAAGAAAAACAAGGTTTTGTATAGGAATGTTCGGCAATATCAAATATTGTAAAATCTAAGGAATTCTTCAATTCTTTACCTAATAACATTAAAAATGTTGAATGACCTGCATTAAAACCTATTTCACAGATACGTGTACTGTCTAATTTTCCAATAGAAAATAAATTCAATTGTTTTGGGATCAAATAAACCTGTAATTCAAAAGTTTGATGTAAGTAAAATGAATTTCCTTCTAAAATTTCCTTTGTTTCTATGACAATTTCTTTTATATCATTTAAAAAATGTCTTATTTGGGAAACATGTTCCATAAATTTATTTTGTTGTAATTCTAGATCCATAGAATTTAGAATATCTACTATACATTATAGTGTTTTCATTTTAAACTCTAATCATAATAAATTATATCCCGCCCAAGTAGGATGAGTTTACTATATATATTACTTAGTATTGCCCAAATATTAATTCTTGTAGGTGCATTAAATTGGGGTCTTGTAGCATATCATATTGATATTGTCAAGTCAATCTTTGCTAAAGACTATGTTACTACAGTTTATAAAATCATCGGCCTTTCAGCAGCTCTTATTATAAGTATACGTCTTTATAATATTATTGATCCTATGTTAATAATCAAGTAAAAATATCTGTTTTTAGTTTATCAAAATATTTTCAAAATACTTTTGATAAATTATATACTAATACACCTAATAAAATTGTTTAATCATCCTCTTCATCATGCTCCTGCTTGAGACGTTTTAGAAGGTTCTTCATCGCCTTGTCCCAAGTATAAGAAAGTACAGTTCTACGAGCTTCATCACCATGCTTTTTTACCTTTTCAGTATCAAGTAGATACTCTTCAATACCTAGACAGATATCATGAGGATCACAGCTTTCAGCTTCACCACTTACAGGGCTATATACACTCGGTAGGTAAAATCTGTGCTTCGGCTTTACAATTACAGAGTTCGTGGGACTACAAAATTCCTTAAATCCACCAATATCAGGAACAACTTGAGGAACTCCAACTCCCATTTGCTCAAAATTGCATAGACCCCAACCTTCACCCTCCGTTGTGGAAATACCAATATCGGCTACATTATAAAACATGTTAATATCTTCATCGCGATATGACATGTCATTATTCGCTACCATAAGACGATTACCGAAACGTTCAATCGGTACATTACGCTTTTTAAGTTCACGAGTAAAGATTTCAAAGATCCACCATCCACCCTTTTCACCTCTGTCACATACGCAAAGTAGGAAAATAGGCTTCGTGGGATACTTGACTACAAGTTCGGCAAAGGCCATTACAAGTAAGTCATAACGCTTTCTGGGTTGATTACGATTTAGGCAAGTAATAATAAATCCATCTTCAGGTAGATTCATACGCTTACGAACTTCCTTACGATCAATGGGTACAAAGGTTTCCTTTTCAAATCCATGTCCAAGGATATCAATAGGACGATTTACACCCATATCCTTTAGACAATTCTTCCAAAATGCAGTAAAAGCAAATACACGGTCAGAATCACGATTTATTGTATCAATAAATACTTGAGGGTGATAGGTATATACTTGGTCGGTATATAGCCAAATCTTGAAGTTACGATTAATTCCAGACTTGCGGATTTCATCTAAGAAGCGTGAAATTACGGCTAGATCATTATAAATCATGACTACATCAGGTTGTTCTTGACGAATTACAGAGGGTAGTACAGTATAACCAAATCCTTGTTGAGGAGGCGTATTTGGCGGTTGAGATTGAGCTTCCATCGCAGCAGCATCGAGTACACGAATATTAGGAGGGTAAGGGCGATAGTTAGGAGGTACTTGCGGTTGCTTTTGGAATCCAAAATGCGTAGTTACAAGATAGGGTACTTGGGCAAATACTTTCATAAATCCATAGGTAATCTTACTGTAACCGGTAAATTGGTGGGCATGAGTTCCTACAAATAATAGCTTTAGTTTTCCAGCAGTTGATCCAGCATTTGAAGTCGTAAGTCCTTTGGATAGTTCAGGTGAAGTTAGAAAGGAAGGTAGAGTAGGTACAGAACTAGGTACAGAACTAGGTACAGAACTAGGTACAGAACTAGGTACAGAACTAGGTGTAGAACTAGGTACAGCCGTTGTTGATACAGCACTACCAAGTACCGCTTCTAAGCTTTTTAGATACGAAGGAACTTCTGAACTCATATTTCTTCTAAATAATGTTTATATCTATTCTTTTAGACCCGCATATATACACCCCAACTCATACCTCTTGCAAAACCAAAATCAATATGTGATATAGGAATAATTATATTTGATTGGATAGCATCCTTCCATGCTTTTGTTGGACCATAGTTAAAATCTTCACCCCATCCATCTGTGTATACAGTATCATCCATAATTACAAGAGTATCTTTATGTGCTAATTGTCTACAATTTACTATGTCAGCCATTACAGTATTATACTGATGACTACCATCTATAAAAATAATATCAAATTTAGTAGTATTATTAGTATTACTAAATTCAGGTATACTAACCACACTATCGCCAAGTATTAGTGTATGTCTTTCAGGATATTTTTTATCTATATATTCTTTTACTGGTTGAGTATAAGAATATATCCCTAAATCAAAACTAGTAACTGTTACAATTGAATTTAAAGATAAAAATAGTACAGAAGAATGACCAGTATTAAAACCAATTTCTAAAATATGTTTAGGATTTACTGTAGAGCATAAATCATAAATTTTTTTCATTTGATCAGGAATATCACAGCAACCTTCTTTTATTATTGAAATATGAAGATGATTTATTATAAAGTCATTCAATGAAGACATATTTATATAGTATTATATAATATTACATCAATATGTTTAAACCTAGAAAATTATCTAATTAATCTAATTCAACTTAAATTTATCTTTAATATCACTCATAATCTTCTTTTTCCATACACTCCAAGCCTCTAATAATTTAATTCTATAATCAACAAGCATGGAAGTGTTCTGAAAGTTATCAACCATAAATTTTCCACTAGCTTCCCATGAATCCATAATTGCAATTGGAAGATTTGAAGTTAACATTTTAATGAATAAATCATCCCCCCTTTCACGAACATATATGGGAATACAACCGTGTTCTAATGCTTCATAAATACGGAATGTTTCAGGATTATTTCCAACAGGGCAAGGCATAAATATAGTTTTTAAACATTGTTCACTATATTCAGATGCTTGTAATTGACTACTATCTGCCCACTTGTTATAAAATACTTTTTTATTTGGTTCTATTCCATTTAATGGGAATAACTTTAGTTCACGTCCTAACCATCCTGTACCAAAGAAACTCCATGCTATATTCCGTGATTTTACATCATTTACTAACTTTGTAGTTCTACAAGGTCCAAGAGGAATATAGGTTACATTATCAAACGATTTAGTATCTGCACGTGGATAGTTGCGAATTACATGTTTACACAGACTATACCATTCAATAGGATCATTACATAATTCATCAGATATATGTACTGCATAGAAGGTTTTTCCAGCAGCAGCATATCTTGAAAATACGTGCATATATTCATTAAAATACGGATGTTTACAGAAAAATATAGGACTATTATCTAAAGGTTCATGGTTAATAGGAAGGCTTTGTTGTTTATCTAATGGTCCAAATAAACTTTCTAACCAATCATATTCAAGTAAGGATCCTTTTATTAGTTTATCTTCTCCTACAGTAAATATACGATTCTTTGTATCCATATTTCCCTTTATTTTTCCATCAGAAAGGGCTTGAGATATAGAAAAAGCACTATTATTTTCTAAAGCCGTTTGTATTTCAGCTTGACTAAAACGCTCATCATTATTCCATAAATCACTATCAAATTTGTCTACACGATCAAAATTATTAAACTCGCTTGATGAATATTTAGGATCATCGTCTTGATAGCATCCTGCTACAAGTGGTGTAAGTACATAGTGTTTAAAATCCATACGATTGCAAATCATATGATCTGCACTTGTAGTATAACCTTCTTTCATAATTGTTTCAACAAGTTTCTTTGCAGCATTGCGACTTAGAATATAGGAGTAGTTACAGAAATGGAAATAAGGCATAGGTTCACCTTGGCCAAATAACTGATTCGGTTTAATTCTTCCCCAAAAACGATTTACAGGTTCAACAACAGAGTCATACATAATTTTATTAGGAGGTAGTATACCACCTAGGTAGAGTACATCATAGTCAGTAGGAATTTCTTTAGAAGCTTCATTCCAAGTAGCTAACCAATCACCTTTGAATTTCACATCATCTTCTAAGATTAGATAATTTTCGCAGGATTCATGTTCAGAAGCTAATTCAGACCATAGTGATAAGTGACTTAATGCACAACCTGCAATAGACTTTTTCCATTTGAAATCATTAGGAGCAAATAGTTTTGCAATGGATGGTGTAAGTTGTAGGGAAAGACCATCATAAGCAGGGCGTAGACAGATCTTCTTTCTCCATTCACCATGATTTTCCTTGAAACGTTGAATACGATCACCACGTCGTTCTAAATTGATAATATGTGCATCACCAATTCGTGGAGCAAAATTCTCATTTAATTTGAAATTACCGCGGTGTATATATAAACATGCTCCTGACTTGAATGTACGACGAATAGATTCATCACAGTATACAGAATACAAGGGATGTACAGGTACTTTATGACGTAAACGCAATATACTTAAAATACTTTGATCATGGCGATGTCCATACGGCCTTCCATCAGGTAGAGAGCCACTCCACTTAGGACCGACAATAATAGCACGTTGTTGTCCAAGTACCCAAGCCTCACTAAATAGTTTACAAGGCATTATTGCACCACCTATAAAACTCATAATACCACCAACAATTTGTTGTTGTCCAAGTTCCTCTTTTGTAACTCCAAGTTTACTACAAAATATGGGGTGGCACCATTGGTCATTTTTCTGTTCAGGATCTTCTAACATACAAAGACCAGATTCGGCAGTTTTCTTAAACCATTCAGTTGGCCAACGAACAATCATGGACGCAGCATCCATGTACCACACAAGTGTATTTTCTAACTCAGCTTGATGTACAAGTTCTTGATAAATCCATAGTTTCCAAGCAAAATGTTGTGCTTCCCATAGATCAGGAAATTGACTAGATACGACTTCATCTTCAGGTACTTTATAAAACTCAACATTGGGATATTGACTACGTAGAAGATTCAAGTTTTGATTATCTACATCCTTACCTAAGTATACACGTGCAGAAACATCATCATTCAAACGAGGGGTGACACTGGTAAACCATTTAACTAAGGGTTCTACATATTTTTGTGTGGCAAATGTAACTAGTAAAATCTTCTTATTCCAATTATGAATCTTATTTGGTTTTGTTAGTTTATTCTTAATAGCAGGTAGGTCAAGATTAATTGTATTGACATTATTCATTTCAGGTTTAGGGGCTACTAAGTCTCCATGAAGTATTTCAGCTTTAGGGGCTACTAAGTCTCCACGAGCTATTCCAGATTTATTTGCCTCAGCAGTATTTGCCCCACCTAATAATTCAGGTAGATCAGCAAGTTGTGATTTATCTAATATAGATTCTAAAATTGTACGTGCTACTTTTGAAATTAATTTACGACATTTTTCTGCATTAATTGCGGGAATTTTTGCCATAGCAAGCCATTTTTTATCATCATTATCAATTTCACGCACAGCATTAATAAGTTCAGCTCCAATTGGTTTTGTATTTACATTAATAAAGGAATCTGCTGGAAAATCATCAACTACTTCATCTGCACCCCAATAAATAGGAACACATCCTGCAGCTTTTGCTGCTAAAAGTTTTTCAGTAACATAACCACTTCCCTTACTATTTTCATAGGTAATTACAAATTTATAATCCTTTAAAAATTCTACCTTTTTCAATTCTCCACCACCACCTCCAGGAAAATCTGAATGTATTTTATATCCCATATTATTAAAAAGTTGTCCAGCAGAATCTACATGTTTATATGAAGAAAGTGTATGAAATGCATCATTACGAATTGAATTTGATGGGTTTGATACAACAAATGCACAAAATTTTGTCTTCTTAGATAGATCGGCATTTATTGTTGTGGTTACTGTATCAATAGGTAAACCTCTTGGATTTTTAAGTTTATCTTGATCGGCTCCAAACCAATCAATATATTGTATCCATAAAGGAAAACGTATAGACTTAGGTCCATCCTTAGAAAATCCAAAATTCATGTTTTCAGAAATGCAACCCGTATTTTCACCTGTAATATGGAATTTGGGAATATTATCAGGAACACCCTTCCAATTTATATAGAATGGACCTGCTATTAAAATGTCAATATTTTCAGTAGTTTTATTTATTTGATTAATTTCAATACCTCGTATTCTTACAGGAGGGTGTAAATGACGACCAGCTTCATTTAACATGACAGTCCAAAAATTATATTCAGGATTAAATCCTATATACATGTCTGAAAAACCTACAATAATTTCTTTATAATTATTTTCTCCTCCAATGGCTTTTTCCCATACTTTCTTATGCTGTATAGGATCAAATAATTTTGTAAACATTCTACGAATTTCATCAAGTCTTCCAAGTGTAAAAATACCAGAATTATTCTTATAATCTTCATCAATATTATTGAGTGCTGAAGTCATACCCACAATTGAATTGTCAGGATAGTAGGATCGTTCAAGCCCCATTCCAAGACTTTTGATAAAAGGACTGTTGTGAATACAAGGTATTCCATTCCAAATACAGTCAAGTAATACATTTTTGAAGGATAAGAATCGTGTATGTAGAACTACAACTGATTTTGGAATATTGCGAAAATCGGTAATTCGTAGACGACCTAAAAACTTAAATTCAAGGCCTTCACGGCGACAATGAGCTAAAATATTATCTTTAAAGAATTGTTCACTTTCAATATGCGTACTACTATGTATATTTACAGGGAGTAGTTTTACTTTACTATGTGTCTTTGCATACGCAATACCTACCATTGGTACTGTACAATTACTCGTTATGCTAGTATTTATTTCTACATTATGTATACTCCAACCCTCCTCTTTTGATTTCTGTGAAATAGAAATCCATGAAGGATGATTACTTCCAAAGTGTTCAACAGGTTTTGAAGACCATGTAAATGGAATACGCACGACTGGTTTCTTAGTTAGGACTTCAAGTAAGTGAGCATCTTCAGCACCAAAATGCTCCCATGTCCATAGCATATCACAATCATATAGGTTTTGCTTAGGTAGTTGCTTAGGATATACACAAGATTCTGATGATGTTAAAAAGAATGATTTTCTTATAAATATAACAACTGACTTAGATATGCGTCTGCGTTCTTTAGGAATTATATAACCATCAATATCAATTACAATATCGAATACTTCATCAGCCTTCAATTCCGTAAAATTTTTTCTTACATACAATTTACTTAGTGATTCAACATCATCATACCACTCTCGTGTGCCATTTATATTTATAAGAACAGGTTCATGTCCTAAAGTTTTTAAGGCATCGGCTAAAGATATTGCGGTAGTTGGATTTCCATTACTAAAAAAAGAATGTTCAAAATGAACAAATATTCCGATTTTCATCTGATTCTAATCTATAGATTCAAATGAAATGTTTAGACCACTAATATCTAAGCCAATAATTCTTTCCAAGATTTTTGAACATCAGGATTATAAATACTATGTCTCCATAAAAGTGCTTTTACATGACTCTTATATGCCTCAAATCGTTCACCATGATATATTAATGCTTCATAAACTTGTTTTGCTCCTAACTGTGTATTGATTTCAGGATAATAGTAGCCATATTCCTTCCAAGCATCACAATTATGTAGTACAGGATAACCAGCATACATAAATTCAAGAACCATATAATTAAATTCATTTGAAATATGATGGCAAATGGGTATTGCGTAAGGATAATTATTCATAACTGTAATCATGTCATGACGTCCACCATATTCAATAAACTTTGTAATAGTTAATGCAGGTTCAATTGAATCTTTAAAATATCCAGTAGCACAAAGACGGTCACCATTTAGAACTACAATTTTCATAGGAATTTCAGGATTGGCTATATGCCATTCTTCAAGTATTAGTAGTGGAATTATAGAAGTTTTTTGAAAACTAATATTTGGTTCCATAATAATAAATGTAATAGCTTCTCCACTCCTACGACCTCTCCAAGTTACATTACGATTTCCATCGTTTGTTAAAATACAAGGATCCCATACATACGGTGCAATACGCATTGACTTTCCTGAAGGTTCTAATTGATTTAATGCTGATGCATATTCAGAATTTTGTCCATAATGTGGGCTTGTCCATATTTCATCTTGTTCGCCAATTACATGATGACTAAAATTCATTCCGCGAAAAAACATAGGTGTTTCAATATCAATATTTACAATATTTCCTAAATACAATTTACATGTTCTAGCACCAAGCATTTTTAGATATTTTCTAAGATTTCCAGAAATACTCATACCTACTTCAAGATATACTTTTACACCAATAGGTTGATTTAAAATTTCTTCAATTTCGGCCATTCTGCATGTTTTTACAAAATCAGGAATTCCATTTAGATCAGTAGGTTTCTTATTAATAACAAAAATAGGAAGCCAACCAATTGCCTCAGCAAGGCGATAGAGTAAAAAACAATTCTGATATAATCCATTATTATAAATATTGGAATCTGAAATGCTCGCAGTAGCAATTAAAATAATATTTCTCTGAAGACTCGGTTTTAATGATGAAAGATTTGCATCAGGTTTTACAGAATCTCCAGGACCAGGTATGCGACGAATCATTCCTGGAAGGTTTGCGTAGTCAACATTCATTTCTATATTCTATGTTTCTATTTTATTAGTAAAGAGGTTTTTAGACCAACACTACTATTATTTATTATCTGAATAATGATGCAAACATTCTGGACACATATGACCTTCCTTTTCAGAATATTTAGAATCCTTAGTAAATAATGTATATGCTTCTTTTGCACACTTTCTACAAATTGAATATCCACCAGAATGATGTTTGCGACAACCCTCCCAATATAATAATGAATCAAAGTGTTCTTTATCTTTTTTGCTACAAATTGTAAAATTTTCACATTTCTGACACCAACCATAAGGCCATTCAGATTCTTTTAAGGTATGCTCACCACAGCTTTTAATAGAACATGTAAAAGTATGTAATAATTTCATTTAGTATCTTAACATACAATTTATATAGAGGTATCAATTTTTACATATATAATAAAACGGTCTAAGAACAAAGAAAGGATATACTATAAGGATGCTTGCTCATCACCCACTTACGGGTAAGGAAATACGTATTTTAAAAACGGATGCACAAATCTATAAGAATCAAAAAACTCTACTATGGCTACGAAATATGTCCTACCCTGAATCTCATCGTTTTCCACGATGGGATACATTAACCTTTGGTCATGAACTTGCCCATAAATGGTCCCCATCAGCAATTGTAATTCGTGAAGCTACACCGAAAGCCCTTGAATGGATTATGACTGAAGCTCCAAAATCCTACAAACTCTTATTTTTTTCAAAAAAGGTAATTGAAGCTATTGGTGTAGAACACGCGAAAGCACTTGGGTTTGTCAATATTATGTGTCTAGAAGAACTTGGAGAAATCTATCCTCAATTACTACGAGTCTATTCAGATTCTGATACGGATGCAGAAGTCTTCCTTATGATTGCTGTCTTATTTCGTGCCTCAAGGGCTTTCGGTCTTCTCCAATCTGAACTATCAATTCCCCTTGTAGAAACATATAAACAACGTTATAACTTGACTACAAATATTCATCAAAGTCCTGAACCACTCTGGCTCATACAACAATACTATATTCCACCGAATAAAACACGTGCAAAAGAAATTAATACGTGTCTTGAAAAGAATCTACAAAATCCTCTTATTGATAAGCATATCCTTTTAAATGAAACAAAACTCGTCCTACCAAAATCCAACAATCTAGAACAAGTTGTACTCGGCCATAGATTAAAATATAGTGATGTAATTGAGTATATTCAAACACAAGTTCCAAAAGATACGATTGTTGTGTTTGCAAATTCAGATATTTATTTAACTGAATCCTTCAAGGATCTTTGGTCTGTGAATCTAAATGACATTTTTATGTCTCTTCTAAGATATGAAGAAAAAACTGGAGAATTATTTGGCCCTCGTCCAGATTCTCAAGATACATGGATTGTATATTCAAATTCGGTACAAGACCGTACTTGGAATATGAATGACTTAGATTTTCCGTTTGGAAAGGCTGGATGTGATAATGCAATTGGTGTAGAATTTTTACGACGCCGTTTTCTAGTAGTCAATCCTTGTTTATCACTAAAGACAATGCATGTACACAAATCTGAAATTCGCACCTATAATCCGAAGGATTGTATAGAAAAATCACACTACTTATACTTGGACCCTACAGGATTACATGACCTAGAACCGAAAAAGTCTATGAAAGAACATATAAAACAAACGTATACTCCTAAGGCTTACACGTGCCAAGTACATGCAATGGATGAAAGAACACTAAAAACATTTTGTACAATGGCATCACGAAATGAATCTACAAAACTTGAGCCTTATAATGCGAATCTAGTTCAACCACAAAATGAAGAATTATATCAATTCAAAGATAGTTTTATGACACCGAATAGTCTTGTATATGGATATAAATCCATGTATCTAACCAATCATGAAGATATTAAAAACATGTGGGTAAGTGAAACTATAAGTCACTTAACTTCTTGTATTGGTCTGAAATCTATTATTGCATGCCCTTCTACTGATGAATCGATAGATACAAATCATATAAGCTATGTTCAAAATTACTTAGGAAGAATCATAAAACTACGAGCAGAAGGTTATAAGGGTGATTGTTGGATGCCACGTAATACCCAATTCCAAGAATGGCTACAATTATTCAATTGGCAGAATGAAACATTTATGCCAGTTATACCGAAAGATAAAGATGTTTCAGCATTTGGTGAAAATGTATATTTTCTAACACCGAATCAATATATTTGCAAGGAAACTATTCAATCATTACGTCAAGCATTCAAAACGTATACATTACAACCTACTGGACCAAAACGTATTGTCATCCTACAAGATGATAGTTTACTTACTACACCGATAGTATCATTACTTGAATCAGGACTAGAATCAATGGGTTATCAAGTAGATATTGTATATCCGAAACGTTCAAGCCCCTCAATTCTTGCAGAGGCTATTGTTGGTGCACATCTATGTATTAGTGGCCCTGATTGTAAGGATCTATATTGGCTTCTACCATCATATACACGAATCATTGATTGTATGAGTGAAACAAAGATTGATGGTAAAAATGCCCAGTATGCAGGAGCATGTGACTTAGATTATTGGGTTGTATTATTACCTCGTGGAAAACCTGAAGCAATTGCAAAAATCTGTTGGGATAAAGTAAAGTCTTCTCTACAACAACAACCTCAACAACAAGAACAACAAGAACAACAAGAACAATCACAACCTGTAGAACAAAAGCCAACGATTATTATACCGATTAAACAAGAAGGATTTCACCATCATAATAACGATACATTCCGTGAAATGGTCTATCTATGGCAGGAAAAAGGTTATGTACAAGTACAAGAATCATCACAAACTCCGTATGTATGGTATAATGAAATTGGTGATGTCTTACTCTATGACCGCCCAACGTTTACTTGGATTCAACGAACACCTGTAAAATATACTAAGATTTTATGTGGAAATCCAGATGGTTCAAGTATGGCCAATGGTCATAAATGGTCTTTTTGGCCTCGTAGACCGAAACTAGTAGAAGAACTTGCAAATACCTTGCTGGAAACTCCACGAACAAAACAACTTGTTTTTTATGGAGGTTCTGAAAACGCAATACAAAAAATGCATAGAAATAATCGTTTACATGAAGCATGTGATGACTATAGTATGACGGATGGTTCAACGTATAAATTTACACAGAAAGAATATTTAGAAGCCTTAGCACAATCCAAGTTTGGTCTATGCTTAGCAGGATTTGGACTCAAATGCAATCGTGAAATTGAGTGTATGGCACTAGGAACAGTACCTCTTGTATCATCAGATGTAGATATGAAGAATTATGTAAATCCGCCGATTGAGGGTGTGCATTATATACGCTTACGAACATTTGACCCAGAAGATGCTAAGAAACAAATCCAAGAAATCTCGGAAGAAAAATGGAAGGAAATGTCAAAGGCGGCACATCAATGGTGGAAAGAAAATGCTTCTGCAGAAGGGATATGGTTACTCACACAGCGTTTAGTTGTAGCCTAAATAATAACTAAATTCCAAAAAATCCAAAAAATTGAATAATAATATAAATAAATTATTATTCAATTACAAATGTCTGAAGTTATTAAGCCAAAGAAAAAGTCTATTCCAAAGGTTGTCAAGGACTTGTCTTGGAATAAGTGGATTGGTGAAGATGTTGCTCGTACTAAGTGTCTATGTTGTCGAGTAAATGAAATTAAGATGAGTAGTTTTCATTGTGGTCATGTTATTGCAGAATCAAATGGTGGTAAGAGTACTGTTGATAATCTACGACCTATTTGTTCTGCATGTAACTTGTCAATGGGAGCAGAAAACTTTGAAGAGTTTAAAATAAAGTGTGGGTTTAACAACATTGTAAAAACTGTATTATGGATGCCTGCAGCAAGGTTGAGGGATGGAAGTATAGTTATGTATCCTAAACCTATTAAAGAGCAAAAAGAAACTCCTGAAGTAAAGAAAGAAGATGACTCTGTATTCTGGACACCAGGAATGTTTATGAAGGGAGGTGTAATTACATATCCCAAGTATATTAAGTGGCAAAAGGGAACAGACTCACTGCAAATGGGAAGGGAAATCACACCACATGGATATGTATATAATGCAGGTGTTTATGAGCGTCGCTAAATCCTTAAGAAAAATTAATTGTAATTTAAAGATAATATAGTAATTACAACAAGAATGAAAGAAGCTATAATAGTAACAATGACACTTGGTCCATTAAAAACTCAATATGATGAATTATTTATACCTAGTATTAAGGCATATGCTGATAAGTGGAATTTTGACTTTTTTTGTATTAATGATTTTATTAATCCACTAGATAGTGTAAGAAATTCCCAAAATAATAAGTATATTGTTTATATGCAAAAATTTCTAATTGCATCATTACCTAATGTACAGAATTATAAGTATGTTATTTTTATTGATGCAGATATTTTAATTAACTATCATTCTGCACCGAATATTTTAGAAGGTATTCCTGAAGGAAAAATTGCAGCAGTTGATGAAAAATATATTTGGGGAAATAAGGAAAATGCCTCTTCAACCCTGAAACGTTTTGTTCCTGAGTGGGCATCTACTGCAGAAGAATATTATAAATATTATAAATTTCCACAAATTTTTTCAAAGCAATTTAACTCTGGTGTTTTTGTATTTCAACCCAAGTTTCATACATCATTTTTTAAAGAAGTCTATGATAAATATATTGATTTAGCTATTGCTGGTCAAGATGTAGGTATTGATCAAGCACCTTTTAATTATGAAGCAAATTCTCGTGATTTAGTTTATTACTTAGACGAACGATTCAACAGACCTTGGATTATTACATGGGGTTTATTATATTCATTCTTAGATGAAGTACATCATAAACCCATACTACAACAGGCAATAAAGTCTGTATTTAATAGAACCTATTTCCTTCATTTTGCAGGAAAGTTTGGATGGGATCTTTTAAGAGAATAGTGCCTAAATCCCTAACATCTTCTTACCCCATACATACGATTCAGTAATTACAGATGGTGATAAAGGCACTTTATATCCACGAAAATCAAAAATAGAACCCTTGAACAATTCATCACGGTTTGCGTATTGACTTGTTACATTTGACCAATTACTTTTTCCAATATAATTTTTCTGTGTTTCATTATTTTGCGGTAGCCATCCACTCGGTTCAACATATGTACGTTCACCATTTTTATATACAACAATATCTGGACGAAATGCATCTGTTCCTTCAGCAGTAATTACAACATGAACCCATTCATTGATTGTAAACATACCAGGAATCACAATACGCATTTTCCGTTGTTGACTATCCCATATTTCATACACCATATCGGCAGTTTTTGCCATACTACTATCCACAACCTTTGAATTAGGCACACGATGTTTTACAACTTTAGGAGAAACAGCAAAACCTTCACATGTAAATTCTTCTACATTTGCAGAAGTAGTTTCCATTAAATCTTGTGGTGTTGTTACGTAACCAGGTTGAGCACCAGAAGGTGCTTCAGGAACAGTAGAATCTCCACCACATAATAAGGGTTTTTTAGTAGAAGCATCCACTCCTAAATTACCACGATGTAATATACCTAACCAAACATTATCAATACCAGCACCATTACCAAAGTCAAAAATATGGGCATTATTCGTAAATTCATCAAACTTGACCCATATATGTACAGCTTTCATATTACGAAGTAATATATCAGAACCAAAGTTCAAATAAGAATCATCTCCAATTCGTAAGTATTGATTCATTCCGTTTAAGGGTAGACCAAGTGTAACAGGAGGGTTAGGAGTTTCTTCATCAACTTCAGATCCACCCGCTTTATTTACATATAAATTTTGAATATAGTCAAGCATATCATCCCTTAATCTAAGCCAAAACATACAGCCATCATACATATGTAGTAGTTTAACAATATCTTCAGGAGGATTATTATCAACAACTTCCTTTTTTGAAAATCCAGTTTCAGTACTTAAGTTACATAAGGCTTGAAATTCTTCACCTTGTTTTAAGATACGGCAATAATCAGCACGACCATCACTGTCTATATCACGCATATAGTCATCACGACTTAGACGAAAACCATCTTTTACTGAAGAAGTCCGAAATCCAACAGATGTTAAATTCTCCGTTCCACCAAGAGCACACGCTATAAACTTTTGTTTTGGATCACCACCCTTCCTTTCAACCATACGGCAAAAATCTGTAGCTGTACCGAATCTTTGGACATCAACATATCCTGAAAAATAGTGTTTATCACGTGTATAACCATCTTGTTCTTGTTCGGGACCTATATCTCCACGACGAGGTACAAGGCGAGTCCAGAATGCACTATCACCTACAGACATAATTTCACCCTGAAAACCTTCCACGAATCCACTAGGTAAACATTCAAATATAATGAAACATAATAATAATATTATTGTAATCCAAAAGATAATTTGGAACACATGGTCCATCCTGTTTTTATATGTATTGTTTTTTTGGGTAAATCTAAACCTATTTAGCTAAAGTAGGATGAATCAAGAACAACGTGGAGGAAAATTATTAGGGCAAGGCCTATATGGATGTGCTTTTGACCCTCCATTAATTTGTAAGGATAAAACATCTTTGAAACCTGGAAGAAAAATTGGAAAAATAACATCTCAAGAGGATGCAAATCAAGAATATACTATATCAAAATCCTTACAACAATTACCTTTTGCAGAAGAATATTTTATTCTTATTGATGGTGTATGTCAACCTAAGCCCCGAACAAATCAAGTAGAAAAATCTATTAAAAACTGTAAACCCTTAGAGAATCAACCTCTACCAAAATTTTCACAATTAATCATGTCTTTTGGTGGAAAACCTTTATTAAACTTATCAAGCACTCTTACAAAAGATTCTGTTATGAAACTATCACAAAAAATCTTAGAAGCTGGAACCCTTTTATTACTAGGTAACATTGTACATGGCGATCTTCATGGATATAATGTATTAGTTGATTCACAAGGAAATGCAAAATTTATTGATTTTGGCTTTGCATGGAATGTAAAGCAACTTACACTATCGAATGTACATGTCTTAATTCATTATTTTGCTCCATATATTTTACAAGAAACACCTGAATGTTCAGTAATTGATGGGATTCAAAACAATATTTCACGAAATTATATTTTTGCAAAAATAGGCGATGAAAAAAACATGCTATCCATTCTATATAAATTAACTGGGCGTACAGTTGATGATCAATTACATGAACTTGATAAATTTACAAAAACAAGTATTTCATTTCGTAATAAGGACTGGCTTTCATTTTTCAAAATTTATTGGACAAAGATTGATGCTTGGGCAATCGGTAATTTAATTATGTATATGTTTTTAAATATAATTGATAATAATGAGCAGGGTCAAGAAATACAACAACTATTTCAAGTTATACTTGGACTTTGTGAAATGGATCCTGGAAAAAGACTTGATGCAGCTGAAGCACTTGAACTTCTAGCTCCAGAATCAAAAGTACTTGAACTAGAGGAAACAAAACAATGGCTTGTAAAACAAAAACAATTACGAAATGACTTATTACAAAAAATAGGTGTTCAATAATAGAAACATGGCAGCCCCTTATAAATATGATATCACGGTTAAATCTGTAATGATGTGGGCGAATTCTGAACTAGAACATGTTGGACGTATTGTTGCGGTAAAAGATAAACATATTCAACGTTCCTATGCTATGAGTACACTCAATGGTATGGCTCATCTTAAGGATGCTCTTTATGAACTTGTAAATGACTCCGACTACAGTAAGCATAAGAAAGACCTACTCAAAGTACATGGTCAAGTCATTCGTGTTATGAAGCATTTAATCAAGGACTTTGATCTTGATGTAAATACAATCCGCAAGTTTAATACGGACCATGTACTCAGTAATCTAAGTTATCTAAAATCTTCTAGACGTACACGTAAAAATAGGTCATAATAGAGGAATTATGGCTAGTTGTCGTAATAAAAAATATAATTGGTCGAATAAGTCTATAGCGAAAAGTCCGTTTCGTACTTTAAAAAATGCGAAACAGGCTGAAAAAGCCTTAAAGAAAGGCAAGTCAATTGGATTTACAAGAAAATCTTCATTAAAATCTATGGGACGTATACCCCGAGCTTCAGGATGTTATGAACTAGGAAATAAGTATATGTAAAAGTAAATATATTTACAGGTCTAACATATACTATATTTTCCTGAATTAAATTTATCTATTGCGTTCATTATATTTGTAAGTAGTATATCATCACAATTACCAACACAAAAATGATATTTTTTATCATATATATCTATTTATTTATATATATGATAAAATCAATATTTATACCCATATACTTACTTACGTTTACGACGACTATAACGCCGACCCGCAATTTGTATAGGATTTACAATTTCTCCAGAATTTTTTCGTGGTACGCACATATACGAACAAAAACTACTATAGTTCAGTTCATTATCATTATCACCTTCAGAAGGATAAAAACGAGATGCTAAGTCAGGTCTATATATACGAGCACCCAGAGCATCTTTATTTGTCACACTGCGACCACCAGGTTTATGAGACCAATAACCTTGTTCTTTTGTTTCACCTGTAAGGTCATTTTTATCTTGACGATAATAATGTAAGTCATTCTTTTCATCAACAACGACACCAATCTTACTAAAACCAGGTTCACACATACTTGTAAAATCGGTTAAGTATCCATTCGGTATATCGGCCATTGTACGTCCAATTACATCTCCACATGACTTTCCCATTTTTCCACTAAATTCGGGATGGTTCTTTGTTTTTCCAGGTACGTGAAAACTACAGTCATTGTTTTCACGACATTTCTTAATTTTTTGACTATCCAAATAGTCCAAAGCATAGGCAAAACAATTATGGCTTGATTTAATTGCAGGATCATTATTATATTGTTCAGGATTGTAGTCAGGATTCCATTTGGATATGGGACTTTTTATAGGACATCCGTGTTGAGTATGGTAGGTACAGAATACATCACCTTTACGAGTAGGTCTTTTACACTTGCTACTACATTGACAATGCGGAACTAGTTCCACACTACCGCCATAGTATTTTCTTGTTTTTCGACGCACAGTCCTACGACGCGTCATCCCTAGTAGTACCTCACAAAAATTGAATTCATTTTTTACAGGTAAGCTATACAAAATGACATATTATACGGCAAATGAGTTTAGTTTTCTAGATGAACCAGTTCCAGAAAATGATTGCTGTGTAATTCCGAAACATCTATGGTCTAGGTGGTCTCAAGAAGAAGATAATACTGATGTACTATTAGTAAAACTAAATTATGAAGATAAGGAGCAGATTCTGTATGTTCATTCATTTCATACAAATGATCCTACTACAATCTATATTCCTAGATGGTGTTTTATGACACAGATGCCTATTGATGTGCAGATGGAACGTTGTACAGAAATGCCACCAATTGCAACAAAGATAGTACTACAACCTCTTGATTCTGAGCTATATCATTGTGATATTACAACTGCCGTTTCGGAACACTTGGCTCAATGGCAAACTCTTACTGAAGGAACTACCTTCACAGTACCCTGTCAAGAACTAGGTGGATTCCTAGTGGATATCTTTGTGCAAAAGACTGAGCCAGAAACTACTGTTCTATTACGTGGTGAAGTACCATTTGAACTAGCTGAGCCTCTTGAAACGATTGTAGAATGGGAAAAGAAAACAGAAGAAAGACCACTAACACCTATTCCAGATGATGTTCCGCTTCTAAATACGATTGTATATCCACCTGCAAAAAATGGGTTTGTTCCTTTCAGTGGAAAGGGCTATAGCTTGAAGGATTGATTTATTGAGTAAGGTAAAATGTTGACCTCCAAAATTTGTCATTTGTTGACTTTCTTAGTAAACGAAGAAATGTACTTACATCAATATTTACCATCAACTTACGTATTTCAGCAATACTAAACCAACATGTATCTGAAATTTCAGAACTATTTTGTACGTTTGTATTAAACTCACCACGAGTCTTATACAAGAAATATGTACCTGTAGAAAGTTTATATTCATCTGAATACAATAAAGGTAATGAAATACCAGTTTCTTCCTTAAGTTCTCTATGGGCACAATCCATTTCTGTTTCACCAGGATTAGGATGTCCTTTTGGAAAACTCCATTTCTTAGTTGTACTTCCTTGTACAAGTAGATAACGATTTCTTGGGCTTACTAAGATACATCCATATACTTGATCAGCATTAGCTAGCATAATAGTTGTTGCTTTCAAACCCCAAAAAATATTTTCAATTTTTTCAGTCGATAAAATTGACTGACACGTTTTCTAAAAAACCAGTAGTTTAGGATGTCTACGCTTGAGGAGTTTGTTGAAATCACTCTTAGCAATAACGGTGTCCGTGTAAGTTCTCGTCTACCGATTCGTGAGCGTCTAATGCGTGCAATTGATATTTCATGCCGTTCAAGTGGTCTTGAAACAGATTCTATAGACCTTGAGGCGATTGCCTCTCTAATTCTAATGCGTTATTCTTCTCTACCTCATCCGAGTGAGTGGAATATGAATATGCTAGATACCCTTACCCAGCCCGGTGTATCTAAGCCTACTGCAAAGGTTCTACCATCTCTAAAACGTACTACTTCTGTAAATACTCAAGATCATTCAATGATTCGTCGTAGCCAGGTAAAGCGTAAGTAAAGTATTTAAGAAACTAACAATATAATAAAACAGAAGGATGCAGATTTTTGTAAAGACCCTTACTGGAAAGACAATAACGCTTGATGTAGAACCGAGTGATACGATTGAAAATATCAAGACCAAGATTCAAGATAAGGAAGGTATTCCTCCTGATCAACAGCGTCTAATTTTTGCAGGAAAGCAACTTGAGGATGGTAGAACTCTTGCTGATTATAATATTCAAAAAGAGTCCACATTACATCTTGTATTACGCCTTCGTGGTGGATTTTAGTTTTTTATATAGAATATGTAGAATGTCTGACGTGTGTGAATGCGAATGGCAAAATCAGGTACCAGGAATATTTCGTAGTGGAGGAAGAGGAGGGTTAAGAGGTGGTAGAGGTGGTAGAGGTGGTAGAGGTGGTAGAGGTGGTAGAGGTGGTAGAGGTGGCATTGCAGTAGTATTTAGAAATGCAATAGTTACATGCAATACATGTGGTCTATCTGTATCTAGAGTTGGTCAAAATAATGATCCTAATGTTGATCCTAATGTTGATCCTAATGTTGATCCCAATGTTGATCCTGATGTTGATCCGAATTTTGATTCTTTAGGTTCTCCCACTAATAGTAATAAATTAAACAATTCCGAACAACATTTAGGTGTTAATAAAAAGCATAATCAGAAAAAAAGAAATCATGGAGATAATACAAATACTATAACAAATATAGCTGACCAAATAAATCTTAATGATACTATTTCAAAAGTAATAAATCATCATCTTAAAACTCATATGAATGGTATAGCTTCAGTTACTGGTAATCCTTTAAATAATAATGTAATGGATATTATAAATACAGTTACAAATTTTAGTAATAATATGCAGACTATTAATAATCAACATAATATAGATGAAGTAAATGAAGATGAAGTAAATGAAGATGAAGTAAATGAAGATGATGTAAATGAAGATGAAGTAAATGAAGATGAAGTAAATGAAGATGAAGTAAATGAAGATGAAGTAAATGAAGATGAAACACAC
>Ga0114973_10000736_pt1 | contig 24632 bp, 20 predicted proteins | sample M_140807_MF_Meta_FD_87025 | JGI IMG/M metagenome (GOLD analysis project Ga0114973, IMG submission 87025) | Freshwater microbial communities from Lake Montjoie, Canada to study carbon cycling - M_140807_MF_MetaG | ecosystem: Environmental > Aquatic > Freshwater > Lake | place: Lake Montjoie...
GACAGGAGCGAAGCACCCGCGCCATGAGAGAAGGTAAAGTTCACCCGTGATAAATTAAGTAACCGTTCGCTGAGGTCAGCGCGATCAAAAGCTTGCCGGATAACCTCTCGCCACGGGTTTAACCACATCCAGGCGCAATCAATTACTCTCTCCTTGCGGTACCAAAATCGCGGGACGGTTTGGGCTGCCCCTGCGGTTACTCGCGTATCGATATATACCGTCTGCGCGAGAGAGCCGGTGAGCTGTTCGATCCAATCAGGGATCGCTTCCTGTAAAATGACCGCCTCGATGCGAGCCCCCGATAACATATGAGCGCGCAAAACACTCGGGAGCTCAGGAAGTCGATGGCGCGGAACCGTCACCTTCGCGACCTCTGAACATAAAATCACCGATGGCGAAACTCGATGGCAACGGCCACCGACATCAAGAGTAATTCCCTCCACCGAATCATCAATAGAGAGCACAAACACACGGCTCGGATTCACTAGCGTAAGAGAATCGATCCAGTTACCAAGCTCATCAGGGGGAAGATCGTGATGAAAGACCAACAGATTTGAGTGTGCAGCTCGCAAATACCCGAGCTCCTCAATCGAGCGAACCGCCCGAGTTAAGGCCGAGCCGAGTTGGCCCATCTCAACACACACCGAGGGAATGACGATCGACATAGCTGCACCTCCATCCGTAACAACCATTCTTTTGGGGTGCTTGTTCAGAGACACTCACCCCTTTTCTGCTTAAACAGACTCGACTCACCGCCCCAAAACCTTCCCTAAAAAAATTACAAACGACGCCAGGTGTGACCTCGCTTCCGGAGAAGCGCGGCAGCCTCAGGAGGGCCCCATGAACCAGCCTCATAATTATAAAGCTGCGGCGCACGGTCCGATCCCCACGCATCGAAGATCGGGGCCAACAAACTCCACGCTTCTTCGATCTCATCGTTTCTCGTAAACAGGGTCGCGTCCCCCTTCATGGCATCGAGCAAGAGCCGCTCATAAGCCTCGGGAGAAGCTACGCCGAACGAGTGGTCGTAGTTAAAATCCATCTCCACTCGCCGTACCCGCATCCGGGGGCCTGGAGGTTTTGAGTTCACTGAGAGCGATATCCCCTCTGAGGGCTGCACCTGAATGGAGAGTACATTCTGGGGAAGCTCATCAATTTGACGGCCTTTAAAGAGCGAAAGGGGTGCTTCCTTAAAGAACACCGAGATCTCGGTAATTCGTTTTGGCAACCGCTTCCCGACCCGCACATAAATTGGCACCCCAGACCACCGCCAGTTATCGACCTCGAGCTGAAGCGCGATAAAGGTTTCGGTCGTGCTGTTGGGTGCCACACCCGGCTCCTCAAGGTAACCTTTGACCCCATTTCCCTGAATAAAGCCCTGCGTATACTGCGCGCGGACCGTATTGAGCGCGACCTCATCGGGCTTCATTCGCTTGATAAGCCGCAAAACTTTTACCTTTTCATTGCGAATACTATCGGCATCAGAGAGGGAGATCGGCGGTTCGATGCACAACAGAGATAGCATCTGAAGCACATGATTTTGAACGATATCTCTCGTTATTCCGTTTTGATCGAAATACTCAGCACGATTCAGCACACCAATATCCTCGCACACCGCTATCTCGATATGGTCGATATAGCGCGAGTTCCAGAGCGGTTCAAAGATGCCGTTGGCGAATCGAAACACAAGGATATTCTGGACAGTCTCTTTCCCCAAATAGTGATCGATTCGATAGATCTGCTCCTCAGCAAAGCTCTCGCGGATAAGGCGATTGAGCGAGGCAGCGGACTCACAATCGTGACCGAAAGGTTTTTCGACGATAATCGCAGTTGTTCGGGTACCAACGGAGGGTTCGCAAACAAGCCCAGCGATCCGAAGATTATGGGAGATAGGACCAAAAAAATGAGGTGCTGTCGCTAAATAATAGAGATAGTTGTAGTGATGACCGCGCTCTTGGCCGAGCCCCTCAAGCAATCGGCGTAGCGCAAAAAAATCCTCCTCCTGACCAGCATCGAGCGACTGATAGTAGACCGATTGTGCAAACCGCTCCCACACCTCTCGACTGATGGTTCGGCGAGAAAATTTCTTTACTCCCTCCCAGAGGCTCTCCCGAAACTCATCGTGGGTTAATCGGCGCCGCGCGACACCAATAACGATAAATCCGGGTGGTAGATACTCATCCTGCGCAAGATTGACGAGCGCAGGCACAAGCTTCCGGTTTGTTAGATCTCCGGAGGCACCGAAAATAACAAGCGCTGTTGCAGGAGGTTTGAGCGTGCGATTTTCACCCTCAGCAAATGGATTGGTCATACGAAAACTCTCGCCAGGATTAGAGGCGACTCCTTCACGGATATCGCAAACGTCTCTTCGTTACTCCTACCCCTTCATCTTCTCAATTTTTGCAGCTATAGCCCCGAGCAGCTGCGCGTACGATTCACTAAATGCCGCTACACCTGCGACCTGAAGCTCCCCGAGAATACGTTCAAAATCAACGCCAGCTCCACTTAGCATCCCCATAACCCGAGAAGCCTCCTCAAGCCCCTCACCCCCCAATCCAGCCACCTGAACTCCCTCCAGAATCGCGTCCAGAGTTTGGGGCGGGACAGTGTTTACTGTCAAATTGCGAGCGAGTGCCTCGACATACAAGAGCTTTGAAAATGCGGGGTTTTTTGTCCCTGTGCTCGCCCAAAGAGGCCGTTGAACCCGCGCTCCTAGCCGTTCTAAAGCGGTCCACCTATCTCCGTGAAACGTCTCCAAAAACCGGTGATAGGCGAGTCGCGAGTTGGCGATCCCGACCTTCCCGAGCACCTCAACAAGCACATCGGACCGCCCCCGTGAGGAGAGATCTTTTTCAACGGCGGCATCAACCCGCGAGACAAAAAAACTTGCAACTGATGCAATACCACTAATCGATTCTCCCCGAGCCGCTCGCTGCTCAAGCGCCGAGAGGTAGGCATCCATCACCTGCCCATAAACCGAAGAGGAAAAAATCAGGGTTACATTGACGTTTATCCCCTGAGCCAAAAGACGCTCTATCGCGACTATCCCCGCAGGGGTCGCTGGAACCTTAATCATCGCATTCGGGCGAGATAGCCGCTTCCACAATCGCTCCGCAGCTGCAACGGTCCCTTCAGCGTCGTGTGCGAGCTCAGGCGAAACCTCTAGGCTCGCGTATCCATCGGCTCCCGAGGTGTTGACGTAGACTGAGTGAAGAAGATCGCACGCCGCACCGACATCCTCAACAAAGAGATCCTCACAGATCTCCTCTGCGATTGTCGCGCTGGTAGAGTCACTCTTAGAGTCACTGCCAAGATGGTGTGGCACCAGATTTCGAATGGCATCATCGTAATCAGCAGATTCGCCGATAGCTTTTTGGAAAATGGTTGGATTACTTGTTAATCCAGCAACCCCAAGCTCGATGTATCGCTTGAGTTCGCCTGAACGAAGCAGGTCACGAGAAAGATTATCGTACCAAATTGACTGGCCTACCTTATTGAGCGCTCCAATATGCGGCGATTGCGGCGATAGTCCCATTACTCTTCTCCTTCATCAAATGTGCCGACGAGGCTCGATGGATTTATTACTCGACAGAGAGACTCGCCCGCATCGTACTACAGCTCGGCATCAGGGTGCTACCGCTCAAAGCGGGGATTTTGCAGAGTAAGAAGGTATTAGCGATTCGATATGTTCGGCCGATTGGGGGGCGGTGAGTCGGAATGATAAGGTCGGCGATTATCTAGGTTTAGGAGCCGCCGATTGAGCGCCACCACCTATCAACGGACCTCGTTTCGGTGCTTTTAGGTCTATCTCTTCGCCACCCATCGGAACAAGCAGCTCTCCCTCGGGAGAGATTATCTGAGCCAACGGAGCAGAAGCTCCCTCAACGACCGTGGTACCATCGGCAGTTTCAATAATCCAGGCGGGGGAGTGGGTAACGGGGTACTGCTCCGGAACCTCACTAGTAAGTTGAAAGCCCGATGAAACCCAATCAAAGCCAGCCATCAGCTCGCGATCCTTTGCGATTGGCTCAAAGGCTTTTTGCATAGTGCCCGCAAGCTCAAATGGATCGCCAAAGAAAAATAGCTCCTTCATCGGGATCTGTCTCTCCTTTAGCGCCCGCCCCGCTTCGGCAACCAGAAGCAAAGCCTCCGAGATCGACCGCCCCGCAACGACACCTGTCACCGATGTGACCCGCTGATTCGTACCCCGCACTAACGGTTCAGGGGTTGATATTGGCGTTGGGGTGGGTGTGTTCTCGGGCCCAAAAAAACTATCTTCCATAGTCTCCCCCCCTTCCTCCTTCTTCCGAAGAGGTGGTCGAGTCGGTATCAGAGGCGGCGGCGGAGTCGGCGTTTCCTGCTCAGAACCCAGCTGCTGCCTACTAACAAAATCCCGCGGAAAAAACCCGCCTGAGCGAGAGTCTTGGGCGACGGCGAACGAAGGGAGGAGAAGGGCTAGGATTGCGAGCGCAGGGAAGATGCAGCTGGTTTGATAGAGCTGGTTAAGTTGCTTTGGCGATGGTAAACGCAGGAAATAGCTCATGGTGTTCTGGTTGAGTTTTTTACTTCAGGGTTGAAGGCGCTTTGTCTATTTATCTTGCCGCGCGGACACGACCCATACATGTTCCAACTCGGCGGACAACCAGAATATCGCTTCCAATGAGTAATCATTATCGGTTCAGCAGGTTGTTCTAGCTTATTTGCATCCCCAAACTCCTCGTACGGCTTCTCAATATCGGTACACCGAAAACTGCTTCCAGTTAAGCCATCCCCCCTTAGATACTGTGCTTTGTCGTCTTTCAGGTCGTATATATCAGACCATAACCCTTTTTCTCGCGTTGAACGCATAAGCTTTGCCATCTTGATCATCGAGACCCAAGCCGCCATCGGTTCCGACGAAACATTTAGATGAAAGTCAAAGGGGAACCATTTGATATTTCCAAACCGAAGACATGGGTGTTTGTCCGGTTCAACATCTCCAGAACCTGCGTTAATCAACCCCGGTACCATCCCGACGGTTGGACCATCCTCCCTATCGTGCTTCTTCCACTCATCCATGATAAACCGCACACACGCTCTCGGATCGGCGAGATGACGCGACCACATCTCGGCCAACGCTTTTACTTTCGAAATGAACGCCGAACGACCGGGCGACCGAGCGAAGGGTGAAAGTCGAGGTCCCTCGGTAAAGTCGGGTAGGGGCATTGCGTCAAACCCATCCGCGATATGGCTTTTAACCGCACCGAAAAGAGTGAGAGGCTCAAACGCGTGAGACAGGGGCGGGAATCTCAATGGAGACGGATACGCGTGGACACTCGTTTGAGTAGTTCCATCACCCTGAAGACCACCACCTCGGGCCTTATTGTCGTCAGGGTTCGGCACTTTTTGGAATGCAACATTGACGAGACTTTTTATAAAGTTAAGGGCAACGGATGGCTTCGGCACCTTAAAGCCTTGCCTTAGCAAGGAGAGGACTACAGTACTAAAATCGAGCTTAACGAGCAAAGCGACCGCTGGTTCAAGAGTTATTTTTTGAAAAAGCTTCATAGCAGGACTCGGCCAATAATCGCTCTGAAAAGGCTGTCTGGTAATTTCGTACCGAGTCATCGGCCAACGATATTCGTAGGCCGGGAAAAAACACAACCCTAACTGCCCGCAACAACAACCGGGCAAGGGCTTCCAATCGAAACACTGCCTAGGCAAAAAATTTCCTGCCTCTTTTATGGTGTCCGAGAGAACGTTACCAACTGCCGCGCCCGGGTTAGCTTGGCCCATGAAGTTCGGTGGCAAATCACCCAATGTGATTTCACCCAACTTTTCCGCGTCACTAATTGCTTCCTCCCCCCTTCCTTTAGCCTTCTCTTCGGCTTTCCTCAAATCCGCCGGATTCGGCACCCCCCAACATTCTATTGCCACCAGCTGACTACCGAATATCCCGACGAGAAAAACAACTAACAGCCAACTTCGCACATTTTTTTTATTTTTGGACCACTGCATAACCGCTCGCCGCCAAAGGGGTCCTTTTCGGGATATCTCACCGTTCTCACTGCTTTGACCCACACAATCCATTAACGACCTCCCCCGATGATCAAAAAGCCGTGCCCCTTTCGCCATGACACTCTCGCCGCCCTTATTTTTTGCCGTCCTCTTCAATAATATCTTCATACCGTTTCAGCGCAGCCTCTCCCTCAAACCGGTAAATCGCCTGCGTCGTTGTACGAACTCGATAAGGTACACAAGATACCCCAAGCGCATCGCTAAACCCTCGCAGCGATGCGCTCGACTTTTCGTTCAAAACATAAATCATCGCCGACTCCCCAAACCGGCTCTCAGCATCGAGCGGCGGATCTTCACCGAGAAAAAGAAGATCCTCGATAATTACCTCGTACGGCAGCTGTTCACTTAAGCCCAGTTCTAGCTTCTCCTCGTGCGCAGAACCACACTTAGGAAGAGGAACTGGATGTTCTAGCTTTTCTAGATCCTTTTTTGATGCCTCGAGGAGAGCTTCAAAGCTCTTTCCCCCTTCGCGATTCACCATCTCTGATAGGCGAGCTTGTAAGTCCTGAGCGGGGCGCGAAGCCGAGAACGGCAATCCGCTCGAGAAACGAACGTGCCGAATAAGTGGAATGGTTTTCTTCTGTTCTTGGTTCTGATCCTCGCGAATCGTTGACGGTGTATTTAAGGTCGGCTTTGGCGTTACTTTGCCGAGACCATCCAGCGGTTCGGCCACCGCATCCGAAAGCTGACCGACCCCCAGAAGAGAAACAAAACAAACCGCTCTTCCCCAACGAAAGCGCCCTATCCCCTTTTTAGTTTTCCCCTTATCTTCCTTCACAATGCGCCGCCAACCCCTTTTCACCTGTTTATCCTCGGCCATCTATTAAGAAATCTTTTAACAAAAACTTGCCTCTAAACGAATAACCCTCTTAGGCTACAGCCGAAGCGGTATCGTGTCGAGGTAGCTCGATTCAGGGACTGACCAACGACTCCTGACTGTTTTTAGGGTTATGGAGTTTCTGAGGCGATCCTTTGCTCAAAAAAAAAGCCCTTCAAAAATCACCTAATACCCTTCGGCCAGCATAAAGTTCTGGTAGGTTCCGATTTAGATAGGTCGGAGACCACAAAAAGTGTGTCAAGAGCACCAAATATTTATCACCAATGCCGACAGGCGATACCTTTTTTGAATTCATATGGATCATTTTCTATCACATTCAGTTTCTGATGGGCCAAACCAACTGGAAGAAACACTTCAGCCCGAATTCTCAGGTTTAAAGCTCCCTGAAAGAATCGGACTTGCGCTTGAGGCCACCAGACTACTTTTACCTGCTTTGGCGGAGCACATCAGCCAGGTTAACGGATGGCAAGAAAATCATGAATCGAAATTGGAATCGAAGTGGACACACTACCAAATACAAGATCAGCTTTTAAGGCTTGAAAAACAACTATGGCCTCTAACTAATAAAGTGTTTCAGAGAGAATCATCACAATCAACACCCACTGGAGATAGTACTCTCAACCAAACGAGTTATTCTTTCGATGACCTAAAAATACGGGTCAACGCCGTGCGCGATGCGGTTATTGAATATTTCGCAGCGAACTCGCCATTATCGGACTGTTTTCACGGGGATAGCGCGCAATCTGAAAAAAAATATATAGATTCCCTTTTTGAGAAGGTTTTGGAAGAACTTCCTAGTTCTAATAACAGGGGCTCTGGCTCAACAATCACGAGTCTTGACTCCGAAGCCTATATTGATGCCAGATCCGCAACAGCTCTTGTAGAGCACAGTCTCTACGGAAGGTGGGCGAGAATATTAACCGATGATGCTTCGGAGCTCTTGTCAAAGCAAATCCCTGTCTACGGTCCACCCTCACCTCTAGAAAAGCTGAAAAAGATCGCACATCAGCTGATTGACGGTGGGCATGATTCCTAATTTTGCTTAAAAGCACCTTGTTCTGAGTCCCCTTATGTAACTTTCTCTGAGTGCTAGAGAAATTTAGGTCAGGAACCGATCTCTGAGCTAGAGAATTCAAAGGCTTGGACAGATCTTCAGATCTTGGCTGTCAAAGATGGTAGAAAAATTTTAATATCCGGCACTACTACCCCCCAATAGCACCCTATTCATAGGTAACCCTCAAAAAAATCTGTCTCATAACCCTCGGTGAACCTTCAAACAAAACCGAGGGTTCAATACCGGGTCGATAAGCGAGCGGCAAGTTAAAGCGTAATGAGGCCAAACGATGAAAAGCGCAGCACTCTCAAACACCAGCAAGCGCATCCTTTGTTGTCTGCTCGGTTCCTTTTGCTTCTTTGCGACTACCCTCTGTCATGCAGTACCCACACCACCGACTATACCGTCGTTTCGAGCGATGGAGCGGGTTAGTCGCTCTATACAGAAACCAGCGGTGGATGCGATCATCGACCTGCACGAAGATATTGCTACCGACGTGAATCAGGCGCTCGAAGATCTAAAGGAAACAGAGTTAAGCGCGCGAGGATTGGCTTATCAGGCTAACATACGCCCAAATTTCATCCCCATGCTCACTGATTTTACTGAGAGCCCGTTCGGGAAAGCATACCTTGAGGCGAGAGCCGAACGGATTCGACTTACGACCGAACGATTTACCATAAATGGTATAGAGATAAATGATAGGCCAATTGAACTCCCCTCTTTTCCAGATCCCCGCGAACTGACCGCTTCCCAACTGGAGGTTTTCAACTCACTTCATCAGCAATTTTTCACGGGTCTTGATTCTTTGCTAAGCGCCCCTGATGGAGTCTTTTCGGAGGCCTCAGTTCAGGGTCTTACGCAATTTGCTCTCAACAATTCCAATAGCTTAAAAGAGTCCGAAAATCTGCTTTTACAGATCAATACTCAGATAAAACAGGTGGAGGGAGTTATCCGGATATTGGGCGGAGTTAGCGGAGTTGGCCAGGGTCTCCTGCAGAGTTTAGCTGGCCTAAAAAATATAGATATCGAAAACATCGGACAACTCACTTCGGTGCTTGAGAGTCTAGGAGCACTTCGAGGAGGGCTATCTCAGCTTGTTGGTGGAGATGTAGGACAGATTCTCTCTCAATTAGGAAATTTCGAAGGGTCGCTCAACTCTTTGATGTCAACACTTACCGGAGGAGGACTTGCTAACATCCTCGGACTGACTCAAGGGATCAATAATCTTCTTGGGCCGCTTCAATCGCAGCTCGGTTCACTTACAGGACAGCTTCAGGGACTGTTGAATACACAGTCGTTATTGAACCTAGTAAATATCCCATTTCTATCGGCAGCACAGGGAATACTCTCGCCAGTATTAAATGGCCTTAGTTTGGCAAATATACCGGGATTAGCGAACCAAATTCTTGGAAAGCTAGGAATCGGCAGCTTAGGGCTCGTTCAACTGATTCAGCAGCTCTTCTCGGCCTCAGGTGCCGAGGCATTCATCACAGCCCAATTCGGTTCAATTCTCGGCTCCTTCGAGCCCATATTAGGCATCATGAACTCATCTCTTCTCGGTATGATAGATTCAGCTCTTGCAGAGACTCCTCTTGATATTGGAAATCAGCTCGGAAATATTCTAGAGGGTGGCTTTGGAAATATTCTTAACCCCGAGAACGCGCTACTTCAATTAGTTTGGAGCGGAGAGAGTCTATTTACGCAGACCGTGCAGGGCGGACTGCAACAGCTTCTCAATAAGATAAATCTCCCCCTTTCGGTTAATGGATTTTCGGTTGCAGCTCTTAAGGAGAGCTCGCCGATGACGATAACTCCCCAAGCAGCCGCTTTATTGACCGCGGCATCGGTCTCCGGAAGACCGGTGCCAAAGCTTGTTTTTGGGAGTCAAAAAAATAAAGCTACGAGCAAAAACTTCTGCTCTTCTCTGATCAGCGCGAAAAAGAAATCAGCGTGCCTAAACAAAGCAAATAAGGACTGGGTCAGATATCAGGCAAAGCTAAGGACCCTTTCTAATCTGACCGCAAGTCGTCTTAAATCGAAGAAGGTGATTGAACAGATTGAGAGAAAAGCGTTCGGGAAAAAGCTCTCTTTGATTATCGATGAGGCAAAAAAGAAAGCTGCGGCAGTGACTCTTCCGCCGAAGAGCTAAAGGAGGGCTAAACGGATTAGGATTACAGAAGGGGGGCTTTAGATAGCCTCTCTGCAAAGTCCCCTTTGCGCCTTTCCTCTGCTTAGTCCCTCTGCACCGTACCTCTACACCAGCTCCCGCAGCATTACTTCCTCTCTTTGGTCTACGCCCCCAACAGCTCTCGGGCCGACTCGCGAGCTGCTGCGGTTATCTCTGCTCCGGCAAGCATTCGCGCAATTTCCGTAACTCGCTCTTCGCGCGAGAGGGTCCTTACAACCGAGCGGGTGCGATCTTCCTCAATCTTGGTGACTAGAAGATGTGTGTCGGCGAGTGAGGCGACCTGTGGAAGATGGGTGATGCACAAAACCTGAGAATCCTGTGCAAGCGCCTTTAGTTTGAGACCCACTGCCCGCGCGACACTTCCGGAGATTCCGGTATCAACTTCATCGAACACAAGCACATTCACCCCGGAGCGATCTCGAAGCACTTTTTTGCAAACCAATAAAATCCGCGATAGCTCACCACCCGACGCTATTTGTCGCAAAGGGCGAAGCGCTTCACCCCGATTACTCGCGAGTAAGAACTCCCCTCGCTCACTACCGCTCGCCGCAAGCTCGGCAAGGTGACTCAGCTCGACGACCAGCCGCGCCCCCTTCATATTTACCTCAACAAGCTCCTGCTCAATACGTGAGGCCAACTCTTTTCCTGCTTCGTTACGCCGCGCAGAAAGCTGCTGAGCGAGTCGCTGCGACTCTGCATGACTGTGCCGAAGCTTCTCCTGAAGAAGCTCAATACGAGATTCATCCTCAAGGCTCAACAGCTCCTCATTTGCCTCCTTTAGGAGCGCAACCAAGCCACCATCGTTTGTTCGATATTTACGCTCAAGTCGAGCAACCTCAGCGAGCTGCTCACGAAGCTGTTCGAGCTGTTGTTGATCCACCTCGAGCGATCCGGCGTACGAATCGATATCCCGCACCCCCTCGCGAATAAGCACCTGACACGAGGAGAGCTGCTCAATTATTGGCGCAAGCATGGGATCGAGACGGCCGAGCTCGGAAAGCTGATGAATCGCCGAGCGAAGTGAGTTGAGTGCTCCCTGATCATCCGTAAGCGCCTCGCCTGCAGCCTGAACCCCCGCTAGGAGCCGCTCCGCATTCGCGAGCCGAACGACACGTTCCTCGAGCGACTGCCTAATTCCCTCGGTCAATTCAACCGCAGAGAGCTCCTTAATCGTGAGCAGAAGGTCTTCTCGCCGAGCCCGCAACCGCCGCTGATCCTCCTCCCGCGATTGTACCCGCTCAAGAAGCGCACGATATTCACCGAACGCTCGACCATATTCGCTCACCAGATCCTCATTGCCCGCAAAGCTATCAAGAAGTGCGAGGTGGTATCCGGGATCAAGCAGCCGCACATGGTGCGATTGCCCGCAGATATTTACAAGCCGAGAGACGATCTCTTCGAGAAGCGCAACAGTGCCGATGCGGCCATTTATATACACCCGACCCCGACCCGAGGCAGAAACACTCCGCACAATTGAGAGCTCATCCCCTCGCGCACAATCAGGTAGCTCAGCGACCGTACGCTCGTGCACCCGAGTCAGGTCAAAGAGCGCCTCAACCTCGAGAGAATCGGCACCGTGTCGCACCGCATGCGGCCTCGGCCGCCCACCTAAAATCAGCTCTAGAGCACTGAGAATAATCGATTTACCCGCTCCTGTTTCCCCGGATAGGACATTAAGACCGGGACCAAAGTGAACAGATTGTTCCTCAATGATCGCAAAATTGGCGATTTTTAGCTCTACCAGCATTAATGCAATGCCCTCCTCGCAGGAGATAGCCAAGATAATCCGAGAAACGCCAATTGCACGGGCCCCTGAGCAGTCGTTTCCGACGGGCTTCCTCACTCATGACGCTCGGGCAAACGACCGTTTGACGCGCGAAGCGAACTTTTTAGACAAGAGGCACCTTGGCGCTTTTGCTCAATCGATAGCTCATCACCCTGAAAGAGTGTGTCACCTTGACCATCATCGAGCAACAAGAACAAACGAACCAATATCTCCTTCGCACGACGGTCTTTTCCTTTACCGGCAGAGACTAGTGACTCAACTACTGAGTCCATCGCAACGCTCGGATTTTTCGACCTCGCCGCTTCACTAAGCACTATATTTGGATACCGCTCAAGAGCTCCCCTAACCTCTGCTAGCAGAAACGGCACCGCTATCGGAGGAGCGGTTTCATCGGCAAGGATTCCAAACACCGATTTCATAGCAACGGCGCATCCTTTGGGCTGAATCGATAGGATGTTGACCATCTCGCAATAGAGCGTAGGAGATCCTTGACCGGAGGAGAAAACGCGATCGCTAACGTACTCCAGCTGGTTCTCTCCAAGCAAACTCAGCGAACGATCGCTTTTCACTCGGGTGAGATAGCGCATTATTTTGAGAAGAGCTCTGGCAAAATCGGAGGGCTCGCCCTGCATTAGCGTAGTATCTACCGCTTTGTTGATTGCACCCTGACCAATCGGCAAATGGACATAGGACGGGGAAGGTATTAATTCAGAATGACAATCATCCGAGCCGAGCCAAGCCTCAACTGGAGGCACCTCGATAAAAGCCGTAATCGCAAAGGAGGCCAGTTTGTTCTCGCCGAGAAGTTCAAGAACCGGCAGGATGATTGAGCGTTGCTCTTCATAGGTAAGAGGGCTTTCAAGAGTTCTTTTGAGAATCTCCGTCATGATTAGCCCATGATCTTTAACAACGAGCGCCTCAAGCGTTGATTTAACACCAACACGTAAAGGCTCAAGAGCCGCCTCATATCCGCGGCTATCTCTATCAAAGAGCCCCTCGACCCGCTGCAACAACTTCACTGAATCATGGAACCGCAATGCACATAGAGCAATGCCATCGGATTCAGCCAACCCCGGCCCGAACTGCTCACAATCAGTCACGAGCGAATCAGAGACCGACGAAAGAAGCTCTTTCTGAAGCTCGGGACTCACGGCTCCAACGATGCGGGCAATTCCCGATCTGTTATTAGGCATCGGCGATGCCGCAAATATCTTGTGAACGAGTGTTTCGCCTTGCGGATGATGATCAAGTACTGCCCGAAGCGCATCAACTGATCCAGGCAGATCGTGAAAATGTTCCCCACTTACTCTCCGGAGAACAACTATCAGAACCTGCTCTAGAAAGCTCTCGCGCATCTCAACCGCATCATCTGCATGAAGCAGTCGATTAACGAGCTCCTTATTTTTATCAACCGACCAATCAACAAGATCATCCTTCTTAAAAAGCGCTAGCAGCTCTCGCTCATCACCACCAACAGGCTCCATACCAGTTCGATTAAGAGCAATTCGGATACAGGAATTAAACACCTGAACCAGATCTTTCCAGTCAAAATCCGAGCCAAAGGAGGCTGGTACCGATTCTGCTGTTAGATATTTCGGCTCTCGGCCTACCTGGAGTGGCTCATCGTTATCATATCGACCTTTGTTAGACTCCTCGAGATACATGGTCTTTCACTTTCCTAAAATTACTCCGAATAATAATTCGTCTAAATAAATCGCGGTTGTGGATTACTGGGATATCTAATGCAACCAGAGCCCCCTAGCACGATCCGACCCGGTATGCGACGATCCTCTTACGATTACCGTCGAAGGTTAGACTCGAACGGAATCGTACACGGTTATAGGTTTGGGCGATAGCGAACTGCTCAAATCTTAGGGGGCGAAATATCTGTTAATTGGAGCTGCCCACGCCCGAGCCGCGCGGTCCTACTCTCGAGACACCCGCCGCAAAAAATTTAGGTAGTCGAAGTAAGCTAAGATTCCCACCACCCACCGAAAGGAGGCCCTCTCATGCCACGTATTCACCCTGTTCCTGACCATGATGCTAGAGGTCGTTCCCGCGAGTTAATCGAATCACTAAAAACAAAGCTCGGAACCTGCCCAAATATCTACCGAACCCTTGCACACTCACCCGCTGCACTCGAGGGGGTTCTCCACCTCACTCAATCGCTCACCGGCACCAGTATATCGGGCCAGGATCGCGAACGAATCGCCCTTTTAAGCGCACAGCTTAATCGATGCGGCTATTGCCTTTCCGCACACACCCTTATCGGCGGTATGAGCGGGCTCTCTGGACAGGAGATCGAAGCCGCACGAAAAGGGGAATCGACCGATCCGAAGAGTCAGGCGATGCTCTCACTCGCGCAATCAATTATCGCAACTCAGGGCAATGTTCCTGATGATGCGCTCGTGGCGGCCCGGACCGCTAATTTAAGCGAGGCCGAGATCGTCGAAACGGTTGTCGTAGTCGCGATGAATATCTTAACAAATTTTTTCAACCACGTTGCTGATACTGAGATTGACTTTCCTCAGGTGATCGTATGAGGCATCTTTTATTTCAACTTTTTCTTTTTTGCGGAGTCATGATGGGATTACTCGGTAGCTTATTTGGTCAACAAGAAGCAAAGGCTGAGGGTGGGTCTGCGTACGATTTTTCCTTTGTCGAATTAATGGGAGGAAAACCGCTTCCTATTTCACAATTTTCGGGCAAGGTACTTTTAATCGTGAATACTGCGTCAAGGTGCGGGTTCACCAGCCAATACGAAGGTCTTGAAAAACTTTACACAACCTATCACGATCGTGGGCTCGTAGTTATTGCGGTGCCAAGTAATGATTTTGGTCATCAGGAACCGGGCTCCTCTGAAGAAATAGCTTCGTTCTGTAAATTAAACTACGGCGTTACCTTTCCGGTGACCGCAAAAGAGGTAGTTTCAGGCAGCGAAGCGCACCCCTTTTATCTATGGGCCCGCGAAACGCTCGGTTTTGGAACCGCTCCTAAGTGGAATTTTCACAAATACCTGATCGATCGCAACGGTAAACTGGTCGATTATTTTCACTCAACTACCGCACCATCATCGAGCCGTCTCGTTGAGGCGATAGAAAAGCTGCTCGACCAACCAGCAGCCAGTCAACCCTCTTCGTAACCGTTTAAGAGCTCAGTGCCACATAGTAAAGCACACAGGATACCGCGCCGCCTCTAAGGATAAGATGTCATCACCGATGCAGGAACTATTTCTCGCCCACAGCGGGGCGCGCTATCCGATAATCGCGGGTGCGATGTACCAGATCTCAAGCCCCACCCTAGTTGCTCAATGTGCAAGAGCAGGTATTCTGGGCGAGATTCAACCAGTCAGCTTTACCGTGACTCACCGAACCCCGCTCCCTGAGGCATTTTCTCAGATGCAGGAGCTGGCAACCGGCCCTTACGGAATCAATGTGCTAATTGAGGGCACCCCTGAACATCGCCAACAGGGACTTACCTGGCTCGGTGTCGCACTCGATCATGGAGTGCGGTTCGTAACAACAGCACTCGGCAAACCAACTGTAGTCGTCGAAAAAACTCACGCGGCAGGGGGTGTCGTCTATCATAAGGTGACAAATCGCGCTCACGCTCAGATTGCGATTGATGCGGGAGTTGATGGCCTAATCGCGGTAAACCACCGAGCAGGTGGCCATGCAGGACCGAACTCGATGGAGGAGCTGTGGAGTGAACTCTCAGCTTTTGGTGTTCCCGTTATATGCGCAGGGGGCATCGGCTCAGAGGCGCACTTTTGCGATGCACTCAAGCTCGGCTACGCAGGAGTGTTAATGGGGACCCGCTTTATCGCGACAACCGAAGCAACAGCACCTCAACGCTATAAAGAGGCAATAGTCACGGCATCCGAGGCTGATATCATCGCAACCCCAAAGGTACAGATCGGCGTCCCACTTGCGGTGATTCGCACCCCCGGAATCGCCCGCCTCGGCGATAAATTCACCCTCCCCGAACAATTCATGCTCCGAACCCCAAATCGAAAGCGGTGGCTCCGTCGCTGTTATTCGCTGATATCCGGCCAGCCATGGGAAAAGATAAAGAAGGGCCAATTTTCAGAGGAAGCACTCTGGTCAGCGGGTAAAAGCGTTGGTGGCATTCAGGAGATAGAGAGCGTCGCCTCGATCGTGGCGCGATTTATCGCTCGCGCCGAGGCGGAAAAGCTCTTATGAGCCCACAACTGTGAGCCCACAAGAATAATCGCTATAAAACTCCTCGAAGCCATCGCTGAATCACCGACGATTGCATGTTGGTGAAGGTCGTCACATCCCCTGCAACACACCCCTGCACACTCCCTTCGGAAACCACTCCAGCGATCGCAAGACGCCCCTCTGCATCTCGAACGAGTAACGGCCCTCCGGAATCCCCGTTACACACATTGACTCCGCCCCCTGAAAAGAGCACAAAAAGATGGTTCTCCGTAAACTCCGACACAGTCATCGTACCCGCCTCAAGGGAAAAGAAATCAGCAGTTTCACCCTGAGTATCGTTCTGTTCGCGAATGCCATACCCATAGACAAAACCTTCCTCACCCACCGAGGGGATTCGAGAATTAAGAATCGGCGTTACGGGCAAATTCGTCGACCGATTCAGAAAGATGAGAGCCGCATCGTTAAAGGAGCGCCCTACCTGTGGGTCAAAACGATATCCTGGTGCAACTGAAACGGAGCGACCAGCAAAATACGACGCCGAACCAGGCTCGCCGATAAGAACGCCCTGATCGACGACGGGAAATCCCTCTAATTGTGAGATAATGCAGTGGGCGGCGGTTAAAACCACATTCGGCGCAACCATCGTACCCGTACAGACCGGCACAATCCGCTCACTGCCGAATACAGAAACAACCGCACCAATACGCACGACAGTCGAACTCGCGATACCATCGCAGCTCTGACCGTTTATTATTTTGGCTCCTAACCCAATTCCACCACATGCATTCGCAGTCTGTTCATCATCGCCGCCACCACCTCCGCAGCCAAGCAAAAAGGTAAGCGCTCCTGCGAGCATACAACGTACAAGAAAGTGTGATTGAAACCTCTTTATCATCGACATTCTCCTTAAACTTACCACAGTAGTCGGGCATAGCATCTTGCGACCAATGCTCGCTGCTCGCAATGTAGCTTAGGCTACTTCATGGACAGTATATTTTTACTAATTAGCTCTACTTTTTGCAGATTCATTGACACCTTCTTTGAGCTTCCGCCCTTATGTTACCCTTTAGCAGGAATAGGGTAAACAAGGTACTCTGATGTCTTTCTAGGGCTCGCATGAAAAATATCTACTCACCACATTCTGGGCCTCCTCTCCTATACGGTTCGTGGATCGAGGGTTCCCTCATAAACTCTGCAGGACCAAAAACAACAATCTACAATCCATTCGACCGAACTCCCATTGGACAGGTTCCCGAGCTCAATGATGAGCTTGTCAACGAAGCGATCTCCCAAGCTCACCTCTGCTTTACGGAGTGGAAAAAAAGTACCGGACACTCGCGAGCAAAGCTATTGCGAGCCATCGCGGCTGCGCTTCGATTGGAGGAGGATCTTCTCGCTCAAACCATAACTCTTGAGCAAGGCAAACCACTCATCGAGGCTCGTGCTGAGGTTGCCTATAGTGCTGCATACCTTGATTGGTTTGCGGGCGAAGCTGAGCGCATTCGTGGAGAAATACTCGATGGACCTGATTCAACTGGATCAATTCAAATTAGATTTGAACCAGTCGGAGTCGCCGCTCTCATCACACCTTGGAATTTCCCTCTTGCGATGATCACCCGAAAAGCAGCTGCGGCGTGGGCTGCTGGATGCTCCGTTGTGTGCAAGCCAGCACCCGAAACCCCCTTTACTGCCCTCCGTTTTGCCGCGATTGCAACAGCTTCCGGTTTGCCCGCCGGCGCCCTTCAGATAATCACCGGGGACGCGCCGCGGATCGGAGATCTTCTTCTTTCATCCCCACTCGTGCGAAAGTTGAGCTTTACCGGCTCGACTGCGATCGGAAAACTTTTGATGGCGAAAGCGGCCCAGCGGATGATCCGCCCCACTCTCGAACTTGGCGGCAATGCCCCTTTTATCGTCTGGGATGACGCAGATCTCGAACAGGCAGCGCGCGACGGGGCAGCTGCAAAATTTCGCAATAGTGGTCAGACCTGTATCAGTGTCAATCGGTTCTTCGTTCACCGTTCATTTGTGGAACCAGTCGTAAAGCTTCTTTCAGAACAAGCAGAAAAACTTCGTCCTGGAAACGGTTTTGATCCTGAAACCACCCTCGGGCCTCTTACCCAACCAAATCGTCACAATATCCTAAACAACCTCGTAAATGACGCCCTCAGCTCCGGTGCCACATGCTCATTCGGCACCCTTACCGATCCCGCGCAATCGATCATGCCACCCATAATCCTTACCGACATTACCGATACGATGCGCATAACCAAAGAGGAGCTTTTTGGTCCCGTATGCTCAATTCTAGTTTTCGATGAGGACGAAGAGGTAATAACCCGCGCAAACGCCAGCCCTGCTGGACTCATAGCATACGTCTATACCAGCTCCGCCAAACGACTCGAGTGGGCATCCCAAAATCTCGAGGCCGGTATGATAGGGCTCAATCAAACCCGCCTCTCTCTCGTACACGCTCCTTTTGGCGGAATCAAAGAATCCGGCATCGGCCGCGAAGGACATTCGATGGGAATGAGAGAATATCAGAATGTGAAGTATTGCTCTGGATGATTCATCGGCACAGTTAGTTGAGGTTATGCCAGGCTCTTCACATTCCAATTTTGAATCGTTAACGATTATAAATTGGTAGCCATCACCAGTTTGCGATCGCACCAGATCCGGTGCTATAACGGCTCGTATAAGGCGAAGATTGAAGACTTTCATCTCTCTTTGCAAAGGCCATTTTTTAGGCCATTTCGAACGATTCAGCTTCGGAATTTGGACAATCTCTCGGCTCTCTCTAAACGGTTGTTGAAGGTTGTCCAAATTCCGGTGCTGTCATAGGTATTCAATGTTAAGGGAGCAAATCAATGAGTGATATCCTTCGTAAAATTGAGACAGCCGTTGGTGATGAGATAACCCCCCTTCTCTCACATCAGTGTAAAACAATACCAAAAGCAAACCTTGCTCTCCCAGGTGGCGATATTATTGATCGAGTTTGGTCTCGATCGGACCGCAGCCCACGCGTTTTAATGTCTCTACAATCGCTCCTCAATACAGGACGACTAGCTGGCACAGGTTATCTTTCGATTCTTCCTGTCGATCAGGGAATCGAGCACTCGGCGGGCGCTTCCTTTGCGAAAAATCCAGCCTATTTCGATCCTGAAAATATCGTCCGTCTTGCGATTGAGGGTGGCTGCAACGGATGTGCGACGACATACGGAGCGCTCGGTATTGTTGCTCGCGCCTACGCCCATAAGATTCCACTGATACTTAAGATCAACCACAACGAGCTTCTCACCTATCCGAACAAGTTTGATCAGGTGATGTTCGCGCGGGTTAAAGAGGCGTGGCAGATGGGGTGCGCTGCTATCGGTGCGACCGTTTATTTCGGCTCGCCTGAATCGACTCGACAAATCCAGGAAGTCTCAGCCGCCTTTGCTGCAGCTCACGAACTCGGCATGGCGACGATCCTTTGGTGCTACGTCCGAAATAACGGCTTTAAGGTAGATGGTATCAATCACGAAACCTCGGCCGATCTGACAGGGCAGGCTAACCACCTTGGCGCGACTATCGAGGCAGATATCGTTAAGCAAAAACTACCGGAGCAAAATGGCGGATTCAAAGCGCTAAACTCCGGAGATTCAAGCTACGGAAAACTCGATGAGCGGATGTACACCGAACTCTCATCGAATCATCCAATCGATCTCACCCGTTATCAGGTCGTGAACGGCTTTGGCGGCAGGGTCGGATTGATAAGCTCAGGAGGAGGCTCCGGTAAAAACGACCTCAAAGAAGCCTTAAAAACCGCGATTATCAACAAGCGGGCAGGAGGAATGGGGTTGATTTCGGGCCGCAAAGCTTTCCAAAAGCCGATGAAGGATGGAGTCGAGCTATTGAATGCAATTCAGGATGTATACCTCTGTCCTGAAATTACCGTTGCGTAACGGTTTGGCGATGTGGTGAGGGGCGAAGTGCCTCTCACCCTTATTTCAAGCGCACCCCTTTTCCTCCCTCCTAACCTTTCTGATCCTGCATTAATTTTCGGCGCATCTCGGCGATGAAGGGATTTTCAGCGAGAGCTTGCCCCTTCTTTTTTGCGCCCTCAAGAACCTCTTCTCCCGTCTTCGCCCCAAACGACTTACAATTAGCACCTAAGTAGCGCCCTTCGATAGACATCGAATGCGCCATCGGATTTCCGCGAATCTGCCCCTTGCTCACGACATTAACGGTATAAGCACTTTCAGAAGATTTATTCATGGTAAAGGTCGATCGAACTGAACCGCTTCCCACCAACTCGTTATCCCCAGAGCACGCAGCAACCCAGGAATAGATATTTCCTTTTCGTGATACATCCTTGATGGCACACCTTCCCTCAGATCCCTCAAGAAACCCATCCATCAAACCGTTCTGCTCTTTACTCGTAATACAGAGCCGCGTTTTTTTTTCGCCAAGCTGCTTTACGAGCTGTTGAGCTATCGCTGGAGGAAGCCCCTTAAACTGAGGTGCTTCGAGCTGAATCGTTTGCTCCCAGGCACCGAGCTGTAAACGGGGTAGCTCTTCAGCGTTTGCAGCAACTCCACCAAACATTGCAGTAACAACACCAGCTACCACACCGAGCAATCGCTTTTTAAATTCGTGCTTCACCACCACATCTCTCCCGAACAAAATCATCAAACACCACCCCCTCAAGCCGGTATCTCATTCCCCCCGAACAAGGTCGCGCAGGGTCAAGGGCTGCGACGATTCGCTACCTTCTTCGACCGACAATGCTTTTAGAACTCGCGCAACCTCATCGGCACAATCTACCCGCTCCCGCGATTGGGCTACCGCCTTTTGTACTGACTGCATCGTAATAAGATCAGCGGACCTCGACAAGGTAAGAGGCATATCTCGAGAATCTCCCCTCGATATAATTCCAGCAACTCGAAGTGCTTCAAGCGCAGGCTTTAATACAAGACTGCTGCATCCAAGCCGAGCCGAAAGCTCAAGCTCGTTTGGTAGCTTTTCACCCTTTTCAAATGATTTTCCTATTATTACCAGCGCCTGAATCGCAAGCAGCAACCTTCCGTCTCCCACACTCAGAAGCTGACGTTTCCATAATCGCCCACTGCGGGGAAGATACTGGACCTGATAACACAACTCACAACCAAATAGGACAATAGTCCACGCCAAATAGAGCCAGAATAAGAAGATTGGAATCGCCGCGAGTGTTCCATAAATCCGCTCATACGACGAAAATCCCCGAATATAGATCGCAAATGCTGCCTTTGCGGATCCGAAAAGGAGCGAAGCAAATACCCCACCAAAAACGGCGGAACGAAACTGAACAGGAGCTTTGGGCACCAGATAATACAACGAAACAAACGCAATAAGATCAATAACAAATGGAACTGCGCTATCGTATAACCTATTGATAAAATCGACTTCTCCCGAAACGTTCAATAAAAGGGGCTCAACTCGATATTTTGCTGTATAATAAGCAGATAGCGCTAAAATCGGTGCAAGTACAAGAATTGCGCAATATATTCCGACGCGATGTGATATCGGTCGAGATTCAAAAACCTGCCACACCTGATTGAGCGCATACTCTACCGAACTTATCAAAAGCAGCGAGGTCACCACGATAAAGGGGATCGTGACAATATTTAGCGAAGCGACAACTTGAGAAAATTCCTTTACCTTCTGCACAACCTCTCCAACACCCGCAGTATTAGGAAGAAACTGTCGGACGACAAAATCTCCTAACTCAGGAACATCAGCCGCCATTCCGGTAAATGAGCCAAGAAATCCAAGGAAAAGAGCCGTAAGGGGCACAAGCGCAAAGAGAGTCGAGTAGGCAAGAGATGCAGCCTTGGAGAAACCATTATCCCAATAGAATCTATCAGAGGCTGAAATAATAACCCGAATTATATACTTTAGATCGTCAAAGATGGTCCGAATCAATCTTTTCGGAGATGAGATAGCGTCAACGATTTCGGGTGATACCACCTTCATTATTCCCCCTTCCTCAGAGCCGCGACGAGATGAAGAGATTCTCTTGTCATCATTTATCATCATCACTCGGTCACTCGTCATCGCTATTACCGTAAATCGTTTAACCACAGCGCCAACTCACACTGCTAACTAAGGTATCCGACTCTCGACCATTTGAATAGTGAATCGGGATTTTGAGCTCCGAGCAGCCAATCAAGTCAAGGATTTCCCAGCTAACACGTTTCGGGTAATCTACAGGTAGTTGGAGATTAAACAACGATTTGTGCTCCATAGTTATTCGATCGCTTGGAGCAATTATTCCGCCAACCATCGACTTTATTTTATATCGCCATGAGCCCACGGTGCCACGCCTGCTCCCACCCCTTTTCGCCCGATATTCGCTCCCGTTCGGAGGAATGTTCTAATTGTCGGCGTGATCTTCGGGTCTGCCTCAATTGCACCTTTTACGATCGATCCGCGTACAACGAATGTCGCGAACCTCAAGCAGAGCGAGTAGTCGCGAAGGACCGCGCAAACTTCTGTGATTTTTTCCGCCCAAAAAATGGGGCTTTAGCCGCAGGGAACGGCGAAACTTCAATCGATAAGTCAAAAGGAGATCTGATGAAATCTTTGGATGATCTTTTTAAGAAGTAGCTCCTCAATCCTCCCCTTCTCAGTGAGATGATTCTTCTCCGCCAGAGGACGCGCTCTCTCCGCGAGCAGCTCCATCAGAAATTCCGAGCTTATCCATCTTGTATTTTAGAATTCTTCTACTAACCCCGAGTATCTGGGCTGCGCGCGTTTGGACCCCGCCCGCCTTCTGCAACGCCCGCTCAATCATATCGCGCTCAAAGTGACGCTCGGCATCCTCAAGGGAGAGAACTCCTGTCGGCTGACTCGGCGAGTGGCCGAGATCCCACCTTTCACGAATTTTTCTCGGAAGATCTCCGACACCGATCTCTGTTTCGCGGCTGAGCGCCATCAAGCTTTCGACAACATTTTCTAATTCTCGAACATTCCCCGGCCACGGATACTGTACCAGTACGTCGAGCGCGTCACGAGAGAACACCATTTTTCGCCCTGCATAGCGAGGGGCCAACTTATTTCCGAGATGCTCAATCATCGGCTCGATATCTTCAAAACGATCCCGCAAAGGGGGAACATTTATATGGACAACATTGATTCGATAATAAAGGTCCTGCCGAAATGTTCTTTGTCGAGTCGCTTCTTCAAGATTACGATTTGTCGCGTTAAGGGTTCGGACGTCCACCGAGATAAGCTTCGAGCTACCAACGCGAGAGAATTCCCTTTCCTGTAAAAAACGGAGTAATTTTACCTGAACAGCAAGGCTTAATTCCCCGATTTCATCGAGGAAAAGTGTTCCGCCATTCGCCTGTTCGCAATACCCGATTCGCTTCTCAACAGCGTGAGTAAATGCTCCCCTTTCATGTCCAAAGAGTTCGGCTTCAATCAGAGTTTCCGGAATCGCTGCACAATTTATCGCGACAAAGGGGCCGTCTCGTCTGTCGCTGCGTTGATGAATTTCCCGAGCGATCAATTCTTTCCCGACGCCTGATTCCCCCGATATTAAAACCGTTGTATCTCGCTCAGCAACCTTTGTTACTCGCTGTAAAACTTCGCGCATCGCCCCGCTTTTTCCCTCAACAAAGGTGCAGATCGCTCGCGGAGATTGAGCCGATACAGAGGAAGCCTCGTGTCGTTCACCGTCAAAGACCGATGCGATGAGACGGGTCAGCTCTTGAAGGTCAAATGGTTTATTTAAGTAATCTATTGCACCTAACTTGATCGCCTGAACAGCGGTTCTAACAGTCGTTGAGGCCGTTAACATAACAACAGGGATAGTGATTCCCTGATCCCTCATCCGGCGGAGCGTCTCTAATCCATCGAGCCTTGGCATCGAAACATCGAGCAGCACAAGATCGGGAATTAGCGTGGAGAGTATTTGAAGAGCTGCCTCACCATCTTCAGCCACCAAAACATCGAAATGGGCATTTAAAATAAGCTGGAGTGGATCCCTGATTGCGGGCTCATCGTCAACAATTAATATCTTCTTCCGCCCAGATTCCGATGATTCCTGCACAATACCCCTCGTAGTTGCACTCCTGAACCAACTGCGTTACTGCTTGGAAAAACATTACTGCCCGATAACTATTGAAGAAGGAACCTCACGACAGGCGTCTGCGAGTCGAATCAGTTGAACGATAGATAACGGTGCCACCCTATCAGATGCGGCTCGATGGGTAGAGGTGCGGTTTTTTTATGCAAAGGGAGGGGAGAGGGCAGGAAAAAAAGGGGGCTTCAAAAGGATCTGCCCCCCAATACAATAAATAAATCTGGTTATACGCTCGATTTATAGTATTACTGGTAACTATTCAGCCCACCTTTTTAAAGGAGTCCTTTGAAAGATAAAAAAACATGAAACGCAGTGGTGATTTGGGTGGCTCGACTCGCTCAACGCTCGTCGGCAGTTTTTTGCTGAATAGTTAGTTGTTTCCCCCCGGCGGGCTTTCGCCCGCCACCCCTAAGGGGTTGTGGGA